>MTKX01001272.1_pt7 | contig 42968 bp, 31 predicted proteins | sample 1042771 | NCBI WGS metagenome assembly MTKX01 (sample SAMN06212183, study PRJNA360534) | anaerobic digester metagenome | biome: Wastewater treatment plant; material: sludge; isolation source: anaerobic digester fed with sludge from wastewater treatment plant | place: Denmark: WWTP Randers ...
CCAGGGCACGACCCTGGTCCTGACGACCCAGTACATGGAGGAGGCCCAGCAGCTCTGCGACCGGCTCGTCGTCATGTACCAGGGCAAGATCCTCAAGGAGGGGACGCCCGCGCGCCTGGTCGAGGAGGAGATCGGGCGGGAGGTCGTCGAGGTCCGGCTGCCGCCGGAGGAGGACGCCCGCCTGCTGGCCGAGCTGGCCGCCTTCCCCTGCGCCCACGAGCGGGTCGGCGACACCCTCTATTTCTACTGCCGCGACGGCCACCCCCTCATGCGCCGCCTTCTCGAGCTCGACCTGCCCAACACCCTCAACCGGCCGGCCACGCTCGAGGACGTCTTCCTGAAGCTCACCGGACGGAGCCTCCACGAATGAGCCTGTCCTACCGCGTCGCCTACGTCTTCCTCCGCAACCTCTATTCCTACAAGCGCTTCATCGTGCCGACCTTCCTGGTCAGCCTCATCGAGCCGCTCTTCTACCTCATCACCTTCGGCATCGGCATGGGCGCCTACATGGGCGCCTTCGGCGGCAAGCCCTATCTCCACTTCCTCGTCCCCGGCGTCCTGGCCACGGCCGTGATGATGTCCTCGTCCTTCGAGTGCCTCTACGGCACGTACGTCAAGATCGTCCACGAGAAGGTCTACGACTCCCTCATCGCCACGCCGGTCTCGGCCGACGAAGCCGTGGCCGGGGACATCCTGTGGGGCTCGTTCCGCGGCCTGGTCAGCGGCACCCTGATGATGACCGTGGCCCTGGCCATGGGCGTGGCCCCGGCGGCCGCCTGGCGGTTCGCCCTGCTCCTCGTGTTCATGGTCTTCGTCGGCATCCTGTTCGGGTCCATGGCCATGATCGTCACCTCGATCGCCCCGAGCTTCGACTTCTTCAGCTACTACACCGAGCTCGTCATCACCCCGATGATGTTCTTCTCCGGCGTCTTCTTCCCGCTCGACAACTTCCCCGGCTGGATGCGGACGCTGGCCGAGTTCATGCCCCTGACCCACGCCGTGCGCGTCTCCCGGTCGCTCTTCACGGGCGAGCCGGCGGCGGGGATCGGCGGAAGCCTGCTGGGGCTGACCGCCCTGGCGGCCGCCGTCTTCGCGGTCTCGACGCGCATGATGAGGAAACGCCTGATCAAATAGGAGCGTCCCATGGCCCCACGGACCCCGCGCGCCGTTCTCGGCGCGGCCGCCGCCGCCCTGATCCTAGCCCTGGCCGCCCCGGCCCCCGGCCGGGACCCGGCCGCTCCCCAGGACAAGGAGACCGTAGGCCCCAAGGGCAAGGGACGGACCGTCCTGCCGGTGGGCCAGGTCGTCACGCCTTTCGGCCTCCACCTGACCCTGCCGGGGATGAGGCCCCAGGACCTGGCCCTGTCGCCCGACGGCCGCGTCCTCGTCGTGGCCGGCAAGACCCACAGTCTCCTGGTCGTCGATCCCGGCTCCGGGAAGATCCTCCAGCAGGTCCCCCTGCCGGCCGAGGCCCAGGAAGCGCAGGATCCCCGGGTCGTGTCGCCCCAGATCCTCCAGCCGGACGAGGAAGGCCAGCTGAGCTACACGGGGCTGGCCTTCGCTCCCGACGGCGGCCGTCTCTACATGAGCAACGTCGAGGGCAGCGTCAAGGTCTTCACGGTCGACGCCGCCGGCGCGGTCGAGCCCTCCCACTCCATCCCCCTCCCCCCGGCCGGCGCCCCGCGGCGGGCCGAGGAGATCCCCTCGGGCCTGGCCGTCTCGGCCGACGGCGCCCGGCTCTTCGTCTGCGGCAATCTCTCCAATCGTCTGTACGAGCTCGACGCCGCCTCGGGCGGGGTGTTGCGGTCCTTCGACGTCGGCGTGGCGCCCTTCGACGTCGTCCTGGCCGCCGGCAAGGCCTACGTCAGCAACTGGGGCGGCCGCCGGCCGGGCCCCGGCGACCTCACCGGGCCGGCCGGGCAGGGCACCGAGGTCCGGGTCGATCCCGTGCGCCACATCGCCTCCGAGGGCTCGGTCACCGTCGTCGACCTGGCCGCGGGCCGGGTCAAAGCGGAGATCGCCGCCGGCCTCCACGCCTCGGCCCTGGCCCTGTCGCCGGACGGGCGTTACCTCGTCTGCGCCAACGCCGCCGCGGACACGCTCAGCGTCATCGACACGGCCAAGGACGCCGTGGTCGAGACCGTTTGGGCCAAGGCCTCGCCGGCCGACCTGTTCGGGGCCTCGCCCAACGCCCTGGCCTTCGCCCCGAACGGCAAGACGCTCTACGCCGCCAACGGCACCCAGAACGCCGTGGCCGCCATCAAGTTCAGCCCCAAGAAGAGGAAGTCCCGCCTCAAAGGGCTCATCCCCGTCGGCTGGTTCCCGGGCGCGGTCGTCTACGACGCCAAGCGGGGCGGCCTGTGCGTCGCCAACATCAAGGGCCACGCCGCGGAGCCGGCCGAGTCCAAGCCCTCGGGGGCGCCGGGCTTCAACTCCCACCAATACACCGGTTCGGTCTCGATCTTCCGCGAACCGCGGCAGAGCGAACTGTGGGAGATGACCGACATCGTCTATGCCAATTTCCGACGCGAGCGCGTCGCCGAGGCCCTGCGCAAGCCCCGGCCCGGCCAACCGGCCCGGCCCGTGCCGGAGCGCATCGGCGAGCCCAGCGTCTTCAAGCACGTCGTCTACGTCATCAAGGAGAACCGGACCTACGACCAGGTCCTCGGCGACGTGGCGGCCGGCAACGGCGATCCCGCCCTGTGCGTCTTCGGCGAGGAGGTCACGCCCAACCAGCACAAGCTCGTCCGCGACTTCGTCCTCCTCGACAACACCTACTGCAGCGGCATCCTCAGCGCCGACGGCCACCAGTGGTCGACGACGGCCTTCGGCACGGACTACCTCGAGCGCTCGTTCGCCGGCTGGCCCCGCAGCTACCCGGACGGCATGGGGCCCGACGAGGTCGACGCCCTGGCCTACGCGCCGAGCGGCTTCATCTGGGACAACGCCCTGAAGCACGGGGTCACGCTCTGGAACTTCGGCGAGTTCACCATGCAGGTCTGCGGCTGGACCGACCCGGCCCGCGAGGACGCGCCGAAGTGGGCCGACTACTGGGACGAGTACCGGCACGGCCGGGGCCTGGTCCGCGTCGCGTCCGTCCCGGCCATCCCCACGGTGGCCCCGTTCTCGCCCACCGACACCGTCGGCTGGAACATGGCCGTCCCCGACCAGTGGCGGGCCCGGTACATCGAGGAGCAGATCGCCAAGTGGGAGGCCGAGGGCCGCATGCCCGGGCTCATCCTGGTCTGCCTGCCCGACGACCACACCAGCGGCACGAGCGAGGGCTCGCCGACCCCCGAGGCCTGCGTCGCCGACAACGACCTGGCCTTCGGCCGCATCGTCCAGGCCTTCAGCCGCAGCTCGTTCTGGAAGGAAACGGTCGTCTTCGGCATCGAGGACGATCCCCAGAACGGCTGGGACCACGTCAGCGGCTACCGGACCACGGCCTACTGCGCCAGCCCCTACACCAGGCGCGGCGCGGTCGTCTCGACCCAATACAACACGACCAGCCTGCTGCGGACGATCGAGCAGATCCTGGGCCTGCCGCCGATGAACCAGTTCGATGCAGCGGCCACGCCGATGTTCGACTGCTTCACGGACACGCCCGACTTCGCGCCCTTCGAAGCCGTGCCCAACCGGATCGGGCTCGACACGATGAACCCCCCCAAGGACCAGATCGCCGACCCCCTGCTCCGTCGCCACGCCGCGATCTCCGCGCGCCTGAACTTCCGGCAGATCGACGCCTGCCCCGAGGACACCCTCAACCGCATCATCTGGCACGCCGTCAAGGGCAGCTCCGCGCCCTACCCCGCCTGGGCCGTCACTCTCGTCGCCGACGATGAAGATGATTGACCAGCGGAAAGCGGAGTATTCCCTGGGGCGTGTTCCTGATGTAGAATCGGCCCCGGCCGCGCAACCTGCGCCCAAGGAGCGGACATGAGCGTGCTGAAACCCCTCGACTGGATCATCATCGCCGCCTATTTCGGGATCATCCTGGGCCTGGCCTGGAAGGTCATGCGCCAGAAGCAGAACACCTCCGACGAGTACTTCCTGGCCGGCCGCAACCTCGGCTGGCTCATCGTCGGGGCCTCCATCTTCGCCTCGAACATCGGGGCCGAGCACCTCGTCGGCCTGGCCGGGTCGGGCGCGACGGACGGGGTGGCCATGGCCCACTACGAGCTGCACGCCTGGTGCCTGCTCGTCCTGGGCTGGGTCATGGTGCCGTTCTACATGCGCTCGCGGGTCTTCACCATGCCCGAGTTCCTGGAGCGGCGCTTCTCGCCGGCGGCCCGGACGGTCCTGTCGGTCATTTCCCTCGTCGCCTACGTCCTGACCAAGCTGGCCGTCGGCATCTTCGCCGGCGGCGTCGTCTTCAGCGTCCTGCTGCCCGAGCTCAACTGGTTCGGCCTGGACAGCTTCTGGATCGGCTCCATCCTGGTCATCGTCATCACCGGCCTGTACACGGTCATGGGCGGGCTCAAGGCCGTGGCCTACACCGAGGCCCTGCAGACCTTCATCCTCATCGTCGGCTCGGCCTTGGTGACCTTCTTCGGGCTCAAGGCCCTCGGCGGCTGGGGGGCCCTGCGCGACATCGCCGGCGGCGAGATGTTCAACCTCTGGAAACCCCTCGTCCCGGCCGGCGTCCAGGGCACCTGGGCGCCCGTCCACGAGGCCGGCCGGATGGCCTGGTACTTCAACGACAACTACCCCTGGATCGGCATGCTCTTCTGCGCCCCCATCATCGGGCTGTGGTACTGGTGCACGGACCAGTACATCGTCCAGCGCGTCCTCGGCGCCCCGGACCAGCGCCAGGCCCGGCGGGGCTCGATCGCGGCCGCCTTCTTCAAGCTCCTGCCCGTCTTCATCTTCATCATCCCGGGCATGATCGCCTTCGCCCTGGCCAAGAGCGGCCAGAGCGCCGCCCTCCAGCAGGAGCTTTTCCAGGGCGGGACCGAGCTCGTCCGGGCCAACGCCCAAAAGGCCTTCCCGATGCTGGTGGCCACGGTGCTGCCGATCGGGGTCCGGGGCATGGTCGTAGCCGGGCTCCTGGCCGCCCTGATGAGCTCGCTGGCTGGGGCCTTCAACGCCGCAGCCACCCTCTTCACCATGGACTTCTACCAGCGCCTGCGGCCCAAGGTGACCCAGGAGCGTCTGGTCTGGATCGGCCGCGTGGCCACGGGCGTCATGGTCCTCATCGGCCTGCTCTGGATCCCGGTCATCCGCGGCGGCCGCGGCCTCTACGACTACCTCCAGGGCGTCCAATCCTACCTGGCCCCGCCCATCTTCGTCGTCTTCTTCTTCGGCGTCTTCTGGAAGCGGCTCAACGCCAAGGGCTGCCTGGCCGCCCTCGGCACGGGCTTCGCCATGGGCCTGTTCCGCCTGGCCGTTGACACGCCGGTCAAGCTCACGAGCGGCTTCGCCTACACCGAGGGCTCGTTCCTGTGGGTCGTCAACCACATCTTCTTCCAGTACTACAGCCTGCTCATCTTCATCGTCAGCGCCCTGGTCATGGTCGTCGTCAGCCTGCTGACCGAGAAGCCGGCCTACGAGAAGCTGGCCGGGTTGACCTACGGCACGGTCACGGCCGAGCACAGGAAGGAGTCGCGGGCCAGCTGGACGGCGGCCGACGTCGTCGCCTCGGCCATCGTCCTGGCCCTGATCCTCGGCGCCTACCTCTACTTCACGGGGTGACCGGGATGGGCGGGCCGGGATGATCTTCTCGCCGCCGGGAACGCGCCGGGGCCGGCCATGCCCGGCGGGCGTTCCCGCCCTGGCCGTCCTGGCCGTCCTGGCGGAGATATCGCTCCTTTGCGCCGCCGGCCCGTCGGGACCGCCCGAGACCCGGCGCTCGGAGATCGTCGCCCCCGGGCTGGAACACATCGAGATCCGCCGCGGCGATTTCGGCGTCGGCCTCGGCCCGGACCGTTGGACCATCCACGTCCTGGTCGCCGACCCGGCCCGGACCCGGCTCGTCCTGGGCCGGGCCCGAGACCGCGGCGCGGGGACGGAGACGACGAGCTCGATGGCCCGCCGCCTGGGCGCCCTGGCCGGGGTCAACGGCGGATACTTCAGGACCGAGGGCCCCTACAAGGGCGAGCCCGGGGGCATCGTCATCGCGGGCGGGCGCGTCCTCAGCGAGCCCTCCCGCCGCCGGCCGGGTTTGGCCGTGTCCAACCGCGGCGGCCGGACGCGGATCGCCGTCGTCGACGTCGCGCTTCGGGCCGAGGTGGCGGCGGGGAGGACGGCCAAGCGCCCCATCGACGGCTTCAACCGGCCGCGCCTCGACGACGAGCTCATCCTGTTCACGCCGGAGTTCGGGACGACCACCCTGACGGGGCCGAACGGGGCCGAGGCCGTCCTCGAGAATGGCCGGATCACGGCCGTCCGGGACGGCCGGGGCGACGCGGCCATCCCCCGCGGCGGATCCGTCCTGTCCGGCCACGGCGCCTCCGCCGCCTGGCTCCGGGACAGGCTGCCGCGCGGGACCAGGGCCGAGGTCCGGACGGACGTCCGGCTCTCGCCCAAGCCGGGCTTCCCGCCCGATTTCGTCCTCGGCGGCGGGCCGCGCCTGCTCGCCGGCGGGCGCCCCCCGGCCGCCGATCCCGGCGTTTATACCGCGGGTTTCGCCGAGTCCCGCCACCCCCGGACGGCCGTCGGCGTCCGGGCCGACGGCCGCCTCCTGCTGGTCACCGTCGACGGCCGCCAGCCCGAGCGGAGCGTCGGCATGAGCATCGCCGAGCTGGCCGCGCTCCTCGGCGAACTCGGCGCCGTCGAGGCCCTCAACATGGACGGCGGCGGCTCCACGGCCATGGTCGTCGGCGACCGGGTCGTCAACGGCCCTTCCGACCTCACCGGCGAGCGCCCGGTCGGCGACGCCCTGCTCCTCGTCCGCCGCTGACCCGGAGCCCGAAAGCCTCCTCCCGCCGCCGCGTTGACGCGGCCGGAACCCGCCTGTATACTCGACGTCTCATGGCCCACGGCCCGAGCATTCCACTCCGCGGGGGAACATCATGAAGCTTGCGTCCGCGACCTCGAGATCCGTCCTCGCCGTCCTCGTCCTGGCCCTGGCCCTGTCCCTGGCGGGCGGCGCGGCGGCGGGGACCAAGAAGCCCTTGAGCTACGACGCCTACGACGGCTGGCGCTCCATCCAGGGGACCCAGCTCTCACGCGACGGTCGCTGGCTCGCCTACGCCCTCGTCCCGCAGGACGGGGACGGCGAGCTCGTCGTCCGGGACCTCAAGACGGACAAGGAGCATCGGGCCGCGCGCGGCCGCGGAGCCGTGCTCACGGCCGACGGGAAGTTCGCCGTCTTCACGGTCGCCCCGGTCAAGGCCGAGGCCGACAAGGCCAAGAAGGACAAGAAGAAGCCCGAGGAGCAGCCCAAGGGCGGCCTCGGGATCATGGACCTGGCCACGGGCCAGGTGACGACGGTCGAGCGGGTCAAGAGCTTCAAGGTCGCCGAGGACTCCGGCGCCTTCGTGGCCTACCTCCTCGAACCGCCCTTGAAGAAGCCGGACGAGAAGAAGGACGAGGCCAAGGCGGAGGAGGCCAAGGAGGAGCCGCCCGCGAAGCCGGAAGCCAAGCCCGAGGCCAAGCCCGAGGAGCCCAAGAAAGAGGACAAGAAAAAGGAGCCCGGCACCGAGCTCGTCGTCCGCGAACTGGCCACCGGCAAGGAGACGCGGATCGCCGAGGCCGTCGAGTACGCCTGGAACAAGCCGGGCACCTGGCTGGCCTACGGCGTGTCCTCGAAGACGCCCGAGAACGACGGCGCCTTCGCCTTCGAGGCCGCCGCGGGCCGGACCGTGGCCCTGCTCAAGGGCCTCGGCAATTACAAGAACCTGACCTTCGACGAGAAGGGCGGCCAGCTGGCCTTCGTCAGCGACCGCGACGACTACAAGGCCGACAAACCCGCCTTCAGGCTCTACCGCTGGTCGACGGCCGCAGGCACGGGCAAGGTCGTCACCAAGGCTCACAAGTCCTCTTCCGCCGCCGTCGAACTCGTCGCCGCCTCGGCCGCGGCCGAGCTCGTCCCGGCCCAGGCCAAGGGCTTCCCGGCCGGCATGGCCGTCAGCGAGAACGGCCGGCTGCAGTTCTCCAAGGACGGCGGCCGCCTCTTCTTCGGCGTCGCCGCCGTCCCCAAGCCCGAGCCCAAAGACGCGCCCGAGCCGGTCAAGGTCGACATCTGGAACTGGAAGGACCCCTACCTCCAGCCCATGCAGAAAGTCCAGGCCGAGGAGGACAAGAAGCGGACGCTGATGTGCGTCGTCCATTTCCTCCCCAAGGAGAGGAAGTTCGTCCAACTGGCCACGGCCGACGTGCCCGAGATCAGATTGTCCGAAGATGCCAACGTCGCCCTGGGTGTTTCGGACCTTCCTTACCGCCAGCTCGAATCCTGGGACCAGGGCTACCAGGACATCTCCGTCATCGACGTCGCGACCGGGGCGAAGACGAAGGTCCTCGAGAAGAGCGCCACCGGTGCCAGCCTCTCGCCCAGCGGCGCCTGGCTCTATTACTACCGGACCGAAGGCGACGACTGGTACGCCTACCGCATCGCCGACGGCAAGACGTTCAACCTGACAGCGAAGATCGACGTCTCGTTCGCCGACGAGGACCACGACACGCCGGACGACCCGCGGCCCCATGGCGTCGCCGGCTGGACTGAAGGCGACAAGTCCATCCTCATCCGCGACCGCTACGACATCTGGGAGATCTCCCCCGACGGTGCGAAGAGCCGCATGGTCACGAACGGGCTGGGCCGGAAGGCCCGGCTTTCCTTCAGCTACGTCGACCTCGACCGGGAGAAGCCGGCGATCCCGGCCGCCGGCCCGATCGTCCTGCAGGCGACGGACGAAAAGACCCGGGCCACCGGCGCCTACCGCGTCGATCTCGCGGCCCCCGCGGGCGACCCGGCCAAGATCGTCATGCTCGACAAGCAATTCGCCGCACCGTCCATGTCGGGCCCCGGCCTGATCAAGGCCAAGAACGCCGATGTCTTCGCTTTCACCTGGCAGAGGTTCGACGAGTTCCCCGACCTCTGGGTGAGCGGCCCGGACTTCGCCGCCGCCCGGAAGGTCTCGAACGCCAACCCCCAGCAGGCCGAATACAACTGGGGCCGGGCCGAGCGCATCGAGTACACCAACACCGACGGGAAGGTCCTTCCCGCGGTCCTCATCAAGCCCGAGGATTTCGACCCGTCGAAGAAGTACCCGCTCATGGTCTACATCTATGAGACCAATGCCCTGCCCCTCCATCGTTACAATCAGCCCTCGCCCGGCACGAGCATCAACTTCACCCGCTACGCCAGCAACGGCTACGTCATCCTCAGCCCTGACATCGTCTACGAGATCGGCTACCCGGGCGCGAGCGCGATGAAGTGCGTCCTCCCGGCCGTCCAGAAGGTCGTCGACATGGGCTTCATCGACCCGGAGCGGATCGGCATCCAGGGCCACAGCTGGGGCGGCTACCAGATCACCTACATGGTCACCCAGACCGACATGTTCGCGGCCGTGCAGGCCGGGGCCTCGGTCTCCAACATGACCAGCGCCTACGGCGGCATCCGCTGGGGCTCGGGCATGGTCCGCGAGTTCCAGTACGAGAAGACCCAGAGCCGGATCGGGGCGCCGCTCTTCACCCGGGTCCTGCAGTACCTAGAGAACTCGCCGGTCTTCTGGGCCGAGCGGGTCCGGACGCCCTACCTCTCGATCCACAACGACGAGGACGACGCCGTGCCGTGGTACCAGGGCATCGAGTTCTTCACCGCCCTCCGCCGCCTGGGCAAGGAAGCCTACATGTTCAACTACAACGGCGAGAAGCACGGCCTGCGCGAGCGGGAGAACCAGAAGCACTGGACCGTCCACCAGGACGAGTTCTTCGACCATTTCCTGCTGGGCCGGCCCCGGCCGGAGTGGATGGAGAAGGGCGTCCCCTACCTCGAACGGGGCAAGCGCGACGTGACCCCGCTCTACAAGAAAACCGAGGAGGTCAAGAAATGACCCTCCGGCAATCGGTCCTGCTCTATCTCATCACCTGGGCCGTCTTCTTCGCCATCGACATGGTCTGGCTGGGGGTCGTGGCCAAGGGCTTCTACCGCAAGCATCTGGGCTACCTGATGGCGCCTAAAGTCGTCTGGCCGGCGGCCATCCTGTTCTACCTGCTGTTCATCGCCGGCCTGGTCGTCTTCGCCGTCCGGCCCGGGGTCCTGGCCGGCGCGCCTCTCAAAGGGCTCCTCCTCGGGGCCTTCCTGGGCTTGGTGTCCTACGCCACCTACGACCTGACCAACCAGGCCACGGTCAAGGATTGGCCGGTCATCGTCACGGTCGTCGACCTCGTCTGGGGCACGGTCCTCGGCGGCTCGGTCGCGGGCGTCAGCGTCCTCCTCGGCCGGGCCCTGCTCAAGCTGTGAGGGCTCAGCGGAGGTCGAACCCGGCGATCGACAGTCCGGGCAGGGTGAACAGGGCCCGGCCCGACTCGAGGCGCACGGCCAGCGCGACCGGGCCCGTCCCGGCGCCGTAAGCGGCGGCGTCGAGGAGCCGGCCGGTGACGGCCCGCGGCGCCGCGGGCGGCGTCAGAGAGACGTCGATCCCGGTGTCGGACTTGTTGACCAGGATGACCCCCACGCTCCCGTCCGCCTTGCGCGCGGCGTACCCGGCGAGGCCCGCGGCCCCGGCGCCGAAACGGACGGTCAGGACCTCGACCGGCGCCGCGGGATCGGCCCCGGCCAGGGTCTGGGCGGCGAGATACACCGGCCAATAGTTCTTCGTCGGCGCGGGCGGCGTGACGTCGCTGTCGATGAGGCTGTGCGGGTCCGTCCCCGGGTGGAGGTGGATCCAGACGTTGGCGGCGTCGGCGTGGACGAGCGAGACGCCCAGGGCGTCGGCCAGCCAGATGGCCTGCTTGATCGTGAACTGGTCGCGCGTGCAGCCGGTGTCCCAGATGGCCGCGTTGATCTCGGTCACGGCGATCTTGATCCTTTGCAGGCCGCGGGCGTCGAGCGCGGCCCGCAGGGCCTCGAGGCCGTCGCCGTAGGCCTGGGGGTCGTCGAGGTCGATGCCGGCCGTGTTGCCGTTCGAGATCCAGCCGCCGTAGCGGTGGTAGCTGACAAAGTCCAGCAGGCCGGTGCCGCCGGCGAGGTCCAGCCGGTCGAGGAACTCGCCGAGTCTCGCGTAGTCCATGACCGGGCCCAGGAGCCGCGCCGCCGGATCGGCCGCCTTGACGGCTTCGGCCAGGAGGACGAACCGGTCGGTGTATTCCGGGATCGTGAGCATGGGGTTCCAGGACCCGTCGTTCTCGTTGCCGACCTCGAAGAAGCCGCCGGCCAGGCCCTCGGCCGCGAGATTGGCGGCCAGGGCGCCGGCCTCGTCCGCCGCGAGATGGGTCTCGCCGTCGATCGCATGGTCGAAGGGGTTGAGCGTGAACATCGGCGTGCAGCCGGCCGCTTTCAAAAAGGCGATGTAATCGTCGACGTCCGTGCCCCAGCTCCAATCCTCCCAGACGAGGTGGTCGTTGCCGCTGACCTTCTGCTGGGTCCAGCAGTAGTTGTTGGAGATGTTGCCGCCGGGGAAGCGGGCCACCGAGGGGCGCAGGGCCCGGAGCAGGTTCCGGGTCCCGGCGTCGAGCTTTTCGGACGCGACCCAGGCCCCGAGGTTGGCCCCGAAGACGAGCCCCGGCTCGACGGTCCGCAGGACGGGGGTCCCGGAGACCTCGACCTCCAGGTCGACGCCGGGCTCGGGCGCGGTGTTGGCCGTGCAGGCGGCCCCGCCCCAGGCAAGGGCCAGGGCGACGGTCCAGGCGAGAACGGAACGGAACGGCAAGTCCTTCATCGCGGCCTCCCGTCGCCGCAAAGGATAGACCCGGGCCGCCGAAAAGTCCAGGCCGGGAGGGCCTCAGTCCCGGAAGGCCCGGGCGATCATCTGGTCGTCCGGGGCGCGCAGGGGCCGGCCGTCGAAGCCGCCGAGGATCTCCCAGCGGGCGAAGCCGGCCGCCGCGAACAGGAGCGCGAGCTCGAAAGGATAGACCCAGCGCTGGACGGTCCTGAAACGGTGCACCGCCGTGGGGCGGTCGTCCGGGCCGAGCTCCCAGATCTCCACGTCGGACTCCTGTCTCTGGGCGACGACGTCCTTGCGGCGGTTGTCCCAGAGCTGGACCTTGCCGCCGCCGGGAGAGGGGGCCTCGTGCTCGAGCACGGCCTGCCCCTCCGGCTCGGCCCAGTAGGCCGGGCCGGGATAGGACATGTGCAGAGCCAGAGATCCTCCCGGCTCGAGGTGGCGGAAGGCCGCCCGCAGGAAGGCGATCTGGTCCGGAGGCGTCTCGCAGTGGGCGAAGCCGTTGAAGCCGCAAAAGACGAGGGCGTAACGGCGCCCCATATCGAACGATCGCATGTCGGCCGTTTCGGCCCGGACCGCGAGCCCGGCCGCGGCCGCCTTCTCGCGCAGGCGCCGGACCATCGGGCCGCTGGCGTCGAAGCCCTCGGCCTCGATCCCCGCCCGGAGGATGGGCAGGAGGAGCCGTCCCGAGCCGCAGGCGGCCTCGAGGACCGGGCCGCCGGCCGACCGGGCCGCCTCGACCCAGAACGGGACGTCGAAGTCGAGCGAGTCGAACAGCCGGTCGTAGAGCTCGGGAGCATCGTAGGGTGAGGGCTTGGTCCGTTCGTCCATGGTCGTCTCTCCTGAAAGGCGCCTATCATAGACCGGATGAGCGGCCTTGGCAATTGTGCTATCCTGGGGGTCGACAGAAACGAGGAGAGAACCCCCATGGCCATCCCCATCTTCCAAGTCGACGCGTTCGCGGACGGGCCGTTCAAGGGCAATCCCGCCGGCGTGTGCCTGCTCCGCGGGCCGGCCGAGGCGGCCTGGATGCAGAGCGTCGCCGCCGAGATGAATTTGGCCGAGACGGCCTTTCCGCTCCCCGAGGGCGCCGGCTACCGGCTGCGCTGGTTCACTCCCGCGGTCGAGGTCCGGCTCTGCGGCCACGCGACCCTGGCCACGGCCCATATCCTCTGGGAGCGGGGCCTGCTCGCCCTGGACCGGGAGGCCCGCTTCGAGACCTTGAGCGGCCTCCTGACGGCCCGGCGGGACGGCGAGCTCATCGAGCTCGACTTCCCGGCCCGGCCGCCCCTGCCGCGGCCGCCCGACTGGACCGAGGCCGTCGTCGGCGCGCTCGGCATCAAGCCGGTCTATGTCGGGATGAGCGCCGAGGACGTCATCTTCGAGGCCGCCGACGAAGAGACGGTGCGCGGGCTCCGGCCGGACCTGGCCGTCCTGCGGGCCCTGCCAGCCCGCGGCGTCATCGTCACGGCCCGCTCGTCGGGCGGCCGCTTCGACTTCGTCTCCCGCTTCTTCGCCCCGGCCGTCGGCGTCGACGAAGACCCCGTGACGGGCTCATCGCACACGGTCCTCGTCCCCTACTGGGCCAAGAAGCTGGGGAAGACGGCTCTCACGGCCTATCAGGCCTCGGCCCGCGGCGGCGTCCTCCATCTGAAGCTCGCCGGCGACCGGGTCAAGATCGCCGGCCGGGCCGTGACCGTCATCGCCGGCGAGCTCCTGGCCTAGACCGGCTCAGGGGATGGCGACGCGGACGGGCGTCGGCCGGAGGACCCGGACGAGGTCCGTAGGAGCCAGGCCGACGATGAATCCCCGTTTTCCGCCGTTGATGTAGACGACGGGCAGGGCCAGCACGGACTCCTCGACATAGACGGGGAGCGGCTTGCGCAGGCCGAAGGGCGACGTCCCCCCGACCTGGTAGCCGGAGTGCCGCTCGGCCGTCTCCGGCGCGCAGGGGCGGACCGATCTGACCCCGAGCGTCCGGGCCAGCTCCTTCGTCGACACTTCCCGGTCGCCGTGCATGAGCACGACGAGCGGCCTCTTCCCCTCGTCTTCCATGACCAGGGTCTTGACGACGGCGTGCTCGTCGACGCCGGCCGCGGCGGCGAAGGCGGCGGTCCCGCCGTGTTCGACGTAGGCGTAGGGGTGCTCGCTGAAGCTCACACCGGCCGCCCGCAGGGCCCGCACCGCGGGGGTGGCCGGGGCCTTATCCTGAGCCATCGGGACGGCGCTCCGGCTCCGTGTGGACGAGGACGCGCTCGATCGCGGGCTCGGCGGCCTTGAGGGCCTCCTCGATGCGCGAGGACAGCCGGTGGGCCTCGACGACCGGCAGGTTGCCGTCGAAGCCGCAGTGGAGGGACACGGCCAGGCGCCCGGCCTGGCGCCGGACGAGGACGTTGTGGCAGCGGCCCGGCCCGGCGATGCCGTCGGTGACCTCGCGGACCCGGTCGACGAGGCCGCCCTCCGCGGCCGTGACGTCCTCGCCGCTGCCGATGCCCGTGCCCCGCGATTCGATGTGGGTGTTGACCCGTTTGATGGCCGGGATATCGGTCCGCAGGTCCCCCTCGATGTGGCTGGCCAGGTCGTGGGCCTGGTGGAGGAGGAGGTGGTCGTCGACCTCGAGGTGGAGGTCGACGTGGAGCTCGCCGCGGTCGTCGTGGACGCTGACGTTGTGGACGGGGACCTGGTTGCGCTCGGCCACGGCCCGGATGCGGCGGACCAGGGACTCCCGCTCGACCTCGCGGGGATCGGTGTGGATGACGACGTCGGCGCCCGGGACGATGGCCTGGATGCGGGCCTCGACGCTCTCGGCGATGGCGTGGGTCCGCTCGAGGGTCAGGTTGCGGTCGACCTCGATGGTCATGTCGACGAAGGTCAGGGGACCGGACTGGCGGAGACGGACCTGGCCCGCGCGGATGACGCCCTCGATCTCGTCGGCCGCGGCGGCGATCGTCCCCTTCAAACCCTCGGGGGCCCGGTCGAGGAGGACGTCGATGGTCCGCTTGCCGAGACGGTAGCTGACGAAAAGGACGATGAAGGCCACGGCCAGGGCGGCCACGGCGTCGGCCCGGTTGAGCAGGGCGGCCCGGCCCGGCAGGAGCTTCTGGCCGACGAAGACGAGGGTCAGGCCGGCCAGGACGACGGCCGAGCTCCAGACGTCGGTCGAGAAATGGAGGGCATCGGCCTCGAGGGCCTGGCTGCGGTGCTTCTTGGCCGCGCGGGAGAGCATGCGGGACCGGCCGAGGTCGATGACGATCGATGCGACGACGACGAGGAAGGCCCAGGCGCTGGGCTCGACGGTGACGTCGCGGAAGAAGATGCGCTGCACGGCCTCGTAGACGATCCAGGCGCAGGTGACGAAGAGCAGGAGCGTCTCGATGAGGGCCGAGAAGTTCTCGACCTTGCCGTGGCCGTAGGGGTGGGAGTCGTCGGCCGGGCGGTCCGAAACGGAGACGGCGATGAACGTGATCATCGCCGCGACCAGGTCGAGCCCCGAATGGGCGGCCTCGGCCAGGATGCCCAGCGAGCCGCTGAGGAGGCCGACGACGAGCTTCATCCCGGTCAGGCCCAGGGCGGCCAGCACCGAGTTCAGGGCGGCCCGCTTCTTCTCGTTGCGACCGGCGTCGACGGCCGGGAGGTCTTCGTGGGACATGGTCGGTCCGGCCCTTATCCTACCACGACCCGGGGCCGCGGACAACGCCGGGAGAGGCGTTGACAGCCGGCTCGCGGCCGGGCTATAGTGCGCCCGCCGGACAAGGAGGGAGACCATGGACGCCGTGTTCCTCGCCCGACTCCAATTCGGGATCATCGCCGGGTTCCATTTCCTGTTCCCGCCGACGACGCTGGGCCTGTCCTTCGTCGTCGTCATCCTGGAGACGCTCTACCACCGGACCGGGAACGAGGCCTATCAGCGCCTGTCCTCCTACATGGTCAAGGTCCTGGGCACGGTCTTCGTCATGGGCGTGGCCACGGGCATCTCGCTCGAGTTCGCCTTCGGCAACAACTGGGCCTCCTACTCGCGGGCCGTCGGCGACATCTTCGGCGCGCCGCTGGCCGCCGAGGCCGTCTTCTCGTTCTTCCTCGAGTCCGTCTTCCTGGGCATCCTGGTCTTCGGCCGCGGCCGGGTCAAGCCCAAGACCTACCGGCTGTCGGCCTTCCTGGTCTTCCTCGGCGCCCACCTGTCCGGCCTGTGGATCATCATCGCCAACTCCTGGATGCAGACCCCGGCCGGCTTCCGCATGGAAGGGGGACGGGCCGTGCTCACGGACTTCTTCGCCGCCGCCTTCAATCCCTCGACCGTCGTCCGCTACGTCCACACCATCCTCGGCGGTTGGATGACGGGCGCCCTCGTCGCCGCGGCCGTCGCCGCCTGGCTCATGCTCAAGGGCCGCTCGACCGAAAAGGCGGCGCTCCTGATGAAGCCGGCCCTGGTCCTGTTCACGGTCGCGGCCGTGCTCCAGCTCGGCTCGGGCCACGCCCACTCGATCCAGGTGACCCGGACGCAGCCCGAGAAGATGGCCGCCTTCGAGGCCCTTTGGGAGACCGCGGACGGGGCCCCGTTCACGGTCTTCGGCATCCCCGACGCGAAGAACGAGCGGACCCTCCTGGCGGTCCGCGTCCCCAAGATGCTCAGCTTCCTGGTCCACTTCGACCCGAACGGCCGGGTCCTGGGGCTCAACGAGTTCCCGAAGGAGGACCGGCCGCCCGTCCTCCTGCCCTTCGCCGGCTACCACATCATGATCCTCCTCGGCCTGGCCTTCATCGCCCTGGGCGCGGCCGGGACCTGGCTGTCGGTCAAGAAGAAGCTCCCCGCGAGCCGGGGCTTCCTGAAGCTGCTCCTGATCGCCTTGCCCCTGCCCTATCTGGCCAACGAGTTCGGCTGGATCGCCGCCGAGGTCGGCCGCCAGCCCTGGGCCGTCCACAGGGTCCTGAGGACGGCCGACGCGGCCTCGGCGGTCGTCCCGGCCGGCAACGTCCTCTTCTCGCTCGTCCTGTTCACGCTCATCTACGCCCTCATCGCAGCGGTCGGGCTCAAGGTCGTGCTGCGGACAGTCCGGAGCGGGCCCGACGGGGACACGGCCGCCCCGGCGAAAGGAGCCCTGTGATGGAGACCGCGAGCTTCCTGCAGAACGCCTGGTTCCTGCTCATCGGCGTCCTCCTGGCCGGCTATTCGGTCCTGGACGGCTTCGACCTCGGGATCGGGGCCCTGTTCCCGTTCCTGGCCCGGACCGAGGAGGACAAGTCCGTCCTCACCGGGGCCATCGGCCCGGTCTGGGACGGCAACGAGGTCTGGCTGCTGGCCGGCGGCGGGGCGCTGTTCGCCGCCTTCCCCCCGGCCTACGCGACCGTCTTCAGCGGCTTCTACCTGGCCCTGATGCTGGTCCTGTTCTCGCTCATCCTGCGGGCCGTCTCGCTCGAGTTCCGGGCCCACGACCCGGCCCGCCGCCGGTTCTGGGAGGCCGCCTTCGTCGGCGGCAGCGCCCTGCCGGCCCTGCTCTTCGGCGTGGCCCTGGGCAACGTCGTCCTCGGCGTGCCCCTCGACGCCCGGGGCGAGTACGCGGGCACGTTCTTCACCCTGCTCCGGCCCCTGCCGCTGGCCTTCGGCGTCCTCGGCCTGGCCATGTTCCTCGTCCACGGCGCCGCCTACGCCGCCCTCAAGAGCGAGGGGGCCCTGCGCGACCGGGCCCGGAAGGCCGTCCGGACCCTGGCCGGAGCCGCCGGCGCGGCCTTCCTCCTGTCCTTCGCCGCGGTCCTGCTCAATCGGCCGGAGGCGGTCCGCAGCGTCCCGGCCTGGGCCTTCTCGGCCGTCGTCTGGGCGGGACTGGCCCTGGCCGCCGGGGCCGCCAAGACCGGCCGCGACGGCCGGGCCATGGCCTTCTCCTCGGCCGCTTTCCTCGGCCTCTGGGGGATGATCGGGGCGATCCATTATCCCCATCTCGTCCGGGCGACCGACCCGGCCCTGAGCCTGACCGTCGCCAACGCCTCGTCGAGCCCCCTGACCCTCAAGGTCATGCTCGTCATCGCCCTCGTCGGCATGCCCGTCGTCGCGGGCTACACCGTCTTCGCCTACCGGGTCTTCAAGGGCAAGGTCCGGCCCGGCGCCGGCTATTGATATTGCATTGCCGTCGTGTTTGCGGTATCCTGGCCGGGAACGACCATCCTTCGTCACGGAGGGCCGCATGAAAAAGTTCGCCGTCCTCGCCGGGCTCCTCCTCCTCGCCTCCCTCGCCGCCGCCCAGACGGCCACGGTCCTCACGGGACCGTTCGAAGAGGCGCTGGCCCAGGCGCAGAAACAGAACAAGCTCATCCTCATCGACTTCTACTCGAGTGGCTGAGGGGGCTGCAAACTGCTGGTTCAGCAGTTCTACGACAACCCCAAGTACGCCGAGTTCCTCAACACCAACGTCGTCCTTTACCGCGCCATCCGCGGCGACAAGAACGGCGACGCGGTCTACGAGCGGTTCAAGATCAACGCCACGCCGACCGAGCTGTTCGTCGACAAGACGGGCCGGGAGGTCGACTGGATCGTCGGCTACGGCCCGCCGGCCGACGCCTTCCTCGAGAAGGTCAAGAAGTCGCTCTCCGGCGTCGACACCTTCGGCGACCTGACCGCCCGCTACGCCAAGGACCCCAACGACATCGAGGTCGTCTTCAAGCTGGCCGGCAAGAGCGCCAGCCGCTATTCCGACGAGCTGACGGCCAAGAGCGTCGAGCTTTACAAGAAGATCCTGACCATGGACCTGGGCGGCCGGACGGCCTCGTATTACGACGAGGACCTCAAGGCGAGTGTCACTTACGTCGAAGCGGCCGAGTTCCAGCTGGCCCAGGAGACGGCCATGGGGCGCAAGCCCGATCCGGCGCCGTTGCGGGCCTTCATCGCCAAGTATCCCGCGAGCCCTTACGTCAAGAACGCCTACTCCTATCTCGGCTACTACTACGGGCAGATGGCGTCCAAGGAGGACGCCGGCGCGTTCTTCGAGGAGTGGACGAAGAAGTACCCCGACGACAAGAACGCCCTGTCGTCCTACGTCCAGCGCATCATCAAGGACAAGGAACCCGTCGACAAGGGCCTGAGACTGGCCGAGAAGCTCAAGGAGATGACCGGCTACCCGGAGAACCCGGACTACCAGGAGGCCCTGGCCAACCTCTACGTCCTCAAGGAAGAACCGGACAAGGCCGGTGACGAGTACGGCAAGGACTTCATCGACGGCTATCTCCAGAACGTCCTCTTCGCCCTGACCGGCTACGCCACTTTCTGGCTCGACCAGGACAAGAACCTGGCCAGCGCCGAGGAGATGGCCGACATCGCCGCGGCCGCCCTGACGGCCAAGAAGGACGCCAACGCCTATTTCTTCAGCCAGGTCGCCGGCCTCTACAACCGTCTCAAGAAGACGGACAAAGCCCTGGGCGTCTACGGCCCGGCCTTCGCCAAGAAGAATTGGGGAGAATCGGGGGCCCTCGCGTCCTACGCGGCATTCTGGCAGCGTCAAGGCGCCAATCTCGACAACGCCCTCGAGGCGGCCCGGCATTCCGTCGAGCTCGCCCCCTCCTACTACAACAATTTCACCCTGGCCCAGATCCTGTTCAAGCTCAAGAACTACCCCGAAGCCCTGACCGCCGCCGAGAAGGCCGTGGAGCTGGCCAAGCCCATGGCCGCGAAATACGAGGGCTTCACGACCGTGCAGTACGACAACCTCGTCAAGCAGATCAAGGAGGCCATGGCCAAGCCTCCCGAAGTCAAGAAGTAACGTCCGTCCAAGGGGGACATGGACCGATCCGGTCCATGTCCCCTTTTCTTTACCTCCCCGGGCGGGTTGAATTGGCCGGGGGAATCCTCTATATTGCCTTCGGGCGGCCAACCATGAGACGGATCGCGGTCTTCCTCGTCCTCGGCGCGACCCTGACCCTCGCCGCGGCCGCGCAGACCGCCGCCGACCCCGCCCAGGCCCTCGACGCCCGCGTCCGCGAGTTCCTGACCGCCCAGAAGGACCAGTGGCGCCAGGAGAATGTCACCGAGGCCGACGGCCGGCTCCTCCACGATCTCATCCTCAAGAAGCGCTACACCCGGGTCCTCGAGATCGGCACGTCCACCGGCCACTCGGGCATCTGGCAGGCCTGGGCCCTCAGCAAGACCGGCGGCCGTCTGGTCACGGTCGAGATCGACGAGTTCCGCCACCTGGCGGCGAGCCGCAACTTCAAGGCCTCCGGCCTCGACGGCCTCATCGACGCCCGCCTGGCCGACGCCCACGCCCTCGTCGGCGAGCTCGAGGGACCGTTCGACCTCATCTTCATCGACGCCGACCAGAACTGGACGCCGAGCTATTTCAAGGCCCTCCTGCCCAAGCTCGCGCCCGGGGGCTGCTTCGCCGTCCACAACGTCCTCAGCCTGGGCTACATGAAGGGCGTCCGCGACTTCCTCGAACAGGTCCGGGCCCTCGACTTCATGGACACGACGATCGAGCCCTCCTCGGGCGGCGGCATTTCGCTGAGCTTCCGCAAGAGGACGGCGCCTTGACCCGGGGCGGCCTCCGCCCCTATCATGCCCTGAGAACGCCCGCCGACAAGGAGGACCCCATGCCCCGTCCCGCCGCCCGTCGCGCGGCCCTGGCCGCCCTCGTCCCGCTCGTCCTGGCCGCGACCCTGTCCGCCGCGCCGGCCGCCCGGGCATCCGCCGGGCAGGCCGTTTCGGAAGGCCTGTCGCTCAAGAGCCGCGTCCTCGGCCGCGAGGTCGCCTTCGCCGTCTACCTGCCGCCCGACTACGCGTCCTCCGGCCGCCGCTACCCCGTCGTCTACCTGCTCCACGGCTACACCGACGACGAGTCCGGCTGGGTCCAGTTCGGCGAGATCGGCCAAGCCGCCGACGCGGCCATCGCCGCCCGGGAGATCCCGCCCATGATCATCGTCATGCCGGACGGAGGCGTGTCCTGGTACATCGACGACGCCGCGGGCGCGGTCCGCTGGGAGGACATGTTCGTCGAGGAGCTCATCCCCCACATCGACAAGACGTACCGGACGCGGCCCACCCGGGAATTCCGGGGCCTCGCCGGGCTGTCCATGGGCGGCTGGGGCACCCTCGTCCACTGCCTGCGCCACCCGGAGCTGTTCGCGGCCGGCGCCGCCTTCAGCGCCGCCGTCTGGACGGACGACGATGTCGCCGGCCAGAAGCAGGAGAACTGGGACAGGCTCTTCGGCCCCCTGTTCGGGGCGGCCGGCCTCTCGGGCAAGGATCGGCTGACGGCCCACTTCCGGGCCCACAACCCCCTCGACCTCGTCCGGACCATGCCCGAGGAGAGCCTCAAGAAGATCCGCCTGTACATCGATTGCGGCGACGACGACTTCCTCATCGCCGGCAACTGCGCCTTGCACCTGGCCCTGTCCGCGCGCAAGGCCGCCCACGAATTCCGGGTCCGGGACGGCGGGCACACCTGGAGCTATTGGCGCACGGGCATCGTCGACGGCTTGAGATACATCGGCCGGGAGTTCCACCGGTGAGCGCGCCCTTCCGCGACCGGCTCCGCGCCGGCGAACGCCTCATCGGGACGCTCATCAGCCTGCCTTCGCCCGAGCTGGCCGAGATCGCCTCGGCCGCCGGGTTCGATTGGCTCTTCCTCGACATGGAGCACGGCCCTCTCGCCCCGGGCGACGTCCTGGGCCTGGTCCAGGCCGCCCGGGAGCCTTGCGCCTGCCTCGTCCGCGTCCCCGAGACGAGCGAGATGTGGGTCAAAAAAGCGCTGGACACCGGCGCGGCCGGCATCATCGTCCCCCACGTCAACGGCGCGGCCGAGGCGGCCCGGACCGTCCATTGGGCCAAATATCCCCCCGAAGGCGGCCGGAGCGTCGGCTTCAGCCGGGCCAACGGCTACGGGGCCCGCTTCCAGGAACACGTCGAGACGGCCAATGCCCGGACGGTCGTGGTCGCCCAGGTCGAGCACATCGACGGCGTCCGGGCCATCGGGGAGATCCTCGACGTCCCGGGCGTCGACGCCGTCTTCATCGGCCCCTACGACCTTTCGGCCAGCTTGGGCAAGCCCGGCCGCATCCAGGACGCCGACGTCCGCGAAGCCGTCGCGGCGGTGGCCGCGGCCTGCGCCGCCCGACGGATCCCGGCCGGCCTGTTCTGCGGCGATCTGGCTTCGTCCGCCAAGGCCCTCGAGGAGGGCTACACCCTGCTCTGCTCGGGTCTCGACATCGGGTTTTACGCCCGCTCGGCGGAGGCCGTCGTCCGGGGGCTCCGGCCAAGAAACCCTTGACAGGAAACAACTTGTATACTAGATTTTGTGTGGAGACGCATGGAGTCGCACAAAATTTGGTGGGGTGGTCTGGCCGCGGCCCGGCGATTTTTCACGCCAAGGCCCCGCTCCGCCCGACTAAAGAAGTTCGGGCGGTCCCCGGAGAAGATCATCTAGCATGGCCAGAGAGCAGATCGAGAAGACCCCGGCGGGCGGCCTGCCCGTCGTCCTGGTCGTCGACGACGACCTGGCCTATCTCGAGAAGCTCCAGCGCGCCCTGAGGGACATCTACGCCGTCCACACCACGACGAGCGGCGTCGAAGCCATCCATCTCATCAAGGCCATGCCCGAGGTCAACGTCCTCGTCGTCAACGACGACCTGCCCCGGATGAAGGGCACGGAGCTGCTGCGCTTCCTCAACGAGATCTTCAAGAGCTCCGAATCCATCATCAAGATCCTGCTGACGGCCTGCCCCGGCAACGGCGCGACCATCGACCTGGCCAGCTACGGCCGCATCGACTGCTGCCTGGCCAAGCCCGACGATCCGGCGGCCCTGCGGCGCAAGATCAGCTTCCTCATCGCCCAGCGCTCGCGCGAGAAGCGCTCCTCCATGCGCATCACCATCGACGGCTCCCGCGACGTCCGCATCGAGACCGGCCCCCACGGCGAGGCCAAGCTGGTCAACCTCAGCGAGAACGGCATGTTCCTCAAGACCCTGACGGGCTTCCCCGAGGGCGCCGCCGTGCCGCTGAGCATCACCCTGCCCGACGGGCGGCAGTACACCGTCAACGGGCGCGTCGTCCGGCGGGACAGCGACCACGGCGGCGTGGCCGTCGAGTTCGAGTCGCTCGACGACGCCGACCGGCTGTCGCTCCTCCAATTCATGTCGGACTACGTCGCCATCCGGGACCTGGCCGAGCTCAAGCTCCGCTACCCCTTCCTGCGCACGGACGAGATGGTCCTGTTCACGGACTCGGTCAAGATCGAGTCCCTCATGCGCGAGGCCCTCGTCCGCCGGGTCGAGGTGGCGGCCGTCCCGGCCCGCTCGGGCAATCCCGAGATCCTGGCCTTCGCCGACATCCGCCCCCCGTCGGTGTGCGTCCTGGCGGGCGAGAAGCTCGACGTCAAGTTCAAGACCTCGGACCTGCTCTTCGTCTCCTACCAGGTCGGCTACGCGACCTACAACTTCGAGACCATGATCGCCCGCATCGCGGCCGACGGCCGGTCGCTCGTCTGCCTCTACCCGCGGGTCATGTTCTACTCGGAGAAGAGGGCCGACCGGCGCATCAGCCCGGCCGGCGATCTGCGGGTCGAGATCCCCCTGCCGGTCCCGTTCGACCGCGTCGTCCGGGGCCGCGTCACGGACATCAGCCCGAACGGCCTGAGCTTCGTGGCCGAACCCGGGGCCCCGGTCCTCCTCAAGGGGACGCCCCTGGAGACCGTGGCCGTCTGCGACGGCGAGAAACGCCTCTGGGAGGAGACCGGCGAGGTCCGCCACGTCGTCCGGACCGGCGGCGGGCAGGGCCAGGGGCTGAAGTACGGCGTCCAATTCGGCATCAGCCGCCAGAGCATCCCGTCCTTCCAGCCCCCCGACCCGGACTTCGCCCGCTCCGACAAGGTCGCGGGCCGGGGCCCGGGCGGCCCGACGCCCGATTTCGTCCGCCAGAGCCTGATGACCCCGCACGTCGTCCGCCTGGAGGACCGCCGCGGCGAGGAGATCGTCGGCCTCCTCAACACCTCCCTGCCGCTCGACGACCGGCCGGTCCCGGTCGTCGTCATCCCGCCGGCCTTCGGCAAGACCAAGGAGGTCCTGTTCGGGCTGGCCCTGACGCTCTGCGAGAACTTCCGCCTCCTGGGCGAGCCCCTGGCCGTCATCCGCTACGACGGCATCCGCAAGAAGGGCGAGAGCCACAACGACCCCGAGGCCGCCGAGCCTCCCTACGAGATGCTGAACACGAACTTCAGCCAGGGTGCCTCGGACATCGTCACCGTCCTCGACTGGCTCCAGACCAATCCCAAGGTCCGGGCCTCCTCGGTCGTCCTGCTGACCTTCTCCTTTTCGGCCCTCGAGGCCCGCATCGTCCTGCGGAGCGAGAAGGAGCGCGGCCGGATCGACTACTGGATCGCCTGCATGGGCACGCCGGAGTTCCGCGACCTCATGGTCCGGGTCAACTGCGGCCTCGACTTCCTCGAGCACTACCAGCTCGGCATCAAGCTCGGGGTCATGCCCGTCCTCGGCAACCTCGTCAACGTCGACGCCTACGTCGCCGACGGCGTGGCCAACGCCGTGGCCACCCTGGAGCAGGCCCGCGAGGACATGCGCCACCTCGACCTGCCCATCACCTGGATCTACGGCCAGTTCGACAACTGGGTCAAGTCCGAGTTCATCCGCGACGTCATGAGCGTCCATGCCGACGCCCCCCGAGAGGTCATCCCCGTTCCCATCGGCCACAACGCCCGGACCTCCAAGGAAGGCCTGCGGCTGTTCGGGACCATCACCTCCCTCATCTACCGCTTCCTCCACAAGCGGCTCATCCAGCCGGTCATGCCCGGGCGCAAGGACATGGAGGTCATGCGGCGGGCCGAGAAGGACCGCCTGCCGCCGCGCAAGCTCAAGAACCGGACCGGCTACTGGAAGCGCTACCTCATCGGCGACGACAAACTCCTCGGCTTCGACGTCATGGCCCTGTCGGACGACTACCAGCAGCTCATGAGCGACCAGCTCCGGACCCTCGAGCTGCGGCCCGGGGACCGGCTCCTCGACCTCGGCGGCGGCACCGGCAACTTCGTCGAGCACCTCCTCGCGGCCGGCGGCGAGCTGCCGTCGCAGATCACCGTGGCCGACCTCATCCCCGAGGCCATGAAGAGGGCGGCCCGCAAGCTGACCTCCCGCTTCCCGGTCCTGCGCGAGCCGGGCCGGTTCGACCTCCTGGCCCTGGACCTCGAGATGAGCCGCTACTTGGCCGTGCGGCGCTTCCTCGACGGCGAGGTCGGCACGTTCGAGGAGATGGCCGAGCGGGTCGAGAACCTGACCCTCGAGAGCGCCATCAAGGTCCGGGAGGACTACTCGCCGCGCCTCCACCGGATCCTGCGCGGCGAGCGCATCACCCCGGCCCACGACGACTGGCTCAAGACCCGCTTCGACCTCCAGGAGTACCGTATCATCACCGACTTCAACCGGGCCGCCCGGTTCGTCCGCGGCCTTGCCGAGGGCCGGCCGGACTACCGCCGCCTCATCCTGCCCGGCACGCTCGAGGGCACCTTCCACCTGCCGGTCAAGGCCGGCTGGTACAACAAGGTCCTCATGAGCCTCGTCCTGTCCTACATCTTCGATCCGCTCGAGACCCTCAAGGAGGTCCGCCGGGTCATCATGCCGGGCGGCCTCCTCGTCCTGTCGAGCATGCGGCCCGACACGGACGCCTCCGGGCCGTTCACCCGCCTCCTCGAGAAGATCGAGGCCACGCCCGAGGAGGCCCTGCCGCCGGAGCGGCCGAAGGCCCTGCTCATCGAGTCCCTGCGGGTCTTTCTCAACGACGCCCAGGAGCTCGTCGACCTCGAGGAGGCCGGGACGTTCGACTTCTTCGACCCCGAGAAGCTCGAGGGCCTGCTCGAGGAGACGGGCTGGGACATCCTCCGCTTCCAGCCGTCCTACGGCACGCCGCCCCAAGGCTACGTCTACGTCGCCAAAGCGAGGGACACGAATGGAAAAATATGACCCGCAGTTCGAGGACCGCCTGAACCAGGAGTACGACCTGCGGGGCCGGACCCGGATGGCCGCCTTCCTCAGCTTGGCCCTCTACGCCGGCTTCATCGGGCTGGACGCCGTCTACGCGCCCAAGTACTTCCTGCCCTTCCTCCTCCTCCGGCTGACGGTCATGGCCGCGGTCGGGGCCATCCTGCTCGTCCTGAACCGCCTCAAGACCAGCCGCGACGTCATGAGGCTGGCCCTCGTCCTGGCCCTCGTCGACGCCGCCGGCATCGCCATCATGATCTTCTTCCTGGGCGGCTTCCTGACCAGCTACTACCAGGGCCTGAACATCATCGTCATGGGCATGATCGTGCTCATCCCCCTGGCCTTCCGCTACACGATCTACCTCTACGTCTCGGTCTGGCTCATGTACGCCGTGCCCAGCGTCCTGCGCTACTTCTTCGGCCCCAAGGCCCAGGGCATCGCCGAGATGCTCAAGGCCATGGGCGGCACGGAGATCCAGGTCTGGCGCTTCATCATCAACAACCTGACCTTCCTGTCGTCGATCATCGTCGTCGGCGCCATCGGCTCGTCCTACATGGAGAGCATCCGCCGCCGCGAGCTCCGCAGCCGCCTCCAGCTCGAGGAGACCACGGCCCAGCTCAAGGAGTCCAACGAGAAGCTCAAGAGCCTCGACGAGCTCAAGACCCAGTTCTTCGCCAACGTCAACCACGAGCTGCGGACGCCGCTGACGCTCATGCTGGCGCCCATGAAGTCCCTGCTCGAGGGCCGCATGGGCAAGCTCTCGCCGTCCCTCCAAGACACCCTGGCCACGATGCAGCGCAACGGCTATAAGCTCCTCAAGCTCATCAACGATCTCCTCGATCTCAACAAGGCCGAAGTGGGCCGGATGCGCCTCAAGGTCCGGCCCGTCAACCTGGTCGAGTTCGTGCCGCCTCTGCTGGCCGCGGCCAAGCCCATGGCCGACCAGAAGCAGCTCCGTCTCTTTTTCCAGCATCCGCCCCACCCCGTCGAGCTCGTCATCGACCCCGACCGGTTCGAGAGGGTCGTCTTCAACCTCCTGTCCAACGCCCTCAAGTTCACGCCGAAGGGCGGCAAGATCACGGTCTACATCGAGGACCGGGACGATACCGTCACCCTGACCGTCGAGGACACCGGCATCGGCATCCCGGCCGACATGCTCGAGTCCATCTTCGACCGCTTCTCCCAGGTCGACGGATCCAAGTCCCGGGCCCAGGAGGGCACGGGCATCGGCCTGGCCCTGGCCCGCGAGATCGTCAACGTCCACAAGGGGGCCATACGGGCGGAGAGCGAGCTCGGCAAGGGCTCCCGGTTCATCATCGACATGCGCAAGGGCGAGGAGCACTTCGACGACGAGGTCCTCGACCGGCGGTCCGAGGACCTGCCCATCGGCCTCAGGCGGCGGACGACCGATACGGAGGAGCCGCGGGTCCAGGACATCGTCACGGATTATCGCCGCCTCCAGCTCGTCGACCTCGAGAAGGTCGACATCACCGGCGGCCGCGTCGAGGAGGCCAAGGTCCACGACGCCCTCATCCTCTGCATCGACGACAATCCCGAGGTCCTCAAACTCATGACGCTGCTCCTGGCCGACGAGTTCGACCTCGAGCTGGCCACCTCGGCCGAACAGGGCCTGGCCTTCCTGCGGGCCAAGAGCCCCGATCTCGTCCTCTGCGACGTCATGATGCCGGGCATGGACGGCCACGCCTTCTCGCGCCTGGTCAAGGGCGACGAAGCCCTCAAGCACACCCCGATCATCCTGGTCACGGCCCGGACCGGGGCCGAGATGCTCGACGAGGGCATCAAGGCCGGCGCCGACGACTACATCACCAAGCCCTTCGACTCGACCGAGCTCAAGGCCCGCATCCGGGCCCAGCTGCGCCTGCGCCAGATGGAGGCCGAGCTGGCCCTGGTCAACACGAACCTGCGGCGGCGGACCTCGGACCTGGTCGATCAGCAGCGGTCGCTGTTCCTGTCGACGGTCAAGTCGCTGGCCTCGGCCATCGACGCCAAGGACGAGTACACCCGCCACCACTCGACCCGGGTGACGGAGTTCTCGATGAAGATCGCCGCCAAGATGGGCTTCAGCGAGAAGGAGCTCGGCGACCTCGAGTTGGCCGCCCTGCTCCACGACGTCGGCAAGATCGCCGTGCCCGAGAGCATCCTCAACAAACCCGGCAAGCTGACCAAGGAGGAGTTCGAGCTCATCAAGGAGCACCCCGTCCGGGGCGAGGCCATCCTCAGCCCGGTCGTCGAGCTCAAGGAGATCTCCCGGGTCGTCCGGGCCCACCACGAGCGCTACGACGGCACGGGCTATCCGGACCGCCTCAAGGGCCGGGAGATCCCCCTCGGCGCCCGCATCATGACCATCGCCGACACGTACGACTCCATCACCTCGGAGCGGCCCTACCGCAAGGCCGCTTCCCACCGCTACGCGCTCAAGGAGATCATCGCCTGCTCGGGGACCCAGTTCGACCCGGAGGTCGTCGAGAACTTCCTCGAGATCGCCGGCACGTTCGTGCCCGAGCACGAGAGGGAAAGCGCCGGGTAGGAGCGGCCATGGGCCTGCAGGTCGGTTACTACGCCCTCAGCCTCTTCGCCGGGGCCTTCGTCGCCGGCGTCGTGGCGGCCATCGCCTGGAAGCGGGCCGTGACCTCGGTCGGCCGCCTGCTGGCCCTGCTCATGGCCGCCGTCTTCGTCTGGTCCCTGGCCGCGGCCTTCGAAGCCGCCGTCCCGGCGGAGGCGGCCAAGATCCTGCTGTCCAAGATCGAATACGTCGGCATCGCCGCCGTGCCGGTCCTGATGTTCCTCTTCGCCCTCCGCTTCCTCCGCTCCGGCGCGGCCCTCGGCGCGGTCCGGGGGGCCGCTCTCTGGATCGTCCCGCTGGCGACCGTGGTCCTGGCGGCCACCAACGAGCGGCACCATCTCATCTGGTCGGGCCATCGGGCGGCGGAGGGGATCCGGGACCAGCTCCTCGTCTACGAGCACGGCGCCTTCTTCTGGGTCCATGCCGGCTACTCGTACCTCCTCCTGGCGTTCACGACGGTCTTCCTCGTCCTGGCCTTCTTCCGCTTCAAGGGCATCCATCGCCGCCAGGCCCTGGCCCTGCTCGTGGCCTTCCCCCTGCCCTGGGTGGGCAACGCCGTCTACCTGTCGGGCCTGGCCGGGGCGGAGCACGGCTACGATTTCACGCCCGTCGGCTTCGCCGTGGCCGGCTTCTTCCTGCTCTGGGCCATGTTCCGGCTCCAACTCGTGGACATCCTGCCGGTGGCCCGCGAGCGGGTCATCGACAGCATGGGCGAGTCCCTGATTATCCTCGACGAGAAGGGCCGCCTGGCCGCCACCAATCCGGCCGCCCGGCGCCTCATCGCCGAGGCCGGCGGCCCGGCCGAGGACCTGCCCGAACCGCGGATCCTGGGCCGGCCGGCCACCGAGCTCTTCGCCGGCTGGCCGGCGATGCGGGCCGGGCTCGAGGAGCCGGCCGCCGCCGAGCGCGAAGTCGTCCTGGAGGAGAACGGCCGGACGCGGATCTTCGACCTCCGGGTGTCCCCTCTCCTCGGGCACGGCTCGTTCGTCACCGGCTGGGTGGCCGTCGTCTACGACATCACCCGGGTCAAGCGGGCCGAGGCCGAGGCCGTCGAGGCCCGCCGGGTCGCCGACACGCTCCGGGAGGCGGGACTGACCCTGAGCTCGAAGCTCGACTTCCGGCAGATCTCCGCCCTCATCCTCGACCTTCTGAAGCGGGTCATCGCCTACGACATCGGCGCCTTCCTGACGGTCGAGGGCCCGGAGCTGAGGCTGGCCGGCATCCTCCGCCCCAAGGACTCCCTCGACCTCATCGGCGAGTCCTACCCCCTGGCCGGCTCGCGGCTCTGCCAGAAGGCCGTCCAACGCATGCGGCCCCTCATCGGGACCATCGCCGAGCCCGAGGACATCCTCCTGCCCCTGCGCCCGGACCTCGACCTGCGCTCCTTCCTCGGCGTCCCGGTCGTCTTCGGCGACCGGGCCATCGGGCTCATCGCCCTCTACAACCGCGGCGAGCGGCGCTTCTCCGAACAGGACGCCCGGGTCGCCGAGCTCTTCGCCAGCCAGGTCGCCATCGCCCTCGACAACGCCCGCCGGGTCGAGCTGTTCGAGAAACAGGCCGTGACCGACGAGCTGACCGGCCATTACAACCGGCGGGCCTTCCTCAAGATGGGCGAGAAGGAGGTCGGCCGGGCCCGGCGCTACCAGCGGCCCCTGGCCCTCATCTTCTTCGACATCGACCACTTCAAGGACGTCAACGACAAATACGGCCACCTCATCGGCGACCACGTCCTGCGGGTCATGGCCGAGCTCGTCACCCGGACGACCCGGTCGACGGACGTCGTCTGCCGGTACGGCGGCGAGGAGTTCATCGTCCTCATGCCCGAGGCCGGCCGCGACGAGGCCCTGGCCATGGCCGAGCGCCTGAGACAGGAGATCTCCCACATGACCGTCGTGACGGCCGGCGGCACGCTGACGCTGACCATCAGCCTGGGGGTGGCCGAGCTGGTTCGCGACGGGGACGAGGACCTCGAAGGCCTCATCAGCCGGGCCGACCGGGCCATGTACCAGGCCAAGGCCGCCGGGCGCGACGCCGTCCGCGGCTGAGCCTTGCCCGGCGGCGCGGCCGCTGTGCTATAATGCCCCCTTTGCCAACGTCACTCCGGAGGATGTCATGGCCCGCATCGAACCGTTCCGCGGCGTCCGTCCCCGCCGCGACCTCGCGCCCCTCGTCGCCGCCCCCCCTTACGACGTCCTGTCGTCCGAGGAGGCCCGGGAGCTGGCGGCCGGGAACCCCTACTCGTTCCTGCACGTCGGCAAGCCCGAGATCGACCTGCCGCCCGGGACCGACCTGTACGCCGACGCCGTCTACGCCAAGGGCAAGGAGAACTACGACCGTTTCCTGAGGGAGGGCGTCATCGCGCCCGACGCGACCCGCAACTTCTACGTCTACAAGCAGATCTGGGGCGACCACGTCCAGATCGGCCTGGTCGCCGCCGCCTCCTGCCGGGACTACCTCGACGACGTCATCAAGAAGCACGAGCTGACCCGGATCGACAAGGAGAACGACCGGATGCGCCACATCGAGACGCTGGGCGCCCAGACCGGCCCCGTCTTCCTGACCTACCGGCGCTCGGACGCCGTCGACGCCCTCGTCGCCGAGGCCATGGCCCGGGCGCCCGAGGTCGACATCACGACCTACGACGGCGTCCGCCACATCCTGACCGTCGTCGACGAGCCGGGGCTCGTGGCCCGCATCCGGGACGCCTTCGCGGCCCTGCCCGCGCTCTACGTCGCCGACGGTCACCACCGCTCCGCCGCCGCCACCCGGATCAAGGTCAAGCGCGACGCCGAGCGGACCGGGCGGACCGGCGACGAGGAGGACAACTTCTTCCTGGCCGTTATCTTTCCCCACAGCCAGATGAAGATCCTGGCCTACAACCGCGTCGTCCGCGACCTCAACGGCCTCGATCCGGACGCCTTCCTGGCCCGCGTCGGCGAGTCCTTCATCGTCCGGCCCGGCGGGCCCAAGGTCCCCGCCAAGAGCCGGGACTTCGCCATGCTCCTCGACGGCGTCTGGTACGCCTTGGAGACCAAGCCGGGCGCGTTCGACCCGGCCGACCCCATCGAGTCGCTCGACGTGTCCATCCTGCAGCGGAACCTGCTGGCCCCCGTGCTCGGCATCGCCGACCCCCGGACGGACAAGCGCATCGACTTCGTCGGCGGCATCCGCGGCACGGACGGGCTCGAGAAGAAGCTGGCCGGCGGCTTCCGGGTCGCCTTCTCCCTCTTCCCCACGACCGTCGAGCAGCTCTTCGCCGTCGCCGACGCCGGCAAGATCATGCCCCCCAAGTCGACCTGGTTCGAGCCAAAGCTCAAGGACGGCCTGGTCGTCCACGCCATCGACCCATGAGCCGGAAGGTCCCCGCCGCGCTCGTCGCCCGCGTCCGGAAGGAAGCCTCGGCCTTCTTCCACGGCGCCCGCGGCAGCCACGACGCGGACCACACGGAGCGCGTCCTCCGGCTCTCCCTGCGCATCGGCCGCAGGGAGAAGGCCGACCTGGGCGTCCTCGAGCTGGCCGCCCTGCTCCACGACATCGGCCGGGGCGAGGAGGACCGCTCGCGCGGCCGCGTCTGCCACGCCCGGAGCGGCGCCCGACTGGCCAAGGGCATCCTCGAGCGCTGCGGCTGCGACCCGGCCACGGTCCGGGCCGTCGTCCCCTGCATCCGGACCCACCGCTTCCGCCGCGGCGGCGCGCCGCGCTCGCTCGAGGCCCGGGTCCTGTTCGACGCCGACAAGCTCGACTCCATCGGCGCCGTGGGCGTCGGCCGGGCCTTCCTCTTCGCCGGCGAGGTCGGGGCCCGCCTCCACGACAAGGACATCGTCGTCGAGAGGACCAAGCCCTACACGCGCGAGGACACGGCCTACCGCGAGTACCTGGTCAAGCTCCGCCGGGTCAAGGACCGCATGACGACCCGGGAGGGCCGTCGCCTGGCCGCCGGCCGGCACCGCTACATGGCCGCCTTCTTCGAGCGCCTCCACAAGGAGACGGACGGGAGGCTCTGACGATGGGCTGGGACCAGGTCTATAATCCCCTCGGCGCGGCCTGGCTCTCGACGGCCGCGGCCGCCCTGCCCATCGTCCTCCTCCTCGGCGGGCTGGCCGTCCTGCGCCTGCGGGCCCACGTCGCGGCCCTCCTCGGCCTCGGCGCGGCCCTCGGCGTCGCGGTCCTCGCCTTCGGCATGCCGGCCGGGATGGCCGCCCGCACGGCCGGCCTGGGCGCTGCCTACGGCCTCTTCCCCATCGGCTGGATCATCCTCAACGTCATCTTCCTCTACGACCTGACCGTCGCCAAGGGCTCGTTCGCGGTCATGCGCGACAGCCTGACCGGAGTCACCCGCGACCGCCGCCTGCAGCTCCTGCTGATCGCCTTCTCGTTCGGGGCCTTCTTCGAGGGCGCGGCCGGGTTCGGCACGCCGGTCGCGGTGACGGCGGCCATCCTCATCGGCCTGGGCTTCGAGCCCCTGGCCGCGTCGGGCCTGTCGCTCGTCGCCAACACGGCCCCGGTGGCCTTCGGGGCCCTGGGCACGCCCATCGTCGCCCTGGCCGGGGTGACCGGCCTGGACGTCCGGGACCTCGGCGCCATGGTCGGGCGCCAGCTGCCGTTCTTCTCCGTGCTCATCCCCTTCTGGCTGGTCGCGGCCTACTGCGGGTTCCGGAAGATGCGGGAGGTCTGGCCGGCCCTTCTCGTGGCCGGGGTGTCGTTCGCCGTGCCGCAGTTCCTCATCTCGAACCTGCACGGCCCCTGGCTCGCGGGGGTCGGCGCGGCCGTCGTCTCGATGGCCGCCCTGGTCCTGTTCCTGTTGAAATGGCGCCCGAAGACGATCTACGGGGACGCCGCGGGCGGGGCGACAGAGGGAGAGGCCGGGGCCCCGGTCCGGCGGAGCGCCGCGGAGCTCGTCCGGGCCTGGATGCCCTGGCTCATCCTGAGCGCCTTCGTCTTCCTCTGGGGCATCCCCCAGGTGAAGGCCTTCCTCGACGGGCTTTGGACCGCCCGCCTGCCCGTCGCCGGGCTGGACCGGCTCGTCTTCCGGGTCCCGCCGGTCGTGGTCGTTCGGGCGGCCGAGCCGGCCGTCTTCGCGTTCAACGGATTGTCCTTCACGGGGACGGGCATCTTCGCGGCGGCCGTCGTCTCGGGCCTGCTCATGGGCCTCTCGCCGGCCCAGCTCGTCAAGGCCTACGGCCGGACGCTCAAGCGGGTCCGGTTCTCCCTCCTGACCGTGGCGGCGATGCTGTCGCTGGGGTATGTCACCCGCTATTCGGGCCTCGACGCGACGCTGGGGCTGGCCTTCGCCCGGACGGGCGTCCTCTACCCGTTCTTCGGGACCCTGCTCGGTTGGCTCGGCGTGGCCCTGACGGGCTCGGACACGTCGTCCAACGTCCTCTTCGGCAGCTTACAGAAGATCTCGGCCGAGCAGCTCGGCCTGAGCCCCGTGCTCATGGCCTCGGCTAACAGCGCCGGCGGGGTCATGGGCAAGATGATCGACGCCCAGTCCATCGTCGTGGCCTCGACGGCCACGCGCTGGTACGGCCACGAGGGCGAGATCCTGCGCTACGTCTTCGTCCACAGCCTGGCCCTGGCCGCCCTGATGGGGCTCTTCGTCCTCCTCCAGGCCTACGTTTTCCCCTTCACCAAGCTCGTCGTGAAATAGAAGTCTTAGCCGCCGCCCGCTCGCCCGGCCGCCTTGACACCGAGAGGAAAAGCCGGCTAAACTCGTCCGTGAAATCGAAAGGGACAAGGAACCCCCGGTTCGCCATGGCCAAGGCTTCTCTCGTGCGGTCGATGCGTCCGCTTCTCCCGGTCCTGTCGATGCTGCTGTCCTTGGTGCCGTGGTTCTCCTGCGGAACTCAGGAAAATGCCGGGCCACCGCCACCGCCTCCGCCTCCGCCCGCGAGCATCGACGGCTGGACCTGGATGTCCGGCACCTATACCGCCGGTCAGCCGGGTGTCTTCGGGATCAAGGGCCAGGCGGACCCGGTCAATAGGCCGCCCGGAAAATATTACGTCACCTCCTGGGTCGATTCCCAAGGAGTCTTCTGGCTCTTCGGCGGCGATTCGATCGGAACTCCCCGGCCCCTGCAAGGGTCCCAGAACGACCTGTGGAAATACGACCCCGGGACGAAGATCTGGACCTGGGTCTCGGGCGAAGAGACCATCAGCCACTCCGGGGTCTACGGGGCCAAGGGCGTCGCCTCGCCGGCGAACACCCCGGGAGCGCGGGAATGGGCCGCGCCCTGGTCCGACGACCACGGCGGGCTCTGGCTCTTCGGCGGACGAGGCCCCGATGCCACGGGCAATTGGGGGCAAATCAACGATCTCTGGCGGTTCGACACCTCGACCGGCCAATGGACATGGGTGTCCGGCGATGAGATCGCCTTCCGTCCCGGGGTTTACGGGACCAAGGGCGTCGCCGCCTCCGCCAATGTGCCCGGCGCGAGGCAAAAGGCCGCCGCGTGGATCGACTCCAGCGGCAAGCTGTGGCTATACGGCGGCACCGGCTGGGACGCGTTCGCAGAGGGCTCGGGGCCGCTCACCGACCTGTGGAAGTTCGATCCGAGGACCCTCGATTGGACCTGGGTCGCGGGCGACAACGTCTCGGGCCGCCCGGGCTTCTTCGGGACGATGGGCCAGCCCGGGCCGTCGAACAGCCCCGGGGGGATCATCGACGCGGCGACCTGGACGGACGCCGACGACAACCTTTGGCTCTTCGGTGGCCAGAAGCTCGGCGGTCTCCAGAACGCCCTGTGGAAATTCGACACGACGAGCCTCGAATGGACCTGGGTTTCGGGCAGCAACGCCGGGAACCAGGCCGGAAGTTACGGGACCATAGGCGTCGCTTCGGCCTCCAACGTGCCCGGGGCGAGACGGAACGCCTTTTGCTGGCCCGGCGACGACGGCGATCTCCTGGTCTTCGGGGGATACGGTTACGCGGCCTCGGCGAGCGCTCATCTGAACGACCTGTGGCGGTTCGACCCGGACACGCTCGAGTGGACGTGGACCGCCGGCGCCTCGGTGCCCGATGTGCCCGGCGTCTACGGATCGAAAGGCGACGCGGATGCCCTCTACTATCCCGGGAGCCGGTTCGGGGGAGCGGCCTGGAAGACCGCCTCAGGCGAACTGTGGCTGTTCGGCGGTTCCGGATTCGACAGGAACGGAGTCGAGGGGAACCTCAACGATCTCTGGAGATTCCACAGCTTGGAACCCACGACGCATCCGCCGGCCGGCGTTCGCGTGACCGTGGCCCCCGCCGTCGTCAGCGTCGACCGAACGGAGTCCGTCCAATTGCGGGCCAAGGTCCACAACGCCCCCAACGACGGCGTCGTCTGGAGCCTGGACGGCGCCGGCTGCGACGGCGCCGCGTGCGGGACGCTCAGCGACACCGGCCTCTATACCGCGCCGGAGACGTTGCCCGGCCCGGCCGTCGTGACGGTCACGGCCACCTCCGTGGCCGATCCGTCCAAGTCGGCCAGCGCGACGGTCACCATCCTGGACCCGCCCGTTGCCGTGACACTGGGACCTGAGGAGACCGATGTTTACGCCGGCGAATCGGTCCTGTTCAGGGCCACGATCGAGCACGCCATGGACCGCGGTGTGACGTGGAGCCTGTCCGGCGAGGGCTGCGACGGCGCCGCGTGCGGGACGCTCAGCGACGCCGGTCTCTACACCGCGCCGGCGAGCCTCCCCGCCCCGCCCCTCGTGACGGTCACGGCCACCTCCGTCGCCGACCCGTCCAAGTCGGCCAGCGCGACGGTCAGGATCCTCGAAGCCGTCAGCGACGCCTGGGCCTGGATGTCCGGTAGTAACGTGGCTAACGAGGGGAGCGTCCGGGGCGAAAAGGGCGTCGCCGGTCCGCTTAACGTCCCGGGCTCGAGGGAAGGCGCGGCGTCCTGGACCGACCTCGCGGGCCGGCTCTGGCTGTTCGGAGGCGCGTCGGATACGCCGCCCAATCAGGGATATTACAACGACCTCTGGATGTACGACCCGGTGACCCGGGAGTGGACTTGGCTCGCCGGGAGCGACCGGGTCGACCAGCCCGGTTCGTACGGCACGATGGGCGTCCCCGATCCGTCGAACGTCCCCGGGGCCCGCACCGATGCGATGACCTGGACGGGACCCGGGGGGGATCTCTGGCTGTACGGCGGACACGGATACGGGATCGTGCGCGACACAGCGGGCGATCTGAGCGACCTGTGGCGCTACGACATCGCGACCAACGATTGGACCTGGGTTTCCGGCAATGTCGGGCGCAATAGTCCCGGCGTCTATGGGACGCAGGGAGTCCCCGATCCGGCTAACATGCCCGGGGGCAGGCACGGTGCCGTCACGTGGACGGATGCGGCCGGCGGCCTGTGGCTTTTCGGAGGCGAGGGGTATGGCGCGGTCCAACAATGGGGCTGGCTAAACGACCTTTGGAGATACGATCTGACGAGCCACCTTTGGACCTGGGAATCCGGCAGCGATAGGGAATCCCCACCCGGCTCTTACGGTGTCAAGGGAGTGGCCGATCCGGCCAACGTCCCGGGCGGGAGGACCGGAGCCGTGTCGTGGACGGATCCGCAGGATCGCCTCTGGCTTTTCGGCGGCACCGGCCGGATCTCGGCGGTGGACTCCGGCCGCCTCAATGACCTCTGGAGGTACGATCCCGTTTCCCGGCAATGGACCTGGATGGCCGGCAGCGATATGCGGGACCAATTGGGGACATACGGGATCCGGTGCGTCCCCGATCCCGCCAATGCGCCCGGAGGAAGGTACCGGGCCGTTTCCTGGAGCGACGGCGCCGACGGGCTGTGGCTCTTCGGCGGAATGGGGCTCGGTTCGCTGATCCCCGGCGGCGGGATGCTCAACGACCTCTGGCTTTTCGACACCGCGACCCTGCAGTGGACCTGGGTCACCGGGAGCGATCTGGCGAATCAGGGCGGTTTTTACGGGACCAAGGGCGTGGCCGAGGCCGGGAATACTCCCGGCGCGAGGGAAGAGGCCACGTTCTGGGTCGACCTCCATGGCGACTTCTGGCTTTTCGGGGGCAAAGGGCTGACGTCCTTCGCCATCGGCGGGATGTTGAACGATCTCTGGAGATTTTTCAGGCCTTCGTCGCCGGGCGTCGGCGAGAAACCGCTCACCGGAGGGGGACACGTACCTGAGGTCCGTGCCCCCCAGGGAGCAGTCCGGCGCGACTTCAGCCGACGATCTTCTTGACGCCCTTGTACTTCTCTTCGACGCGCTCGCAGGGCAGGTACTCGTTCTCCATGGCCCGGTATTCCTTGAGCCCGACGAAATCGGTGTACTCCTCGAAGGACGAGACCCACTGCGTCTGGCCCGGCAGGGTCCCGGTCGGCGAGGCCTTGAGGGCGGCGAAGAAGTTCGTCAGCGCCTTGTGGGCGACCATGATCGAAGCGACCGGGATCGAGACCCGGCCGACGCCCAGCTTCGCGAGCTCGGGGATGGGGACGAGCTCGGTCTTCATGCCGCTGATGGCGTCCATGAGGTTGACCGAGAGCGGTCCCTTGATCGACTTGACGGCCTTCTCGATGTCGGCCCGGCTCTTGATGCCGTCGATGAAGGCCAGGTCCGCCCCGGCCTCGAGGTACACGTTGCAGCGCCGGATGGCCTCGTCGATCCCCATCCCGGCGAAGACGTCGGTCCGGGCGTTGATGATGAAGGCCTTGTCGAGGCGATCGCGCACCGCGGCGCAGGCCCGGATCTTGCCGGCCATCTCCTCGGCCGAGATGACCTCCTTGCCGGCCATGTGGCCGCAGCGCTTGGGGAAGACCTGGTCCTCGAGGTTCATGCCGGCGACGCCCATGGCGATGAGCCGCTCGGTGATCCAGGCCGCGTTGACGGCGTTGCCGCCGCCGGTGTCGACGTCGGCCATGACCGGGATCGACACGGACTGGGCGATGTTCCAGGTCATATCGAGGACGTCCTTCATCCGGACGAGCCCGACGTCGGGTTTGGCGAGGTAGGACCCGGCCAGGCCGTAGCCGGAGACCTGGATGGCCTCGAAGCCGGCCTTCTCGATGACCCTGGCCGAGAGGGCGTCGTGGCAGCCGGGGACGGCGACGGCCCGGCGCTCCATGATAGCTTTGCGGAGAACTTCGGACTTTTTCATCGGTTTGGACTCCTTTAGGATTGAGAACAGTCTCCTATTTTACATTATCCGGGGGAGGAGTAAAATCCCCTGCGGAATCCGGCAAGAAGGGAGAGGACCATGGCCCATCGACCCCTCAAGAGGATGGAGTTCCTGGCGACCCCGGGGAAGGCCGGGGCCTTCTCCCCGACCTACTGCCTGTGCTCGGTCGGTTACGTCCAGGAGATGCATGAGCGCCTGCTCGGCCGTCCGGTGAAGGTCGATCTCGTCGACGCCGTCCTCCGCGGCGGCAAGCGCTGCACGTTCCGGATGACGTTCGCCTAAGGCCCCGGGAGGACGCCGTGAACCGGATCGAGGGCGTGACCATCGAGACGTTCCGGGGCGATTACGAGGGCTTGGAGCGCATGGCCCACGTCTCCTGGCGCGACGAGTACGGCCAGGCTTCGTTCCCCAACTTCTACCGCCCGGCCTTCCTCCATTACCTCTTCGACCGCATTCCCGGGGACAAGCGGGACCTCCTGCTCGGGGCTTACAAGGACGGGGAGATCGTCGCCTTCCTGGCCAACCTGCCGGAGAAGTTCCATTTTCAGGGCGGGATCTTCAGCGCGGTCTACAGCTGCCTGCTCGTCGTCCGCAAGGAATACCTGCGCCGGGGGCTCGCCGTCGACCTCGTCAAGACGGCCGTCGAGATCAACCGCACGAAGCACCATTTCGACTTCTCGCTGTTGACGCTCGAGACGGGCCACCGCTCGACGAAGATGATGGACAAGCTCAAGGCCGAGGGCCACCGCCTCGAGCGGATCCGCAAGTCCGGCGTCGTGGCCCGCGTCCTCGATCTCGAGCGCGTCGACGCCTCGGAAGGCTTGAAGGGTTACGAGAAGGCGGCCATCCGGCTCCTGGGCGCCCACCGGCCGCCCAAGGCCGCGCCGGAGGTCGAGTTGAGGGACTACCGCCCGTCCGACCTCGACGCCTGCCATGCCCTCCTCGAGGGCTACAAGGACACGGTCAAGCTGGCCCTCGCGTGGGACAAGGCCGATCTCGCCCTCGAGCTCGACTGCCCGGACGTCGCCGAGACGCTCGTGTGGGAGCGGGCCGGCCGGATCGAGGCCATGATCAATTACATCGGCCACGACCAGTTGGGGAAGACCGTCGAGCGCTACGCCTGGATCAACCACGTCGCCTTCCCCGGCCTGACGCCGGCCGAGCGGGCCGCCTTCCTCCGGGCCTATCTCGGGCGCATCCGGGACCGGGGTTATGTGGCCACGGTCGATTTCAACAAGCGCGGCTGGCCGGCGGGGCCGTTCTACCGGGCCGGCTTCATCCCCTATCCCAGGGCCGTGAACCTCGTGTCCTGGACGTTCGATCCGGCCATCTCGCTGGCGGGCATTCCCGTCGTCTACGAGATCCAGGTCTAGCGGCCCGGACTCGTTGACAGGCCCCGTCGTAACTGATAGAAAAGAACGAGGACGGACCCCATGCCCACCGCCGCCGAACGCTGGACCGAGGACCAGGAGCGCCTGGCCAAGCCGGCCAAGGTCTACTGGTGCGACGGCTCCGAGGGCGAGGCCTGGCGCCTGCTCGAGATCGGCCTGAACGAGGAGCGCCTCAACGGCCCCGTCTTCCAGCCCCTGGATCACAAGAACTGGCCCACGGCCTACCTCCACCGGTCCTCCCCGACCGACGTCGCCCGGGTCGAGCACCTGACCTTCGTCTGCCACCCGACCAAGGAGGCGGCCGGCCCCAACAACAACTGGATGGACGTCGGCAAGGCCAAGAAGATGATGGCCAAGCTCTCGGACGGCTGCATGGCCGGGCGGACGATGTACGTCATCCCGTACATGATGGGCCACCCCGACTCCCCCTACGCCAAGGCCTGCCTGATGGTCACGGACTCGGTCTACGTCGCCGTCAGCATGCGCATCATGACCCGCATCGGGACGCCCATCCTGGAGAAGCTCCGCAACCGCGAGGACTTCGTCAAGGGCTTCCATTCCATCGGCACCCTGGACCCGGACCGGCGCTACATCATGCATTTCCCCGAGGAGGGCCTGGTCTGGAGCGTCGGCTCGGGCTACGGCGGCAACGCCCTGCTCGGCAAGAAGTGCGTCTCCCTGCGCATCGGCTCATTCCTCGGCTACAAGCAGGGCTGGCTGGCCGAGCACATGGTCATCATGGGCATCGAGGACAGCCGCGGGCACACGACCTACGTCACGGCCGCCCTGCCCAGCGCCTGCGGCAAGACCAACCTGGCCATGATGGAGTCGGCCCTGCCCGGCTACCGCGTCTGGACGCTGGGCGACGACATCGCCTGGCTCAACATCGGGCCCGACGGCCGGCTCTGGGCCATCAATCCCGAGGCCGGCTACTTCGGCGTCGCCCCCGGGACGTCCATGAAGACCAACCCCAACATGATGAAGACCATCAGGCGGGGGGCCTTCAACCCGACCCTGTTCACCAACGTGGCCCTGAACACGGACACCAACGAGCCCTGGTGGGAAGGGATCGACGGACCGGTCCCCGAGCACCTCCTCGACTGGCAGGGCCGGCCCTGGACGCCGGCGCTGGGGACCAAGGCGGCCCACCCGAACTCGCGGTTCACGGCCCAGATCGTGAACTCGCCGATGCTGGACAAAGAAGCCGAGAACCCGCGGGGCGTGCCCATCTCGGCCATCATCTTCGGCGGCCGGCGGACGGGGCTCATCCCCCTCGTGACCGAGAGCTTCAATTGGGCCCACGGCGTGTTCATGGGCGCCCGCATGGGCTCGGAGACGACGGCCGCGGCCACCGGCCAGGTCGGCGTCGTCCGCCGCGACCCCATGGCCATGCTGCCCTTCTGCGGCTACAACATGGCCGACTACTGGCGCCACTACCTCAACATGGGCAACCGCATGTCGCGCCCACCCCGGATCTTCTCGGTCAACTGGTTCCGGACCGACGAGCGGGGCAAGTTCATCTGGCCCGGCTTCGGCGACAACATGCGCGTCCTCAAATGGGTCATCGACCGCGTCACGGGCGCGGTGCCGGCCCGCGAGACCCCGGCCGGGCTCGTGCCCCGCGTCGAGGACCTGGACATGACCGGGCTCGACATGCCCAAGGACCGGCTCGAGAAGCTGTTCGAGGTCCGCATCAAGGACTGGAAGGCCGAGGTCGACGGCATCCGCGACTTCCTCAAGCCCTACAAGGGCCGGCTGCCGGCCGAGATCCGCGAGCAGCAGGAAAAGCTCGAGCGCCAGGTCCGCGCGGCCTGAGGCCTCAGGCCGTCCCTTCCCGCCCGAGCGGCCCCTCCTCCGCCCCCTTCTCCCGCGCGCCGAAGAACGCCGCCCCGCGGGGCGCGTAGAAGAGGACCACGGCCACGGTCAGGACGCCGGTGAAGACGAACGGGAAGCCGATCCCGACCAGGTCGGAGAGGACGCCGGAGACGAGCGTGACGACGGCGCCCGAGACGAGCTGGATGTTGCTGACCCAGCTGAAGGCCATGGTCTGGCCCGAGGCCGGGACGGTCGAGCCGACGAAGGTGTGCAGGGACGGGTAGGTCATGAGCAGGAAGCCGCCGAAGAGGAGCAGGCCGACGACGGCCAGGCCTTTGCTCGGGGCGAAGCCGAGCAGGAAGAGCGCCGCCGCGGCGCCGCCCAGGCTGGCCATGAAGACGGGCTTGCGGCCGAAGCGGCGGCTCAGGGCGCCGTAGCCGTACCCGGTCACGGTCCCGAGGCCGATCCACAGGGCCAGGAACAGGCCGGTCTGGCCCATGGGGATGCCGTAGCGGTGGTTGAGGAGAGAGGGGGCGTAGTAGACGGCGACCGACCAGCCCGCGCCGCCGAAGAAAAAGCCCGGCATGAACCTCTTGATCGCCCTGAGCGAGCGGGCCCAGTCGGCCGGCCGCAGGGACGGCCTCTCGTCGCTCCGGGAGGATACGCCCCGCAGGGCCAAGGTCCCGAGACCGGCCAGGAGGAGGCCGAAGACCGCCCAGACGTGAAGAGGGGTCCTCCAACCCCAACCTTGGGCCAGAAATCCGACGGTCAAGTAGGCCAGCCCGACGCCGAGGTTCCCCGAGCCGCTCTGGATGCCCATGGCGTCGTCGAGCTCGCGGCCCGAACCGGCCCGGGACTTGGAGACCCAGGCGATGACGATGGGATGGTAGAAGCTCGAGGCGATGCGCAGCAGCAGGAAGAGGGCGAGGAGCGCCGCGAAGCTCCTGGCCAGGGGGATGACGGCCAGGGAGGCGCACAGGCCGAGGCCGCTGAGGACCATGAGCGTGCGATACTCGCTGCGGTAGGAAACGCGGACGACCAGGAACTGGACGGCCAGAGTGGTCAGCAGACCGAGGTTGGACAGGATGCCGATCTGGGAGTAGTTATGGATGAGGAAGCCCTGGCCCAAGAGGAGCGGGAAGACCATCGGCGGGATGACCGAGGCGGCGTCCGTCAGGGCGTGGAAGAGCGAGGCGGAGAGGAGGATCTGCTTTTTCATGGCCGTCAGCCGAGTACTCTAGCACGGACCGCGGCGGAACTCCATCCGG
>MTKX01002356.1_pt5 | contig 42948 bp, 36 predicted proteins | sample 1042771 | NCBI WGS metagenome assembly MTKX01 (sample SAMN06212183, study PRJNA360534) | anaerobic digester metagenome | biome: Wastewater treatment plant; material: sludge; isolation source: anaerobic digester fed with sludge from wastewater treatment plant | place: Denmark: WWTP Randers ...
CGCTCGAGGGTCTCGAGCTCGGCCCGCCGCTTGGCCAGGACGCGCTCCATGATGAACAGGATGAGGTCCTGCCCCAGGTCGACGACGTCCTCGAGCCGGGCGAAGGCCACCTCGGGTTCGACCATCCAGAACTCGATGAGGTGGCGGCGGGTCTTGGACTTCTCGGCCCGGAAGGTCGGGCCGAAGCAGTAGACCTTGCCGAAGGCCATGGCCGTGGCCTCGTTGTAGAGCTGGCCGCTCTGGCTGAGGTAGGCCTTCTGGTCGAAGTACTCGGTCTCGAACAGGGTCGTCGTGCCCTCGCAGGCGCTCGGCGTCAGGATGGGCGTGTCCATGAGACGGAAGCCGCGGCCGTCGAAGAAGTCGCGGATGGCCTTGACGACCTCGGCCCGGACGCGGAGGATGGCGTGCTGCTTGGACGAGCGCAGCCAGAGGTGCCGGTGCTCCATCAGGAAGGGCGTGCTGTGCTCCTTGAGCGTGATGGGGTACTCGGCCGCGACCTGGACGACCTCGATCTCCTCCATGGCCAGCTCGAAGCCGCCCGGGGCCCGTTTCTCGGCCCGGACCTTGCCGCGGACGATGACCGAGGATTCCTGGGTCAGGCGATCGAACTCCTTGAACAGGGGGATGTCCTTGTCGGCGCTGAAGGCCGTGGCCTGGATGAGGCCGGTGCCGTCGCGGACGAGCAGGAAGCGGACCTTGCCGGAGGAGCGCTTGTTGTAGACCCAGCCGCGGACCTCGACGTCCTGGCCGTCGGAAGCCGCGATGTCCTCGATGTAGACCCATTTCATAATGCGCTCATTATAAGCGCAATCGGGCCCTTCTGCAACGACCCCGTCCGAGTCGCCCCGGTCGCCTCCGGGCGGCTCGGAAACCGGCCTCTCACTCATGGGAAAAGTTTAAGGACGCCCGTCCGTGCGCCGGACTCGGCGTCAAAGCAACTCGCTCGCCGTGCGCTACGGCTCGCTCAAACACGTTTTGCCGGTTTGCAGGCAAACGCCCCTCGTCCGACACGCGTCCGGGCTAAACTTTTCCAAATCGTGATCGGCCGGCCTCCTCGCCCCCCGGTTCGCGACCCGAACAGGACGTCGGGCCGAGATGATAACGTTTGAGAAAAGCGGCCAAGGGGAGCCTGCACGTCAGGACTGGATTGGCATATAATGGACCAGATGGCTCAGCCGAAGGAGTTCGCCCCGGTCAAGCTCGTCTGCGGCGTCATCTATAAAGAGGAAGCGCTCTACGGAGAGGTCCGGCGCCGCCTCGAGGCCGGATGGGGGAGGGCCGACAGCGAGAGCCCGGCCTTCCCGTTCGACCTGACGGACTACTACGAGGCCGAGACGGGCCCGGGGCTCGTCCGCCGCTTCCTGAGCTTCGAACGCCTCGTCCGTCCTGAGACCCTGCCCGCGGCCAAGCTGCGGGCCATAGCCGTCGAGGAGGACCTGCGGCGGGAGAGGGGGAGCGCCGGGCGTCCGGCCAATATCGACCCCGGCTACGTCACGGCCGCGGCCCTGGTTATGGCCACGGCCAAGGACTTCGCCCACCGCGTCCCGCTCGCCGACGGCATCTACGCCCATCTCGAGCTCCTGTTCACACGGACGGGGTCGAGGACGCTCGATTGGACCTACCCGGACATGCGGCGCGAAGCGGCCCGGGCCTATTTCCGTTCGGTCAGGGACGCCTACCTGAGGCAGACGGGCGGACGGACGGCCTGACGCCGGCCCTCAGCCCTGGGGGCGGAAAGGGCTCATCGACCTGAACTTCGCGACGATCTCCGGCAGCTCCCGCAGGACCGTGGCCACGTCCGCCTCGGTGTTGGAGCGGCCCAGGGACATGCGGATGGCCGAGCGGGCGATCTCGGGCCGCAGGCCGATGGCCTGGAGGACGTGGGAGACCTCCTCGGATTCTTCGCTGCAGGCCGAGCCGGTCGAAACGTAGATCTCCTTGGTCGCCAGGGCCAGGAGGATGGCTTCGGCCTCCAGGCCGGGGAAGGCGAAGTTGAGCGTGCTCTTGACCCGGTTGTCGGGATGGCCGTTGAACCGGGCCNNCCGTTCCTTCTTGCCCTTCTCCTCCATGACCCGGACGGCTTCGCCGAAACCGACGATGCCGGCCGTGTTCTCGGTCCCCGCCCGCAGGCCGCGCTCCTGGCGTCCGCCGCGGACGAAGGGGCAGATGGCCGCGCCGCGGCGGACGTAGAGGGCGCCGACGCCCTTGGGCCCGTAGATCTTGTGGGCCGAGACGGTCAGGAGGTCGACGCCGAGCCTGCGCACGTCGACGTCGATCTTGCCGAAGCTCTGGACGGCGTCGGTGTGGACGGGGACGTCGCGCTCGTGGCAGATGCGGACGATATCGGCGACGGGCTGGATGGTGCCGATCTCGTTGTTGGCGTGCATGACCGAGACCAGGCCCGTCTTCGGGGTCAGGGCGGAGCGCAGATGGTCGAGGTCGACCGTCCCGTACCTGTCGACAGGAAGGTAGGTGACCTTGAAGCCCCGTTTCTCGAGAGCCTTGCCCGCCTCGATGACCGCGGGGTGTTCGACGGCCGAGGTCACGAACTCGTCGCGCCCGGGCCGCGACTCGAGGGTCCCGAAGACGGCGAAGTTGTCGGATTCCGTGCCCGATCCGGTGAAATAGATCTCGCCCCGGTCGGCGCCGAGGGCGGCGGCCACGCGTTCCCGGGCTTCGTTCATGATCTCCTTGACCCGCCGGCCGATGGGGTAGAGGGAGGAGGGATTGCCGAAGTGGTCGCGGAGGAAAGCCGCCATTCTCTCCGCGACGGCCGGGTCGACGGGAGTGGTCGCGTTGTGGTCGAGGTAGATCATGGCCCCATTTTACCAGAACGGGAGGGGAAAAAAAGAGGGGCCGTCCCCGCCGGGACGGCCCCTCGCGGACCGGCGTCCTTATGCCAGTTTGTCCTTCAGGATGCGGACGGCCTCCAGGCCGGCCCGCTGCTGGCCCTCGGCCGCCGCGGCGCCGAGGTGGGGGATGGGGATGACGTTGGGATGGTCGACGAGCGAGAAGTCCTCGGGCGGCTCCTTGTCGAAGACGTCCAGCGCGGCCGCCCGGACCTTGCCGGCGTCGAGCGCGGCGCGCAGGGCCTTCTCGTCGACGACCCCGCCGCGGGCGACGTTGACGATGATGACCCCCGTCTTGGCCTTGGCGAACTCGGCCTCGCCCAGGATGGGCTTGGCCTGCTTGGGGACGTGGAGCGTGATGAGATCGGCGGCCCCCAGAAGCTCGTCCAGGGGGACCTGCTTGACCGCGAGTTCGGTCTTGATGGGGATGATGTCGTAGGCGACCACGGTCATGCCGAAGGCCAGGGCCCGCTTGGCCACCTCGTGGCCGATGCGGCCGAAGCCGATGATGCCCAGGGTCTTGCCGTAGAGCTCCGTGCCCTCGAGGGCCTTTTTCTCCCACTTGTGGGCCTTCATCGTCAGGATGGCCTTCCAGTGGTTGCGGACGGCCCCGAGCATGAGCCCGAAGGTGTGCTCGGCCACGGTGATGGAGGTGGCCGCCGGGGTGTTGGAGACGAAGATGCCTTTCTCCTTGGCGGCCTCGCGGTCGATGTTGTCGAGCCCGATGCCGGCCCGGACCAGGACCTTGAGGTCCTTGCCGGCCTCGATGACGGGCCGGGTGATCTTCGACGCGCTGCGGACGACGATGCCGCTGACGCCGGGGACGGCGGCGATCAGGTCCGCTTCGCTCATCCCCTTGTTGACGGTGACTTCGAAGCCGGGGACGGCCTTGAGCTGTTCGAGGGCCCCCTTGTCCATGCCGTCGGCGATGAGGATCTTGGTCATTGCCAGTTCTCCTTGAGCACGGCCTGAGCGGCCTTGATGCCCGCGCCGGCCTCGAACTTGTAGCCGAGGTCCATGAGGGTCATTTCCAGGGCCGAGAGGGCCGTCATGATGTCGAAGCCGCCCATGTAGCCGAGGTGGGCGATGCGGAAGATCTTGCCCTTGTAGGGCTCCTGGCCGCCGGCGATGTAGGCCATGTACTTGCCCTGCATGGTCTTGACCAGCTTGCCGCCCTCGACGCCTTCGGGGACCTTGCAACAGGTCAGGACGTTGCCGGGCCGCTGCGGCAGGAGCTCCAGGCCGAGGGCCTTGACCCCGGCCCGCGTGGCGTCGCCGAGGACCTTGTGGTGGGCGAAGAGGCCGTCGAGGCCCATCTTCTTGATCATGTCCAGGGCGTGCTTCTGCTGCACGATGAGGGTGATGCCGGGGGTCCAGGGCGTCGTCTTGTCGGCCAGGTTCTTCTTGGCTTTCTTGAGATCGAAGTAGAACTTGGGCAGCTTGGCGTTGGCAGCCAGGGCCCAGGCTTTCTGACTGAGGGCGATGAAGGCCAGGCCGGGCGGGATCATGAACGACTTCTGCGAACCGGACAGGAAGACGTCGACCTTCCAGTCGTCCATGGGGCAGGGCGTGACGCCGGCCCCGGAGATGCCGTCGACGACGAGCACGGCCGGGGTCTTGGCCACGACCTCGCCGAAGCCCTGGATGTCGTACATGGCCCCCGACGACGTCTCGGACAGCGTGGCGAAGACGGCCTTGCAGTCGGGCATGGCCTTGAGCTCGGCCTCGAGCTCTTCCTTGGAGAGGTCCTTGCCCCAGGGATCGAGGACGATCTCCTTGTAGGCCACGCCGTAGGCCTTGCAGATGTTGCCCCAGCGCTCGCCGAACTTGCCGCCGTTGATGGTCAGGACCTTGTCGCCCGGGCTGAGCAGGTTGACCACGGCGGTCTCCATGGCCCCCGTGCCCGAGGACGTCAGGATGTAGGCATCCTCTTTGGTCCCGAAGACGTACTTGATCCCCTCGGTGACCTCCATGAAGAGGGCCGAGAACTCCGGCGTCCGGTGATGGAAGATGGGCTCCGCCGCGGCCGACAGGGCCCGCTCGGGCACCGGCGTCGGTCCGGGGGAGAGGAGGTAGTACTTCTTGATCATGATGAACTCCTTTATGAAATGCTCGTCACGCGACCGCCTGCGCGGTCACAGTTCCTTCAACAGCTCGGTCAACAGGGCCGTCCGTTCGACCAGGGAAGGCAGGAGAAGATGCTCGTGGCGGGCGTGCAGGCCGTCGCCGTCGGGCCCGAGGCCGTCGAGGGTCGGCACGCCCAGGCCGGCGGCGATGGAGGCGTCCGAGCCCCCGCCCGTCCGGCCCCCCTTGAGGGCCAGGCCCATGCCGGCGGCGATCTCCTGGGCCCGCAGGAAGAGCTTCTCCGAGGCCTTGGTCTTCTCCATCGGGGGGGTCGTCCCCTCGACGGTGACCTTGAGCCGGGCCCCGGGCAGGACGGGCGGGCTCTCCCTGAGGACCTTGAGGACCCGGTCCCGGTCCGCGACCTTCCAGAACCGGATGTCCAGCATGGCGAAGGCGCTCTCGGGAACGACGTTGACCTTCTCGCCGCCGCCGGCGAGACCGACGTTGACGGTCGTCTCGCGGACGCGGAGCCTCTTGAGCCGGGCGATCTGGGCGGCCAGCTCCTCGACGGCGCTGACGCCCTTCTCCGGGGTCCCGCCGTGGGCCGAACGGCCCTTGACGTCGATGCGGACGACCAGGCGCCCCTTGCGCTCGAGCTTGAGGGCGCCGCCCGGAAGGGCCGGCTCGAGGCAGAGGACGAGCGAGGCCCGGCGGGCCAGCTTGCGGATGAGCTCGGCCGCGGCGCCCTGCCCCGTCTCCTCGGCCGTGTTGACGAGGACGGTGATGCGCTTGCCGGGCTTGGCGTTGAGGCCGTGGAGGGCGCGCAGGGCGGCCAGGACCATGACCAGGCCGGCCTTCATGTCCAGGACGCCCGGGCCGTAGATCTTCTCGCCCTGGACGTAGAAGGGCATCTTGACGATCTGGCCCACGGGCCAGACGGTGTCGATGTGGGTCAGGACGAGGATCTCGTCATCGGCGTCCTTGACCCGGCCCGGGGCGAACTCGGCCACGACCAGGTCGCCGAGGTCCTTCTGCGGGTGGGTCGTGACGCGGCAGCCGACCTTCTTCAGTTCCCGGGCGACGTACGCGGCGCAGGCGTCGACGGCCTTCTTGTCCGAAGTCGGGGATTCGAGGACGACGAGCTGCTTCAGCTGGTGGACGAGCTCTCCCTGGCGGGAGCGGAAATAGAGCCGGAAATCCATGCGTCCCTCCTCGGGGATCGGAAGCCTTAATCTACCACAGGGCGCGGGGAAAAGCACCCCCCCGCGTCTTGATTTCGGGCCCCCTTTCGCTTAGAGTGTCCGCAGAGGAGGCCGCAGGCCGGAACCGCCGGATGACCAGGAAAACGCCCCTCCTCATCGCCGCCCTCGCCCTCGTCGCGGGCTTTCTCGCGGCCGAGATCTTCTACCCCTGGAAGGACACCTACATCGGGTCGCTCGACGCCGCCGGATGGCCCGGCCTGGTCATCGCCCCGACGACCGACTGCGCCTACGCGTTCCTGCTGCGCGTCGACCGGGAGGGTGAGAGCGCCGAGGGCATGGACTTCTATTATCTCGTTTCGGAGGCCGGTCCCCATTCGCCCGACGGCCTGTACGCCCGGGCCCGCTTCGATCTCGGCCTGCCTTTCAAGATGGGCCGCTCGACACCCGTGCTGATGAAGCCGGCCCCCCGCCGCCAGTCGTTGACCTTCGAATGGTCGCGGCGCGACGAGCGGACCGTCATCGGCCGCGTCGTCGCCCCGGCCGGGGTCCGGGTGACCTTCGTCCACTATTTCCCCTGGGACCGCAGGGGCGAGTTGGCCCCGTTCGGCGAGGGACAGGTGCGCGGCCGGTGCGGCCCGCCGGGCGGGCCCGCCTTCGTCGTGTGGACGAGCCTCCCGGGGGAGACCGGCGTCGCCCCGCCGGGCTCCTTGGCCCGGACCTACCTTCCCGGCGACGACCGGACGGTCGCCTTCGTGGCCGGCGTCGGCGAAAGCCCCGCCGCCGTGAGCGACCGCATCACCCGTTACAAGAACGCCGAGACCATCGGCGATTTCCTGGACGAGGAGGCCGTCCTCTACGAGGAGAAGCGGGTCAGGGCCCGTGGCCTCTACGCCGGCGTGCCCGAGGCCGTGTCGGACAGCCTGCACTGGGCGCTCCTCTACAAACCCGGCAGCCACCGCTTCTACGCGCCCGCCGGCCGGGCCGTCCTCTACCCCCGGCCCGACGGCGGCCGGGACGACTGGACCGTCACGGTCGACGCCTCCTTCCTCAATCTGCTGGGCCTGGCCCTCGAGAGCCAGAAGATGGCCCTCGACTCCCTGGCCTCGGTCCTCGAGACCCAGTACCCGAACGGGAACGTCCCCGGTTGGCGGGGCCGCTCGGCCGGCACCGCGGACCGCTCTCAGCCCCCGCTCGGGGCCTATGTCGTGCTGAAGCTGTTCGAGCGCTTCGGCGATCTCGAGGTCCTGCGGCAGGCCTATCCGGCCCTGCAGCGCTGGCACGATTTCTGGACGGCCCGCCGTCCCGACGGCCAGGCCCGGCGCGACGGCAACGGCGACGGGTTGCTCGAGTGGGGCTCGGACCCCGGCCCGGCGTCGCCGGAGCTGCCTTCCTGGGAGAGGAACGCCACGGGCCGGATGAAGGCCGGCCGGGAGTCGGGCCAGGACGACCTGCCGAGCTGGGAGGACGCCTCGTTCAACGAGGCGTCCGGGACGTTGGCCATGAACTGCCTCGACCTCAACGCGCTCTACGCCCTGGACGCCTGGTGCCTGGCCGAGATGGCCGGCGTCCTCGGCCGGCCGGTCGACGTCGAGCGCTACCGCGATGAGTACGACCGGATGAAGGCCCTCGTCAACGCCCGGCTGTGGGACGAGCGGGCCGGGTTCTACTACGACCGCCACTGGGACGGCCGGTTCTCCGTCCACAAGACGGCTTCGGCCTTCCTGCCGCTGCTGGCCGGCATCCCCGACCAGGGGCGGGCCCAGCGGATGGTCCGGCGCCTGCTCGACCCGAAGCAATTCTGGGGCGACTTCGTCGTGCCCTCGATCTCGCGGGACGATCCCGCCTTCCGGCCCGAGAGCCAGCGCTCCTGGCGCGGCGCCGTCCGGCCGCCGCTCAACTACCTCATCTACCAGGGCCTCAAGGCCTACGGCTTCGACGCCGTGGCCTCGGAGCTGGCCCGCAAGGGCGCCGACATGTTCCTCCGCAGCTGGCAGAGCTTCGGCCTGTCGCCCGAGAGCTACGATTCGCTGACCGGCGAGGCGGCCGGCGAACGGCACCACGCCTCCGGCCCGCTCGTGGCCCTGCCCGCGGTCGAGGAGTTCCTCGATTTCACGCCCCACGAGGGCTTCCGGTTCGGCCTGCTCAAGCCCGAGGCCAAAGGGCGCCTGAGCCGCGTCATGGTCCAAGGCCGCCACTACGAGGTCGAGGCCTCCGGGTCGGCGACGGTGCTCCGCGAAGAGGGCGAACCCCTGATCGCCGTCGACGGCGGGGCCGTCGTGCGGCGCTTCCTCTACAACGAATCGGAGGTCTCCTTCGCCATCAAGGTCCTGAAGCGGCGCGAGGTCCGGCTGCGGCTGCTCAAAAAGGGCAAGTACCAGCTCCTCGTCGACGGCCGGGAGACCGACGTCTTTTCGGGCAGCGCGCGGAAGTTCGCCGTGCCCGAAGGGGACCACACCGTCCTCGTCCAGCTCCTCGAGGACCTGGATCGCGACGGCACGAAAGGAGAACGACGACCATGACGGGATGCTCGAGACGCGATTTCCTGAAAGCCGGAGCCGGCGCGGGCGCGGCCGCCCTCGTCCTCGGCGGATCCGGGGCCCGCGCGGCGGGGCCGGCGGCGCCGGCCGGTTTGCGGGCGGTGTCCAGCGGCAACGGGCTGCGGGCGACCGAGAAGGCCATGGAGGTCCTCAAGGCCGGCGGCGATCCCCTGGACGCCGTCGTCGCCGGGGTCAACATCGTCGAGGACGACCCCGACGACATGTCGGTCGGCTACGGCGGGCTGCCCAACGAGGACGGCGTCGTCGAGCTCGACGCCTCCGTCATGTACGGCCCGACCCACCGGGCCGGGGCCGTGGCCGCGCTGCGCAACATCAAGAACCCTTCCAAAGTCGCCCGGCTGGTCATGGAACGGTCCGATCACGTCCTCCTCGTCGGCGAAGGGGCCCTCAAGTTCGCCCGGGCCCACGGCTTTAAAGAGGAAGACCTCCTGACCGAGCGCTCGCGCGAGGCCTGGCTGCGTTGGAAGGAGACCATGTCCGACACGGACAACTGGTTCCCGCCCTCGGCCGACGGCCTGGCCGCCGACCTGCGCGAGGTCCTGCGGACCCACGGCACCATCAACTGCCTGGCCCTCGACGCGGCCGGCCGCCTGGCCGGCTTGACGACGACGAGCGGCCTGTCCTGGAAGCTGGCCGGGCGGGTCGGCGACTCGCCGATCGTCGGCGCGGGGCTCTACGTCGACAACGAGATCGGCGCGGCCGGCTCGACCGGCCGGGGCGAGGCCAACCTGCAGACCTGCGCCAGCTTCCGCATCGTCGACGCCATGGGCCGGGGCCGGTCGCCCGAACAGGCCTGCCTCGAGGCCTGCCAGGCCGTGGCGGCCAAGACCCGGCTCGTGCCCCGGCTCTGCGACGCCCAAGGCCGGCCGAAGTTCGGTCTCGACTTCTACGCCCTCAACCGGAAAGGGGAGTTCGGCGCGGCCGGGCTCTTCCGGGGCGGGCGGTACGCCGTCCACGACGGCGTCTCGAACGGGCTCCGGGAGGTCGCTTACCTTTATAAGTGACCCGGGGGACGGCCGCTAGGCCTCAGTCCCTGACGACGATCACGGGATAGCCCTCGGCGGCCAGGCGTCGGGCCGTGCCTTCGGCCTCGGCCGCCGCGGCCCGGACCCGGACGCGGAAGAAGACGGCCGTCCCGGTCTCGAAGCGGCTGACGGCCACCTCCTTGAACGAGGCCTCGAGGCGGCGCTTCAGGGCGTAGGCCGACTCCTGGACCGTATAGGCACCGACCTGGAGCCAGACGGGGCCGTCGCCGCCGACGGCCCCCGCGGGCGCCCGGAATCCCTTCAGGACCTCGATGCGGACGCGGGCGGTGCCGGGGCCGACCAGGCCGATGACCGACGCCGCCGCGCGGGACAGGTCGAGGACGCGGCCGCGGACGAACGGCCCGCGGTCGTTGACGCGGACGACGACGGCCCGGCCGTTGGCCAGGTTGGTGACCATGACGAAGGTCCCGAACGGCAGCGTCCGGTGGGCCGCCGTCAGGTCGTTCATGTCGTAGATCTCCCGGCTCGACGTCGGCCGGCCGTGGAACTCCCCGCCGTACCAGGAGGCGATCCCCGTCTCGACGGCCCGGGGGAGCCGTCCCTCGCGAGGCAGGCGCGCGCAGGCCGGGAACGAGGCCAGGGCGAGCAGGACGAAGCCCGCGGCCGCGGCGCCCCGGCGGTCAGCCAAGGGACCCCAGGAGCCTCTTCTTGAGGAAGGCGAAGGCCTCCTTGGGCGTCGAACAGATCCGGAAGAGGTCGAGGTCGTCGGCGCAGATCGCCCCCTTCTGGACCATGGAATCGAACTTGATGAGATCGCTCCAGTAATCCCGGCCGTAGAGCACGAGGGCCATCTCCTTCTTGGAGATCTTGCTCGTCTGGAGCAGGGTGGCGATCTCGAAGAACTCGTCGAGCGTGCCGAAGCCGCCGGGGAAGATGATGACGGCCTTGGCCTTGTAGGTCAGCCAGAACTTCCGCATGAAGAAATAGTGGAAGGAGAAGGACAGGTCCGGGGTCACGTAGGGGTTGGCGGGCTGCGGCTGGGGCAGGGAGATGTTCATGCCGATCGTCTTGCCGCCGGCCCGGGCGGCGCCGCGGTTGGCCGCTTCCATGATCCCCGGCCCGGCGCCCGTGCAGACGACGAAGTCCTTGCCCTTGGGCGTCTTGATGCCGATGGCCCACTTGGCCAGCAGGTAGGCCAGTTCCTCGGCCTCCCAGTAGTAGCGGTGGAAGGCCGAATCCGCGTTGGTCGGGTCGGCCTTGGCCGAGCCGAGGAACAGGATGGTGCTGTTGATCTTGGCCTTGTCGAGCCGGGTCATCGGGCCGAGGTACTCGCTGAGGATGCGCAGCGTCCGGCCTTCCAGGGATTCCAGGAACTCCGGGTCGCGGAAGGACTGTTCGGGTTGATGTTCGGGTTTTTTCATGGCCGCGGCGACCTCCTTTGTCGGGCTCAGAGGGAGATTGTACCAAAGGCGCGGGAAAATGGAACCCGCGGCGGGGCCGTCCTTTGACTTGTCTCTCTCGGCTGTGTTATCAATGGGCCCGAAAGGACGGACCGATGAACGCTCCCGAACGGCTTCTTGCGGCTCTCGAATATCCCGGACGGCTCGTCGCGATCGGCGCCCCGCCGCGCGGCGGCGCGGCCGTCATCCTCTACGCCATCACCGGCCGCTCGGCTTCGAGCCAGGCCCGCCGCCTCGTCTTCCGGGACGGCGGCGTCTGGGTCCAGCCGACCGACGAGACCACCCTCCGCCAGGGCAACGTCGACCTGCTCGTCTACCCGGCCGTCCTCTTCGGCCCGGCCGGGATCGCCGTCTCGAACGGCAAGCAGACGGCGGACGTCAGGGACGGCCTGACCCCCGGGGCCGACCCGGTGTCCGTCCTCTCGGGGGCCCTGGCCCGCTGGGACTACGAACCCGACGCGCCCATCTACACGCCGCGCGTCAGCGGCTGTCTGGCCGGCTCCCGGGCCGGGTTGAGCGTCGTCCGCCGCGGCCCCGCGGGCGAGAGCCTGCGCAGCTATTTCGAGGTCGGGCTGCGGCCGGGGGAGGGGCGGCTCGTTTCCACCTACGAGGGCCCCAACGCCGATCCGCTGCCCGTCTTCACGGGCGAGCCCCGCCGGCTGGCGTTCGAAGGAGAGGCGGCCGCGGAGACGGCGGAGGCGGCCTACGCGGCCCTGGCCCCGGCCCCCGGGGCCAAGGACTTCCGCGTCGCGGTGGCCTGCGTCTTCGCTTCCCTCACCGATCCGGCCGCCGTCGAGGTCCGCATCATCAACCGCAGCGAAAGGACATGACCATGAGCAAGCCCGAACGCACCGCCCGCAGCCAGTACGCGACCAAGGTCCGCGAGGACTTCCCGGACACGCTCGTCCTGGGCGAGGACACCTTCGTCAAGAAGTTCCCCATGCGCTACGGCGAGAACCCCGGCTACCCGGCCGCCTTCTATCAGGAGGCCGGCGCCTCGGGACCCAACATGGGCGCCATCGAGGTCCTCCAGGAAGGGACCAAGGGCCTGAGCTACATCAACGTCGGCGACATGGACCTCGGTCAGCGCCTGGCCCGCAAGCTCGTCCGGATCTTCCCGGGACGACAGGCCTGCGTCATCATCAAGCACGAGATGCCGAGCGGAGTGGCCCTCGGCGACGAGGCCGTGGCCACCTTCGAGAAGGCCTGGAAGTGCGATCCCCTGTCGAACTTCGGCGGCGTCGACGTCTTCAGCTACCGGGTCACGGAGCCCCTGGCGCGCCTGCTCGTCGAGAGCCCGCGCAACGTCGAGGTCGTCTACGCCCCCGATTTCGCGCCCGAGGCCCTCGAGGTCCTGGCGAGCCGCAAGGTCCTGCGCGTCGTCCGCATGGGCGCCCCCCTGGAGGCCCCCTCCGTCGACAACGGCCTCGAGGTCAAGCGGGTGGCCGGCGGGCTGCTCCTCCAGAAGAGGTTCGACTCCAAGATCGTCTCGCCGGAGTCGGTCGACGTCGTCTCCCGGAGGAAGCCGTCGCCCGCGGAGGTCCGGGCGGCCCTGTTCAACTGGACGGTGGCCTGTTTCACCCGCTCCAACGCCGTCGTCATCGGGACCGAGGACAAGACCCACGGCATCGGCTCGGGCCAGCGCAGCCGTATCGACTCGGCCGAGGACGCCGTCCGGCTCTCGCGGCGCGGCTACGGCCCGGAAGGCACTGTCCTGGCCTCGGACGCGTTCATGCCCTTCCCGGACGTCGTCGAGCTGGCCGGCCGGCACGGCATCACGGCCCTCATCTACCCGCTCGGGTCGGTCAAGGACCAGGAGGTCATCGACAAGGCCGACGAGCTGGGGCTGGCCATGATCATCACCCGCAGGCCCGGCGAGCTCGACTCGGAGCGCTGCTTCCTCCATCGCTGACGGAGGAAGGGCATGAGACGCCGGAACGCCGGGGCCCTCTTCGTCGCCCTGGCCGTCTGCCTGGCGCCGGCCTGCGCCCGCCGGTCGGGCGCCCCGGACGCCGCGGCGCGTTACCGGGACGTCGTCGACCGCCTCCGCGCAGCCGGGCTGGCCGGGGAGCGGGCCCACCGGTTCCTCGAACGGATCTGCTCCGTCGGGCCCCGGTTGACGGGGTCCGCCGAGGCCGACGCCGCCGTCGCGCTCTCCCTCGAGCTCATGTCCGGAGCGGGCCTGGAGAACGTCCACAGCGAGCCGGTCGAGGTGGGACGATGGGTCCGGGGCCGGGCGGCCGAGGCCGCCGTCGCCCCCGCGGCGGCGCGGCCGGCCCTGCCTTTGGCCGTGGCCGCCCTGGGCGGCAGCGTGGGCACCCCGGACGGGGGCCTCACGGCCCCGGTCGTCGAGGTCCGGTCCCTGGACGAGGCGGCCGCGCTGGGCCCGAAGGCCGCGGGCCGGATCGTCTTCTACAACCGGCCCATGGACCGGCGCCTGGCCGAGCCCTTCGCGGCTTACGGGGGGGCGGCCGACCAGCGGGTGGCCGGGGCCTCGGCCGCGGCCCGCAACGGCGCCGTGGCGGTCCTGGTCCGCTCACTGACCTTCCGTGAGGACCGCCACCCTCACACCGGGATGCTGCGATACGAACCCGGCGCGCCGGAGATCCCGGCCGCGGCCGTCGCCGCCGCCGACGCCGACCGCCTCGGCGCCCTCCTTCGCGAGGAGCCCGAGGCCCGGGTGACCCTGATCCTCGATGGCCGGAACGAAGGCCGGGTCGTCTCGGCCAACGCCGTCGGCGAGATCGCCGGTTCGGAGCGCCCGGACGAGATCGTCCTCTTGGGCGGGCACCTGGACAGCTGGGACCTCTCCGTCGGGGCCCACGACGACGCGGCGGGCTGCGCCGCGGCCCTCGAGGCCCTGGCCCTGCTCCGCGATCTGGGCTTGCGGCCGAAGAGGACCGTCCGGGCCGTCTTCTTCATGGACGAGGAGTTCGGCGGCACGGGCGGCCGGGCCTACGCGGCCTCGCCCCTGCGGCAGGGCGAACGGCACATCGTGGCCGCCGAGTCCGACCGGGGCGGCTTCGTCCCCGTGGGGTTGGCCGTCGGCCGGCCCGGCTCCGCGGCCCTCGAACGGATGACGGCCCTGCGGGACCTGCTGCGGCCCTTCGGCGTCGCCGCCGTCGGCCCCGGCGGGGGAGGCGTCGACGTCGCCCCGCTCGTCGCGAAGGGCGCGGAGCCGGCCGCCGTCCTGCCCAACGCCCAGCCCTACTTCGACGTCCACCACTCCGCCCTCGACACCGTGGCCGCCGTCCACCCGCGCGAGCTCGAACTCCAGGCGATCGTCCTGGCCGTCCTGGCCTACGTCCTGGCCCAGGAGGGGGTGGGAGCGCCATGAACGGCCCGGACCTCCTGTTCGCGGTCCACTGCCATCAGCCGGTCGGCAATTTCGCCCACGTCTTCCGGACGGCCTTCGCCGACTGCTACCGCCCTCTGCTCGAGGGCCTGGCGCGCCATCCGTCGTTCGCCTTCGCCCTCCATTTCTCGGGCCCGCTCTGGGAATACATGGAGAAGAACGAGCGGGGCTGCTGGGACCTCGCCGGGGAGATGGTCCGCCGCGGGCAGGCGGAGCTCCTCGGCGGCGGTTTCTACGAGCCCGTCCTGACGCTGATCCCCGAGGAAGACCGGCTCGGCCAGCTCCGGATGATGGGCGATTACCTCGGCGAGAGGTTCGGCCGCAGGCCGCGGGGGGCCTGGTTGACCGAGCGGGTCTGGGAGCCCCAGCTGCCGCGGACGCTGGCCGAAGCGGGCCTCGAGTACACGCTGCTCGACGAGGAGCACTTCCGTTACGCGGGCGTGGACGACCTCCACGCGAGCTACGTCACCGAGGACCAAGGCCGCCCCCTGCGCGTCTTCCCGATCGACAAGACCCTCCGCTATCTCATCCCGTTCCGTCCGCTCGAGGACCTCGAGCGCTACCTCGGGCCTCTGGCCGCGTCCGGCGGGACGGCCGTCCTGGGCGACGACGGCGAGAAGTTCGGCCTCTGGCCCGGGACCCACCGATGGGTCTACGAAGAGGGGTGGCTCGAGCGCTTCCTGCGCTTCGTCGAGGAGCGCGGCGTGCGCCCGCTGCCGTTCTCGGCGTACCTGGACTCGCGCCCGCCGGCCGGGCGGGTCTACATCCCGCCGGCCTCCTACGAGGAGATGATGGAGTGGGTCCTCGAGCCCGACGAGCAGGCCGCCTTCGTCCGTCTCAAGTCGGCCGCGGGCCCGGAGGCCCGCCGCTTCCTCCGCGGCGGACTGTTCCGCGACTTCCTGCGCAAGTATCCGGAGGCCGACCATCTCCACAAGCGCATGGTCGCGGTCTCCGAGGCCGTCCGCGCGGCGGACGCCCCGGCCGGCGTCCGGGCCGACCTCTACCGGGCCCAGTGCAACGATCCCTACTGGCACGGCGTCTTCGGCGGCCTCTACCTGCCCCACCTGCGTGAAGCGGCCTATCGGCACCTGCTCGACGCCGAGAAGGAAACGCCCGCCCCGCGGGGCTGGCGGACCCTCGACTACGACGGCGACGGAAGGGCCGAGCTCTTCTTCCGGGACGCGGTTTTCGGCCTGGCCGTCAAGCCGGACCCCGGCGGGACGCTCCTCGAGATCGACCACATCCCCGCGTCGCGGAACCTCTCGAACGTCCTCAGCCGGCGCCGCGAGGCCTACCACCGCCCGGCCGAGGCAGGCCCGGCGGGGGAGGGGGACGGCGGGAAGAGCATCCACGAACTCGGCAAGACCCTGCCGCCCGGAGCGGAGGAGCTCCTGCGCTACGACCGGGGCCCCCGCCGCTCGCTCGTCGACCGCTTCTTCGCGCCCGGCACGGTCGAAGAGGCCTTCCGGAACGGGACGGCCGGGGATCTGGGCGACTTCGGGACGGGCGCCTTCCGCCACGCCGTCGACGGGCCCGTCCTGGGCCTCGAACGGCGCGGCCTCCTGAGGACCGGGGCCGACCCCGTGCCGGTCTCGCTGCGCAAGACCGTCGAGAGCGCCGACGGGGCCCTCCGCGTGACCGTCGAGATCGAGAACCTGTCGGACCTTCCCCTCGAGGTCCTCTACGGCTCGGAGTGGAACCTCCTGGCCTTCCCTCCCGAGCTGGACCTCCGCGACGGCGCGCCGGGCGCGGCCCTCTACGGCGGAGCGCTGGCCTTCGAGCCCGAGGGGGCCGAGGCCCTGTGGTCCTACGCCCTGCGGACCCTCTCCCAATCCGAGGGGGGATTTGATATAATCCATCAAGGGTACTGCCTCTGTCCCGTCTGGCCGGTCGGTTTGGCCGGCAAGGGAACGAAACGCCTGACCGTGACGCTGAAGGAGCCGCGTGTCCGATGACCGGACGGACCGCGCCGTGGATCCCATGACCAAAAAGACCCTGACCATGATCCTCTGCGGCGGCAAGGGCGAGCGCCTCTACCCCCTGACGCGCGACCGGGCCAAGCCGTCCGTGCCCTTTCTCGGCGCCTACCGCATCGTCGATTTCAGCCTGTCGAACGCCCTCAACTCCGGACTGCGCCGCATCGTCCTGCTGACCCAGTACAAGTCGCTGTCCCTCGACCGCCACATCACGAACGGCTGGAACATCTTCCACGCCGAGAGCGGCGACTTCATCATCTCCCTGTCGGCCCAGGGCCGGGTCAGCGACAATTGGTACGAGGGCACGGCCGACGCCGTGTTCCAGAACATCTACACCATCCAGCACGAGAACCCGGAGGCGGTCCTGGTCCTCTCGGGCGACCACATCTACGCCTCCGACTACCGCCGGCTCCTGGACGCCTTCCGCCGGACCGAGGCCGACGCCCTCATCATGGCCCGGACCATCCCCGTCGGCGAGGCCTCCCGGTTCGGCGTCATCGGCGTCGACGCGGAGAACCGCATCGTCCAGTTCGCCGAGAAGCCCCGCAAGCCCTTCCCGGCGCCGTGGGACCCCGGGCGCAGCCTGATCTCGATGGGCGTCTACCTGTTCAGGACCCCGGTCCTCATCAAGGCCCTCATGAAGGACGCCCGCGATCCCAAGAGCTCCCACGACTTCGGCAAGGACATCATCCCCGCGCTCATCGCCGGGCACCGCGTCTTCGCCCACCCCTTCGACGGGTACTGGGAGGACATCGGCACGATCGACGCCTACTGGGAGGCCAACATGGCCTTCCTCGAGCCGTCGCCGCCCGGCATCCTGCGCGACCCGGCCTGGCCGATCCGGACCTACAAGCCCCAGTATCCGCCGACCTTCGTCTCCGGCGGCGACCTCCGGGCGTCCATCATCGGGCCCGGCAGCTCCTTCACCGACTGCCGCGTCGTCCACTCCATCGTCGGGCCCGGCGTGCGCGTCGACGAGGGGGCCGAGATCGTCGACTCCATCGTCTTCGGCGACGCCCACATCCGCCGGGGCGCCCGCCTGCGGCGGGCCCTCGTCGACAAGGGCGCGGTCCTGCCCGAGCGTTTCGAGGTCGGCTTCGACGCGGACAAGGATGCCGGCGACTTCAAGATCAGCAAGGGCGGCGTCCGGGTCGTGCCCAAGGGGTGGTCCTGCGAATGATCGAGTCCTACAACATCCTCTCGCCGGACTTCGAGCGCGACGCCCCCCGCGAGCTCATGCTCCTGTCGATCATCTCCCAGAGCTTCTTCCAGCCCTTCTCGCTCGAAGACAACCTCCTGGTCATCCTGACGGCCCTGACCTCGGGCTCGGGCGTCGGTTTCAACCGGGCCATGCTCTTCCTCCGCCAGGGCGACCGGATCAAGGGCGAGATGTGGCTGGGCCCGCGCTCGGCCGAGGAGGCCGGGCTGATCTGGGAGGTCCTGTCGACGCCCGGCATCGGGTACGTCGAGATCCTCGAGCACAACCGGGCCCTGGTGGCCAAGAACCAGGACACCCTGAGCGGGCGCCTCAAGGGCCTCGTCTACGCGGCCGACGAAGAGTCGGCCCTGTTGCCGGCCGCCGCGGTCTGCCGCAAGGAGCTCCTCCATGTCAGGGACGCCGCTAACGATCCCCTCGTCGACCGGCGCTTCCTCAACCTCATCGGCGTCGACGAGTTCCTGTGCGTGCCTCTCCTGGCCCGCGACGACGTCGTCGGCGTCATCGTCCTCGACAACGCCATCACCCGGAATCCCATCGCCGCCGCCGACATCAAGCTGGCCGGCGTCTGCGGCCTGATGGCCGGCAACTACATCTATTCGACGAGCCTGCACAAGAAGCTCCTCGAGGTGGAGAAGATGGCGGCCATGGGCGAGATGGCCCTGTTCGTGACCCACCAGCTCCGCAATCCCATCGTGGCCGTGGGCGGCTTCACCGACCAGCTCCTCAGGCCCGACGTCCCGGAGGAGAAGAAGCGGCGCAACCTGGCCATCATCCGCGACGAGGTCCGCCGCCTCGAGGATATCATCTACCAGATGGGCCACTTCCTCAAGGTCAGCCTCAAGGAGCCCGTCTACTTCGACCCGGCGCCGGCCCTGGCCGCCGTCCTCGACAGCCCCGAGGTCCGGGCCAAGGGCCAGGGGTACGCCCTCGAACTCCGCGTCGATCCCTGCCCGCCCGAGATCCTGTGCGACCCGACCTCGTTCGGGGAGGTCGTCCGCAACCTCCTCGACAACGCCTTCGACGCGACGCCCGCGGGGGGCGCGGTCGCCATCCGGAGCTACCGGAAGAACCGCTCCGGGTACGTCGTCTCCGTCCGGGACGCCGGGCGGGGCATCTCCAACCCCGACAAGGACCAGCTCTTCCGGCCCTTCTTTACGACCAAGGAGAAGGGCATGGGCCTGGGCCTGCCGTTCATCAAGCGGGTCATGGACACCTGCGGCGGCAAGGTCGAGGTCCAGAGCCGGGTGGGGAAGGGGACCATCTTCCGCCTGACCTTCAACTACCGCGACAAGGAGCCTCAGCCATGAAGAAGAAGATCCTGCTCGTCGAGGACGAGAAGGCCCTCTGCCTCCTCTACGAAGAGGAGCTGAGGGGCGAAGGGTACGACGTCGTCGCCGTCAACGACGCCGAGGCCGCCCTGGCCGAGATCGGCCGGAACGCGTTCGACCTCATCATCACGGACATCCGCATGCCGGGCAAGAACGGCATCGAGCTCATCACCCAGATCATGGGCCTGCGCAAGGACGTGCCCATCATCATCAACTCGGCCTACCAGAGCTACAAGGAGGACTTCATGACCTGGGCGGCCGACGCCTACGTCGTCAAGTCGGCCTCGCTCGACGAGCTCAAGGCCAAGATCAAAGAAATGTTGGGGGCGTGATGTCGGAGCTGAGAAAGGACATCGTCAGCGGCCGCTGGGCCATCATCGCCACCGAACGGGCCAAGAGGCCCGACGATTTCCGGCCCGCCCCCGGGGCCGCCCCGGCCGCCGAGGCCGCCGGCTTCTGCCCCTTCTGCGAGGGGAACGAGGCCAAGACGCCGCCCGAGGTCTTCGCCCTGCGGGCCGCCGGCACGGCGCCGGATTCTCCGGGCTGGACCGTCCGGGTCGTGCCCAACAAGTTCCCGGCCCTGACGCGCGGCACGCCTCCGCCCATGCCCGCGGAGAGCGTCTTCCCGTCGATGGAGGGGACCGGGGTCCACGAGGTCGTCATCGAGAACCCCGTCCACGGCCTGGAGCTGGCCGACCTGCCGGTCGCCCACGTCCGGGACGTCCTCGGCGTCTTCCAGGCGCGCATCCGGACGATCGAGAGCGAACTCCACTACCAGTACGTCCAGCTCTTCAAGAACAAGGGCAAGGAGGCCGGCGCCTCCCTGAGCCATCCCCATTCCCAGATCGTGGCCACGCCCATCGTGCCCAAGCGCGTCAAGGAGGAGATCTACGGCGCCGACCGCCTGCTGCGGTCCTTCAAGGAGTGCGGCTTCTGCCGCATCCTGCGCGAGGAGGAGGCCGCCGGCCGGCGGATCGTGGCCCGCGACCGGCATTTCACGGCCGTCGCCCCCTTCGCCTCGCGCTTCCCGTTCGAGATGGCCGTCTACCCCCGGCGCCACTCGGCCTTCTTCACCGACGTCGGCGGGGACGAGCTCCTGGGCCTGGCCGAGACGCTCAAACGGGTCCTGACGCGGCTCAAGGACACGGTCGGGGACCCGCCCTACAACATGGTCCTCCACCAGGCCCCCAACCGGGCCCTGTCCCTCAAGGGCTGGCCGGACATCGACCGCAGCTATCATTGGCATTTGGAGATCTTCCCCATCCTGACCAAGGTGGCGGGGTTCGAATGGGGGACGGGTTTCTACATCAATCCCGTCCCGCCCGAGACGGCGGCCCAGTTCCTGAGCCGCGGCTAGGTCAGGCGGCCGAGACCCGGCGGTACAGGTCGAGGTAGGCCGCCGCCGAGCGCTCCCAGGAGAAATCGGCGGCCATGGCGTTGGCCACCAGGGCCCGCCATTCGCCGGCCCGGCCGTAGGCCTTGACCGCCCGGGCCGCGGCCTCGAGGAGCTGGGCGGGCGCCGCCTCGCCGAACTTGAAGCCGTTGCCGCGGCCGGAGGCCGCGTCGAACTCCTGGACGCTGTCGTCGAGGCCGCCCGTGGCCCGGACGACGGGGACCGTGCCGTACTTCATGGCGTACATCTGGGTCAAGCCGCACGGCTCGTAGCGCGAGGGGATGAGGAAGAGGTCGCTCGCGGCGTAGATCGTGTGGGCGACACGCTCGTCGAAGGCGATCTTGAGCCCGATCCGGGAGGGGTTCTTCTTCTGGGCCGCGGCCAGGAATTCCTGGATCTTGACCTCGCCCGTGCCCAGGACGACCAGGGTCAGGCCCAGGTCGAGAAGGCCCTCGAGCGCCTCGCAGACGATGTCCAGCCCCTTCTGCCCGGCCAGGCGGGTGACCATGCCGGCCACCGGCAGGCCGGGCGGGACCGAGAGCCCGAACATCCGGACCAACTCGTCGCGACAGGCCGCCTTCCCGCTCATATCGGACGGCCCGAAGTTGCGGGGGATGAGGGGGTCGGTCACCGGGTCCCAATCCNNAGGCCGTCGAGGCCGCAGCCGAACTCGGGCGTCTGGATCTCCCGGCTGTAGCGAGGGCTGACCGTGGTGACGGCCGTGGCGTAGAGGATGCCCGCCTTGAGCGTGTTGACCTGGCCGTAGAACTCGAGGTCGTCCATGTTGAAGAGGGACTCGGGGAGGCCGACGCGGCCGAGGACCTCGCGCTCGAACAGTCCCTGGTAGGCCAGGTTGTGGATGGTGAAGAGGGAGCGCGTCCGGGCGAAGAACGGGTCGGCCGCGTAGACGTGCCGGAGATAGGCGAAGGCGGCCGCGGCCTGCCAGTCGTGGCCGTGGACGACGTCGGGCCGGAAATCCAGGGCCTTCATGGTCTCGAGCGCGGCCCGCGAGAAGAAGGCGAAGCGCTCGGCGTTGTCGGGGTAATCGCCGGCCGGCGTCCCGTAGAGCTGGTCGCGGTCGTAGTAGTCGGGACGGTCGATGAACAGGACCGTCACGCCCTCGGCGCGGTGGGCGAAGACCGAGCAGCTGACGGGGGCGCCGCCCATCGGCACGGGCAGGCCGACCAGGACGGGCTCGAGGGGCAGGTTCTTCTTGCGGACCTCCCGGTAGAGGGGCATGAAGACCCGGACGTCGGCGCCGAGCCGGACCAGGAACTTGGGCAGGGCCCCGGCCACATCGGCCAGGCCGCCCGTCTTGGCGTAAGGGATGACTTCGGAGGCGAGGAAGGCGACTTTCATGGTTCGGCCATTCTAGCACAAGTCCACCAGGAGGTCATCCCGCCCGACCGAGGTCTCGGGCATCATCTCCGCTCGCTGGGCTGATTCTTCACGCCGTTCCGTTCGATGGATTCGGCGCCAAAACAACTCGCTCGCCGTCCGCTACGGCTCGCTCAAACACGTTTTGCCGGTTCCCAGGGGAACTCCCCTCATCCATCTTCGGAACGGCTAAATCAGCCCTGATGTTCGCTCCGATGACGCCTTCGACCTCTTTTCGGTCGGACTCTCCCCCAGGTGGCTTGTCAACGGATCGGGGCTGGACTAAGATGATGCGGAAAGCGCGGACATGACAGGCGAAGAAGGGCGGCAGAGGATCGTGACGGCGGCGGTCGTGGAGCGCGACGGGAAGATCCTCGTCGCCCGGCGGCGGCCGGAGCTCGTGGCCGGCGGCCTGTGGGAGTTCCCGGGCGGCAAGCTCGAGGACGGGGAGTCGCCCGAGCGGGGTCTGGCGCGGGAGCTCGAAGAGGAACTGGGCGTCGCCGCGAAGGTCGGAGAGCGGCTGTGCACAGTGCCCTTCGCGGGCCCGACGGCCCGGTTCGAGCTCCTCGTCTTCCGGACCGAGCTCCTCGGCGAGCCCACCCGTCTCACCGACCACGACGCCGTGCGCTGGCTGGCCCCGGCGGATATGGACGAGGCCGAGTTCTCCCGTCCGGACCGGCCCGTGGTCCGGCTGCTGGCGGGGAGGCCGGCGTGACGGCCTCGGCCGTCCTCAAGCCGGGCCGCGACAAGGCCGTCCGCCACCGGCACCATTGGATCTTCTCGGGCGCCATCAAGGACCTGCCGGCCTTCGAGGACGGCGACATCCTGGCCGTGCGCGCCGCGGGAGGCGAGCTCCTCGGGCACGCCTATTTCAACCGCAAGAGCTCGATCACGGGCCGCATGATCGCCTTCGGCGAGGAGCCGCCGGAGGCGGCCGTGCGCCGGAGCCTCGAGCGGGCCCTGGCCCTGCGGGCCGGGCTCTTCGACCCGGCCGTGACCAACGCCCGCCGCCTCGTCAATTCGGAGGGGGACGGGCTGCCGGGCCTGGTCGCCGACATGTACGACGACGTCCTCGTCCTGCAGGTCGCGACCCTGGGCATGGACAAGCTCAAGCCGGCCGTCGTGGCCCAGCTCACGGCCGCCCTCAGGCCGCGGGCCGTCATCGAGCGCTCGGACCTGCCGGCCCGCCGCGAGGAGGGTCTCGAACCCGTGGAAGCGGTCCTGTCCGGGGAGCCGGTCGACCGGGTCCGGATCGTGGAGGCCGGGCTCCCGTTCTGGGTTGGCCTGGCCAAGGGCCAGAAGACGGGATTCTACCTCGACCAGCGCGAGTCGCGGGACCTCGTCCGGCGGTTCGCGCCGGGCCGCCGGGTCCTCAACGCCTTCTCCTACACGGGCTCGTTCTCGGTCTGCGCCCTCGCCGGCGGCGCCGTCCGGGCCGACTCGGTGGACACGTCGGCCGCCGCGCTGGCCCTGGCCCAGGAGAACTTCGAGCTCAACGGTCTCGCGGCCGACTCCGGCCTGTTCTTCGAGGCCGACGTCTTCGAGTTCCTGCGCGAGCCGGCCCTCGACCACGACTTCATCATCCTCGACCCGCCCGCCTTCGCCAAGAGGCGGACCGACGTGGTGGCCGCCTGCCGCGGCTACAAGGACATCAACCGGTTGGCCCTCCAGCGCCTCAGAGCCCCGGGCTTCCTGCTGACCTTCTCGTGTTCCCATTTCGTCGACGAGACGCTTTTCCAGCAGGTCGTTTTCCAGGCGGCCCACGAGGCCGGCCGGCGCGTCCGCATCCTCCAAAAGCACCGCCAGGCTTTCGACCACCCGGTCAACGTCTACCATCCCGAGACCGCCTATCTCAAGGGCTTCCTCCTCTACGTCGACTGAGCTATAATCCGGGGGACGGACCGGCCCGGCCGGCCGCCGCGTCAGGAGGTCGCCATGGACCCTCGCGAAGAGCTGCGAAGCCACCTCAAGCCGGCCGTGCTCGTCGCCGCCGCTCTCGGCGTGAGCATGGCCGTCTATTTCGTCCTGGTCGAGGTCCTGAGGCGGGCCCGGCCGCCGTTCGCCGGGTTCTCCGGTCCGGGGACGGACGCCCAGCCCTTCCGCTACGCCGCCTACGGCTTGGCCGCTCTGGTCGTCCTGCTCATCCTCGTCCTCAGGCCCCGCCTGTTCCGCCGGCGCGACGCCGACGACCTTCCGGCCGCCCTGCGGCGCATCCAGAGCGCCTCCCTGATCATGCTGGTCCTGGGCGAAGTCCCGGCCATCGCCGGGCTGGCCCTCTTCCTCGTCGCCGGGCAGGTCCTCGATTTCTACAAGCTCCTGTTCGTGTCCCTGTTCCTGACGTTCCTCAATTTCCCCAGGGCCGGCGCCTGGGAGGAATGGAGTCGCTCATGAACGCACGCACGGCCTTGGCCGGCCTGCTCGCGCCCGTCCTGTTGGTCCTGCCCGCCGCGGCCCGGCCGGCCCAGGACCCGCCGCCCGCCGCCTCGGCCGCGGCGCCGGGCCTGAGCTACGAGATCTGGGTCGAGCTCGACGCCGCCGGCAAGTCCCTCCTAGGCAAGGAGGAGATCGTCTGGACCAACACGTCGCCCGAGCCCGTGCCCGACATGCTCTTCCACCTCTACTGGAACGCCTTCAAGAACGAGGACAGCGCCTTCCTGCGCGAGGCCGCCGCCGAGTCCCTGTTCAGCCGCGGCGCCGCGCCCGAGGACGGAGAGTGGGGCTGGATCGACGTCACGGACATCCGCCTGGCCGACGGAACCGATCTCAAGCCGGGCTTCCACTACGTCACGCCCGACGGGCCCGAGCACCCCGGCGACCAGACCGTGGCCCGGGTCCTGTTCCCGGCCCCCGTCCGGCCCGGCGAGAGCGTCCGGCTGCGTCTCGAGTTCCGCAGCAGGGTGCCCCGGACCGTGGCCCGGTCCGGATACTACAGGGACTCCTTCTTCATCGCCCAGTGGTACCCCAAGCCGGGGGTCTACGAGGCGGGCCGGGGCTGGAACTGCCACGCCTACCACCAGAACTCCGAATTCTACGCCGACTTCGCCGATTTCGTCGTCCACCTCACCGTGCCCAGCCGGTTTGTCGTCGGCTCCTCGGGCCGACAGACCGAAGCCCGCGTCGACGAGGCCGCGGGGCGGACGACCTATACCTACCGCCAGGCCATGGTCCACGATTTCGCCTGGACGGCCGATCCCCGCTATCTCAAGATCGAGCGGGACTTCGTCGCCGGCCGGGAGGTGACCGCCGCCGAGTACGCCGAGACCGCGGCCCTGCTCGGACTGCCGGTCGACGAGGTCCGCCTGCCCGACGTCCGCATGATCCTGCTCATCGCCCCCGAGCACGAGGCCCAGATCGAACGCCACTTCAAGGCCCTGCGGGCGGCCATCAAGTACTACGGCCTCTGGTACGGGCCCTATCCCTACGAGACCGTGACCATGGTCGATCCGCCTTTCCGGACCGGGAGCGGCGGCATGGAGTATCCGACCCTGTTCACGGCCGGCACGAGCGTCACGCCCAGCCCGAACGTCCTTTCGCCCGAGGGCGTCATCGTCCACGAGTTCGGCCACGGCTACTGGTACGGCCTCGTGGCCAACAACGAGTTCGAGGCCGCCTGGCTCGACGAGGGCTTCAACACCTACTCGACCGGCCGCGTCCTGGCCCGGGCCTACGGTCCCGGGGCCCTGTCCGTCAAATTCAAGGGCTGGTCCCTCGACCGCCTGCTGCGTCTGCCCAAGACCTTCGACTTCGAGCTCAACCGGGCGGCGGCCATCAACACCGTCCGCTACGACCCGGTGACGGCCTGGTCCTGGAAGTTCTACAACGGCGGCAGCTACGGGGCCAACGTCTACATGAGGGCCTCGACCCTGCTGGAGACGCTCGAAAGGCTCCTGGGCGAGCCGGCCTGGTCGCGGATCATGCGGACCTACCACACGCGCTTCCGCTACCGGCACCCCGCCAAGGACGACTTCGTGGCGGTCGTCAACGAGGTCTCCGGCCGCGACCTGACCTGGTTCTTCGACGGCCTCCTCGAAGGCACGGAGGCTTTCGACTACGGCGTCGCCTCGGTCTCCTCGGCCGAGGTCCCGATCCGTTCCCGCGGCGTCCACGACGTCGACGGCGCCCGGACCGAGATGACGGACCGGAAGATCGCCGAACTCGAAGCGGCCGCGGCCAAGGAGCCCGGGAAGGCCGCCCCGCCGTCCTACCGGACGACGGTCGTCCTGAGGCGCTACGGCGAGGCCCGTCTGGGCGGCGACGCCCGAGTCGAGGTCGCCGTCCGGTTCAAGGACGGCTCGACGGAAACCCGGACCTGGGACGGCCGGTCCCGCTGGGCCCGGCTGGAGTTCGTCGGGCCGGCCCGGGTCGAGAGCGCCCAGGTCGATCCCGCCGGGATCTGGCTCATCGACGAGAACATGGCCAACAACAGCCGGGGCGTCGACGGGCTGCGACGCAACGTCGTCAAGCTCATGAGCCAGGCCGTGTTCGCGCTCCAGAACCTGCTCCAGTTCGCGGCGTCGTGGATCTGAGGAGGCCGCCATGGGTATCCTGAAAGCCCTCGCCAACGGCATCGGGACGTCGGTCCGCAAGCCCCGCATCGTGGCCGTCCTCTACGTCGTCAACATCGCCTTCGCGGCCGCCGTCGCGGCCCCCCTCCTGGCCGTCGTCCAGGCGGAGCTCGGCCACTCCTTCCTCGGCTCGAACGTCCGCCCGCTCGACCTCAACTGGCTGGGCGAGGCGGCCCTGGGGTACGCCAAGGCGGCGCCGGCCCTGGCGGCCGGACTGCTCCTCGCCCTGGTCCTCTACGCGGCCCTCCAGGTCTTCCTCAACGGGGGCGTGGTCGGCCGCCTGCTCGACAAGGAGGGCCGGGCCACGCTCGGGGCCTTCTTCGGGGACTGCGGCCGCTACCTCGGGCGCTATGTCCGCCTCTTCCTCGTCTCGGCCGTCTTCCTCGTCCTGGCGTTCGGCGTCGTCCTCCGGCTCGTCGCGGCCGCCTTCGAGCCCTTGAAGGAAGGCGCCGCGACCGAGTGGCTGCCGCTCATCCTGTCCAACGTCCACCTGCTCCTCACGCTCCTCCTCCTCTCGGCCGCGCGCATGGTCGTCGATTACGCCCGCATCGCCGTCGTGGCCGACGACGAGCGCCGGGTCCTCAAAGCCCTGCGCCACGCCCTGACGTTCCTGCGGAAGCGCTTCTTCCGGGCCTGGGCGCTCTATCTCCTCGTCGTCGCCCTGACCGCGGCCGGCACGGCGGCCTTCTACGTCCTGCTCGGGCCCCTCGGCCGCCCCACGGCCGGCGCGGTCGTGGCCGTCATCGTCCTCATGCAGGCCTACATCGTCTTCCGGCTCTGGGTCCGGACGCTCTTCGTCGCCGCCCAGGCCGAATACTACCGGTCCCACCCCTACTGAGAGGCGACATGAAACTGGCTTTCTTCGGCGCGGCCCGCCAGGTGACGGGCTCCTGCTACTATCTCGAGGCCGGCGGCAAGAAGATGCTCGTCGACTGCGGCCTCTATCAGGAGCGTCCTTTCCTCGACAGGAACTGGGACCCCCTGCCCGTGGCCCCGGACGACCTCGACTTCATCCTGCTGACCCACGCCCACCTGGACCATTCGGGGCTCATCCCCAAGGTCGTCCGGGACGGCTTCGCCGGCACCATCCTGACCACGGAGGCGACGGCCGACATCCTGTCCATCGCCCTCATGGACTCGGCCGAGATCCAGGTCGAGGACGCGGCCTTCAAGAAGCGGCGCCACGAGAAGGAGAAGCGGACCGTCGACCATCCCGTCGTCCCGCTCTACACCGTCGAGGATGTCCAGGCCGCCATGCCCCTGGTCGAGGAGGCCGCCTACGACGAGCCCGCCGAACTCGGCCCCGGCGTCACCGTCCGCTTCCGGGACGCCGGCCACATCCTCGGCTCGGCCATGATCGAGGTCGCCGTCCGCGAGAACGGAACGTCCCGGACGATCGTGTTCTCGGGCGACATCGGCCAGTGGGACATGCCGTTCGTCCGCGATCCGTCCCTGTTCGAGAGGGCCGACTACGTCGTCATGGAGTCGACCTACGGCGACCGCGACCACGAGGACCCGGGCCGTGTCGGCGATCTCCTGGCCGCCGTGATCCGGGAGACCGCCGCGGCCGGCGGCAACGTCGTCATCCCGACCTTCGCCATCGAGCGGGCCCAGGACCTGATGTACCATCTCAGCCGGCTGGTCCACGCCCAAGCCATCCCGGCCGTGCCGGTCTACCTCGACAGCCCCATGGCCCGGGAGGTGACCGAGGCCTTCGAACGGCACGGCGAGTTCTTCGACGACGAGACCCGCCGGCTCTTCGAGGCCGGACGGAACCCCTTCCGCTTCCCCGGTTTGACCATCGTCCGGACGACCGAGCAGTCCAAAGCGCTCAACGCGGCCCGGGGACCGGCCGTGATCATGGCCGGCTCGGGCATGGTCACGGGGGGCCGCATCAAGCACCATCTGGCCCAGAACATCTTCCGGCCGGAATCGACCGTCCTGTTCGTCGGCTACCAGGCCCGCGACACCCTGGGCCGGCAGATCCTCGAGGGCCGGACCGAGGTCCGCATCCTCGGCAGGGCCCTGCCGGTCCGGGCCAAGGTGGCCAAGATCAACGGTTTCTCGGCCCACGCCGACCGGTCGGGTCTGCGCCGCTGGCTCGACGGCTACAAGACGCCGCCGAAGCGGCTCTTCGTCACCCACGGGGACGCCGAAGTCGCCGGCCGTTTCGCGGACGAGGTCCGCAAGGAACGCGGCTGGACGGTCGAGCTGCCCGATTATCTCGAGGTTTGGGACCTGGACTGAGCGGCTACGGACGGGGCAGGGTCAGGTCCACGCCGGCCGCTCTGGCGTACGCGGCCATGATCCCGTCGAGCTCCCTGCGGACCCCGTCGTCGAGGGGCGGCGCCGCGTACTTGGCCAGACGCTTCCCGACGTCCGCGTGGGCCTTGTCGACGATCGTCGTCCGCCCGGCGGCGACCCAGGCGTCGTAGGGGTCCCGGTCGGCCAAGCCCGGCCCGATGTGCTCCGTGCGGTACCACCGCCGGGTGTGCGCCGTCGTCAGGAAGGACTGGCCCTCCCGGAAGCCTTCGAACAGCCCCAGGGCCACGGGCTCGTCCCGCTGGGCGATGCCGTCGAGCAGGCGGTAGATCATGGCGCAGATGCCGTCGTCGATGACCAGCTTCTCGAGGCTCTGGCAGCTCTCGTAATCGATCATGCCGGGGCCCGAAACGACGTTGACCCCGGCCAGCGCGGCCAGGACCGCGCCCAGGGCCGTCTCGAAGCCGGCCTGAGGGTCGTTGACCTTGGCGTCGCTGAGGGCCATGTAGGCGTGGGTGGGCAGGTTCAGCCGCTTGCCGATCTGGGCGTAGGCGGCGTCGATCATCATGGTCTCCACGGCCCCCATCGGCGTCGTGCCCTTGCGCATGTCGAAACTCGATGGCGAGCCGCCGAAGATGACCGGAGCGCCCGGCCGGGCCGCCTGGCAGATGGCCAGGCCGCTGAGGTTCTCGGCCGTGTGCTGGACCAGGGTCCCGGCGACCGTGGCCGGCGAAGTGGCCCCGGTCATGCCCATGGAGATGAGCTCCGAGGGCAGTCCGGCCCGGGCGGCGTCGACCAGGCTCTGGGCCGTCAGGCGGCTCCATTTCAGGGGAGGGGAGGGGCAGGCGTCGAAGATGGCCAGGGGCCGGCAGCCGAGCTCGCGCTCGCCGCCGCGCACGGCGGCCAGGAGGTCGCGCATCGGCGCGAAGCCCTCGACCCGGAAGGTCCCCGTGACGAAGGGCTTCTCCGACAGGGTCAGGCCGAGATAGAGGCGGTAGGCGTCCGAGACGGCGGCCGGGACGTCCGAGGCGATGAGGGCTGTGCTCTGGAAATGGAGGTGGTCGAGCGTCTCGACGAGCTTGTAGAGATCGGCCAGGTCCCTCGTCGTGGCCTTGCGCTCTTCCTGTGTCGCGTGGTCGAGCATGGTCACCGCGGCCGAGCCGGGATCGAAATGGACCTCGTCGCCGCCGACGGCGTAGGCCCGGCCGCCCGTCCGGTCGTAGAGGGCGATCGTGGCCGGGGTCGAGGCCAGGGCGTCCTCGACGAGCTTGCGGGGGAGCCGGGCCCGCTGGGCCGCGGCGTCGACGGCCGCTCCGGCCTCCCCGAGGAGGCGGAGGGCCTCGGCGTTCTCGACCAGGACGCCGTGGCGCTCGAGGAGCGTCAGGGCCTCGTCGACGATCTTGCTGGCGAAGGCGTCCTCGAGGAGCTCGATCCGGGGTCTTTTCGCTGCGAACATGTCGATGCCTCCTCAGGGCCGTCCGGCCAGGGCCTTGGCTTGCCGGACGGCGGCCACGGCGTTCTCGGCGTAGCCGTCGGCGCCGATCTCCTCGGCCCAACGCCGGCTGGCCGGCGCCCCGCCCACCAGGACCTTGTACTTGCCGCGCAGGCCCCGCTCCTGGAGCAGGCCGATGAGCCGGCGCTGGTTGGTCATGGTCGTCGTCAGCAGGGCCGACAGGCAGATGAGCCCCGCGCCGACCTCCTCGGCCTTGTCGATGAACCGCTCCAGCTTGACGTCGGCCCCGAGGTCGAAGACCTCGAAGCCGCCGGCCTGGAGCATGGAGGCGACGAGGTTCTTGCCGATGTCGTGGATGTCGCCCTCGACCGTGCCGATGACGACCTTGCCGCCCATGCGGGCCCCGGTGTGCCGGCGCTCGAACTCGGGCTCGAGGACGGCCATGGCCGCCTTCATGGCCTCGGCGCTGGAGATGAGCTCGGGCAGGAAGTACTCGCCCTGTTCCCAGAGCTCGCCGACCTTCTGGATGCCGGGGACGTAGCCTTGTTCGACGACCTCGGCCGGGTCCAAGCCTGACTTGACGGCCTCGGCGGCCAGGGCCGCCGCGGCCTCCCGGTCGCCGGCCACGATGGCCTCGTTCATCTTCGCGTACAGGTCGGGGTGGGTCATGGGGCCTCCTCGCGCAGGGTCCGGGCCATGGCCCGGATGAAGGATGGGGTCGTCCCGCAGCAGCCGCCGACGAAGCGGGCGCCGGCCGCGACGATGGCCGGGACGTGGGCGATGTAGTCCTCGAGGGTCTGGGAATAGGCCACGGTGCCGTCCGGCAGGGCCACGGGCTGGCCGGCGTTGGCTTGGGCGACGAGCGGCAGGGAAGTCCCTTCGGCGAGGGCCCGAACGCAGGCGGCCATCTGGTCGGCGGCCAGGGTGCAGTTGGCGCCGACGGCGGCCGCGCCGGCCCGATCGAGGGCGGCGGCGGCCTTGGCCGCCTCGTCGCCCATGATGGTGAAGAAGCCGCGGGGGAAGGCGCCGAAGGTCATGGTCACAAGGACGGGCCTGTCCGAGACGCTCTGGATCCCGCGCAGGGCGGCCAGGGCTTCCCGCAGGTCGTATTGGGTCTCGACGATGAAGACGTCGACACCCCCTTGGGACAGCCCGCGGGCCTGTTCGGCGAAGGCGGCCTCGAGGTCGGCCTCCTCGAGCGTCCCCTGGGGCTTGAGGAACTTGCCGGTCGGCCCGACGCTGCCGGCCACGAACCGGCCGGACGGCGCCGACTCCCGGGCCAATTGGGCCGCGGCCCGGTTGAGCTCGCGGGCTCTCGCGTCGAGGCCGTGGGCGGCCAGCTTGACGGGCGAGGCCCCGAAGCTGTTGGTCGAGACGGCGTCCGCGCCGGCCTCGAAGTAGGCGGCGTGGACCTCCCGGACGGCTTCGGGGCGCTCGACGTTCCACAGCTCGGGCACGCCGCCCCGGGCGAGGCCGCGGGCCATGAGCTCGGTGCCCAAGGCGCCGTCGAAGAGCACGGTCCGGGCCGCCGCCAGGTCCAAAAGAGGGTGGCTCATGTCGAGGCCTCCGGGTAGCGGCCGAACTCGAGGGCCCGGACGAACTCGTCCTGGAAATCGGGCCTCGTGGCCAGGGAGACGTGCGAGATCCGGACGGCCAGGGCCTCGGCCGCGGCCCGGGCCGGCCGGGACAGCAGAAGGAGCCGGGCCCCCGCGAGCGAGGCGTTGCCGACGAAGGCGATGCGCTCGGCCGGGACGTCGGGGAGGAGCCCGATGGCGACGGCGTTGGCGACGTCGAGGGAGCTGCCGAAGGCCCCGGCGACGATGACCCTGGCGAGGTCGCCCGCTTCCAGTCGGAACTCGCGGAGCATGAGCCGGACGCCGGTCCGGACGGCGGCCACGGCCAGCTGGACGTCCCGGACGTCCTGTTGGGTCAGGGCCAGCCGCTCGGTCAGCCGGATCCGCTTCTCGGTCCCGGCGATGCGGCCGTCCCTGCCGAGGAGACCGCGGGCCAGGGAGACGGCCAGGACGTCGACCAGGCCCGTGCCGCAGATGCCCTGGGGCGGCAGGTCCTCGACCGTGCCCAGCTTGAAGCCGTCGGCCCATTCGGCCCTGCGGACGGCCCCGGGGACGGCCAGCATGCCGCAGCTGATGTTCATGCCTTCGAAGGCCGGCCCGGCGGCCGTCGAGGTGGCCACGAATTCGGCCCCCTTCTTGAGGACGATCTCGCCGTTGGTGCCGAGGTCGACGAACAGCCCCGTCCCGGGGGCCGCGGCGAAGTCCGTGGCCACGAGCCCGGCCGTGATGTCGCCGCCGACGAAGCTCTTGATGTTGGGGACGGAGTAGAGCCGGGCTTGGGGGTGGAAGCTGAAGCCGAGGTCGGCGGCGCTCTGCGCGGGCAGGGCCGAGAAGACGGCGTGGAACGGGGCCAGGGCCAGCGAGTCGACGGGCACGCCGCAGAGGATGTGGTTCATGGCCGTGTTGCCGGCCACGACGGCGTCGTAGACACGGTGGCGCGGCACGCCGCCCCGCCGGCACATCGAGGCGGCCATGTCGTTGATGAGATGGACGGCGGCCTGCCTCAGGCGCCGGAGGTTGTCGGGATTCTCGAAGGCGAAGGTGATCCGGGAGACGACGTCGGCGCCGTAGGAGGCTTGGGCGTTGACGGCCGCGGCCCGGTCGACGGTCCGGCCCGTGCGCAGGTCGACCAGCTCGGCCGCGACCGTGGTCGTGCCCAGATCGACGGCCAGGCCGTAAGCTTCCCCGGACGAGTCCTCGGGCTCGAAGTCGAGGACCTCGCGGTCCTCGTAGAGGACGGCGGTGAACCGGCGCGCCGGCGCGAGGCTCTGGCCGCCGAGCTTGGCCAGGGCGGGGAGCGGCAGGACGAGGTCCGGCGTCCGCAGGGCGGCCCGCAGGGAGTCGGCCGCCGCCGCAGGGGCGTAGAGGGAGGGTTTTTCCAGGACGAGAGGGAGCTTCCTCACGGCCGGGTCGACGAAAGTGGCCGAAGGCAGCCCTTCCTCGAGGACGGGGACCGTCTCGAGCCGCGAGCCGGGCAGGGTCTCGACGACGAGGTCGCTCGCGACGGTGTAAAGGCAGGCCAGGCGGTGGTCGGGCCCCAGGCCGCGGCTATCGAGCAGCGAGGCTTCGAGGGCGCCGGGAAAGGGGAGGGGCCCGGCCAGGACCCGCACGGCGCACTTGCCGCAGATGCCCCGCTTGTGGCAGTAGAGGCTGAGCGCGATCCCGGCCCGGGCCAGGACATCGGCCAGGACCTCGCCGGCCCGGGCCCTGACCTTGGTCCGGTCGGGGAGGATGGTCACGGTGTAGGTCGTCTCGGTCATCGGATCGCTCTCTTCTCCCTCCGGTCAACCCATCTTAAACGAAATCGGACCCGCGGGGGAAGCGTTTTTCACGCGTCCTTCGGCGCGGGCGCGGCCGCCCGGCGTTTCTTCCAGACGGCATAGACGGGCAGGGCGGCCAGCAGGAGCCCCAGGCCGGCCAAAGATTTGACGGGCTGGGAGACGACGATGGAGACGAACACGGCCAGGCTCATGACGATGAAGACGGCCGGGACGACGGGATAGCCCCAAGCTCGGTAGGGGCGGACGGCGTCCGGCGCCCGGCGGCGCAGGACGAAGACGGCCGCCCCGGTCGCGGCGAAGAAGAGCAGCAGGGCGAAGACCATGTATTCGTAGAGGGATTGATATGTCCCCGAAAGACAGAGCGCCGACGTCCAGGCGGCCTGGCCCCAGAGAGCGCCGACCGGCACCCGTGACCGCCGGCCCAGCCGGCCCATGGCCCGGAAGAAGTAGCCGTCCCGGGCCATGGCATAGAAGACCCGGGGCCCGAAGAGGATGTTGGCGTTGAGGCAACCGAAGACGGAGACCATGACCAGGGCCGAGAAGAGAGCCGCCCCGCCCGCGCCGAAGAGGGCCGCGGCGGCCTTCTCTCCGACCCGGACGACGCCCGCGATCTCAGAGAGAGGCAGGGCCAGGAGGTAGACCAGATTGACCAGGACGTAGATGGCGGTGACGGACACGACGCCCAGGGCCAGCCCCCGGGGAATGGTCCGGCCGGGATCCCGGATCTCCTCGGCCGTGCAGTTGACGGCGTACCAACCGTCGTACGTCCAGAAGACGGCGACCAAGGCCAGACCGATGGGCCCGAGCAGGGCGGGCAGGCCCGGACCGGGCGGGAACAGGGGATGGAAATTCCCGCCGCCGGCCTTGACCCCAAAGAAAATCCCGAGGACGACCAGGGCCGCGACCGTACCCAGCCTTATGACCGTAAGCGCGTTCTGGACGACCGCGCCCGAGCGGATGCCGAAAGAATTGACCAAGGTCAGGAGGAGCGTCGCGGCGGCCGCTACGACCTGGCCGGCCGTCAGGGTGTAGGCCAGGCCGGCGATCTCGGTCCGGACGAGCACGCGCGTCGTCCCGAGGGCCGGTAGGAACGAGCCCAGGAATTCGGCGAAAGCGACGCCCAGGGCGGCCAGGCCGCCGCACATGATGAAGCCGAAGAAGGCCCAGCCGAAGACGAACGCGGCGCCGGAGCCGTAGGCTTCTCTGAGGTAGACGTATTGCCCTCCGGCCCTGGGGTACATGGCCCCGAGTTCGGCGAAGGAGAGAGCACCGCAGAGCGTGATCAGGCCCCCGGCCAGCCAGACGCAGATGAGAAGCCCCGGAGAGGGGAGTCCCGAGGCGATGAGCCCCGGTGTCATGTAGATGCCGGAGCCGACCACCGCGCCGATGACCAGGAAGGATGTGTCGAGCAGGCCCAGGCGCCGGATAAATCCGCCGGTCACAGGTTCCGGGTTCGACATATCCTCCCCATTGTACGAAAAACGGCCCTGCCGTCCAGGGAATTCTCAGCGCATCCGTATTTACTTTGTTTTCAACATGTTACAATAATATTATAATTTGTTTATTATCAATGATTTACTTGTCCCATGGAATCATTTTTTGTTCGCTCTGATCATCTTTCCCGCCGTAGGAAGCACGACTCGAAATTCACTCGCGTTTCTCACTCGAAAAGCCTACACACTTCCGCTCGAATCGGGGGAGGCATCTCCAAGTTTGGCCGGAACACGACATCCAGCAGATCGCAATTGTCGGCATGCCGACAGTCGAGCCGGAAAGATGCATATCCACGAGCCTGGGACCTCCAGCGGATAGCCGGCCAAGCGGCGATCGCTAAGTCTATTAATTTATCTATGTCATACATATTAAATGCGATATGGGAATTGTCGGCATGCCGACATTCGGCCTCAGGTCGGTGCGGCCGGGTTATGACTGAGAGTTAAAAATAGTTCCTCGAAAGGCTTGCTTTTTGCGTGGGGCTGTTCTATATAAAACTCTCGGATGTGACCGCGGGCATCCGGGTAGGAGAGAGGCTCTTGATCATCGCCATTACCAACCAAAAGGGCGGCGTAGGCAAGACGACGACGTCGATCAATGTCGCCGCCGCCATCGCGTTGATGGGGAAAAAAGTGCTCCTCATCGACATGGACCCCCAGGCCCACAGCACGATCTCGACGGTCGCGAACCCCGAAAAATACGAGAAGTCCCTGTACGACGTCCTGATGAACAAGAATGAGCGTCTCGAGGACATCATCGTCCGTTCGAACATTCCCGGCCTGGACATGTCCATCACCAAAATTTCCATGGCCAAGCTCGAACCGTCCCTCAGCGGTGAATTCGACGCTCATTACCGGCTCAAGGACGCCTTGGAACAAGTCCGCGGCAAGTATCACTACATCTTCATCGATACCCCGCCGACCTTGGGATTGATCACGCTCAATGCCCTGGTGGCCGCCAATTACATCTTCATCCCGATCCAATCGTCCTACCTCTGTCTGGAGGGAACCGACGACCTGTTGGAGACCATCGAAAAGGTCAAGAAGATCGCCAATCCGCACCTCAAGGTCCTCGGGGTCGTCATCACCCTCTACGACAAGAGGACGAACCTGGCGCGTGACGTCGTCCAGAGGATCAAGAAGGTCTTCGGGGACAAGCTGTTCAAGACCTACATTTCGAAGAGCGTCAAGCTCGAGGAGAGCCCGGCCTATAAGGAATCCATCTTCACCTATGCTCCGGGTTCCATCGGGGCCGAGCAATACCGCAAAGTCGCCGAGGAGTTGATGAGCCGTGCAAAAAACTAAGCGCTCCGGCCTGCCCGTTTCCGTCGATCTGAAGCACGACGGTCATTTCGTCGACCTCATATCGTCCCGTTCCCTGGGGCCGCGGATCCGGATGATCTCCATCGAGAAGATCGATCCGAATCCCCATCAGGCCCGTTGCGAGCTCGGCAACATCGATGAGCTCCAGGACTCCATCCGCAGCAAAGGGATCCTCGAGCCCATCCTGGTCCGGGCCAAGGGCAGCCGATTCGAGATCATCGCCGGCGAACGGCGCTACCAGGCCTCTAAGAACCTGGGCCTCAAGGAGCTACCCTGTATCGACATGGACGTGGAGGACGCCGAGGCCATGGAGATCGCCCTCATCGAGAACCTCCAGCGCAAAGACCTGGATATCTTCGAAGAGGCCGACGGCCTGCAAGCCCTGGCCGACATCCATAGCTACAACCACGAGCAGATCTCGGGCAAGCTCGGCAAGGCCCGATCGACGGTTACCGAGATCCTGGCCATCGCCCGGATCCCGGAGACGGCCCGGGACCTCATCCGAGAGGCCGGTGGATTCGGCCGTTCGACCCTGATCGAGATCGCCAAGCTCAAGTCCGAAGAGGATATGGTCAAGCTGACCAAGGATATCATCGAACGGCGGTTGACGCGAGAGGACACCCGGGACCTGGCCAAATACCTCAAAGGGAAGACCAAAAAACTCAAATATTACGTCTACAACTTCGTTCCCACAGACACCGACAAGTTCCGGATGCGCCTGGAATTCAAGAAGCAGACGGTCTCGAAGCAGGAGATCATCGAGATTCTGCAAGAGATCATCGACAATATCCGGAAGACGGAAGGCAATCCCAGTCTCAAGAGCTGAGCCTCGGGCACATCCGAACGCTCCCTTTACGATCCTGCTGAGGCTCCTCCTTCGCTCCCGATATTAGTTTACATAATATCTCTTATGCGACTCATTATGGCCGAGCCGCCATGTTCAGCCTTATCAGCGGTATGCCGCCATCCACATCCTGTGGGAATCCCTCTGCCCAAGTTCCAGGCAACTGTGGAAAACGGCTTTCTCCCATATTGATCGTGTCCATATAGCCTGGAGACCCACATTCTAGCTCTACGGACTCTGTCGTATCACTTGAAATCGGCCTTGCGGTGATGTTGTCGTTAGCCGCACTCTCTGGTGTTTTTCCGAAACGCTTCGCAACCTGCCTATATCTTTTATTAAGGCCGGCTAAAGTCCTAGACATGGTCTCATGCTGAAAGAACGCCTTCCGTCCTGTTGCGGAGCCGTCTCGTCTCGAACCCCTCCCCTATTGGCGCATGATATGACCACTTATTTGCTTTAATATGTGCGACATAACTGCATATATAAATATATATATCAGATAATAATATATTTATGACCTATTTTCTGCCGTTGAACGCCATTTTTCGCTGACTTGACCCGGAAGGTGAGGCGGATTATCTTTCCACTCGGTTTCCGCAATACCGGATACCCTTCAGGAGGCGCCATGAATAAGCTCCCGCTTTCGATCCTGAGCCTGCTGGCCCTGGCGGCCTTGGACTTTGCTTCGGTCCCTGTGACCCTGGAGACTACCGCCCCGGCCCCCAGTCTCTACCTCATGGCCGATATCCAGGTCGAAGTGGCCAGGGTGCCCGAATACGAGGCCGCGTTCAAGGCCCTCATCGCCGCCCTTCGGGACGCCGATTTCCCCGAGGTCTTCGACACCTACGCCACCGACGACAGCCGCTATTATGTCGTCTACGGCCTGCCCAAGGGCTATTCCTCCGTCGACGGTCTCCAGGCGGCCTGGCGCGCCGCCGCGAACCGCATCGGCCCGGCGAAGTTCCAGGCACTCCACGCCGGCATGTCCGGCTGCGAGCTCGGCCGCGTCCTCCGTTTCTGGACGTACCGGCCGGATATCTCCTATCTGCCGCGGCCGGAGCGCCTGAAGCCCGAAGAGTTCGGCTACTACACCTGGGACTACGTCTGGCTCAGCCCGGGAAAAGAAGCCGAATTCGAGGCCCTGAACCGCGAATGGATGGCCCTGAGCGCCGCCCGCAAGTCACGGGACCCGTTCATGACCTACCAGGGCGGATACGGCAACGATGAGCCCGTCTACGTCTGGTTCGAGTACGGCAGGTCGGCGGCGGACTATGCTCAGGCCGAGGAACGGTTCTGGACGTCCCTGGGGGACGCCGGCGCGGCCCTTTCGAGGCGAACCCGCGGGCTGATCAAAAGAACGGAGACGAAGACCGGCCGCTACCGTCCCGACCTGTCATACGCCCCCCGTGCCGTGCCCGGAAAGGCCGCCTGAACCGGTGCGGCCTTCCGGTTACCGGGCCCTCTTCCGGCGCTTCAGGTAGGCTTTCAGCACGGCGGCGCTGTTCCGCTCCTCGTCTTTGGCGGCGTAGACGAAGGTGACCGGCCCGTCCGCCAGCCGGGCCCGAAGGCGGGCGACGCCGTCGGCATTCGCCCCGAGTTCGGCCTCGTAGCGACGCCGGAATTCCGGCCACTTGGCCGGATCGTGGCCGTACCATCTGCGGAGCTCCGGCGTCGGGGCGACGTCCTTGAACCACTCGTCGACAGCCGCCCTGTCCTTGGTCAACCCCCGCGGCCAGAGACGCTCGACGAGGAATCGGGCGCCGTCGGATCTCTCGGGCGCATCGTACGCCCGCTTCAGCTTGATCGTCATGAGAGCCGAGGATACCCCCGCCCTCCGGCCGATGTCAAACCTTTCGGCGGGCCCCTCCTTGTTCTTTTCACCCAGGGTTCTATATAATCAGGCCCGGAAAACGCACATGTCCCAAACCCATGATCCGTTGATCGGGAGGCCGGTTTCGCATGTCCCGACCCCGGCGCTGATCGTCGACATCGAGGCCCTCGAGCACAACCTGCGCCTCCTGTCCGGCTTCTTCGCCGGCCGCCACGCCAAGCTGCGCCCTCATTTCAAGTCCCACAAGTGCGTCGCGATCGCCAAGCGTCAGCTCGAGGCAGGCAACGCCGTCGGCGTCACCTGCGCCAAGCTGTCGGAAGCCGAGGTGCTGGCGGCCGGGGGCGTCCCGGACATCCTCATCGCCAACCAGATCGTCGGCCGGGACAAGCTCGAGCGGGTCGCCGGGCTGGCCCGCCGCTGCCGTCTCGCCGTCGCCGTGGACGACGAATCCCAGGTCCAGCAGCTGTCCGCCGCCCTGGCTGGGTCGGGCGCCACGGTCGGCGTCCTGGTCGAGGTCGATGTCGGGCTGTCCCGCTGCGGCGTCCCTCCCGGCGAGCGGGCGCTCCAGATCGCCCGCGTGGCGGCGGCCGCCTCCGGCGTCGAGTTTCTCGGCATCCAGGCCTACGAGGGACATTGCATCACGGTCCTCGATCCCGAAGACAGGCGCCGGCAGGTCCTGGCATCGATGCAGAAGGCCGTGGACACGCGGCGGCTCATCGAAGCGTCCGGCCTGCCGGTCTGTGTCCTCAGCGGCGGGGGGACCGGGTCCTACGATATGACCGGGCTCATGGACGGCGTGGACGAGGTCCAAGCCGGATCGTACGCCCTGATGGACGGCTATTACGTGAAACGACGGCCCGAATTCGCCACCGCGTTGAGCGTGATCACGACCGTGATCTCGAGCAACGGATCGGATCACGCCGTCCTCGANNCGCTTCGAATCGGAGGAACACGCGTCCGTCCGGGTCGGCGGCCCCCCGCTCGAGATCGGCGACAAGGTCCGGCTGCTCCCCTCTCACGGGTGCACGACCTGCAACCTGCACCGGCGCCTCATCGCCGTCCGGAACGGAACGGTCGAGGATGTCTGGGCGATCGACGGAAGCGGCTGCCTGGACTAGGGCCGGCGTGTGCTTGAGATGAACCCAGGGAGCTGAAGACTAGGTCCGTCCGAAGCGGCGATCGGGCCGGCCGGATCGAGGCCGAAGCCCGGCCCGGGGTCTCTCAGCCTCCGCCGGGGGTGGAAGCCAGCTTCAAACCGCCAAAAAGGTGGATGGCGGAGGCCAGGAAGGACACGCCCATGAGCCCCCACAGGGGGACGAGGGCGTACGCTTTCGGGACGCCGGCCGCGGCCTGGAAAGGCGGCGAGACGACCAGGACCGTCGTGATGAAGACGCAAGCGACGAGCATCACCGCCGACAGGATATATCCCCAGGCCCTACCCTTCCAGAGCCAGACGCCGGCCAGGATGAAGAACGGCACGATCAACGTCAGGTCGAAGATCGCGACCATGTGCGTGGTCCCGCCCGAGTCGGCGATGATCTGCGGCACCCGGCCGTTTCCGACGAAAAGGAGGCTTTGGCCGATCCACATGACGGCCAGGATCGCCGCGTTGGCGAGAAGGACCGCCACGACGCCTTTCCGGGGCCGGTCGCGGTCGAACAGCCCCCCGGCCCGGCGCGTTTCGGGGCTCATGAGCCCCGCCGCGAGGGCCCAGGAGGCCAGGACGAAGATGATCACGTAGATCAGGAAGAACCGGTTGAAGGCGCACAGGAGATAGTAGACGTTGTTGTAGAACACGTACCCGACCGTCCCGAGCCAGACCAGCCGGGCCCGCGGCGATCCCCGCCGGGTACCGGCCAGAGAGGCCAGCAGGACCGGCAGGACGAGAAGCAGCGTCACCCAATCCGTGCCGCGGAAGATCGAGACGACCCAGGTGTTGTCCCGGTACAGGCCCTTGAGGAAGAGCCCTCCGGCCGACTGCACGAAGACCGCCGCGGCGAGCAGGGCCGAGAGCTTCTCGGCGGGCTGAAGACGTGAACGCGCCATCGGACGCCTCCCCGATGATGGAGTTGAAGGATCAGGTTGGAAAAAAGATAGACCGGCCGGCGGCGGCTGTCAAGCGGCCGGGTCTTCGGCCGGGAGGCTTCAGCCGCCGAGCGCGAAATCCACCGCCGCGGCGGCGTGGAGGGCCGTCGTGTCGAAGACCGGCACGGGGCTGTCCTGGTCCTTGACGAGCAGCGGGATCTCCGTGCAGCCGAGGATGACGCCCTGGGCGCCGCGCTTCACCAGGCCCTCGATGATCCGGACGTAGGCCCGCCGCGATTCCTCGCGGACGATGCCCCGGCCGAGCTCGTCGTAGATGACCTGGTGGACGACCTCCCGCTCGGGGGCGTCCGGCACCAGGACCTTCAGGCCGTGGGCCTTTTCCAACCGCGCCCGGTAGAAGTCCATCTCCATCGTGAAGCGGGTGCCGAGGAGCCCGACCGTCGCCAGCCCCTGCGCCTTGACCGCGCCGGCGGCCGCGTCGGCGATGTGGAGGATCGGAAGCGCGACCTCGGCCTCGATGTCGGGGGCCAGCTGGTGCATGGTGTTGGCGCAGATGACGACGGCCTCGGCCCCGGCCCGTTCGAGGGTCTTGGCCGCCCGGACCATCAGACGGCCGAGCTCCGTCCAGTCCCCGCGGTCCTGGAGGGCCTGGACGGGCGCGAAGTCGACCGAGACCATGACCATGGCGGCCGAGCTGTGACCGCCCAACCGGTCCTGGACGCCCTGGTTGATGAGCCGGTAGTAGTCGACGGTCGAATGCCAGGTCGTGCCGCCGATGAGGCCGAGGGTCCTCATGCCCCCCTCCCCTACAGACCCTTGCTCATGGCGTTGAGAAATTCCTGGTTGGTCTTGGCCTTGCCGAGCTTGTCGATGAGCATCTCGACGGCCTCGACCTCGTTCATCTGGCTGAGGACCTTGCGCAGGATCCAGATCCGGTTGAGGTCCTGCTCCGGGATGAGGAGCTCCTCCTTGCGGGTCCCGGACCGGCTCATGTCGATGGCCGGGAAGACGCGCTTGTCGACCAGGCGCCGGTCGAGGTTGATCTCCATGTTGCCGGTGCCCTTGAACTCCTCGAAGATGACCTCGTCCATGCGGCTGCCGGTGTCGATGAGGGCCGTGGCCAGGATGGTCAGCGAGCCGCCCTCCTCGATCTTGCGGGCCGAGCCGAAGAACTTCTTGGGCTTGTGCAGGGCGTTGGCGTCGATGCCGCCCGACAGGACCTTGCCCGACGGCGGCACGATGGAGTTGTGGGCCCGGGCCAGCCGGGTGATGGAGTCGAGCAGGATGACGACGTCGCGCTTGATCTCGACCAGCCGCTTGGCCTTCTCCAGGACGATATTGGCGACCTGGGCGTTGCGGGTCGGCGGCTCGTCGAAGGTCGAGGCCACGACCTCGCCGTTGACGCTGCGCTTGAAGTCCGTGACCTCCTCGGGCCGCTCTGCGATGAGCAGGACGATGAGGAAGATCTCGGGATGGTTCTTCTCGATGGACTTGGCGATGGTCTTGAGGATGGTCGTCTTGCCGGCCCGGGGCGGCGAGACGATCAGGCCGCGCTGGCCCTTGCCGATGGGCGTCAGGAGCTCCATGACCCGGGCGTTCATGTTCTTGGGATTGCCGTCCTGGAGCTTGATCATCTCGAACGGATAGAGCGGCGTCAGGCTCTCGAAGTGGACGTTGCGCCGCTGCTCGATGATGACGTCGGGGTGCAGGAAGTTGACGGCCTCGATCTTGATCAGGGCGAAATATTTCTCGCCGTTCTTGGGGGCCCGGACGACGCCCGAGATGGTGTCGCCCGTCCGCAACTGGAACTTGCGGATCTGGGAGGGCGAGACGTAGATGTCGTCCTGGCTGGGCAGGTAGCTGAACTCCGGGGCCCGCAGGAAGCCGAAGCCGTCCTCCAGGCACTCCAGGACGCCCTCCGAGAACAGCAGGCCCTGCTTCTTGGCCTGGGCCTCGAGGATCTGGAAGACGAGGTGGTGCTTGCTCGAGTCGCCGATGTCGTCCTCGGA
>MTKX01013195.1_pt1 | contig 42902 bp, 40 predicted proteins | sample 1042771 | NCBI WGS metagenome assembly MTKX01 (sample SAMN06212183, study PRJNA360534) | anaerobic digester metagenome | biome: Wastewater treatment plant; material: sludge; isolation source: anaerobic digester fed with sludge from wastewater treatment plant | place: Denmark: WWTP Randers ...
GCGCGCCGGAGCATGACCCGAATTGTCCGCTGTGTCACGGGAAAGGGAAATACATGTCCGAGAAAAGCGGACGGATGGTAGCGTGTGACTGTGTGAGGGAGGTCGTCAATGTCGGGATTCTTTGAAATTGGTATTTATCACACAAAGACCGAGCAAAATGTAGGAACGTTATGGCGCTCTGCATATCAACTTGGGGCAGCTGGAATATTTACGATTGGAAAAAGATATTCAAAGCAAGCAAGCGACACGATGAAATCATGGAGAAATATACCACTTCGCAATTACGTTGATTTTGTTGACTTCAACGCGCACAGGCCTTTGGAATCAATACTTGTCGGAATTGAATTCGGCGGTCATCAGTTGTCAAATTATGTTCATCCAAAAAAATGCATCTACTTATTAGGGGCAGAAGATAGTGGGCTTCCAACAGAAATATTGAGCAAATGCGACCAGGTAATTTCGATTGAATCATTAACACAACCATCTTATAACGTTGCTGTGGCTGGTTCAATCGTGATGTATCACAGATTTATGTGTGAGGTAGGTAATCAATGCAGGAACTAATTGACTTCCGCAACCTGTTGATCCGCGAACTCAACGCGGGATTATGGGACGGCGAGAGTTGGGACGCGCTGTATTGCATGGCGCGTGACGGCGGGTGTACCGAGATCGCGCGGCAGGTCATGAGGTACATCGAACACTACGGGGGCGCGTGATGGAACTAACCGGAGACTTCACCGTCTACGCCGTGATTAGATGATTATTCAACAAAGGAGAGGCAAATTATGAAACCAGAAGACCGCAAGAGATTAAAGCAGCATATCGAAATGATAGTTGAGCATAAAACGCCAATAGAAGAATTGGAAGACATAAACCGCAAACTGCGCCTTGAACTGCACACGTTGCGCTTCAAAGAGTCACAGGAACAGAGATTCATTTGGTGGGTGTATAACGTGTATTCCAAAAATGTTTGTGACCTAATTTATGAGATCATGGGCGCAACAACCTACGACACAGAAGGCGAAGCCAAAGAAGGTAAATATGGCTTACCGAAACACTGTTTTGACCTGATGAAACGCATTGATGAATACACAGAACATATTTACGACGGTTCTTATTTGGATGTTGAAATCAGCACGGCTGTAAAAACCTCGACAGATAATAACAAATTGGAGGAAGAAAACAAGAAACTTGTTGATGAATACGGCAAATTATCAGAAATGTGGCAGATTGAACATGCCGAGAAACTTACCCTGATTGAGAAACTAAAGTTTGAGGAAGAGCGCGTGAGATATTTACGGGCAACCATAATGAATGAAATTGAGGACGAACCAACGGTAGACACAGAATCAATGATGTTTCACGATAAAAACGGATGGTGAACATGAAAAGTGAAATCGCGTTCTTCAAGGATAAACGATGGAGAGATTTCGTCCAATTTTGCCAACTCATCCGCTTCTTGGGGTTTACGGATGATGAAATAATCGCAGAGGTGAGAAAGATAATGGCAGCCATAAACACCGAACCTTCGCCTTCTGATGTTTCAGTGACACCGGATGTTTTAACAGATATTAAAACAGGGCGATCCGTTGAAAATACTAATCCTGATTATTATAAAGACGAACTGTATCTTGACGAAGATTTTCGCACGCTTGCCAAAACATACCCAGCGGATGTTAGCGCAATTGGGGTAACGACATTGATTGATTATGTGGAGGCGGTAGAAGCCGAACTCGCCCGTCTGAAAGATGAAAACCACGCGCTTGACCAAATCAACCGCGATATTCAAACTGCATCCTCACACTTGGATGAGGTACTTGCCGAACTCGCCAGCCGTGACGAGATTATCGCAAGGCTGAAAGAGGACGCGGAGAGGTTGGTTGATATTGCAGATATGTTTGGTGATGATGCTATTGCAGTGCTGAAACATCGTGCGCTTATGAAGGAGCTGGAATGAAATTCTTTGTCCCCGGCGACCCTGTGCCAAAACAATCATTTCGCTACTCCCGCACCGGCGGGTACACGGATCCCCGCGTCAAGGCGTGGCAGTCCACCGTCGGGTACTACGCCGAACTCGCCAACGTGAAGCCGTTGACCGGGAGCGTGAAAGTTAGTCTGTCGTTCCTGCTGAAAGACCGGCGCCGGCGTGACCTGGACAATTTGAGCAAGGCGATATTAGACTCCCTGAACGGCATAGCGTACCTGGACGATAAGCAGGTGGTTGACCTGCATATTGTCAAGTCGATGTCGAAAGAGCCGGGCGTGGTGATCGAAATTGAGGAGGCGTGAGAGATGAAGTATAAGGCGTATGGATGGTGGAATAAACAGCGTGACGCTGGGTGGGGTAATCTGCACGATAAGGGCGCGTCATTTGAGAGTATTGCGCGTGACTGTCGTTATTCAGCGGAGCAGGTACGTCAAGCCGTAAAGTTGCATAAAGAGCGCCTGGTCGAAGAATACAAGGCGGACGCGGACGATTTGATTAGCGGAGGTTATATCTGATGACGGCATCCCTCTCGAAGATTATGGCGACTTCAAGCCAGGTGTGGTATTCACGCTCGAAGAAGTAGACCGCATGACCGATCAGGGCGTGTTCCCGCCTGGTACGATCCTGCAGATGAAAGATGGTAAGCCCTGCATTATCAGGGGAGCGTACAACACAATTCAGCACGTGGAGGAATTACAACCATGCGTAACATAAAAGAGACTTTACGAATCAAGCGCATCGTCAGGCATAACCATATCCGGCTTATCCGAGAACGCAAGCTGCCCGATGAAGAAATAGAAAATTGCAAGGATAAGTTCGCGCAGGCACGCCGCTCCCTGTATGAATCCCTGCCGGAAGATGATAAGGGGCAGTTATTCATGGCGGCTCATCGTATCGTAATTGCTATGAAACAGTGCAATCCTGATCTTTCTCTTACTACGTTTGATCTGATCGATGCAATCCTTTCCGCGCAGTATTACGCCAGGTTTGGCGAATCACCCATTGAAACCGCATTGAAAGCGAGACATAGCAAATGATACAAAAGCATAAATGGACAGCAGAAGAACTTGAAGAAGTCGCTCGATTGCGTGATGTGGAAAAAATACCTTATGACGCAATAGGAGAGAAGTACGGTGTTACAGGTGAGAAAGTTCGCAACGCCTATCGCAGAACCAAGAAGGCAAATGGAGACGATGTTCCTGCCATATCCACACGCAATGAATACGAACAGGGTGATGATTTTATCAATATCGTTTGCGCGTCACCACGGATGCTATCAAAAGATGATATTATCCGGCAGTATAACATTGATCTCAATGAGTGGGAAATAGAACGTTTCAGGGTAAAAACTTCCGAAGGATACCGTAAGGACCGTAAAGTAACCTGGCAGGTCGAAGATGGTAAGGTGCTTACTGGTGATGTGGAGGACACGGGTAAAATGCTTGTAGTACCTCTGTACCATATCGAAGTCCGCCTGGTCAAGAAGAAGAAAGAAATCGCCGCCCGTTCTGCGATTGACGATATGATAGAGGACGCGAAGCGACACGCACCAAAATATAATAAGATTGCATATCCGCAATACAAAGACGGCATGTTGTACGAAATAGATATGTTCGATATTCATTTTGGCAGGCTCACGTGGGAAGAAGAATCCGGCGAGAGTTACGATATAAAGATTGCCAGGCAAGCCATCGAATCCACCCTGCTAAAACTGCTGGCGATGATCGAGAAAGATAATGTCTCGCGCATCCTTTTACCGCTTGGTAATGACTTTTTCAACGTGGATAACAAATTCAACACCACCACTGGCGGTACTCCGCAGCAGGAAGATACCCGCTGGCAAAAGACTTTCCGCGCTGGTCGCAATATCTGTACATGGATGATTGATACCTGCTCTCAAATTGCCCCCGTTGACGTGCTGATAGTGCCAGGTAATCATGACGAGCAAAGATCATTCTATCTCGGTGAAGCCCTTGAATGTTGGTATCACAAGAGCGATGATGTTACCATCGACAATTCAGCTGCCAAGCGCAAGTATTATCCATTCGGCGCGAATCTCATCGGGTTCACGCATGGCTACGATGAGAAACTATCCGCCCTGCCACTGCTGATGGCAATAGATCGCCCTGATCTGTGGTCGAAATCAACTTATCGCGAGTGGCATACCGGAGATAAACACAACAAAAAGGATTTAGTACCACGCGCTGATGAAGGGAGTGGTATCGTAGTGCGCATCCTGCGTGCGCTTGCAGCACAAGATGCGTGGACGTTCAACAAGGGTTATCGTTCACTGCGTTCTGGTGAAGCGTTCTTGTGGCATCCAGTTAATGGATTGGTAGCACAGTACACGGCAACACCGGATATACACCATGATTAGTTTACCTATTGTACAATTCTGCATCCGCGTTGCATAATAGTTCTATTTACTATAATCGACAAATATCGTTCATTGATCTATACAATCGACCATAATCGAATCACCTAACGGATAAGTAATATCACCTAAACTCATGGTAATAACTTATCAACAACGATAAGTTAAATGTCACAATAATTCCTACCTTCGGCTGTTAAATGCGAGACACCGCCCCAACGGGTTACGGGTCTCTCAATGCCGGGACTTTGCCCGTGTGCAACAGGGAGCGACCCTGTAACTTCCAAAAGTACCGCTAATTTCGCTTGTCTACTGGCGGTATTCGCGCTAAATCAGCCTACATCTGCGCAATCTTCTTCCACCTCACCCTTTTCAAGCAGACGTTTGTTGAACTGCTCCATCACGGCGGCTTCAATCCGGTCACTCAACAGTGCCAAATCAATCTTAAATCCGCGTGATTCAAGGTATCGTTGCGCAATGTCGATGGCATAGGCTTTTTTATTGGCAATATATCCGGCGAGTTCAGCCTGTTCCGCTGCCAGAACAGCCACACGCACGGCTTCATCGAACACCCAAATAAAGCGGTCATCCATCTTTCCCTTGATCTCGTTGACAACTTTACTGATCCAGGCGATCACCAGTCCAGCCAGCAGGCTTGCCAGAACGGGCAGCACGATGCTCAAAAACTCCTGCGCGAACACTGATACAAATTCTTTCCAGACCATGATGTTACTCCTTTACTTCTTTATTTGATTTTCTTTTTGATGGTTTCACGTGATCCAGTATCTCTTTCGCCTGGTTATCGTGATCTTTGAAAGTCTCACTGTAAAACCTGCGGCTGTCCTCCCGCATCTCTTTCACTTCCTGCACAAGTCCTTCCGTAACTTTCGTGAGGTTGGTCAGTCCGGCGTTCACATCAGCCATAGCGCAGTTATTTTCTTCGCGCTGTTCCTTGTTGAACTGCCGCCACTTATCATCTATGTCGAACATGAATTTTTGCCATTTGTCAGATTGCCTGTTGAACCATGCCAGCAGGCTACCCATCAGGCTTATAACAAACACAATAAACAATGCTACAAAAACGGCTTGCTCCCACGCGGTGAATGGTATGGATTCTGTCATGTTCTACCTCAATGTAATTCAGGATGTGCCGCCCAAAGGCGTGATAATTTTTCGGCATCCGTCACTTCTTCCGGATTAGTGACAAGTTTCGTGACGTATTCTTGATTTAGACTGATCCACCTGCTTGCGCCGATCCTGCCGTACCCGTCCTTTTCCTCGAACACATCGTATTCCTCTGGATATTTCGCCCTGTAACCCGTGTCGTATATGCTTGATACAATCGGCATAGTTCTTATCACAAGCCTTGTAATTCCTTCGTTTACCTTCACCCTGTACAGCGCCACTTCCGGCTCTGATGGCTCTCCTGATGGTATGTAAAGCAATGGCAGAATGTCAATCGCGTTATACACATACCCGCCTGGTACTGGATTCAACACCCCATCCATCCTGTATTCAGCGTGCAGGTGCGCTCCGGTTGACCATCCAGAATTAGGATCAGATGTTTCACCACCAGTAATCCCGATCTGCTGCCCCTCTTTGACCACATCGCCAACCGCCACACAGTAACTGTGCAGATGTCCGTAAATGCTCACGCCGTTGTCGTGCTGGATCCTCACGTGCCTGCCATAACCAACCTTGCCATCAGTAGTACCATCATGGCTGTATAAACTTGCCCTGCTCACCACCCCGTCTCGCATGGCGTAAACAGGTAGGTGAGAGATGGCATAATCAATTCCGTTATGCCCCTTTGAAGTTGGGTAACTACCTGGTCGTTCTCCGAACAACTGGCTTATCCTTGCGCTCATATCTTTCAGTGGGTGGCATAATTGCATAGAACCTCCTGTTATTTTTGACCATTTCGTGTAATCTTCTCTTGTTCCATAAAACATATTCTTGTCAATGTTATTCAGACCGCCGTTATAAGAAGCCAATCTTCCGGTGCTTGTGTATTGCCATAACCAGAACTTATCCCACCCATGCGGAATGTAGTTGTCAGGAGATGCTGTATAGGCGCTCATCCATAGTTTGCGGTCAGAATAACGGGAGCGCTCATCCCCCATTATGTCCATCCAGCACCAGTGTCCGGTGTAAATATCCATCTTCACGTTTAGTTCCGAATCAACGATTGTGATGTACCGTATCACCTGGTTGGCAGTGAGTTTATCTGCGCCATTTTCATACTCCACATCGCACCAGTAACCGAGTTCAAACTTCTTTCCTTCTACTGCTTTTATAAATACATTCGCTTGCGCTTCTGCTGTCACGTATTCACAGATGTAATGGTACGCGCCCAATGGAACACCCCTTTTGCGCAACTCCTTGTAATGTGTTTCAAATGCCGGATCGGGTCCTAACACTCCTGTTTTCGGGAATCCTGTACCATACGCTGCCCGCAGGATCACGCCATCCACCTGCTTTGCCAGCAGGTCATAGTCGAACAGGGCAGGGTCTTGATGACTTGAAATATCAACAATGAGTATATTTTTATCCATCATGAACCAACCTTCTCGATCACAGCCTGGTATGCCTTATCTTTCGTATCTGTTTCTTCACCCATCAGTAGTACCACTGGTGTTTTGAAGTATTCCTCTGCCGCTGCCTGTTTCAATAAGTCCTCGTTCTCGCTGGCTTTATTGTGCCAGTATTCGCCCTGAATGAATACGGGGGTCGCTTTCGGGTTGAACACCACAAAGTCAACCACCTGCCCGCCTCTTACGCCTCTCCCTCCGTTCAGCGCAAACTGGAACATAAACTCAATACCCAATTTCTCAAGCGCCAGCGCAACGTAAAATTCGTTCTTTGATCCTGGCATGATGCCCTGCACCATCCCGATCACATCATCTTCTGGTTTCTCTACTTTCAAGGCGGGTGCGGGTTTTATCGCCATGGTTTACGCCGCGTAAATATTCAAAGATACGATGGCTTTCAACGACTTCTTCGCGCCATTCTGTACCTCGATGGGCTGTATGGTAGGTGGTTCAATGAACACACGCTGGTTGTCAAACGCTGCTATTGGGCTTCGCATGGTAAGCGGGATGGGCGATTGTCCGCTATCAGACCAGGCATCCAGAATATCCATCAGTTCTTTCGCGGTCATGCGCTGTCTTACGCCCTGCCTGTCCACCAGCGCGTCATCAGCCAGTACCGTCATGCTCCATGCCTTGTTCGGTGGAAGCCTGGTCACTGCCGGTACTGTTACCGCCTTTACTCTTGGTGAAATAGTATCGTCATCGGTAGTCAATGTAAGGCGGTATTTCCATCGTTTACCGTACACACTGTAATCCGTTGCCATAAGCACTTCCTGCATTGGGCTTGAATCGAATGTATCAGGTAATGCGTACCACACGTTATCCGCATCCGTCATGTACTCCGCGCTGATCGTCTGCCCTGCTGATAGGTGTTCTGCGTATATCTGCAACGACTTCCAGAATTTACTGATCTCCCTGAACCCGCCATTGAACCATGCGCTTTCAAGACTTCCGGTGGCGGTGTAGCGGTAATCTGCCTGCTGTCGCGGATTGATACAAATGGGAATCCATACCGTCTTATCTGCCATCCCGATCCATAACCTTGCTGATTGTCCGCCTGGTATTGGTTGCACGTGTAATCCCCTGATCCGGTTGCCGAGCGGTGCGCGGTAGAATTCGTGATAGCCGATTTGATTCCAGTAGAGAACAGATGAATACCCGTCATTACCAGCGTCAATCGCCAGGAATAAACCACCAGGATAGGACGTTATCGCGCTGATATTCCCACGCCTGTTTGTAGGAAATCCCTCGTCTCTGTTGGGTCCAACATCATCCAGTCTGTTCTCGTAGTACCGTTCTAATCCTTCCAAAACGGATATAAATAAGTACACGCCAAATTGGATCGCAGCCACTCCATTGAGTTCGCTTTTTACGTGTCTCAACTCGCTGATTGGTACAGTCGCGTATATCCCTTTGTTAATATTCCCGAACTCATCTTCTTTTATTACCCACGGCAATATAGGATCACCATACCCTAATACATTAGTGATCTTGCTTTGCTCATCGCCAATCTCAATCGGGTAAACAGTGACAGATGAGATTTCAGTAGGCTTTGTGGCAAAGTCATGTGTACCAGCCCACGCTACGGGTGTTGCGTAACTCGCGGTAGGCGGGCTGTCCACTGGATTGTTGAATTTCCATACCCTTGATTGTCCATTGTGGTTGGGTAAGGTGAGTAGGAAAGTTCCCACGTTTGTGCCATCATCTTCAAAAGCCCTCGTCCACGTGCCGGAATTGTTGTACTCGCGCATCTTGCGAATGTAGGTCGATTCCCCCTGCGCAAAACACACCTTGCCTTTTGAGACACACACACTGGTTACTTTCTTTGTTATCCCTGTTCCGGTGATCTTGTTCCACTTGTTGCAGCCGAGTATTACAAAGTCGGTAGTCGTATTGGGCGTTTTCAGGAATCCTTCTTTGAGTTCTATTTCAGTGGTGGTATTGTTTTTGATTACCCTGTAATTGGGTGTCTCGTTGTAGCACTTTCCGGCGATCACCTGTAATACACACCCTGCCAGTTCTCCGGCTGTCAATCCCATGCCAGCAGGTACAACGATCTTATTCTGTGTTGATCCAGTCTGCGCCGTACCCCTGTAACCGTTGATAAATAATTGCGACTTCTCACCGCTGTCATCGTTGGTCAGCGCGTATAAAGCACCTTTGTAATTAAAGAACATAACTGATCCATTGATAAACGTGAGTAACTTGAAATATACGTTGTTATTTGAGTAAACGGATGACCACGATCCATCTTCCTTGTACACTGCCCCGCCCGTAAGCGGAGCGTAACCTATTGCGGTTGAGGTAATCACGATCCAGTATTTCGTGCTTGCAGCCAGCGTTCCCTCTATGGGAACTTCTGCCAGCACCGTCTCTTTCGCATTTGTCACGAACACGCCAAGTCCAAGCGCATCCCATCCAAAAGGTGATTCGCCAAATGCCGGACCGTAAGTTGATGTTGTTGAATCCAGCGCGGGTACGCTGCTGGATGATGAAGCAACAAGGTCGCCACCGTCAGCAGATGGTACACCAGCCGCGTCTTTGATGATCTCTACTGTTACGTTCTGTCCAGGCGCTACCCGCACGATGATCGAACTAAAATTCACCGCGTCTGTGGTCGTGTAACTGCTGGCATATCTTTTTCCGCCTGTCACTATGTTTACGTTACTTGCCCCATCCGCAACAGGTTCGATGGATGAAGTTGAATCAGAAAATAATACGGTTGTTTCTTTCGGACCGAGCAGCATATCGCCCATCCGCGTATCCATGCGGTTGCTGTCATAAAACCTTGTGGTGTCTTTCTCAAAGTCCTCTGATCCGCGTCCGCCGCTCCAATCCTTCTGCGTGAATGGGGTATAAGGCAGTTGATAGTCGCTGTAAGTCGGGTCGCCTGTCCTGATCTGTAAAGAAGTCCGTTGTGATCCTGATTGACGCAAAGACCACGGAGTACCGCTGTTGATCGGAACGCCCCTGCTGTTGCACACGATCAGCCCAAGTTCGCTAACCCCATCAGATAACACAAGGTCATGCGTGATCCGTTCATCTGTTGGTGTGCTTCTCACTGTATCTACCATGAATCGCTCCTAAAACATCGCCATAAAACTCTGCGCGTTCAGATCGTAATAAGACCTTCCAGCCCCACCGTTGTAAAGCCAGGCAATCTCATCCGCGCTCATCGCAGATGAATATTGGTAGAACACAAACAACTCATCAATTTTTCCGTCAAAGTAATTTGCTGTTGAATTTCCATACCCTTGATTGTCCATTGGCGTACTGCTCGCTCCAACAATACACCCGTTGTTTCCATAAAGAATATCGCCACTTCCAAACACAATAAAAGCAGGCGGTGAGTATTCTGTTCCGCTGTTTACCTGCAATTTCATAAACAAAGCCCCAAATGCTGACGCAGCGTCAAGTATTACGGTTACGAAATACCACGTTGCTGGTAAAAGAGGTGTCGGGTATTGCGCAGTATTCCATACCGCCCCATCATAGAGAGATGCTTCAAGTATTCCCGTTCCAGTGATGCGAAGTTTTAAAAAGTCCTTGTCGTCCAGGATATTCATGGTTGAACCAATGGATTCTGGTTTTATCCACATTCCAAGTGTCAGGCAACCACCACCACTAATCCAGAGACTTTCGTGCAATAGGTAGTGCGTGGTGTCTTTCTCAAAGTTTCGGCAATACCCGATCTTCCCTCTGCCTCGCGTGATCTTGCCGCCGTGTTGCGTCATGTGAAAGTTTCTGTGCGAATCGTAAGCAGTTCCACCATCTTCTTCCAGCGCGTACCACGATACAAGGCTGGTAATGTCAGGCTTTGTCATTGTCATAATTACGCCCCGAATCCAAGAGTTACTACAAGCCCTTTTGCGGGCGCGGTATGTATCGCGTCAATATCGATCCGCAGTACATCGTTTGTCGCAACATCATCTTTTGTGGTGTCAATCACCGCTGCGGCTACAGCCGTGTTGCTGCCTGTCTCTTCTGTATCGATGGTGAGTTTTGTAGAGAGCATGTCTGACGCGTCCGTGAGGTTATGGATTTGCACGCTCATAGTTCCGGTAGCGCCAGCAGTTACCACCATTGCGTGAACGTAGATCAGGTTCATGCCGTTCAGTTCCGGTGGGATATGGAAATACTTTGCCCCATCACCAACTGATACGCTCTGTGTTGGCGCAAAACACTCGATCTCAACGTACCGTGTCATATCCTTGTTGGTCATTACCACGCTCACCTGCTCACTGCCGGAGCAGTTGATCTTGTTCCCGCTGTTGGTGCTTGCCAGTACGGTATCCCGTGAGAGTGTCGTACCCGCGCTGGTGTATGTTCCCCTTCCAACCTCTGTGCTTGATCCGTCATGGATGGCATACCCAACTGTTGCGCCATCAGGCACACCAGCCTGTGCGAATGTCAAACATCCGGCTACCGCTGCGCCAAGTGTCAATGTGCCCGTTCCTGCTGTTGCTGAATTTACTCTTGCCAGGTGATATAGATTCATGTTTTACTCCTTACCATCCGCTCGGACGGCTTGCTTTCTGCCAGTGTTTTATCGGGTGTATTCCCCTCATCCGCTGCGCCATTGCTTGCGCGAATTGCAGCATTTCTTTTGTGTGCGGTTCGCTGTTCTCCGCTACACCAGTTCTGGTAATCAAGGCATGTACCGCCGCCGTCCATGCCAATAGATCAGGATGAATACAATCCATGATTGGATCATCGTCATCTGAAACGTAGTCGTGCGGTTCTTCGTGGAATAACTTGATGATGAAACCAGTTGTGGATGGTGTATTCATATCCAGGTACAAAACGCCTCCATTCACGTACCAGCCAACATTCTCCGCATAGTTATAGGGTGTAGTCGTGCTGGTAGCGATGTAAACCTTCCTCACATCGGTAACGCCAGTCGGTAATTCGTAGGCTTCCTGGTTGGCAACGGTGAGAAAAGTTACATCTTCTGTTATTGTTGGATATGGAGAAAGTTCAGATAATGCCTGATTTATCGCTGCTACCATCGCGTCACGCTTATAATTCGCATCGAATACCGCGTATTGCGTATCGGTCAATGGTGCTTCTGACGCATCCCTGAACGTAAAGGTGTGTGTGTCCTCATCCCAATCCGTGATGACCGCTGTTTTACCAGCCAGCACACCGTTCAAAAAGAAGATCGTACCTCCGTTGAAGTAATCATCCGGCTCGTCCATGTACGCATCCACCAGCGTTGTTGAGGATCCGTCACCTGTAGCCGTTGAATAGCGCAATCCTTTCAGGTTTTGCGCCAGTTTCAGCAGAATGTCCGCAAGAGTCCGGCTTCCACCATAAGGAAAGGCGTCTACTTCGTACCCTGTTCCTGATCCGCTCATACAACAACCTCCACATCTGGATTAGTAAACCTATACCCGCGCTTCTTACGCCATACATAATAAGTTCCTGCGTTCAGAAGGAATGTTACCTGTCCGGCAGCATCAGTCTGACCACTTGCTTCAATCGCAGTACCACCAGCGTCAGATGTCACCCATATTGTTGCGTAAGGAATTGGTTGAGCGTCCTGGTCATTAAGCGTGTAAGTCCACGAGATCGTTCCTTCGCCGGAAGTCGCCCGTGACGAGATCGCCGCGTCAAGGTAATCAAGTTTCGCCGCTCTTACCGCTGTGTAATCGCTTGCCAGTGGTAAGGCTGCGATTGCTCCGGCGAGTATGCTTTGATCGGCAGGATCAGCTGGTAAGTTATCCGTCTTTGCCTTGATCGCATCCACGTTGCTGTCAACGGTAGCCAGTGCAGCAGCGGTAGCCAGTCCGCTTACATCAGCCTTGTATTGGCTTGTGTTATCCAAGTCAGCCTGAATACCAGCAAGTTGCGTGTCAAGGTTGGCAGAAGCAAGTCCAATAGCAGTACGAATATCACTTGGGTCTATGGATACACCTGCGATTGCCGCTTCAAGAGAACTTTCATCAGCAGGGTCAGTTGGAAGATTATCTGTTTTGGCTTTGATTGCGTCTACAACTGCCTTCAAAGCAACGATGGTTTGATTTGTCCAGCCAGCACCCAATAGCCCGCTAAGTAACGAATAAACTTCATCAACGGAACTACCGCCGCCAACTAAAGAAATTGAGTTCAATATAGACAATATACTTTCATTATTCCACCCCGCCCCCTTGATAGCGGTTAGGGTTGATTCCTTCGCCATATCGGTAGGTGCGTTGGTCACCGTTGTTACTGTGGGGATGGTCACGCCTGTTTGAGTAGCCGCAAGGGTCACGCCACTTGCCGCCGTGATGTTTGTCGGAGTAGCCAATCCGCTCTGTATCTTCGTCACCGCGTCAGCCTTTACAGCCGCCGCCGTTAGAGCGTCAGTCGCAATCTCCACCACCGCGCAATCCAATTTATCCGTGCTGAATAAACTGTCAAACACGTTGGCAGTCACAACGATGAAATCCTGCCACACCGGAAGCGCCCCCGTCTCACTCACCGCAACCCGCAACCTGCCGAGTGTGTCCGTGTCAGTCGCATCCAAAGGTACGTTGTAATAACCCAGTTCATCATGGGTCGCTCCTGCGGAGTTGTGGCTTTGTGCAATATCCCCGCCGTTCTTGGACAACCGGATGTCTGCCTGCGAGATGGTCAATGAAGTTTCGGCTGTTTTTCCGTCCGTGTCATCCACGAAGGGACCGAGTTTGACTGTTGCCGCTGTTGATTGTTTGAGAATGCTCATAATGACCTCATTCGTTGGTAGTGCATGAAATGTTTAGGGATGCCGCCCGCTGTATAGGTGACTGTTAGTTTCGGTCTCTGTGAGGCTGTACCATAGTTTGATGACCGATAGTACAAATCGTGAGCATCACTCCGGTATATAAAGAAGCCATAATTGTTCGCAACCATCAGCCCAAACTCTGTGAGATTTGAAAGGGTGCAGCCAAATACCGTACCAATTGCTGTACCAGAATCCTGTGTCCAACTTCCCATCAATGTTGCGCTCCAATCAGTTCCGGAAACGGAACAACCAGCGTCAGTTCCACCATCCCCGCCAGTATCACCAGCCCATCTTGCTGTGGATGGAGTTTTATAATTCCAAGTTGATGATTCTGACCAACCATCATTAGCGGATAGTATTCTGTGAAGTGAGATTGTTGAGTTGTAATATTCCTTCGTATTATTGATAATTTCAAAAACAGCGCCGGTGATAGTCGCACCACTTGGCAAACTAGAAAAATCAAATTTCAACACGGAATGGAAACCACCTTTTTTGGTTTTTAGTGCCGTATCTGTTCCGTATGCGGTATCTGCACTTGATACCCAAAAATATGTATCCTGCGCCGCCGCTTCATCTGGTTGCAATACAAGGTCAGGGTCAATCACCACCGGATAAACCGCCTTATCCAGCCACGCGCCAAATGCCTTCATGTCACCCTTGAACTCGTAAACGTTCCCCTCCGCGTCCTCTGCTGTAATCGGGTGCGCTTTGTATTTGATCGGCAAGTTGCCAGTAGTTTTAGCAATAAACTTTTCTATCTTGAACGTGGGTTTGAATACGTGAATCTCTTCCCTGAATCCGTCCTCTTTCATGATGAGATGCTGCTCACCACCTGGGAACTCGCGGATTACCCTATCACCTACGAGTTTGCCAGCCTTCGCGCTCGGTAATTTCGTGAACTGCTGGTAATCGCTATTCTTGACCTTCACCCGCCCGTCTGGATGGATGATTACGTCAGAATGCGGAGAAGAAAACCACCCGTCAGCCGTTGCGAGTAATGCGGTATCAATGGGTTTCCAGATACCATTCTCTTGAAAGTGACACGGCTTACCTACAAAGTGCGCTTCAATCTGGTCGCCCTTCTGGAAGTGGATGCCGTACTTCGCCCGCTTCGCAACGGGTAATCCGGTCAAGTCCTCTTGCAACTTCGCCCAGTTAGCCACCGAACACCGCCCTTTCCAGCGCCGTCATCATGCTCAATTCGGCTTGATGTACAGGATCACTTTTCCACTTTTGGCATTACCAGCAGCGGAGATATTCAACCGCAATTGGCTGTCCAGGCAGATACCGAGAGAACTCCATAACACCTGTTCGGTATTCGTGGTATCCCTGTTCGCTCCTGCGCCCATCAGCACGTCATAACCGTCATCGTCCAGCACGGTCACGCCGTAATTATCGGTTGGTCCGTCAGTCGGATCGGTAATCAGGCGGTAAATAACGCCTGTGTACTTGCTTGTGGTCTTGTTGATCTGTCCGGCTGCGGTCTGGTCTGCCACAACACCAGCATCGGTACACTTCCACGTCCACACCACCTTGCGTACCGCCTGTTTTTCAGCGTAATTCGCGCTGGTTTCTGTAATTGAAACAACCTGATCTGCCATTTATTCCTCCTATTCGTGTACCAGAACACCGAGAAGCACAACGTCAACGGTGTCAGATGTTTCGGCGAACAACGATGTGGTTTTCATTGCGATTTTGATCTCTGATCCTTTCGGTACAGGCTGATAGTTGAAAGCCATATCGTCCTCATCGTTGGTGATATATGAGGTAGTGCTTGCTACAGCGCCCTCGTTATAGTGAAGCAGTGTTCCCAATCGCTGATCTACCAGAATATAAAACTCTGCCGTTGCTGTTTCTGGCGCGCCAGCAACATATACTTTTGCTTCATCGAAATACACCACTGCGCCCTCTGTGGCAGCGCCAGCAAGCGTTATTGTGATCGTCACGCAATTCTCCGGTGCAGTAAAACCTGCCGAGTAAAACTCAAATGCTGGTTCTTCTAAAACAGATTCCTTTATTGCGCCAAGCTCAACAATGTCAACGCCGTTTGTCTTGTCGTATACTCCCCATCGCGGAATGTTTGTTCCGTCAGCCTTGAAGTAGGCTTGCAGACAGTACGACACTCCTGGCTTTACAGATACGTCCTGCGTGAGTTTAACCAGTCCATCCGCACCAGTGGTAAGTTTTGCAGACTTCGCGCCAGACTGGATGTTCGTTGCGCCTGTTTCAGCAGCGATAGTTCCATTACCAGCCGCTTCTGTCCATGACCCGAACACGTCCGCGCCGCCAGTACCAGCGGTTTCAAATCCAGAATTGCCATTTAGGTCATCGTACCTGTTGTATGTGCTTACGGCAGAAAGTAAAAGCGGATGAAAGTTGTACTCATCCGGAACAACGAATCCATTGCCACCAGGAAGAGTGAGGATATTCGTTGTGTTCGCGGTCACGCCTGATGCCTTACTGAATACCAGCGTCACCGGAAAACCTCCGTGCAAACTATCAAGTGTTCGTGCCATGTTTGTCTCCTTATGGAATCCGCGCCAGGCGGACGTGATTGATTTAGGTTTGGCGGTTAGTACATATAAACCGCAGTTGATTGGTTTATCCGAATCCTGGCGCGGTATTGCCACTATGCGTTTACAAGTCGATAGTCGCCCCGTGCGCGTCCTGGAATCCCATCCAGTTTGTAGAATATTCCATTTTTGTCAACGAACCGGAGTTCAAATATGTTCTCCAAAAGGATAGTATCGTTGAGTGTCGGTTCTTCTTTGACTGGTTCAGGCTCTACAGCAGGTGCGGTTTCAACAGGTAATTCTTTTTTGGCTCGTGCCATCAGTTATCTCCAATTTGATATGCCCGTCCATCACTGAACGGGCATTATTAGATTACAGATCAGTATAGCGTCCGCCAGGTACAACGCCAATCTTCACTGCGCCAAAGTTCGCGCTTCCATTACCTCCAACGGTAGCCACGTAGCGGCGGTAGCGGTAGTTCACAATCCCTTCCAGATGAAACACGCCAGCGCCAGTAGTTCCATTTACCTGCGGGAACACAAGTACATCGTAGAAGTCGCTGTTGTTGTTTGATCCCTGAATTTTTACATCCAGAGTGTCGCCGGAAGAAACAGCCGGAACAGACAGGAAGTAGAACATCGGCTTGTAGTCGATCCCACGGAAGTCAATCGCGGTTGGCGTGCCTTCGGTGGTTTCAAGGTTAGCCGAACCATCACGTAAAAGCAATGCAGTATCATTAGCCATTTCAGTCTCCTTTCTTAGGCTGCGGTAATGCCGTAAAGACGGGCAACGGAGCGCGGGTGAACCAGCGCCAATCCAACAGCCCAATCGATCACGGACTTGTAGGTAACTTTGTCATCCATCAGCTCGAAGTCAGAAACTTCCATGCCGTATTCCTGGATACCAGTGAAGTATTCTTCACCAACTTTCACCGCGTAGATTGAGGTAGCCCCACCACCAGTCAGGGCAGTGCCGCTTTCAACATTGCCGATCACTTTGGTAGATTCGTCATACTTCAATCCCATGTCGATAAACTTCGCGCCCTTGTATTCCATCCAGATACGACCAAGCGCGTCTTTCGATTCAGAAACAAGTCCGCTCTGGCGGAAGATGGAGTTGAGCCGGAACAGGGTGGTTGAGTTGCACAACAGGTACACGCCGCTTCCACCGATCTCGATGTTGTCATTCACTGCGTAAAGCAGCTCATCCAACTTGTCGATCATGGTTTGAATTCCGGTTGACAGGCTTGAAGCGTCCGGCGAAATATCCACGGAAGCGTCGATGCGCTGCGAAGAACCCAAATCGTACAGGGTGCGATGCCACAAACCAACAGGATTTTTCAGATCAGACGGCAATCCGTTGATTACGATGTTGTTGAAACTGCGGGCAATACCCTTCGTAATCATCTGGGTCTGGTAGGTCATCGGATCGACCAGGCGGGTTGAGTTATCGCGGGCGTACATTTTGTCCACGATGATCTCATTACCGATGGAGTACACCTGTTCCGTAACCTTGTCAGGTTTCACGGCTACAACAGAACCATGATCCGCGCCAATGTCACGCCAGGTAACAGCGGGTAGTACAGAACCCTCGCGCCATGCTTCTGCGCTCATTGCACCAATATCCTTAAACGGCAGCACGCTCATAAAGCGGCTGGTTTCGTGCAGGATTTTGGCTACCTGCGAAAGCAACGGCTTGGGGCTGGCGATATAATCGCTCAACGTCAAAGCAGTAGTCATTTTTTATGTCCTTTCATACGCTCAATACCTCACCTGATATTCTTCTTGCGCCACTCGGCAAAGTATTGATTCAATCCTTCCGTAGCAGTTAGGTTGGCATAAGGCGGTACGTGCGCCCCAGCTCCACCCGCCAGCGATGGAATCCTGGCAGGATTTGAAAGGTTGGCTGTCCTTTTGGCGTAGGTGATGGATGCGGTTCGTATGCTTTCCAGAAATTCAGCAGGGTCTTTGGTTTCTTTGTTGATCATCTGAAATTCCGGCGCGTCCTCTGGTATCTGTCCACCCGCGTATTCCTCCATGAGAAATACCGCCTTCTGGATCACGGGATCGGGCTGCTGTCCAGTTTGAGTTTCCAGCTTGGCGGCTGATGCGCTCTCTTGAACTGCTGTGCCAGGTTGTGACTGAATCGCCTGCGGGTTCTGTAACATCTGCTCGACTGTTCCAGAATTGCCAGCGGCTTTCCATGCCTTGTACCTCTTGGCGATCTCGGCTGCTTCCTTGTCTTGCTGGCTCTGCTTTTGACGGCGGAGTGCTTCATTGGCAGCGATCAAATCAGCGTCTTGCGCTTGCGTTGATCCAACAGAATCCGCCATGTTTGGCGTAGTCACAGGCTGCCCTGCCTGCTCCTGTTGAATTACTGCTTGCTCGTTTTCCATCTGTTCTTCTCCTTGTTGCTAAAATAAGAAACGCGCCTGTCTCTCTTTCGAGAAAACAAGCGCGGTCTTTATGACGGGGCTTTAGTGCTGTTCGGTTGTCAGTTTGTCTTACTGATATTCACGCAAGGGTAGGTCATACCGCTTGACAATCGCCTTCACGATCATGATCAAGGCTCGACATATCAGCAGGGCAAGGTCTTTATCATTCATATCATGCTCTTATTATAGCACTACTGAAAGTAGTATCTTTAGCATAAAAGTCATGGTGCTACCAGTGACATAAGCAGTGCCAAAAATTCTTCTTCGTCCATATCCGGCGCGTACATCTGCCTGATCCGCTCGATCTCGCTCTTTGCTCCACTGGTCAGGCTTCCGCCAGTTGCATAGGCGAGTAGTGACCGGATTAGCGGATTGGTCATTTCGCTGGTGACTTCATCAGCCGTAGCCTTGTTCTTCAATTCGTCAAAGTACGGCACGATTTCAGGGTGCTGATCGGCATAGGCATCCTTCCAATCCCAATACGCTTTCAGCTGCGGATACTGGTTGAGGAAGGCTTTGCGCTGCGCTCCTGCTGGCAGGGCGTAATACTGCTCCTGCCACATGGCGATATTCGGGAACTGGCGTTCCTTCTCTGCTTTGTATATGGTAATGGCTTGTACCATTGCCTGATCGTAATACTCCACCTGTCCACCCTGTACATTCGCCACCTGTTCCGGCATCTCTGATTTACCCAATGTCTGTGACCATCTCGCCAGTGTTTCATCACTCACGGCATCGTATGACCGTGTTTCTTTATTCAGGAACGAATTGAGGAACTCGTCACCCAATGCTTCACGCGCCAGCCTGCGGTTTTCCACATCCAAATCCATGTATTTCTTCCAGATGGAATCGATCAGGAATTGGTGCAGGCGCGTTTCCGGCTCATCGTATAACGCCAGCCGTGCGTAGTATTCCGGATGGTTGTCAAAGAAGTCGTTGATCGCTTCCTCGTCACCAGCTTCAAACTTGCGCCAGGCGTTGTCGTACTCCGGTTTCAATCCACGCATCTTCAATTCGCCTTCGCTGAATAACCCGCCGCCGAACATGCCAGCAAGGAATCCGGATAAGGTCTGTCCCGCCACCGTTCCGATCCCCTCCTTGTTCTTCACGGTTTCTTTTAGCGCCATCAGTCCAGCTGCGCCAGGTGTGCGCAGGGCTTGCTCTGTCTGCACTCTGCGGTAGGCTTCTGCAAACGCATCCCCTGAACGCTGGATCATTGCGATCCTTGCCTGCTCTGCGGTAATTTCTCCATCCGCTGCCATCCCTGCCAGTGTGCGGTCAATGTAGTAATCACCCCATTGTCCGAACTCGGATAGTCCAGCCTTCTTGCGTATCGCTGTTTCACCACCTGCCATGATTCCACCAACAAGGTCAGTCATCGGCTCAATGAATGTATCTCGTCCGAGTTCCTTCATCGTTTGTCCGGTGCGCGTGATGGGTAGTGTGCTGATCTTTTCAGGCGTGCCTTTGGCAATGTTATACGGTACAGTCCACCATAAGGCAGGTGTCATCATCATCGTTGCCAGTGAGAGCGGACTTGCGCTCTTGTCCAGTTCCAATTCCGCCTGGCTGACCGCTCTATCCCATACAGAACCGGATTGTGTTTCAAGCGCCTGTCTTGCGTCATCACTTGTTATCTTCTCTGATGTGCGCATATCGTCAATGATCTGTTCAGCGCGTTTCATCACCTGGTTTTGGTTGCTTGAATACTGCTCAAACGGTTGTCCGAACTGGTCGAATGGGAATAACTTATTTAGCGGATCAGTCCATAACCCGCCTCCCATCCATTCCGGCATCCACGGCTGGTCAAAGCGTACCTTACCGCGTAACCTGGTCGGCATCCCTTCACGTTCCATGCGTTCCTGCGCCTGCTGGATCCTCGCGTACATCGCAAACCATGAAGGCTTATCGATTGCCCGCTTTGCCCAATTCATCATCGAGCGTGTGTACCAGAACTGATACGGGAATATCAGGTTCAGGTAATTGTCGAATCCGAATCGCCGGCTATAATCCAGCATCGCGTTGTTGCGCATCGTGTCGCCGTAAGTCAGCGCCGCCCGCTTCACGTCAGCCAGGTCATTTGTCACCGTGCCGTTCAGGTATTGGCGCACAGTCTTTCTGTCCGCGTCAGACACATCGCCCCATGAGAACGCCTTATCGCCCATCTTCGCCTTGAAAGCGGATTGAATATCGGTCAATATCGGGTTGATGTAATCGCCAGTAACCTCGTTCAATGTCTGCGCGAATGGTTCTGTGGTAGGCGTACCATTCAAGGGAACTTTACCCATCGGTGCGTCCATTTCACGCTGTACGTCAATCGGCGGCGCGTTGTACTCTCTGAACTGCTCGGTTGCGCCATCTGATTCTGCGAAGCCTTGCTGCTTCAGGATGTTCGCGTTTTTAGGATCGTAAGCACCGGAATTTGACGTTGATTTTACCTGTTCTGAATTAAACACAACAAATATATCGGTAATTTCATCGTGCCATTCGTCAACCGCGTCATATGTATTGCGGAGAATAACTCCGTCATTTCCGTTTTCTATTGCCTTTTGAACGAGATCGTTGTAAGAAACCTCTCGATACGGCTCTCCTTTGAAGTCATACTCTAATGGGTTGTTCATCGACAAATGGGCTTCTATCACAGATGGCGTTCTGTCGTTATCTCTTACATAATCCAATTCTGCCTGTTCGTATTTCTCATACGCTCTGTAATACTTATCCCAATCCGAGTTACTTCCTGATCTCTGTGCAATCTTTTCAAGTTGCTGTTGCTTGTTGTTTAGGTCAATAATGTATTTCGGTCTTGCGTACTCCGCATAACCTTCGGCTACCTTTCTACTCTTTGTGAAGAAAAATCCTTTTTCAGCGCTCGGTGCGCCAGTTGTTGAACCGCGCAGTGCTTTATCGAATTGTTCTATATCTTCTCCAGTTCCATGAAACACGCTCATGGGCTTGCCGTTTTCATCTACGACTGCGCTCGGCTTATTACCAGGTCTGTTATTCTTCCAGTCCCAAGTCCACCAGTTATAAAACTCCGGCGTACTGGTATTCTCTGCCGCCTGGAACAGCGCATTACCGCCAAACGTAGGATTCACTACCTGCTGCGGATTGAGATTGCTTTCCATTACCTTGCCATTCGCGTCAAGGATACGTGCCGTCATCTCCGCGCCCTTGTGCAGTGCAAGCGTGTCTCTTATCGCCTTCGTCTTTTTCAGGTCAAGGCGCACATAAGCGGTTGATCCCTTCTCTTTGATAGCGATTTCAATGATGCGTGTCGGCTTCGCTTCCGGTACAACATCAGGGAATAGGCTCATCTGCGGGCTGGCTGCCTTCGGTGCGAATCCCATATCTTCTGCGCTCATCGGAGTACCGCTGAATAAGGGTAAGTCCTCTGCTGTCTGGCTGAACATATCTAATTGACCGGATTGGAATAGGGATGATTGCCCTTCTGTTCCTGGAATAGTCTTGTTTTGTTGATTGTGGTGCTGGTAAATGAAATCTTCCGCTTCTTGGCGCGTATTGAACGCTTTATTGTTTATCTCCCCTAAATCAACCATCTTCCCACCTTGCGATGGATCGGCATAATTCACGCTGTAAGTGTTGTAAGCGATTTTATTTCCAGCACGAACATGGTGATAGCCAATTTCGTAATAGTTCTGTCCAGATTCATCAGAATAACTCGTCCATTTACTGTCAATCTTCTTCTTTGTAAGTTGGGTGGTTGGTTGTGCTGTCTGCTCTACTGGCTTCTCCACTTCCGGCTTCCGCATATCCACACTCTTGTCCAGCCACTTTGCACCCTTGTTGTAAGCGTCCACCAGTTCTTTTACGCGAGTTGTTCCACCTAAATACTCGATTGTATTCTGTGAAACGGTGTCGTATCTGAATTGGCTTGTCTTTTTATCAAATGGCAGTGCGCCACCGAGAATCCTGTATATCGAAACAACATTTTCGGATGGCGGTAATTCCCATGTAAAGGGTGCAATCTCTTGTTTTGCGGATAGGAATTTATTGGTTTTCCTTTGTTCTGGTGTCAGTTTTGGCATAGTTGTATTCGGCAGGAATGTTCCACCTGGATAAAACTCGCCGTTCATCCCGATAATTCCACCAGCAGGTGCGCGATTGTAGTTGGTTGATGCAGTTTGTGGTTTCTCGATTTCTGGTTTCTTTGAATCCACGCTCTTAATTACACCATCCTGCTCATACACCCACTTGTCAGGGAATTGCGGGTCAAGTCCAAGGATGCGCACACCATCTTCCAGCTGCGCGTCTTTGAGTGGCACGGCTGGCATGTAGGCGATCAGTTCACCATTCTTGTACACGTTGGCAACGATGTCAGTGTCGCCGTGCTTGAAGGTATAGACTTTCTGGATATTAATACCTGGTTGCGCTACATTGACAATATTTTTTGCAACACGTTCAGTTGATGCGTTATAAACGATATTGAATGACTCGCCCTTTTTAGTTGGCGTTTCTAATACAATGTTTCCAGCATCACTTGAATATTTATATCCGTTACTCTGCAAAGTAATGTTTGGGTCTTTTCCCATGTTGTCTCTTAACCATACATGAAGATTGCTTGCATCACGCCAATAAGGTTTCCACATGTGAAACGATGTGTCTGTTCCCTCTTGGGTTGCGCCTTCGTGTGCTTTTGTAAATATCTTCTTCAATAAATCAGTTGGCAAATCGGATAAGTGACTTGCTGCCGCATCGTTCAGCTGTTTGTTTGTCGGACCTTCAACGTGTTCGTTGTAAATACCAAACTTGTCTGTGTCTATCGATAATCCACTTGCTTTTTTTGCTGCATAATCACGCAAGAAATCTAAACGATCAGCATAATAATCAATAACATCTTGCGCAACGGATGGTTGTGCATCTTTCTCGCCGTCAATTACCCACGCAAGATAATCCTTTGCTTGTTTTTTCTTGGCAAACCGCAAATTATCCGCCGTGTTGATAATCCGTTGTACTTCATCTGGTACAGGCAACGTATCCTGATGTGTCAGGTCAATCCCCTCCGCCTTCTCAATCGGTACTGGCTTGCCTGCGTCATAGTCCGCTTTCGTCTCGGTTGTGATGACTTGCTTGGCAACGAGATCGGGATAATCGAATAGTACCTCACGTGGTACTGCTTTGCCTTCTGCCAATGCTTGTTCTATCGCCGCCTTGTGTTCTTTGGCTACCGCAAGTTGGCTTTCGATATTTCTGATGGCGTTCTCGACATTCTCTTTACTTATGTCTGGCAGGTCTAATCGTTTCTTCCAGGTATTCAATTCTCTTTCAAGAGATTTTACGGTTCGGTTATTGAGAATTACGCCGCGAGAATCACCATAAGCATACTGGCTCATCTCCCATGGTTGTCTTACTGCGGGGGAGGGTTGGTTGGTCAATCTTTTTATGTTATCAAATTCAGAGATGTTGCCAACAACGTCAAGGTTTCTGTTTGACAAGATTGCAACTTCTGGAAAGTCTGTTCGCTGAAATCCATCATAGCCGTTTTCTTTTAGTCTTTCTCCCACCGCTTTTGCAACAGCAGGAACGTCCGTACTTCCCATTTCTGTGCTTGATTTCCAACCCAGTGCTTGCGCCAATGCGTCTTTTGATTTTACAGTGAGTATATTTAATCCTTCTGGTATTTTTACTACAACTGTGTTTTTTGCTTCTGGAATGTTTGCAAACATTTCAAAAGAAGATTCTGGTCGTAGGAATATCAGTCCAGAGTTTTCGCTTGGTGATACTCCATCGCGGATTGCAGCGGCAACATCTCGCGTTTTACTGTCTGGATAGAATCCTACTTGGTGGAATCCATATTCTCCAATGCTATTGACTGGTTGCCCCGCTCCCTGAATCGGCTCAACCATTCCTGGAATACTTTCGTTTCCTGCTGGTATTGGTTGTACCTCTCCTGCTGTTTCGGGTCGTGCCAATTCGTTACCTTGAATACTCTCGGCAGTTCCGGCATCGGGTCGTTGTCCAAAGATACTTCCTTGTTCTGCTCCTGGTTTTTCGGTTCGTCTGATGGCTTCATTCAGCATGTCCTCTTTTGTGTTGGTTAGGTTGGTTACAGTTGCCTGTCCTTCGGCTGGTTGGCGTTCTACAAGTCCTGCGTAGTTGCGTAAGGTTTCCCTGATCTTCTTTGGTGTCTTTGCATCGAACAGCGAAAGCAATATCTTCTGTGATGGCGTGAGGTTGGCGGCTTCACCTTCTCCGAATAATCCCATCTGCCCCAAGAATTCACCAGCACTCATACCCTGATCCCGCAGTGATGAAATCTTATTGGCTGCAAAGGCAACGTCATCGGCAAGTGATAGGCTGGCAGCTCTCTCACCGTTCTTTATAAGTCCTTCAATGGTCGCCATCTGTGGCAGGCTTGCCATGATCGCGCTTTGCAGTGTCTTGATATTATTATCCGTGCTGTTCCTGAAAGTGTCCAGCATCGCTTCACCATCGGCGGTGTTGTAAACTTTCGAGATAAGCGCGTTCACTATGCGCTCAATACCCGCCTGGTTGATCTTGTTATCGGTGGTAATGCCTGACTTCTCATTGGAGGTGAGGGTGTCAATGAACGAATTGACAAATCCGTTATTGCGCGGTTGCTGTAATGACTGGTAAATATCCTCGTTCTCCAACACACTCAACCGTTTCAGCATCGCAGTAGTGATATTGTTCGCATCATTCATGGCTATTTCTACTGGTGTCATCACGGCTACGGTTGGTTTGTTCGTGTCGTTGGCAAATTCAACAAGGTCAATATCTGGATCGAGTTCTCTCACTAATACGGGGTCTTTGATATTGGCAATATCTTCTGGCTTGATTCCCCATTCGGCTGCGTTCTTCGGGAGTTCACTCTGGTACTCTTGCCACTTATCGGGGAAGTTCTCACGCGCATACTGCAATACTGCCACACGACCATTGCCACTTGCTACAACATTCTCGCTTCCAACAATCGGGCTACCTATCTGCGCTGATCGGCTGTCGTATAAGAGTTCATCGGGTGCAAGTTTTCCTGCCGTGTCAATTACCCATGACATACGGTTGCTCAATTCGCCTGTTCCAGTTGCAGTAATGCGGTTCTGTACTGCCTGCGGGAAGTTTGGATTTGGGATTAGGTTTGCACCCTGAATGTTATCGCTGGCAATCAGGTCGTCCAGGCTTACTACCTTGAATGTCATGCCATATTTTTGTTCGTGGTCTTTTACGCCGTGCGCAAATGTTTTCTTTACTGCCCTTACTTCTGGTGCTTTCGCCTTGTTCCACGGGTTCACTTCTGGATGTTCTGCTGCATATTTCAGCGCATCATTGATGGTCGCATCGTCAATCTGTGTGCCATCTTTCAGGTATTCAAAGTCCTGCATATCTGTCAGGGCTTTGCGTGCTGCGTCCTCACTGTCATACCTGCCGAGAATATCAGCGATCAATTCCTTGTGCGCCATCGTGGTAAGGTCCGCATCGCTGAACCTGTGATTGCGCCCTGTCTGCTTCACCTCTGTAAACTTGTTGCTTACCAGGCTGTCATACGTGGGTATGCGATCCACCTTATCCGTCAGCATCCTATCGAATACATCTTTGAGAGATTGCCCGTTCACCTTCGCGGTAATGTCCACGTTCAGCGGAGTTGATTCTACGCCAGTGAGTTTGTTGGCTACCTTGCGCAGTGACTTGTAGATATTCAGCATCCAGTCCGTAAATTGCCGGAAGATACCTTTGAGTTGTGGGGTAGGCGCGTCACCTTCTGCGAGATAGCGTTCCCACCCTCTTGCGAATTGTTCTTCTGCTGCTACATACTTGTCGTATTCTGGCGTGCCTTCTTTGAGTTGTCCGCTCATGAACGCCGCTTCCAGTTCACGCAGTTCAGTACCGTTCACCAGTCCGCCGTGCTGTGCAACGATGTCAAGGTCAGCTTCCGGCAGGTCACGCCTGAACACGTGCGCCACCTCATGCACCATTGAGGAAATGTCGCCCTGCTGGAAGCCCTTGATGATCGCCTTGCCATCATCCATCAGCTTGTATGAACCTTTGGGGGTGATGCCTTGTTTCAGGATATTAGGATTGTTCGGGTCAAATGTACCTTCGTTGAATACGGATTTGATTTGTTCGGGGGAGAAGGCGATGTAGACACGATGTCTTATTCCATCATTATTATTCCATCTTCCTCCGCCTATATGTGTAATACCATCGAATCCCGCTTCCTTTAATACTTCAATCGCCATTTCCCTTCTGTTTTTATATTTGATTGGCAAAGAATCGATAATATTATTGAACAATTCCGCCCCGTTTCTTGAATATGGAATTTCAAATTTTGACCAGTATTCTTTTAGAGGACCATTTAACATAATGGAGGATATTTTGTCATGCAATCCATCTGGTAAAGCTTTATCCATATTTAAAGGATTTTCTATTTTTAAATAAACGGGCTTTACATTCGCTCCTTCGGTAAAAAAGCCACTATTAGGGAAGGCATATCCAGACGAGACATCAGTATTGTCTGTGAAATAAAACCCTGGACCGAACAACGCATACGGGTCTTTCTTTAAATTTGAGAACTCGCTAAAGTCATATGATGTCCCGTGATACATCACCAACGGTTTCCCGTTCTCATCCACTACCTTGCTATTCCCAAACCACTTCTTGAACTCCGGCGTGTTGATTATCCGTGCTTGCTGTTCTGTCTGCATCAACTGATCCAGTTTTTCCAGCGCACCTTTCGCTACTGTGCCATCGCCGCGCTCAATACTGCCTATTCTGGTGGCGTACCACGCATCTCTTACCGCTTCTGATGGTACAAGTCCGTTCCGTTTCGCCCATGTGTCGATAAACTGGTCGATCAGTGTCATGGCTACGGTTACTTGCCCTCGTTCTGCCATCGGGAACGCTGTAATAAAGCCATCCTCCACGTCTGATCGTGCCAGCATACCGTTATCATGGATAAGTGCCTGCCGTTTAGCCTGATCCGCCTGACTGTATATGTCCTCTGCGGTTATCTTTGCCTTTACCAGCGTCTTTACCTTCTCTAATTGCTGGTTTTTCGCCTGTTCTGCCTGTTTGCGTGCCTGGTTGACCGCTTCTGCTGCCTGTCGCGGGTAAAGTCTGTCAAGTTGCTCATCATTGAAGCCCAAATTGGCTGTTTCTTCACGTAATGCACCCTGTACTCCGCCTATTTCCGGTATTGCGGGCTGTGGAATCTCTACTTTGTTCTGCGGTACTGGCTTTTTCATCAGTTTATACGCGCCATCATGCTCGAACTGGTGCATATCTGCGATGAGTTTGTTATATCCAGGGTTGAAGTCCTTGTATGCCTGCGCTCTTTCTTCCGGTGTCATGCCTTTGGTACGCTTTCGCATGGCTTTCTGCTGATCCACGATCTGTTTGCGCATATTCCATAAGTCAGCACGCCACTTGGCAGCAGTTGTTGCATCCCATCCGGTATAACTCTCATACATGGCAGCGAATTCAGCATCCATCCTGCGCTGTATTTCCATCTCTTTACTGGTCGCGTCATCGTATAACTTATCCTGCGCATCCTGCAACTTATCCCACATACGTTGTTTCTCTGCGTAGAACTCCTGCGTGGTCTGATCCTTGCCCCTGCGGTAACTGTAATACTCGTCATACAACTTGCCGCGTTCTTTCCAGTAAGTGTTCCATGTATCGTGATATTCACCTATGCCGTTCACGTAAGCGCGTGAGTGTTCGTTCTCAATTCCGATGGATCGGATGATCCCTTCGTGTGTCTGGACCTCAAACTTCCTGGCGCGTTCCCATTCTGCACGCTGTTTGCGTTCCAGTTTCTTTACCTGCGTGTCCCACATGCCGGAGTAGCGTAAGTCGCCTTCCTGTCCATACAGGTCATCCCATTCTTTACGTCCGTTCAACCAGCGTTTCGCCTGGTCAAGTATCATGTTTCCAAAGGTATGCAGCACGAAAGGTACACGCTCTGCATCTGTGATGTTCTTTGCCTGCTCTGCTTCATGGATGATCGCCTTGCTTGTTTGCTCATCCACCCAACCTTCCCATGCGTTCTTCACGTTCTCAAACGCCAGCTCCATATCCTCTTGTGTCTTTACCTTCGAGAGTTCATCACGCAGGCGGTCCGTGAGGTTGGTCTTTCTCAATATATCCCGCGCACCTGGATACTTGGTTTCAATGTCGTCTATGATGTTCTCGATATGCGGTCTGATCTCTGTGGAGAACAAACTCTGCTCGATCTCTTTCATATTCATGCCAGCGTTTACAGCGTTGTAGATGCGTTCTTTCAAGCCTGGATACCTGTTGTCCAGCATGATCTCTGTGGCTATGTCCAGCTTGCGGATCCCTTGTCCTACCTTCTTTGTCTTATCAAGGTACTGGTTCATGGCAATTACTCTTGCTTGTCCACCTTCCAACTTCTCGATCTTATGCGATAGCCTGCTGAATACGCCTGCTTTGTTGAGGAAAGTGATAGTCTTTTGCGCCTTTGAGAGTACATCATTGCTGGCTTCCTGCGCGTTCCTGATCACTGCCCCTGTAATATCGTCATACATGGATAGTCCGCTGTCCTTCGGGAAGATACCGAATCGGGTATAGAACTCGTTGATCTGCTTATTGGTCATATACCCGCCAATGCCATCAGCAGCACGGGTGACCACGTTGTTTACCCAGTTATTCATGAAGTATGCAGGGTTGAATCCCAATAACACAAGAGATTGTACGCCTTTCATTGCGTTGCTTGCCCTGAATACCCAGCTGTCCTGTTTTAGTCCGTACTTCTCTACGAAGAAGTCGTCCATCTTGGTAGCGATTGCGTTTACCAATCGTGCCTGGAATTGTTCTGCGCTCCACGGCATTGCATCTTCACCAATAAATACCTTTAGCGTGGTGGTGAGGTCTTTACCCGTTGTGTTGAGTTCAGGCGCGATCTTATTCAGCCGTGCTGCCATCGTGTCAGGGTCATCCTGCAACTGTGTCAGTACATCAGCAACTTTCTCGTTCAGCGCACCAGCCACTTTTTCAAGTATGCTCCTGCGTTCTCCACCACTCAACCAGCGTCCGAGTTCATTACCCGCAATATCGCCATCCTTGAACGCCCATCGCATCGCTGCCATTACCGCTTTATTGGCAGGGGAGTTAATCATGTCGTAACCAAGTTCACCTGGCTTTACCTCAACCCTGCCGGATAGTTTCTGGATGAGGTCTGTCATGCGTGCCGGATCACCACCAGCAGAATCCATCAGTGTTGCAATGTTGTGATGGAACGCAGTAAGGATATGGCTCACCTGCGCATCAGGGGTAAGGCTTACGAACTTTGTCAGGAATTTCTTGCCAACAGTCGGGCGTAATTCTTTTAGCCCGTATGTATCATCGATCCCACCGATAAACTTTTCAAGCGGAGATAAGTCCTCGATCTTCGGTATCTCGATCTTGATACCCTCCTTCGCCTTATACACCTGCTCAATGCCGTTCTTGTCTTTCCATACCAGCGTATCATCCACTTGTTTGATACTCGCCTGGTCAATGCCTTCCTTGACCAAACTCTCATACTTCACACGCATATCAGCGCCAGCATCCATCAGGGATTTCGGGAAGGTGTAATTGCGGATCCAATCCCTGTAAACACCAAGATTATCCAGAATACCCCTTGACGGTGCAGCCTTTGTTATTCCTGATACTAATTGCTGTAATCCAATCGGCAGGGCATCGATCATGACATTACCCGTGCCTTGTTTCAATATCTCTGACCACGTTGCAGCCATGCGTACAGTAGCGGGGTCTTTCGCTGTCTTTGCTATCTTTGCTGCTGTTGCGCTACCCGTCTTTCCAACCGCCCACGGCATTACGTTCAACGGGTCAAGCACTGTCTGGAATACCATGTCATTTGCTATTGCGGTATCGCCGTACTCGCTCATGGCTTTCTGGTAGATGTAATCCTGATACCTGCCAGTGAAATTGCCTTCGTTGATCGCGGCATCGTACTCGTCAAGTGCTTTACCAGTCTGGATCCAATCATGGTAATACTTCAAGGCTTCCGCGCCCTTGCCGTGTGGTGCTTTTACGGGTTCGAGAATACCGCTGCTGATCTTCCATATCTCGTCTTTGCCAGCAGTTGTCACATCCATCGGGTTGAAAAAGTCTGCCGTCTTTGCAAACCAGTTCGGGATGTTGCTCATCTTCATTGTTTCGTAATTGAGTAAGCCCGCCCTGTATGCCGCTTCTGGATCGTCAAATACTTCTTTCAGTCCATACTCTGAACCAAGCGCGATATTCCCGATGGTGGATTCTGCTGCTTCCGCCATGTAGTTGAATGGGCGCATGATCGCGTTCAGTCCCGGTATCTGGTTTCCCGTGTAATTCTGGTAAGCGAGCAACGCAGTTGACGCAACAGTTCCTATCGCACCAACCAGCGGATTATACGTAACCGCTCCGAGTGCAGCACCAACACCGAGAGAGGGAAGCAATGCCTGTCCAATAGACGCAGCAAGTTTTGATGATTCCGGTCTGCCCGTGATCCCCTCTGATTGTGGAGAGAACATGGTCAAATATAACTTCACCCACCTCTTACCAGGCTCATCAAATTCTGACCAGTCAATAGGTTTCTGCGCGTCCACCTGTTCCTGTGTCTGCACCAGGTCGCTGTAAGTGATCTCTGATGGCATGAGGTATTGAATAGGCGGTCTACCCATACCCTGTAATAACTGCGTGCCAGGATCATCAGCTGGTAGCGCTTTCCATTCCTGCGTAGGTCTGCCCTCGTTACGGTATTTCAGGTAGTCGTAGGCTTCGTTTACCTTATTTACATCCAGCCATTCAGGGGGTTTCCAATCCGGTGAAGCAGCGCGGATCATATCGTAATAGCGTGCCACACGTTGAGGGTATTCCCAATAAGAGAACTGTCTGCCTGATTGTGGCGTATATTGCCACGGCATATTATCAAGATACTGGTCATTCGGAAGAACACGGTCATAACGAATCGCCGTTGGATGATTAGCCAGCGGGTGATTTACGATACCTTTATTTGCGTTGTAATACTTTACGAATTCCTGCCAACTTGGTAATCCGTTATTCAAAAAACTGGAATTACTGACAGGGCTACTTCCGAATGGGTCTGCCATGTATCACTCCTGTTATTACGCTTGTTTATTGCCGATATTCCACTGTACCATCGTGTTGTACCATTTGCTGGCGCTCTGACTTGCACTGTACTTCGGATAACTATACCCACCACCACCATATCCGCCGTAAGACGGGAATCCAGGGAATTCAGGTAGTTCAAGAGTTGGTGGTGGCGTAGTAGTTGGTGGCGTAGGCGGTGCGCCATTCGGTAATACTTCTGGTGGGTAGGTAAAGTCTTTTAGAGGGTCAATACCCCTTGCTTTCTGAACAAGCGGATCATCAGCAATAGTTCCCATTGATCCGAGTATTGGGTCATATAGCATGTTGTAACCCTTTACATCACCTGGCTTCATGGTTGTCCACGTATCATTCTTATAAGGGTCTTTGAAATAATCTATCCACCGAAAACCATTTGGTAAATTGGGGTTATTCCTGATATTTGACACACCAGGATTGAACGGGTCTAGGTCCTTGTAAATGATAGAGTTTGAAATTGTTGGTAGAAAATTTCCTCCACCACCATAATACGTGTTGTAGAACGCCTGCCAATTTGGGATTGTGCCGAGCCTGCCAGCAGCGGTTCTTTCTTGACTAACTTGTTCTGGTGTTCTAGTATATTGCCTTCCAAATCCAGCATGTGATCCGCTTAACGCTGCGCGTTGTGCATCCATTTGTTTTTGTGCTTCTAATGCAGCTGTCGCTCGTGCCTGTTCAGCAGCGGTCTTTTGTTCCTCAATCTTTTTTAGATATTCCTGATACTTGAAATAGTAAGAGGGTGGTTGATAGCCACCATACATCTGCGGCGTTGGTGTTTTCTGCGCGGGTGGTTTGTAATAGTTGTTCCCGTACTGTTGCGCCGCCCATTCTGCTGATCCGTAAGTAGCCATGTTTACCTCACATTCTTCTGCATGAGCTCGTCCATCATTTGTGCTTCTTTGGGGTTGGTCTGCCTGATCTTCTGTCGCATCGGTTCAGGCTGTCCACTCCATAACATCTTTGCCGCTGTTTCTACCTGCGGTCTGTGCCATTCCTGCTGAAACTCCTGCGTCCACTTCTCAAACCTCGCTTTCGCTTCAAGGAATGAATCATCTGCATCACTGCTGTTCGGTTGCTTTATCGTGATCGGGTCTGGCATGTTATACCCCTTCCTTTGTCCAGATAAACGCCTTTGTTAATCCAGTGACTACTCTTTCTTCGTGGTGCATTTCTTCTTCGCGCATCTCATTGACAAGGATATGGACAAGTTCATGTACTACCGCCATTTCAATATCCTCGTCATTCAATCCCTCAAATCCAGGCACGTTGAAATAAACCGTTGCCGATCCATATTGCCAGTTTACATACGCTCTGCCAAGTGTGATATTGCCGTCACAAAAAAACTCTTTTTCGCTGAGTTCCTTTGGGTCGTCAAGATAAATGATGTCAATCTTCCACCATAAAAGACCAAGAGGTTTCAGCCATTTATCAATGTATTGCTTGATCTTTTCAGTCGTGGTCATTTACATCATCCCTTCTGGCGGTACTGCGCCTTCACCCATTCCTGGCATCATCCCTGCCATCTGTGGCGGTAATCCGCCCATGCCTTCGCCCTGTCCAGGTGGCATCATCGGACCAGCCTGCATCTCTGGAGGTGGCATACCTTGTGACGGTGGTTGTGCCATCATTCCATTTGGAGATGGCTGTCCAGGTTGTGCGCCCATCATCTGCTGTTGTTGTGCCATCTGCGCCTGTTGCATTTGCTCCTGTAGGAACTGCGCAAACATCATATTCGCTGCTCTCTCTGTCCATATTTGCCTATCCATATCTCCTGATTGTCCGATCTGTAACACGTTGCTACGCGCCCATTCATTGCTTACCAGCGGGTTCTCGCCACTTGTAAGCATTTGTGCGATATTAGCCTGCTGCAACTTGTCCTGTGGCAATTTCACTTCAAGTTTTGCATCGATCTGCACGTATTCCGGTATCTCGGATGGTTTGAGGTCGATCCCTTCCACTTTCGCGCCCACGTTATCAGCCTTCATCATGGCTAAACACATCTCCATCAGTGAGCCAATACCCCATCCACCTCTGCGCTGTGTGCTGGTCAGTGGTAGCCTTCCTGTTTGTGAGAGTAATGCCAGTTCGCTGAATGTAGAATCGCCTTGTACTGGTGCGCCCAATGCCTGCGGATATAACGTGGATTCCTGTACCTTCTGTGTTGCCAGCGCCAATCCTTCCTGTACCGCCGGATCGATAAGCCCCTTATTCACAAGCGGTTGGAAGTCCTCGCCATTCGCCAGGTGAACAACGCCAGGAACACGGTCATAATCAATCTCTAATTCCTTGCCATCCATACCATTGGGGGTAATGTGTTTGTACAACGGTGTCACGCCCATATCCTTGATGAGCGTATACATCACGGTATTCACAAGGTTCTGCATCTCCCACATGCCGGATTTCAGCAGGGTGTACAGTAATGGTTGCCTGGCTTCTTCGTGCTTATCCCACAATGACGAGCCTTCTGTGTACTGCACGCATACAGGGATGAAAGGCATGCCGTGAGGTCTGGCAACGATCGTACCCTGGTCAATCCATATCAGCGTGTTTTCGTTATCGTAGAATGTTTTTAGTGTTACGGTGTCCGTTACCTTGTTTTGAAGTGTGGTTTCTGGCAGTAAAGCACCGAAGTCTGATCGCAGTTTGCCGATGGTGGTATCTGCTTCACGGTAGTACGCGGATAATCCCAATCGATCAAATTCAGCATGACCGTCTTTCGGATTCCATACATCGATCACAAAAGGCGTGATCCGTTCCAATCGTTCTGCGCGTGCAACACCAACGCCGTTTTCTTTCGCAGCCTGCACCAGTGAAGCGGTTGAGGTAATCGCCATGTGCATTTCAGAATACAGAATCGCGGATAGCAAAGCGTCATAGTGAATCGGATTACCAGCAGCCCTACCAGCACATTCAAACATTCTGGTCACTGCCTTCTCAATGCGCTCGGTCTTGTCCTGGTCTTTTTTCTTGTCGCTGGTGTTCACAACGTTGAAGATAGGATCGGTCGCAACGAGTAGACGAACCGCACCAAGCGCAGCGTTCCTTGCATCAGGGGATATTTTCAGGCTGTCAACGCCACTCCACTTCTTACCTGATCCACCGCTCCACGTCATCAGATACATCTCGTCAATGCTATCGAACATCGAATCACGCTGACCATCGTCTGATTTCAGTTGTTCCGCGTGCGCCTGCATCTGCGCTATTGCTACATCGTCCAGTCGTTCTTTTGATTTAGTCGTTGGTTGCTTTGCCATAAGTTAATCCTTTGCTACTGGAAATTCAATTCTCATTTGTTGTTTAGCCTCGTTTATCCGCTTTTCCGCAATCTTGAAATACCCCTCGTCAATCTCAATCCCGATGAAGTTCCTGCCAGTCTGCACACAAGCCACGCCTGTTGTGCCGCTGCCCATGAATGGGTCTAAAATAGCCTGCCATTCTTCCGGTTTTATCAAATATTCTATTAACTCTGTTGGCTTCTCTGCTGGGTGTACTTTTTTGCTTGGAATATCAATATCAATGATGTCGCGTCTAAACTCGTCGAAGTTTAAAGCATCAGTTGATTTGCCATAGATAATTAACTCAAATGTTTTTCTATAGTTTCTTCCAAGACCAACTCTCTTTCCTTTCTGCCACACCAGCATTGAGGTATCAAAATAGTTGTAACTTGCTCTAAACAAGACCGTGTATAAAACCTCGTCACAAAATATTGCAAATTTTCCCGTCGGCTTTAATACTCGTCTTACCTCGTCAAACCATGCTCTCCAATATCCCTCAACGATTGACAAGTCTCCTACATTGCGCTTATTAAATCTCTCTGCCATTTTTGTTGACGTACTGGTTTTAGAGGGCAATACGTACGGTGGGTCAGTAATCACCGCGTCCACCGACTTGTCTGGTATAGATTTCATCACTTCGAGGCAGTCGCCGAGATGTAATTTAATAGTCATCAGAATATCTCCGCTATTGGGCTTTGTTTTCTGGTTGTCTTGCGATTTGCATATTGATTGACTACATTCAAGTTGGTAAGCCCATACCGCAAAGCATCGTAGGCATGATCTTCCTCGTCCGTATTAACATCCTCTGGTTTGTGTTCGTCATAAGTCAATACAGGGAAGGTTCTGATGAGGTTCTCGCAGTTCTCGCGTATCTGTATGCCTGGTTTGCCATCAGCCAAGTTTCCAAGTAACTGATCTACCTTTCTTTTTCCGCCAAGCCTGTCGTTATCAGCGCGGGTAAGCACTATTCCAGCCCTTGCGTACTCATCGGCTGTAGATGTGATCGTTGCGCTGTCGGTCTTTCGCGCCCACATAGAGGGATCAGCAAAAGTAAAGGCGATTCGTTCTGTCTCCGGTGTCATATCAAGGATCATTCGCGCCTGCTGTGGTGTTGTCAGGTTTGTTTGATAGGCTTCACGGTATACATAAATGCGCCTGGTATCTGGATCGCGTGTGAACCATAGGCAGCAGAAAGGCGCGGCATAACCCCAATCTATTGCTCTCCACTTTACCCAATGGTCTGGTATGTCAGCCAGTTCCTTATACTCAATTACATGCTCGTCATAGTTCCATAGTGGGAACGCTTGCCCCTCGAACACGTCCCAATCACCATCGCGCCACGCTCTACCGAGTGGACCTTTCAGGTTTTCCAGGTATATTCTGTATTCAGGGTTCAGAAAGGCGTTATCTCTGTACGTGGAGAAGATAAAGCGTGTGTTTGTTTCCTTGTGTTCTCGTGCTGGTATTACCAGGCGTTTACGAAACCACTGATGACCTACTCCGCCAGGATTCGATGATAAATACATGCGTGGTCGCCAGTTGTCTTTCGCTGTACGCATTGATCCTAAAATCTTGTCCAGTTTATCTTCCGTGATGAGAGTGGCTTCCTCAACTGCAATACCGTCATACTGAATACCAAGGTATCCATCCAATTCCTTGTCGTCCTTGTAACCGCCAATGATGATCCTGCTGTTATTGGGGAATACCAGGCGATGATCGCTGCTGTTGTATTTGTACGGGATGTTACGGAATACAGTGGTAATCAAGTCCTCAAAGGATTCTCTCGCCGCCTTCTGTACTCTACGCAGGAACAGGAATTTTAGTTCGGGTATTCGCTGGCAATCATCCAATCCAACCTGTGCCATGATCGCATGACTTTTACCTGGACCACGCGCACCACCAAGACCTACCAATGTTGGACCGTTAGGATCATCACATAACCTGGCATCGGCGTGAAAGTCTAATTGCTTCGGTTGAGCGGCGTAACCATACTGAATAAACCTGCTGATCTGGTCAACAGGACAGCCCGCTTCTTGCGCACGCGCCAGATAAACTTCTAATTCGTTATCTATCGCCATAAATCTTCTTCAACGCCTTCTCGAATATCTCTTGATTCACCAATGGTTCGCCACCAGATGTAATATCAGTCCGGTCAATAAATAACTTGCGGTACTTTCCGAGCAGTTCCAATGCCCTCAACTGATCCAACAACTCAAATTCAATGCGCGTGGTTTCCTCTCCATCGTTATCCTTGCCATTCTTTATTACAGTGAATTGCTTGATCTTCTTGATTAGTTTCAGTTTGTCTTGCTCTTTGGCTTTATTCAGGTCAAGTTGAAATGCCATAGACGAAACATCCAGAAAGTCGCCCATATCAGCACGTGCAATTTCAGTAAGTTTTTGTAGAATTTCATCAGATTTCATGGCAGAATCATTCAATTTTTGTTGAATTGCTGCCTGTATTTCAACATTCTTCAACATTCTTTGACCGCTCGAATAAGCCGAGTGTTCCGAATATCCAGCACGAATCGCCGCTTGCGTAGCGTTCATGTCGATAAGGTATTCAGTAAGGAATAATTGTTGCTTTGGTTTGAGTGCCATCGTAATCCCTCGTCAGTAGCGCAGGCGTGCAGGAAAGGGGAGGAAACCTGCACACCCACGCCTGATAGATACATTATAGCACTACTGGTAGTAGTAGTTTTCAGAATTGTAAGGTTAACTACTTGACAAGTGTATACGTATTTGGTATACTGTAATCAATCAAACAAAAGGAGATGACACAATGGCAAAACAACAATCAACTTACAGAGTAAGCCCGTACACAAGAGTAAAGATGGATGAGCTGGTTACGATGACCGGAATGACAAAGACAGAGATCATCGGACGCGGTATTGATCTATTCTTCTCGGAGATCGTAAAGGGTGAGGAACACGGGGATACTGCTACGCTGCTGGCGCTGGCGAGCGATAAGATGATCCGTCTCGGTTTCAGCAAAGAGCAGATGGACTTCATCTTCAACGATTGGTCAGAGGGTGACGATCACCTGCGCTGGCTCATCAATGCGCCGAAAAGCGAGATCATGGATTGGTCGGAAGCAACTGATTGGGGTAAGAATCCAGACGTGGAGGAATCAAATGAGTAACCCACTGAATAAAAAAATAACCATCTCTTTTGAAACCTACCCTGTTATTGAAGAGATGCTATCTGATGCGACCAGGCTATCCAGAGCATCAAAAGATATAACTTTCAACCGCGCTATTGTAAGTTACCTGATAAAACTTGAGGACGAGAAGAAAGAAATATCAAAACATGTTGATTACGACTTATTTGTTCAGGTGTTGGATCACCTGGACGAAATTCACTCGTACCAAGAGGTTGCCGATGATATTGAAGATTTGATTTTATCTGGCAAAATAACCAATGATGATCTACATGTGATTAGATTACGCAGCCTTCGTTGGATAAAAAGATTTATAAAAAACATATAACTTCTGGTCGCTCTAAAACTACGGATGCAATTCGATCCGTAGTTTTCTTGCTCTTGTCAGTTGCGCAGATTATCAGCGGGGCTTGCCTGCTGGTGCGCCAGGTGTTTCCTGTTTAGAAAGTCTCGTAATGGGTTGGGGGTTGTAGTTGTTCTCATAAGTTGATTGTACATATTTACCACCAGTTTTGTTAAAACACTTGACTTTTCATTAAGAGTTGTTTATACTATGTAAGTAGTAATTACTACACACAAAGGAGAGAGTGACCATGGCAAAAAGAAATTTCATAGGCGTAAGGTTGGACGGAGAAACCAGTCGGAAGCTGGATTACATCATCGAAAACTCTGACGCGAATATATCCAAACTGGTTCGTCTCGCAATCGTCAACAAGTATTCCGAACTCACAGACACCATCCGCGTACCCCTTGTGGGCAGGGTTGAGGATGAGCGCGTAATGTTCGGCACAGACACCAAGTACGAATAGGAGCGTCATGGCAGAGTTCATCGTTTCACCACAGATGTTTGTAGGGTTCGGAGTAATCGTTGTCGCAACACTCGTTGCTGGTCTGGTTGAAACCATCCAGGGCTGGCGCGATAGTTGGCGCAGGTAATTCATCGTATTCATAAAAAGGGAGAGTGCAAGGTGAAAACACACAGTTACGAAAACGCAACACGGCATGATAAAAGATGGGGTTCGTGGATCGATAAGCGTGATGCGCTTAATCCGCTGCTCAAAGTTCGGGTCTCCAATCTGGAAGATAAATTCTCCTACCACCTGAAACTCCGCAACGAGGCATGGGGTTCTGTAGGGGAGTATGACCGCGAGGCCTGGAAGAATTACACCGAGACAGAGATCAAGCCGGTTATGGAAGCACTTAGCAAGGTGCGCACGATGTTCTTCTGCTTTCACAAGGAGCAGGTAGACAACGGCGATTGTCTCTACTGCCCTGAGTGCGGGGCGGCTGACTATGGACTTGGTTGGGATTGCGTTAGCGGCGTATAGATTAGTGATCGGAAAGTGAGGAGAGAATGACAGAAAATAGATTGGCTTACCAAACACAAGGAACGGTAATTGAATCAGTCGTGATCGGTGGCGACCTTTCACGACTGACGGCGGAGCAACGGGTAGAGTATTACAAGACGGTTTGCGAGTCGATGAACCTGAACCCCTACACACGCCCGTTTGATTATATCACCCTGAATGGCAAACTCACGCTTTATGCGCGCAAAGACGCGGCTGACCAACTCCGCAAAATTCACGGCGTATCAATTGACGACATTGAGATCAGCGAGATGGGCGATTCCTACTTCGTCAAAGTCAAGGGGCATGACAACACTGGGCGGTCAGACGTTGAGATCGGTGTGGTCAACAAGAAGGACATGCAGGGCAACATTGGCAACGTGCAGATGAAAGCGGTGACAAAAGCGAAACGCCGCCTGACCCTCAGCATTTGCGGGCTGGGCTGGCTGGATGAAACCGAAGTAGAGACCATCCCGGACGCGAAGACGGTAGCGGTGGATGATAACGGCGTGATCGAAGCCGAAGTCACACCAGCACCAGTACACGAGCCGGAACTTGACCTCACTCCAGTCCCGCTTGATACCGCGCCAAAGATGTCACTAGAAATGGCCGAGACAGAGACGAACAGCAAGGGCGTGAAGTATAGCGATATTGAGACCGACAAACTCACCCACATGTACAACGCCATGGGCAAACTGGCGAAGAAAACCGACGAGCATATCCGCAAGATGGATGCTATCAAAACAATTCTATCCGCTCGCAACGGCGGATAACAAGACTTTCTGGAGGAAAAAATGGAACAGACAACTGAATATAAGATGTCGGAAGCAGAGAAGAAAGAAGCCCTAAGCATAATTGCGAGGCTGTCAAACTTGGGAAAACCTGGACAATTTGAGGCTAACGATTACAGGGAAAACACCAAACTCGTTTTTTCTGAAAACTGGGCTGACAAAATGAGTTTTCAGGACTTTGAGAAACAGATTCACCAATGGGGGTCTAAGACAGATACCCAAACACTCGGTTCTGAAAAAGCCACGCACGAGCAGGAAGAAAACAGCCAGTTCTCATTTGTCGGGCTTTACGTTTTTCTCGCTGAAACGGTACGGGTATTACCTTCTGACAGAATCGGTAATGCTGTCGGCGCATATTTCAATTTTTCGCAATCAATAGCCGGTACGACAAGAAGGGGTCTTGAAGCAAAGGGTTATGTTTTGACAAAGAGGGATGACGGGAATTGGGATGTCGTACCGCCAAAACCCCCCACGCCACCCGAACAACCGAAGTTGTCAAAAGAAGATGTGCAGAAACTATTTGAAGAATTTTTGAAAAGCAAAGGCTTAACCGCCTGATAACACGACTCCTCCAAGCGCCCGGCGAACGCGCCTTATCCACGCGGGGGGACACAAGACCGGGACAGGAGGGGAAGGGAGAGAGTGAGATGATAGGAAAAGCACACCAGCGTGAAATCCGGGAAATGAAGGAAAAAGAAATTTGTGATCAGCTGACATTTCTTGAAGCACCGGAATCCCCATCTCTAAAAAATGCAGTAATAAAACGAATTGATTTTTTGACAGCTTCAACATTAATTCTTGAGTATGAATGGATTGGAACGATGCCATTACCTAAAAGTTGCCGGTTTATTTATGGAATTTATTTTGAAGGCGTATTAGGTGGGGTTGTTATTTTCGTTGAACCATCTACAAGAAAATTTAACAAATTATATCCGAGGAGGGTTGTGCAGTTGAATAGGGGAGCTGTTGCTCATTGGACGCCTAAAAACACAGCGAGCAGGTTGATTGGAGGCGCAATAAAGGAATTAAAGAAAAACGACGTTTTGGCGATTATTGCCTATTGTACGCCTGAGGCTGGCGAGGTTGGAACGATTTACCAAGCATGTAATTTTATTTACACAGGGAAAACGCAACCGTCAAACTCATATTATTTAGATGGACATTGGGTAAGCGGGAGGACTTTGGCAGATAAGATTTCATGGGCTAAAAATAAAAACTCTATGTGGTTGGACAAGTTTAATAGTTTACCAACAAGAAAAATGCAAGGTAAATTTCGGTATGTATTACCGATAGGAAGTAATTTAGAGAACAAGAGATTTATGACCGATAACAACTATATTTCAATGCCATATCCAAAACGAATGGAGCGCGATGAAAATTGAAATTGACCAACACATTCTCACCACCGTGAAGTCGGTCATGCTCCGCCACGTTGGATCAACCAACCGGATCAGTTACGACGAGCTGACGACCATGATGTACGGCAAGCCGACCGACAACAACCGGCGCAAACTCCGCGCGGTGATCGCCGCTATCAACGGTGACCCCTCCAACGGCGTGGTGATCTGCTCCGACCGCGAGGACGGCGGGCTGTTCATGAACGGGAGCGAGCAGGAGGACATTGAGAAACACGTCCATTTCGCGGCGCAGGAAGAATCGCAGGCCATGAGTACGCTGCAGAAGGTACACGCGTACAAGTCGAAGATCAACAAACTCTACGGCTCGGACGTGCTGAACCCATTACCTGGACAGGGGAGGTTGTTGTAGATGGCTCAATATAGGGCGTTGCATACCAAAATAACGCAGTCATTCGACTTCAACGAGATGCCGGATGATTTTACCCGCCTTATGTGGGCGCTGATGCCGTTGGCGCTGGATAGCGAAGGACGCGGGATATTCAACAGCTCATGGATTCGGTCAAGGCTATTCCCGCTCCGCGAGGACGTGACAGCGAAACAGATCATGGCGGCTATGGATTGGATTGTAGATCGCGGGATGCTGGTCAAGTATGAGGTGGACGGGAGGCAATACTTCTATTCGCCGACTTTCAAGAGTTACCAACGCGGGCTGGAGAAGGAAACAAAAAGCGTTTTACCAGCGCCGGAATTAGTCGAGAGTAACTCCGTACCTACTCCAGAGTTACTCCAGAGTAACTCCAGACCTACTCCAGAGTTAGGCGAGAGTAACTCTCCCTCTAACAAAACGGAACTTAACGGAACTAAAGGAAACGCAGACGGAAGCGTTCTCCCGTCTCCTGCTCCTGATTATCAATTCTCACAAGGCTGGCAAACACGGGTGTTCTCGAAGGTGACGAACATATCCGGTATTCCAGGCTCTGACATGCCAAAAGTCATGGATGCGTTGGATTCTTTACGGTCAAAGTTTACAACCGAAGCAGAGTTGATTGCCTACCTTACCCCCTACTTTGAGAACTGGATCACTCGCAAGACGAAAGACGGGCGCAAGTATGCCAAGAGTAATTGCGCGTGGCTGTACGACCTGGCGCTGGCCGGTGACACGATTACCGCGCCTGCACCTAACCGCGTTTACGAGGTGATCCG
>MTKX01000935.1_pt2 | contig 42564 bp, 31 predicted proteins | sample 1042771 | NCBI WGS metagenome assembly MTKX01 (sample SAMN06212183, study PRJNA360534) | anaerobic digester metagenome | biome: Wastewater treatment plant; material: sludge; isolation source: anaerobic digester fed with sludge from wastewater treatment plant | place: Denmark: WWTP Randers ...
CGCCAGGAGGCGGACGGCCGGTCCCAGGACTTCATCGCCACGGTCAAAGTCCGCTGAACGCGGACCGGCCGGCCGTCAGCCGGTGAAGTGCTCGAAGCCCCGGGCCCGCAGCGGCCGCCGCTTCTTGCCGGGCCCGACGAGCGTGAGCGTCCGTCCCGGTTTGACGACGCCGATCCTCGTCAGCCTGTGCTTCGCCGCCAGGGCCTCGACCGCCGCCGTCCTGGCCGGCCGGACCGTGAACAGGAGCTCGTAGTCCTCTCCCCCGTCGAGGGCCATGGCCAGCGGGTCGCGGGCCAGGCAGTCGAGGGCCGCGCTGATGGGGACGCGCTCGGCCTCGACCACGGCCCCGACCCGGCTCTCGCGGCAGATGTGGGCCAGGTCCACGGAGAGGCCATCCGAGAGGTCGATCATGGCCGAGGCCAGCCGTCGCTCTCCTAGCAGAGCTCCCAGCTCGAGGCGCGGCGACGGATCGAGGAAAGCCATGAGGAGCGGCCGCACGGTCCGGACGACGCCGCGGCTGCCGCCCTTCTCGACCAGGCGCAGGCCGCCCGCCGCGTCGCCCAAAGTCCCCGAGACGTAGATGGCGTCGCCCGGCCGCGCCCCGCTCCGCTTGACCGGGAAGGGCGCCCGCCCCGTGACCGTGACCGCGATCATGACCTTCTCGGCGCCCGACAGGTCGCCGCCGACCAGGGCCACGCCGGCCTCGCGGGCGGCGCTCCTGAAACCGGCCATGAACTGCCTCAGCCAATCGGCGTCCGTGGCCCCGGGCAGGGCCAGGCCGACGAGCGCGTGCAGGGGCCGGCCGCCCATGGCCGCGACGTCGCTCAAGTTGACGTTGAGGGCCTTGCGCCCGAGAAGGCGGGCCGGATGGTCGGTCAGGCGGAAGTCCTCGTCCTCGACCAGGACGTCGGTCGTCAGCAGGAGCGGTCCGTTCGCGCGGACCAGCGCGGCGTCGTCGCCGATGCCGACCAGGATGTCGCGGCGGTCCTGGCGGAACGAGCGCCGGATCATGGCCACGACGCGCCGCTCACCGAGGTGCTTCAGCCGCATGGCTTCCCCCTCTCGGCCTTAGCGTTTCTTGGCTTTGGCCTTTCCCGCCTTCTTCTTCGGGCCCTTGGCCACCGGCGCCGCGAACGGCTCCGTCATGGCCTCGCGGAAGACCTCCTTGACGTCCTCGACATAGATGAACTCCATGTCGCGGATGACCTTCTTGGGGATGTCGTGGAGGTCCTTCTTGTTGGCCGCCGGCATGATCATCTTCTTGACCCCGGCCCGCTGGGCGGCCAGGACCTTCTCCTTGACCCCGCCGATGGGCAGGACGTTGCCGCGCAGGGTGATCTCGCCGGTCATGGCCACGTCCCACTTGACCTTGATGTTGGTGCAGACGGACAGGAAGGCCGTGGCGATGGTCACGCCCGCCGACGGGCCGTCCTTGGGGATGGCCCCCTCGGGGAAATGGACGTGGAAATCGTTCTTGGAGAATACCTGGGCGTCGATGCCGAACTCAGCCGCGTGGGCCCGGGCGTAGCTCAGGGCGGCCTGGGCCGACTCCTTCATGACGTCGCCGAGCGACCCGGTCAGCTGGAGCATGCCCTTGCCGGGCATCTTAGTGGCCTCGACGAACATGATCTCGCCACCGACGGCCGTCCAGGCCACGCCGGTGGCCACGCCGATGCCGTCCTTCTTGAGGAGCTGGTCCTTGAAGATCTTGGGCGGCCCGAGGTGCTTCTCGACCGACTGGGCCGTGACCACGGTCCGGCCCTTCTTGCCCTCGGCCACCTTTCGGGCGACCTTGCGGCAGACCGTGGCGATCTCGCGCTCGAGATTGCGGACACCGGCCTCGCGCGTGTAAAGCGAGATCATCGTTTTGACCGATCCGGCCGTGAAGTCGATGAGCTTGGGCGACAGGGCGTTCTCGGCCACCTGCTTGGGGATGAGGTGGCGGACCGCGATCTGGAGTTTCTCTTCCTCGGTGTAGCCCGGGAGCTCCAGGACTTCCATGCGGTCGCGGAAGGCCGGCTGGATGGGGTCGAGGAGGTTGGCCGTGGTGATGAACATGACCTTCGACAGGTCGTAGGGCACGCCCAGGTAGTGGTCGCGGAACTGGTTGTTCTGCTCGGGGTCGAGGACCTCGAGCAGGGCCGACGACGGGTCGCCGCGGAAGTCGGCCCCGATCTTGTCGACCTCGTCCATCATGAACACGGGGTTCTCCGAACCGGCCCGCCGGATGCCCTGGATGATGCGGCCGGGCATGGCCCCGACGTAGGTCCGGCGGTGGCCGCGGATCTCGGCCTCGTCGTGGACGCCGCCGAGCGAGATGCGCACGAACTTGCGCCCCAGGGCCCGGGCGATGGACTTCCCGAGCGAGGTCTTGCCGACGCCGGGCGGCCCGACGAAGCACAGGATGGGCCCCTTGGCCGACTTCGACAGCTTGCGCACGCCGAGGTACTCGAGGATGCGCTCCTTGACCTTGTCGAGGCCGTAGTGGTCCTCGTCGAGGATCTTCTTGGCCTTGACCAGGTCGAGGGTATCCACGGTCGACTTGTTCCAGGGCAGCCAGAACATCCAGTCGAGGTAGTTGCGGACGACCGAGGTCTCGGCCGACTCGGGGTGCATCTGGTTGAGGCGCGAGATCTGTTTCTCGATCTCCTCCTTGACCTCGTCGGGGACCCGGATCTTGCGCAGCTTCTCCTGGTAGACGCGGATCTCCTCCTGGATCTCGGTGCCCTCGCCGAGCTCCTTCTGGATGGCCTTCATCTGCTGGCGCAGGAAGTACTGTTTCTGGAGCTTGTCCATCTCGCCCTTGGCCTCGGTCGAGATCTTGGACTGGACGTCGAGGAGCTCGAGTTCGCGCGTCAGCAGCTCGTAGACCTTCTTCAGCCGGGCCGACGGGTCGGCGATGTCGAGGATGGCCTGGGCCTCCTCGACCTTGAGCTCGAGGTTGGCGGCCGTCAGGTCGGCCAGGCGCCCGGGCTCGTCGGTGTTGAGGGCGAAGACGAGGGCCTCGGGCGGCAGGTTCTTGCCGAGCGAGGCGGCCCGCTCGAGCCCGGAGCGGACGTTGCGGATGAGGGCTTCGGCCTCGAGGCCTTTCTCGTCCTTCTCCCCCTTCTCCTTGTCGGCCTTCTCGCCCTTCTCGGGCTCGTCGATGACGGAGACCTCGGCCACGACGTGGCCGCCCTCCTCCTCGAAGGAGTGGATGCGGGCCCGGACCAGGCCCTGGGCCAGGATGCGGACCCGGCCGTCGGGGAGCTTGAGCATGCGCAGGATGAGGGCCACCGTGCCGACGTCGTAGACGTCCTCGCGCTTGGGGTCCTCGACCTCCATGTCCTTCTGGGTCAGCAGGAGGATCATGCGGTTGCTCGAGAGCGACGCGTCGATCGCGGCCTTGGACTTCTCGCGCCCGACGAACAGCGGGGCGATCATGTAGGGGAAGATGACGACGTCCCTGAGCAGCAGGACGGGCAGCTTCCCGGGCACCTGGAGCTTGGAGCTCTGGTCCTCGAGGAGGTTGCCGAGCTCTTCGCCGTTCTTGTTGTCGATGCTGGCCATAAAAATGATCTCCGATCAGGGTCTCAACCGCCGTCGCGGCGGGTCTTGATCTCCACCTCCCGCCTTTTGCGAGGCGGCTTCTTCAACACGACCGTCAGCACCCCGTTCTCGAGGGCGGCGCAGGCCCGTTCGGGGTCGACCGAGCCCGGCACGACGACGTCGCGCCGGAAGCGGCCGAACTCCCGCTCGAGCCGGGTGTAGCGCGAGCCCGAGGGCGCCCCCAGCTCCCGCTTGAAGCCGCTGACCTCGAGGCGGCTCGAGAAGAGCAGCACTTTGACGTCCTTCTCGTCGACGCCCGGGAGCTCGATCTCGACGATGAACTCGTCGGCCGTCTCCGAGACGTCGACCGCCGGCAGGGTCACCTCGCCGGGGAGAGGCAGGACGGGCTCGAGCGGCTTGGCCGGCCGGGCCGCGGCCCGGACGCTCGTCTCGGCCTTGCGCGGGCGCGACACGGGCTTGATGCGGCGGACCATGGCGAAACGGGCGGGGGCTATTTTTCCTTCATGAGGTCCTCGAGCTCCCGGCGGAACTCGGCCACGTCGCCGAACTCGCGGTAGACCGAGGCGAACCTCACGTAGGCGACCTTGTCCAACACCTTGAGGCGGTCCATGACCAGCTGGCCGATCTCGGCCACGGAGATCTCCCGGTCCGGGCGCTCCTGGACGATGGACTCGATCTCCTCGATGATCTCCTCGAGCTGGGAGATCTGGATGGGGCGCTTCTCGCAGGCCTTCATCATGCCCCGCAGGAGCTTCTGGGTGTCGAAGGGCTGGCGGGTGCCGTCCTTCTTGACCACCATGTACGGGATCTCCTCGATCTTCTCGTAGGTCGTGAACCGGCGCTTGCAGGACAGGCACTCGCGCCGGCGGCGGATGGAGATCCCCTTCTTGCTCTCGCGGGAATCGATGACCTTGCTCTCAAGGAANNAAGGGTCAGTCCCTCGCGGGCCAATATACCATATCCCAGGGCGCAAGTCACGGCGATCTGGACGGCGTGGAAGACCAGGGTCATGCCCGCCGCCGGGCCCGCGGCCACCCCCAGGATGAGGACCATCCCCAGCTTGCTGAAGTAGTGGAAGCCGCCGACCATGCCCGGGGTCGGGATGGAGGCCCCGACGGCCGTCAGGAAGACGTACGGCCAGACCATGAAGAAGGGCACCGGGACCCGGTAGGCCAGGAAGAAGACCCAGTAGAAAAGCGTGATGCCCAGCCAGACGAGGAGCGACAGGGCGAAGTAGAGCCCCAGCTGGGCGGGGGTGCGGAAGAACTGCAGGCCCTCGACGAAGCCGCGCACGGCCCGTTCGGCGGACGCGGCGGCCTTGGCGGGGAGCGGTTTGAGGAGGAAGGCGGCCACGCGCAGGGCCTTCTCCCGGAAGAAGTAGATGAGGAGGGTGAGCGTCAGTAGGACCACGGCCAGGGCCACTCCGGCCTTCATCCAGTCGACCAGGCTCTCCCCCGCTTCCTGGCCGAGGGGCCAGGAGGAGGCGAAGAGCGGCCGGGCCAGGAGGAACAGGCCGAGCAGGAAGCAATTGGTCAGGGCGTCGAAGACGCGCTCGACGACGACCGTGCCGATGGCGAAGCCCCGCCTGAGGCCCTCCCGGCGGGCCAGGTAGAGGGGCTTGGCCAGCTCGCCCAGCCGGCCCGGGAGGATGGCGCTGACGGTGAAGCCGACGACGTTGGCCGCGACGAGGTTGCGGAAGCGGACGTCGAGCTTCTCCCGGGCCACCAGGACCTGCCAGCGGACGGACCGGGTGACGAAGTGCAGGGCGGACAGGAGCACGGCCAGGAGGAACAGCGGCACGTTGACGCTGGCGATATGGGCGGGCACCTCCCGCCAGGCGACGGAGCGGCCGAAGAAGTAGAGCAGGACGGCGGTCAGGACGAGCCCGGCCGCTATCCGTAGGACGTTCTTGCTCATGCCGGAGAGAATTTTACCACGAATCAGGGATAGGGGACATGTTCCAATTCTCCTGAATTGGTACGTGTCCCCGTTTTCGTTTTGTCCCTGTTTCCTTGACTCCACCGAAGTTCGCGAGGATGATGAGGAGGACTCGGCCCCGGCCACGTGCCTCGAAAGGAGTTCCCATGGGCGACCAAGCCACGAAAAAAGGCCTCTCGGCCGCGACCCTGTCCGTATGGGGAGGCGAAGAGGAATCCCTGTTGCAGGGGGCGACCCAAGTCCCGGTCGTCTACAGCGCCGCCTACGGTTACCCCGACGTGGGCACCTGGCTCGACGTCGCCCTCGGCCGCAAGCCCGGCCATATCTACTCCAGGAACACCAATCCCACCGTCGAAGCCTTCGAGACCAAGGTCCGCCTGCTCGAGGGCGCTCCGACGGCCGCGAGCTTCGCCACGGGCATGGCGGCCATCAGCAACACGCTCCTGACCCTGCTCTCGCCGGGCGACCGGGTCGTCTCGGTCAAGGATTCCTACGGCGGGACGAACAAGCTCTTCCTGGAATTCCTGCCCCGTTTCGGCATCCGGGCGGACCTTTGCGACACGACGGACCACGAACAGATCGAGGCCGCGATCGCCCCGGACTGCCGCGTCGTCTACCTGGAGACGCCTACCAATCCGACGCTCAAGATCATGGACATCGCCCGGCTCGCCGCGGCCGGCCACCGCGCCGGGGCCGTCGTCGTCGCCGACAACACCTTCGCCACGCCCATCAACCAGAACCCGCTGGCCCTGGGAGCGGACCTGGTGATCCACAGCGCGACCAAGTTCCTGGGCGGCCACGCCGACGCCCTGGGAGGCGTCGTTTGCGGCGATCCCGGGCTCGTCGGGCGCGTCTATCACTTCCGCGAGATCACGGGCGCCGCCCTCGACCCGATGGCCGCCTTCCTCCTGATCCGCGGCATGAAGACGCTGCACCTGCGCATCAAGCAGCAGAACGAAAGCGCGCTGACGATCGCCCGCTGGCTCCAGGGACACCCGGCTGTCGAGGTCGTCTTCTACCCCGGGCTCGAAACGCACGTTCACCACGACATCGCCCGCCGCCAGATGCGCGGGTACGGAGGCGTATTGAGCTTCATGCTCAAGGGGGGCTTCGGATCCGTCAAGCGCGTTCTGCCCGGGTTGCGCCTGGCCCGCCGGGCCGCCAATCTGGGCTCGGTCGAGACGATCGCCGGCCCGCCGGCGACGACGAGTCACGTCGAGTGCACGGCGGAGGAACGCGAAGCCATGGGCATCCCCGAGGGACTCGTCCGCTATTCGGTCGGAATCGAGGATACGGAGGAGCTGATCGAGGATCTCCGCCGGGCCCTGGATCTCGCCTAGCCCCCGATAGCGCGTCCCGATTAGGGCCGACTAAAAGGGCTTGAAATCCGCCGGGGATTTCATTAAGATAGTCGTCCCTGCTGGGAAGTCGTCCAACGGCAGGACTCATGACTCTGGATCATGCAATCAAGGTTCGAATCCTTGCTTCCCAGCCAACTCCCCTTCTCCCGAGTCCAAGGTTTATGTTCGACTTATAGCGAGATCTGATCCTCTCGCCGTTTTCCGTCCGAAACCGTAATTCTCCGGCGCTTTCAGTCTGTTTTGGCACGCCACAGACACATGGCGGGCAAATGGGGAGGGGTCTGGTCTGTAAAGATGTCGAGAGCTTCATCCGGAACGCCGCGAGGCCTGTAGAGGCCAAGGTCGGCGGATCCGGCTGAACGGACGGCCCTCCTATTCCCGCAGGCTCGTAGACCCCCGGGGGAGGGTATGGGACGCCGGCCTGGCCCGAGCGCGGGCGTGAGACCGCAATTTTGTGCATAATTTTACTATATTTTTTCCTATGAGGGCGGCGAGAAATAGCTTTAGCTTGAACCAACCCCCTGTTCAGGCTATAAACCGACATAGAGGTTAAGGATATGAACGCAAAAATGATTGAACAAATAGGAGAACATGAGTATCGCGTGCCTAAATCCTATTTGCCCGTTTATTATTATGATGCATTCAATGCGCTGCATAGATACGAGAATTTGCTGCGGGTTTTTATTTATACTGTCCTTAAGAGCGCGCGCGCTGGGGATTGGATCCACGCCCCGGTCAGGTCTTCAGCTTCAGGCCAACTGCTGACTATATCAAGTATTTCAAAAAGGCGAATTAGTGAGATGGAAGATTATAGCCATATCAGCACGCTTCCTAATGTCCCTTTGCTATATTTAACCGTGGACGACCTGTATTCTATGATGACTCATCCCGCTAATATTGATCTATTTCGACGCCAACTAAAACCTTCCCTAGACAAGGTTCTCGGTCCGAAACTTAATGAATTGCGAGAGATTCGAAACCATCTCACCCATTTCAGGAAGATTCTAAGTAAAGACCTCAGCCGGCTGCTATTAAATCTCGAAGATATTTTGGGGCCTATATTAGGATACCTTCAAGAATTAACAGCGGACTATACTAAAATCGAGCTTCCGGGGCCAGAAAGGTTTCAGGCAATCGCCACTTCAATGCTTACTAAAGAAAGGAGGTTCTCTTCAGTCGGCTTTAACAAAAGCACAAAAAATAATTGGATAAAATTAAATATCTTATTTCAGGATATTGACCTCTGCCAATACAAGAACGATATCTATGGCTTAGAAATTGACGAGGATTCTTTAAAAGACCGAATAGCTCCTTTATATCCGCATCTAATTTATTTTGAAAATCGATGGGAAACTGAAGAGGTCACAGACGAGGAAGACGGGACACCCCTTATATTTGAAGTTAAGGGATTAGACATTGTTTTTCACTATGATAGGTTTAATGAATTCTACGAGACTATTCTGGTGTTTATCGATGACCTGATGGACGAATTTGAAAGCGAATACCTGGAACATATTGAATATTGCTCGAAGAACAAGGATCCTCATCAATCTTCACATAAGCTATCGCGCGTTCTTAACAAGGGTGGGTTCAATGACGATTTCGTTGAGGACCCAGATTTTGAACGCGAATTGAAGGATGCTACTGAAAAGCGCGAGGCGACTGAGTTTTCTAAAAAGCATGGATTTAAGACCAGAATAGACATACCCGAGGATTGGACTTATCCCATGGGTAGGAAATGGTCGCTGCTTGAAGGAGATATGCCCTGGCTCACTTAGACTTATTCGCCAGACGGTAGTAATACAAAGACGCATGATTAGGAGGGCACCATGTGGGGGATAGTTATAGGTGGTTTGATTACAATTACAGCCTCGTGGTTGTTTTCCTTGAAAGCTACTAAAGAACTCAAGATAGCCATTCGGGTTCTCGCCGGCTATCTTGAGGGCACAATAAAGGGCGGGGACATATCATTTAACCGCAATAAAGCAGGCGATGTTATTGGGCTGAATATTAGGCTTCATCCTGATCCCATTAGTTCTCATTCTCATGTTGCGGGTAATATCACGCTAATCTCGGATGAGAAGAAGTCCGAGTAATAATTTGCGACTGACATTCTTGAGGCTTTCTGATCTCGGAGGCTATGGGGGGTGAGACGCCGCCTGGCCCGCACGAGGGTGTGAGGTCGCAATTCGCTGCAATAAATTGATAAAGATATTACTTATTGACGGTTGAGTATACTGACCTGACCCCCACACAGGGATCCAGCCCTTGTGCTAAGATTTTGCTGGATCGAGGGAGGATAGTATGGCTAGGAAGCGGTTTTCCCCGGAGCAGATCATCGCCATGCTCCGGGAGGCAGACGTCCTTCTCAATCAATCGAACCCGGTCGCCGAGGTCTGCCGGAAGCTGGGCGTGTCCGAGCAGACCTACTACCGCTGGCGTAAGGAGTACGGCGGGATGAGGGTGGACCAGGCGAAACGGCTCAAGGAGCTTGAGCAGGAGAACGCCCGGTTGAAGAAGCTTGTGGCGGACCTATCCCTGGACAACGCCATCCTGAAAGAGGTTAACCGGGGAGACTTCTGAGCCCGGCCAAGAGAGGCCGGGCGGTCGAGCATGTGTGTGACGTGATGGGTATCTCTGAGAGACGGGCCTGTCGGGCGATCGGGCAGCCGCGGTCGACGCAGCGGCACGAACGCAAGGTCCCCGATGGCGAGGAGCGGCTCGTCAGCCAGATCGTAAGGCTGGCTACGGAGTATGGACGCTATGGCTATCGGCGGATCACGGCTCTAGTGCGGACGGACGGATGGAAGGTCAACCACAAACGAGTGGAGAGGATATGGCGGCGGGAGGGCCTGAAGGTACCCCAGGAGCAGCCCAAGCGAGGCCAGTTATGGCTCAACGATGGATCCTGTGTCCGACTGCGTCCCGAGAGGAAGGACCAGGTCTGGAGCTACGACATGATGATGGAAAGGACGTCTGACGGCCAGCCTCTTCGGATCCTGGCTATCATCAACGAATACACCCGGGAATGCCTGGCGCTCCACGTGGCCCGGAGGATCAGATCCGCCGACGTTCTGGACCAGCTTTATGAGCTGTTCCTCGGGAGAGGCTTGCCCGAATACATCCGGTCTGACAACGGCCGGGAGATCGCGGCTAAGGCAGTTCGCAAATGGCTGAACGGACTCGACGTGACGACGCTTTTCATCGAGCCTGGGAGCCCCTGGGAGAACGGCTATATCGAATCGTTCAACGGCAAAATGCGGGATGAGCTTCTGAACGGGGAGCTACTGGATACGCTGGAGGAGGCGAAGGTGCTTGTGGCGGCTTGGCGAAAGACCTACAATCGCATCAGGCTGCACAGCTCCTTGGGATACAGGCCGCCGGCGCCGGAGACCCAAATGGTCGGAAAGTTCACTCTAGGGCTGGTACCCTGTTGAGGGGCAGGTCAGGTCTGCTCCAGGCTATGACTGAGGCCACCGGAGCGACTCCAAATCCTAAGAACCGTAAGAGACCAACCTCTAGAGCCCGGACCAATGCCAGGCGCAGATAGGCCCTATCCTAAAGAATCTAAGGGAATAATTGGACAGGATGCGTGCTTTTAACGGCTAGGTCCATAATGAATCCCCGGATAGGGGGAAGAAAGGTTACAGGACCCTAGAACCTATATATTGGCCCTGTGGACTGGATGTATCAGTAAGGAGATATCTGCTCTGAGAAGATACTGGGTAAGGATGATTCTTCTTTATTCTGATTCTCTCTTCCTGAAGCAGTAGACTAGGCAAGGTCTCCCTTCTCCCCCCAAGATTTCCTCTTAAGCGACTTTACCCTCTCGCAAATATACAGCAATAAATGAGCATATTAGGGGGAACCTTTGTTTGCTTGTGTGCCGAAAAAAGGGCGCCGGCCTTAAAGTCCTAACGATTAGCCTCTGGCAGCGTTGTGGGAATTATCGATACAAATTCTGCGACTATGCGAACGTCCCCTTCGTCGTTTGGCTCAATAATGATGGGGGTGAAGTCAGGATTTCGGGGTTTGAGGACTATTCTGGCATGCTCCCATTCCCCATCCTTAGCGCTTCGCTTCTCGCTCTCATAGACCTTAACCGTATATTGACCTCCGGTGTGGGGATCAGTAATTCCTGCGTGCCAGACCAAGACAGTTTTACCTTGTCGGGTGCCGGCGGTGGGCAAACGGAATAGACAATAGGACCCGTCTGGGATACTTGGTTCCATTGACTTCCCTCGAACCCTTGCCACGAACATACCCTCCGCGAATCTGGGGTGCTCATCCCAGGTGATCCAATCTTCAGACCAGGTCACATCGTAAACAGGGAGCTCTTGTTCTTCGCTAAATCTGCCGGCGGCCGCTTGAATAGTTGTTAACGGGACGCAATCCCTCCAAATAGTTTCTTTCGTAGGGTCCACAAACCGAAAGGGTCGAATCTTCTCTGCTATTCCTGCATGGAATTCGATTACGTTACGAAGCCTGTTCAAGTCTTCACATATTTCAAATGCCCACTGGCCATAGCGGCCCAGATTATTAACTGAACCTACCCATTTCTTAGCGGCTGCATTCTTAGCAAGCACTTGATCCTCGCCATGTATCTTTCCGGCCTTGCCTTTAATCTCCAGTATGAGATATGCCCCATTCTGGAGTCTGACGATGAAATCTGGCTCGTAGTTGTGATGGTTTCCTTCATATTGATAGGGTACGATCAAACCAATTTGTCGATCATTTGGAGCAAAACACTCCACACAATCAAGAAGCTCCATCACATGTATCGCTTGGCGTTCCCAACTGCTCTGGATCATAGCTCGGTTTAGGTGGCTCTTAACGAGGTTCTGCACTTGCCGACAGGTCTTATAGTTAACATTTGCGGTGGTCGTAAATGGCTGAAATGAATTGAGCACAGGCAATAGTCTGGCTCTGTCTTTTGAGATTGCAGGAAGGATGTTATCGCGGATACGCTCTCGGAGGATTTGGGCATATCGCTGGAGTCCCAACTCGCGTATATCGACCCCCTCCTTCAATACAACCTTTTTAGCGATATAGGATTGTACGATTTCCATGATTTTGGGAAATAGCTGGTGACGCGCCAAATATCTAATTCTTCCCCTATCGCTGGTAGCTTCCTGAGCGCCATGCAGCAGGTCATCCAAAATGAGCTGTGTGAGCCGAAATACAATCTGCTGTGGACGGACAGATGCATAGTATTCATCGCGTGTTTGCTTAATGAAAGTTCCCCCCTCCCCGCAGGCCGCTGGATCGTCCTGGTATCCACGCGTGGGAACAAGCCACACCTCACCGGGCTCTTTATCTACTACAAGGCCATCCAGATTGTCCACGTTGCATTCGATGCCGCCATCTCGAAGGCTATAAACATAGCTTTCAACATTAGGCATACGAATTTCAAATTGAGCTCTTTCAGGGACTGCATAGATATCATGATAAACGGGATCAGGCCCGCCCTTTTCTTTCGGCTTACCTTTGAAGGGTATCAAGGAAAATGGGATTCCGTAGACATCTACATACTCTGGATTAAGCTTCCCCGTTTCAGGATCAGGCACATAGCTCATCCGTCGAAGGCCGCGGCCAACTACCTGCTCACAAAGAAGCTGACTGTCAAAGGCGCGCACGCCAAGGATATGGGTGACGTTATTTGCATCCCACCCTTCAGTTAACATGGAGACCGATACTACGCAGCGAACCTGCTCACCCGCCCCCCCCGCTTGCCAACGGTATCGATAATTTCTCGCAACCTCAAGGCCGCCTGGTCTTTTGTTTCTCCCTCATCGGTTTCCAGCTTCTTTAATAGTCTCGAATCAATCCGAATTGTATGCTGTGCCCCAGCGCCGTTAGCTAGCTCAGGAAGTATCTCACTCGAATTATATCGTTTGATCTTGATGGTCTTTCCATCCTCATCGAGTGTATCAACTTCACATTCACCGCTTATCTTTCTAAAGAAGACATCAGCAATATCCGTATTATTACAGACTACAATTAGCACAGGAGGGGTAAATACTTGTCCACCGGCATCCTCGTTGTATCGGTCGAACTGCTTTTTCCATTGACTTGCCAGGGTAGTAAGGGCCCCCTGTGCATATCTAAAAATGGCGTCCGGCTTAGGCTTACCACGTCGAATATAGTCGCTTTCGCCGAGTTCGTTGCTAGTGATATTACGCCACAACCGGAAGTACTTAGGGTCAGGACGACCTGCCTCATCCTTGGCACCGGCATCATCACGGACAGGGAGCCGAGGGACTTTAACGATGCCGGATTCGATCGCATCTACAAGGCCAAAATCACTCACTATCCATGGAAACGGACTGCCCTCTGGATATCCGCTATTAGCTAGATAGAAGGGCGTCGCTGATAAGTCTACACAAGCGATTATGCTGGCTTCAGTTTCACCGTCCATATCTTTTCCGATAAGGCCCGAGTTATTTATTGTGTCTAGTCCCGCAAGCCATACTCGAGCTTCTTCGGCTTCATCTTCGAGCGTCTCCTTCTCTTCTTGTTCCTTGCCCTGAAGGAGCTCCCTCTCATCTACCTCGGAAAATATGCGCTTACGCCAGCAGTGGTGTCCTTCATCATTGAGGACTAGGATAGGCAATCGAAGCGCTAAATCGCCTAGCCGATCTTTAGTGAAAGCTTCGGGAGTTTCTGCTCCTTTTTGCACAACGGCGTAGCTCTTTCCGTCTTCCGAATGTTCGCTCTTCTGAGCAAAAACATGCCAGTTGGTAATGAGCAACTTCCCCGCGGCCATACACTCTCTGTACTTTGAAGGAACTAGATCGAACGTGTCATAGTAATTATCTGGATCTTCAGGAGAGAGTACTTGCAGTCGCTTTTTTACAGTCAGGTTAGGAGCACAGATTAGGATACCGTTGGGAAATTGCTTAGAGGCTGGATTACGACTGCGATTACAGAACGCCCACGCAATGATCATAGCCATTACGATAGTCTTGCCACTTCCTGTGGCCATTTTGCATGCGAGTCGCCGAAGCGGAATCAATCCGGGATCGATAGCTGGGTCGACAAGTCGCGGAAAGAAGTCCTCGGATACGGTCTTAAAAGCCGACCTCTCCCCCCTCAGAAGTTGGCTCATTTGGTCTTGCGTAACCTCAAACTTCTGAAATCCTGTCGTGCGGAGACGGCCAGGTATCGCTATCTCTAGAAGATAGATCATGGTTTCGACAGATTCTCTCTGACAAAAGAAAAGGCGACGTGGACGATCCGGGCGCATCCACCAAGCCAGGAGCTCCCTTGTGATCTGAGAAGCACCTCGATAGCCGGACTCCCGCCAGCGCCGAACATCCTCCCTGAGGCGGTTGACTAAGGGGAGGTCTTCCTCGCTCTCCTCTTTGAACAGATCCATTTCCGCTTGGGAAGAGCCAATTCTTTTTGTTTTGAAGTAATAACGGGCGGGCCGGCGGCCAGGAACTTGCGATGGAATCCCGCCCTTATAGAGCCAATAAGAGCGAGGTTCCTCGTAAGGATTATTTAGAATTGGGTCAGGGACCGCCTGAGTTGGAGTCCAATCTTCCTGCGTTTGTTCGCCTTCCGCTCGACTCCGATTCTTCATTATTAATTATCCGTTTCTAGTTTGGCGATAGCCATTACTTCGTTGCCACGTGGGTCAATAACCTTTGCGGCCACCCGTTTATGCTGACCAATCTTAAAAGGAATAGAGATTGTCCCATTCAAAGCCTTAAAGGCTTCTACATCGGCTTGTGAGCCAAGGCTCTTGGCAATCTTTTCCCAAGCATTCTGATCAGGGAAAAAGGCCTGATTAATACAAAAGCACCGGCCATCATAATCACTATCCAAGAACCAAGCCGCCACCTTTTCGGCCTTCGTGGAGCGGACTTCTCCATTCAACGGATCATAGATATCTACTCCAAGAAGCTCTACGGTATATTCATCGTTCGCAACTTTCTTCACTTTGATCTCTGGGTTTCCGAATACAGTGAATAACTGGCTCTTAGGGGTATCCTTGAGCAATCCATCCATGCCCGGGCTGATATCAGGGCGAATATGGGCTATATGAATTTTCTGTCTAGGATGCTGATTCTCTTGGACTGAATCCAAAGCGGCCGCGTCGAAACTAAAGCCCGCTATAATAAGCTCATCATAGCGCCTGCCTGCACGGATAATATCACCCACTTGTTCGGCTGTCACCGGTCCGAATTGCGGCCCAAAGGTAATGCCAATGTTGTTGGCCTCATTCGCATTTTCTTTCTTCCAAATCGCTTCTGCATGCACAAGCGTACCCGTAGTTTCTTCATATAAGGGCTCCACACGGGCAAATTCCTGGTGCTGATTATTTGGAAAAGTAATCCCATCCTTACGGATTAACTCTATCATCCGGGACAGATAGGCTCGGAGGTTCTGGACCTCGCTGACCATATCCTCTGACGCCCCTCCCTCGTCTGCATTGCGAGCATTATCCGCATTGCCAATAGAGACCTCTTCAGGCCGGACACCCTCGACCGTGAAAGGGCCAGAAACACGAACTATGCCCTTTACTATCTCAGGATGATCAACGAGTTCTTCTTGATCGACATTCGCTGCGATGCAAGCATTTACCTCGCCCATCTTTATTTGCATGGCTCGTCGGTAGGCAATCACTGCATCTTGGAGATCCTTGGACCAGTCGGGATCAGTATCATAAGGGACCTCCCAATGCTCCCACCTAATTCCGGGATGAGGAAGAGCCCAGCGCCGATTGTCAGCCTCAGTGATTGCACTCTTTCCTTCGTTTTTTGCTTTTTCAAGTAGCTTGCTTCTTAATCTGCTTATTATCTTGTCCGGCATCTCGTTCAACGCTTTGTTACATGCTTCCAAGGCTTTTGATAGTATCGGTCGGTGACGGTCAAAAATCGAATCGAGGTTTTGGTTCTGCGCAATACTTTTCAGGGTGATATGTGGAATTACTGAATACTTAAAACCGCTAGAAACTCCAGATTGGTCATCCCTTAAGCGGAAATAGTCGAAACAAGCAGTGAGCAATCTTTGTCGTGCCAAAGCGAGAGCAACTCTACTCGAATCAATTGTTATCCACCTGCGTCCCCATTGTTCGCATAAAAAGGCGGTAGTTCCGCTTCCGCAGGTTGGATCTAGCACTAGATCGCCTGGGTCACTTGTCATCAGAATGCATCGTTGAATTACTTTTGTATTTGTCTGAACAACATAACGCTTGTCTGCTAGAAAACTACTGATTGTATCTTCCCAAAGATTGCTTAGAGGTCTTGCCGGGAAATCTTCTAGGTAGCGTACGTACCATATGTTCTCCCCAGAACGCACCAACCGATTTGATTCGAAGAGACGCGGCATCCCCTCTGCACCCGTCTTCCATACCCCAGGGTGAGGTCGATACGTCTTTCCCTCGAATGCCACTTCAAATCGAGTAGTATCAACCCCAGAGCTCGACGTCATATTGTCAGCCCCAAAGATTTTATGTCCATCGGCCAGCAATGAAGATATGTCGTCCGTCGACTTTATCCTCCGTCGAAATCCGTCTCTTCTCTCTATCCACGTGTATTGGGACGCGCCTTCGCTTCCATATTCCTTGGGCAGGAACAATTGGCGATACTTAATTTTCGAAATATCCTTCGCATACCATATGAGGTAATCACAAACACTCGCTATTGTTTTTGTGGCTCCTGATATGCTTCCAGCTCCGCTGGTCTTCCTAAAGGGGATGACGCTCACGAAGTTTTCCGGCCCGTAAACCTCATCAAGCAGTACTCTAACTCGATGAACGTTCTCGTCACTTATCTGCATAAAAATGCTGCCTGTTTCGCTAAGAAGATCGCGAGAAAGAACAAGCCTGTCGTATAGATATGAAAGATATGAATGAACGCCCAGGTTCCATGTGTCTCGATATGCCTTTACCATTTCAGGCTCACGCGTTAAGTCAGATTCTGCATCCGATACGCTTTTCTTGCCTACGAAAGGCTGGAAATTCGATCCATATCTAATTCCATAGGGTGGATCAATGTAGATCACCTGGACCTTACCACCTAGGTTTTCACGAAAGGCTAGTGACGACATGACCTGGAGGCTATCGCCGAGGATTAGCCTATTAGCCCAATCCACGTCATGTTGATAGAACTGTACCTCTTTTTGATATGGCAATTGAGGATCTGCAAATAGACTCCGTTGTAAATCCTCACGCATTGCGGCCCGGACGATGGCCTGCGCGCTTACACGTTCGTGAATATGTAATGCAACAGGATCGACTTCAAACCAACTGCGATCATAGTGCTCCTTCTTCTCCGCCCATTCCAACCATGGCTGTTGAGTGGAAACGGCTTTTTCAAGAAGCACTTTTTCCCGCTTTGTCAGATACTGCGCCACCTTTTCGCTGACGGCCGTTAAATGATCTGGCTTTCCTTCGGGGTCAAACTGCAACTGAGGGGACAGATGTGGGCTATAGTAGTACCTTACTTTCTTAATCCTTGGCACCTCGCCTTCGGAGGCAATTTTCGCTAGCGGTACGTTCTTACGCTTTTCGTCGATATGACGGTAATCCCTTGTCTCTATTGGTTTCTTGATCTTTCTTGTTTGCGCCATTTATTGCACTCCCCTAATGTACCGAGACCTGAAGCAAACTGGGTGGCAAGTCATCCGTTGCCAATACTCTAATAGCCAATTATCGTCAGCCTATAGGGAAAACGAAAGCGCGTATGCGAGTAAAGAGCTATGGCGAGGGCGCTGGCATGATCAAAATCCCTGCTTATTATGGGAACACCCGAAGAGAGGAACTTATAGGCATTGGGAACAGCGATAACCAAATGGTCGACCTGAACCATTAGCAGTCCTTGGATTAAGTCTCTGTAGACAGCGTTTCCCATCCATGATCTACCAGCCTCAACTTCAAGTCCGCAATGCCATTTGCGATGGTACGCATCAACCTCATAGGTCACCGTCGGTTGGCCATTTATTCCAAAAAATACAGGGCGGAGTACTTTAGCCTGCTTGGATTTTCCACGCTCGACTTTGAATCCAAGAAGCTCTAAATCTTTCCTAAGAACTGCAAGCACATCATTGCCCTTGAGTCCCTTCTCCAGACTTGTCGTGCCAATCCTGTTCTGGTACCGTCTAAATACCTTTACTATGTTTTCAATAAAGCTTGGGGGAGGTTCTGTTAATGGGAGAGTGAGGTATCGTATCATCTAGCATCTCCAGTTTAAGGGGCTCGGCTACATTTCCGCTATTGATTTTGCCTCGCGGTTCTCCCCATGATGTCTAGTACCCGACCGCCTGGCTTGAGGCTAATGGCCGTATATCGATGCGCTAGAGCGATCGGAGCCAAGGCGTCACGATATAGGTCCGTCTCTACCTCCGTGATGAGTCTTAGCACTCGCGGCAGCTCCTCATATTGGCTGATAATAGCTTTATCCTCTGAGAAGTTGCCTGTCTTTGTGGGAAATGTATAGGGCAATGCAAAAACAAAGAGTTTCCCAGAGGGCGTTTTAAAGGCAAAGTCATGGCCATAATATGTCTCGCTTCCGAATCCATTGCCAGACCGCTCGATTCCAAGATAGCTATACCTGAACTCATCGCTTATGCTGAATAGCCGATTCACCGGGATATGTTGATTTAGAAGCTGCATATACTCGACAACATATCCCCCCTTTTGGAGACCAACGACTACCGGGGATGGCAATCCTCTGGCGCGCTGCCTTTCTCGCAAAAGATGGAAATATCGCATAATTGATTTATGGAGCCACGCCGCTTGCCCGAATACGGCCAGCGGCCCATCGACTAATGCGGCTAGGCCGCCCAACTGAGCCGGAGCTACGTCAGCAATGAAGCGTAAGTAGTGGACAGGCAAGAGATGTTCGATATAACTCATGAACCGTGAGGAGGGTTCTTGGTTAGGGTGAAAATCGCTGACAGCTTCCCATAGGCGAAGGCAGTCACTGATATATAAGGGCCGACCGCACCTAGGACAAATATGCTCCGGCTCCTCTGGATCAAGATTAATGTCCCGGGCGGCGCAATCCTGTGTTGGGCAGCGATGAATAACGATTGTCCCAGGAGAAGCGTCCCCAAGCTGTGGCCTCAGCTGTGCCAATTCGATAAGTGTGCCCATCAGACTGGTATCTGGTTCGTCTCTACGAAAGCGAGTGGCTTCGGACCAGAGAAAGGCATCGATCTGCCTTCGGAACGTTGACTTAACGGAATCATCATCCGGCATCTTGAAGTTGGACAGGGGAAGAACGAGGCTCAGCGTATCGCGGTTCCGTTGTAGAGCCGCGACCCTAAAGGGATCGATTAGTTGTGTATGCGAATCCTCCAAGCCTTGAAAGTCCTGCATCTCAATAAGGATAGTGCTGAACTTAAGGTAGCAAACCTGGATGCTGGGCAATCTATTGTCTATGCTCGATGCATAAAAACTGCCATCCGAGGCGATCACATAGTTGATGCCAGAATCGTTACTGTAGTCTGGCGGTTCTATAAAGCAGGAGGCTAGCTCTTGGCTTGCTGCCTCCGAAGGCTCGCGAAGCGGCCGGCACTGTTCAAGGAAGTTCCTGACATCCGGGTTTCTAACCACATCGCTGTGGGCAGTCTTGCTACCATATTGATTCTCGTAAGGCATTCTCGCCACCTCAGCTTATCGGTCTGGCAGCCTCTTGTCGCTCACGATCAGGATCGAATTTATGTATTTGCACTGGAATAACAAAGGGACTTGAAAGGGTCTTTGCGCGGGCGAAGCCGACGTCTTGAGCACGAATGAGCGATGGTCCGAAATCGCCGAAATCATAAAACCTTGATAATTCCCTTACTTCGCCCTCGTTGTTGATATGAGAAACAAACATGTTTTCCGTATTTGCCAATATATTGGGATGCACGGACGATATTTCCTGTGTTGCATACACAATCCCAATCCTAAACTTGGCTCCTTCCTTAGCAATTCTCGGCCACGTATCAGACAAGTCGTCCTTTCGTCCCATAATATTATGGGCTTCTTCGACGTAGATCATGATATTTGGAGGGAAAGCTCCCTCATTGAAAGTTCCCATGGATCTCTTAAATATATGCTGAGCGATAACCTTGCTCAAATGAGTCCGATGATTAGGATCACCAACGGACAGGTCGAGTATTACAACCTTCCCATTAAGCAGATGTCCATAGATCTCCTCAGACACGTCTTGCGTACGATCGGGTGAATGGAAGTCTTTTAAGGGATTAAGGTGCTTATACCCGGTAATATAGGCATCATTACTATTACGGCCGGCGAGCATATTGAGCAAGGCAATCGCATCTTCATCAAACCAGGGATTTCCTGAAGATGAGATTAGTTGTTCGTCGCGATTTACAGCTCTAGCCTTCTCAAACCAGCGTACTGCCTGGTCGAGGGTCAGCCTAAGTCGTCCTCTTTCTCCACTTGGGAATTCGTTTTCTGGATCAACAGCATTTCTTATTTCCTCGTTGACAGGAAATGAGACATTAATGCCCGCAGACGCGGGAAATCCTGCCTTCTTTAGCATCGCCTGATAGATCGCCTGTTTAACTTGCCATCGGTAATGAGAAGATCGGTCTTCCCTATCAGGTTCTTCGAACGAAACGTTAAGGAACGCCCGCAAGTCCGCTGAAGCCGTAACACGGTCCGCCATAACTTGCTGTATAATCATGAACCCTTCGGGAATCTGAAGATAAAAGTTGTTTTGTATTAAATGAAAACCACGAGCAGGCAACATCCGGTAGCGCTCTGTCTGATGGGGATATACATCTGCCAGGGCGCCGACATCCTGTTGGTTGGCGTTGGCGTATTCGCCATTTAGATCATAAATAATCTGGCCAATTCTCAAGCCGGTCTGATCTGCCGTACGCTTCACCACGGAAACCAGCTGCTTAATCATGTTGGATTTCCCTGTACGGGTCATTCCGAATACACCTGTCCGCCTGGCTAGGAAATCTATGGATTGAATACGGAATATGACCTCAGGGTCTGTTAGCTGAAGACGATTCGTAGAAGTATAACGAATTGAGCCTATTGGAAAGTCCGGCATTTGGCCGTTGATTCCGAGGCGCCGAGCGTCTTCAAGAGCCGCCGCCTCTCTGATGGGGCTGATATAATTAACTATCGTAGCCAACACCTCTCCTCTTGGTTTGTATACTTGTAGTCGCGCCGCAGAATGATAGGATTCCAGATCACTTCCAAGGCAAAGGCGGCCGCCCTCATTAGCATAGAATGTTCCAAGAATGCGACATTGCAGTCCATTGAACTGCAATTGGCTCCTGGTGAGATCATCTATTTCCCCTGAACCTGCTCGGCTGTCCTGCCTTTCCTGAAAATGCTCGATCTTTGTAATTACCAGGTCATCGTCCATTGGTAGTTTTGCCGAACTTACCACTCTAAGTAGGACGATCTCTTTCAGGGATGGGCTCGCAGAAGTGTACGTCTCCGGATCAAATGCAGATGCCAGAAGGAAAGAATTGTGAGGGACGCCATTTACTCTTGCCTTCCAGATGTCATTAGTCATTACGAACGCATTCTCGTAGTCAATTTGGTAAACCCAGCCAACAAAATTATCACTTTGGATCATTTGGGGTAACCGATCTCTTGCTGCGATTCTGTCGGCTATCGGCATCATGTTCTCCTTTTTAGCAAGCACCTGTTGCTTGCAACGATTTCTTTCTTTATATCACGCTGATGATGATTTAAGCTGGGCGAGTAACGGACCGATATCAGTCGATAGCTTAAGTGGTACTTTCGTAAAAGGGCAAGGGCCTCAGGGCAATGGTCATAACTAAGCAACCAAGGAATCTTTGTTTTTGCGAGTCTAGATATTACCGCTTCATGATCTTCTGGCTTGAAATAATAGTTGTACAGGCGCTCAGCTTTATGGAAGAAAGGGGGATCCAGGTACAGGAACAGATCTTTCTTCTGAGCTTGAGGGAATTCAGCATAGTGGGCCAAGGTATCTTGCCATCCAGAAGCTTCAGTCTTTTCGACGCAACCACGGTATTCCCATAGCGCTTTTAGGCGCTCCAGAATGGTATTACGATAAAATCGACACCCGATTTTGAATTGTGATCTTTGGCTCTTTCCTCCCAGGGGTCCCGCCTTTAGAGACAAGATGCCAGAAAAGCTTGTGCGGTTCAAAAAAAGGCACTTCCATGCGTTTGCACGATGGTCGCCCAAACGCAGGTCGTGAAGCCTGACCCATTCGTCCAATGTAATCTCAGCGTTACGCACTTTTTTTCGCAGCCATGCCCCATCATTAAAAACAGTCAGCCAAAAAGAAGCAATCAATGGATTGATGTCATATAAAGCAATCTTATCAACGAGGCCTTTCCCAAGAAGAAAAAGGGCAACGCTTGCTCCTCCCGCAAATGGTTCGACAAAGAGTTTGGGACGGAGGTCGTTATATTTCAAGAAATGTTCCATATAATCACACAGAAATGCCTTGCCGCCTGGATAGCGAAGCGGACTGCGGAGGGGCTCTCCTAAGGGCTCCTTATTCATTCTTCTTTCCTATTTTGTCGTGGTCGCCGCCAGACTTTACGCCATTTAGGATCCTCCCGATGACGAAACCCTGAGTGACATCCGAATTGTCCTTGGTGCGTTTATCAGAATTCGCGTCCGTGCCACCTTCGAATCCCTCTGCCCGACTATGCCCACAAACAAGCCGATATTCGCACTTGGCGCATCGCTCAGCAGCCGGATTTGGGATAAACATACCTTTCTTTATGCCACGGATAGAACTGGCAACAGCTGCAAGGGACTCTTGGCTCTTAGGTTCACTTATATCCACAGCACTACGAGTACCGTTCTTTAATTCGTGTAGATATCCAGCAGCCACTTCTAAGCCTTCACCTCGGGCCGCCGACGCATAAACACTTATCTGGAGTTCGTACCGTTCTTCTCTAAGAGGATCGGTGGCTGTTTTGTAGTCAACGATAGCCAAGCGCCCTATCCGGCCATCTTCTGCGTCCAGAATGACGTCAGCCCGTCCGGCAAGAACGCCGCCTTCGATACGAACTTCGAACGGCCTCTCTGTGGCCCATATCCGCCTTAAATCTTCAGAATAATTTCTAATATATTGATTGACCAACCGTGTGGCAGTTTGACTCATTCGGTCAAAGGTCGGGTGATCGGCAAAGGGCAGGTAGAATTCTTTTGCTATGATTTGGCTGATTTCATCGGGATCAGGCATATCGCTCTTAATCCTAGCTTTCTCTGCGATTTGGCGGAGGACATGATGCAGGGCCTTGCCGTAGCCGAGCTCTATGGCCAATTCCTGCTGAAAGCCTAACAGACGATTAAGCCGATATCGGTATCCACATTCCTCAAAATTGGCAATATCTGAGAAAGAAACTTCAAGAGAAGGAGATTCGACTTCAGTTTGCGACTTCGGAGCAATCGGAATGGGCAAGGAGGCCATTTGACGAATGCCTCCATGAGCTTTGGCAATTTCGCTGAGGTAAGGAGAAGGCTTTGTTTTCCTTTTGATTCGCTCGAAATAGGAAGCATAAACGGCATCCCGTGCCCGTGTTAGAGCAACATAGAATAATCTCCGCTCTTCAGCGTCGCCCCCCTCATACCTTGCCCGTATATTGCGCGGAAATATGTCTTCGCTCAGAAGCCACTCTTGGGACTTACCAGCGTTCGAGGAAGGGAACCTCCGATCCGTCATAGACGGAAGAAACACAATAGGCCATTCAAGTCCCTTGGCTTGGTGAACCGTGAGAATGTCCACTGCATCAATATCAGCGATCTGCTCGCCCTCAAAATCCTCATATGCATCACGGGCATAATGAAGGAGGTAGTTATACAGTTTCTGATAGAAGGGTTTTCCGCGGTCTCGGCCGCCACGGAATACCTGCTTATTATCTTCTGATACAAATCGACCTCGCCGGGTGACATGCTCGAAATCGGCAAGGACTTCCGAGAATCTCGCAAAGCCGCCTAACCGAGCCGAACCTGGGGGGCCTTGTATATCAATATGCTGGGCGCCCAGGAAATTAAGCAGCTTGTAGAAATCTCCGACAAGGTCGATTGGCCTGTTGCACTTAAAGCGGAATGAGCGCCAGTCTTCAATAAACCTCTGGAGTCCTGGGATATCTTCTCCATTGTTAAAATGCTTACTCAGCTCCGAGGCAACTCGATTGAGTTCTGCCGGTCTGGACGGGCCATATCTTGAGTCTTTCCAATCGCCTCCGACAAACCATGCGAAGATTTCCCCAAAACAGTTAATTTCCGGCTGTAAGAATAGTCCCGTACGACCTCCGCAGGAATACGGAATGCCGTAATCTTCAAGGGCTTCTATCAGAGGAGGCGCCGACGTGCGCACCGATCGATAAAGGATTGCCACATCCCGGTAACGAAAGCCTTGCTTTCGAATAGAATAAATCGTATCCGCGATTAGCGCGGCCTCTTCATCCTCAGTCCCAGCGGACCAGGGAATTACCTGGCACTGAGCGTCCATCCTTACTGGCTTCATGGCCTTATTAAGACGCCCAGGGATAGACTGCGAGAAAAGGTTGGCAGCACGTACGATATCGGGTCTGCTCCTTCGATTGGTTTCCAGCTTAATGACAACCGTATCCTTTCGACGTTCAGCAAAAGACAGGATGTTACTTATATCCGACCCGCGCCATTGATAAATAGACTGGTCGTCGTCGCCCACTACGCAAAGTTGAACGGGATGTTTCGAAAGCAGATTAATCAGTTGCTCTTGGGCCGGATTAATGTCTTGATATTCGTCGACGATAAGGTGCTTTAAGGCTGAATGGACGCATGTAAAGACCTGAGGTTCACTCAGGACCGCCACGGCTCTGCTTATTATCATTCCAAAGGTCAGAAAGTGATAGCGGTCAAGCAGATCTAAATAGGCTTCGTAACAGTCGCCAAGGGGAGACCCTTGCAGGAGATCTGTCCTAATGAGTTCATTTCCGATAACATCAACGGCCTTAGCAAAATCGCGAATAGGTTGCCAGTGGCGAGAGCCCAATTTGTGCAAGCCAAGATTCTTGTATTCTCGGCTTAAGAATCCAAAATGTCTATGCTCGTCGAGCACATCATAGTTCCCGTATTGCGGCACATTGTATTGGAGCAATCTAAAGCAATAACTATGTATCGTCCCCACAAACATGGATCCGAGCCGGCCAAGGAAATCCCGTCCCATAGCATCTTCAACTCGTTGATAGACTCGCTCCTTAAGTTCTATGGCCGCCCGTTCAGTAAAGGTAAAAGCTATTATTGATTCAGGAAGTTCGCCATCAGCGATGAGCCCCGCGATACGGCAAGAAATGGACTCCGTCTTCCCTGAGCCCGCACAGGCGATAACCTGTATCGGACGATTACGAACTTCGACTACTTTCTTTTGACTATCCGATAGCGCAATGGAGGGAAGCTTTTTCACTCTTCGTATAAGACCTGGTCCAAGTCCTTAATGGCACTTCTTGCTCTTTTTAGGAGCAATTCGATTGCGTTAAGAATCTTATCATGGCTATGAGAGGCCGAGGTCTTTGAACCTTCGAGAGTCGCGTCATTTAGAGCAAAAACCGTTTGATTAAACTCTCCAATCATTTCTTTAATGTTCTCACGGAAGTTCTCAATCGGATCTAATTCGCTTCCCCTAATCGGAGTCACTTCTTCCAAATAGGAACCCAATTTTGACGATTGCAGCATTAGGCTCCTTTGGAGAGACTGGCTTTCGGCTAATATCCTATAGAATCTTTTTACTTCAGGGCTCGATAAATCAAGAGCTGCGCCGCCAATCTCAAAGGGTGCTTTAGCGGGATCGATATTCCCGCTTTCATAAATCGTCCTTAGAGATGCAAGCAGAATCCTTAGCTCTTGGAGGTTGCTTTCTATTGTTTCGAGGGCTCTCTTTGCCTTTGTTCGGATTATTCTCTGACGTGCCTTACGAAGTCGTCTTTCCGAAATCTCTTTTCCTATCTGTCTGCCCAGTCCCCCCAGTCCGCTAAGCGCTCCAATAATAGTAAGGATTATTGATATGGGTTCGGGATCGCTCTTCCTTTCGTTAGGGCCAGCACATTTGCTATTTTCGTTCATGTTATCTCCGTTTATTGGGCGACTTTGCGTTCTTAATCATACCGACCTTCGATCTGACTCTGATTGGCCGCTTTGATTCCCCATCCGATGTTTGATCTGCCCGCTCACGAATGTCTCGGCTATTGACAGCTTTGACCTGTTCCTTTGCACTTTAACACCTCTAAAACCAGAATTTCAAGGCAATAAGTTGTCCCAATGCTCCAAGTGGACCTGGCCAGGCTCTGGATCATGCAATCAAGGTTCGAATCCCTGCTTCCCAGCCAGCTCTTCTCCCCTCTTTACCCCTGATAATCCAAGACCCCTGATCTTTAGTTTCGCGTCCCATTAGGCTAACTTGGGCGAGCTTTTCAGATCTTATTGAACGGGGGCGAAAAAGGGGCATGATTCGTTTCCTTCTGGAGATAATAGCGATTCAAGTTCTGGCAAGGTCATCCGACCCCGCAGGTTCGTAACCAGCACAATATCGAGAGATTGACATCAGGGTGGGGCCTGGGTATCTTCCTAATTGGGAGGGGAATGATGGCTATTCAATGTAAAACCGAGACCGCGACCCGGTGGCGCAACAAGCCAATCGTCCCGGCTAGCTACGATGACATCCCTGCACTCGTAAAGCTCGCACGACGACTTCGGCGCGAAATCGTGGAGTTCGATTGGATCTTCACCCGAGACGAGTTGCTCGGCTTGCGGCGAGCCGTTTTCGAATGGGACACCCAAGTGCGAGGAACGTACAGGCGCTTCGACTCACGGATTCTAGTGGCCATCAACAACGCCCTCGGCGAGCCGGAAAGCCTCTTCAGCCTGCGGGAACCCAAAGGATTCGGTGGGATCGACTGCCGGACTAATTGCTGTGCCGATGGTGATCTGTATCGCCTCAAGGGTCACGCCACGTTCGACCTCGTGTTCGCCTACGCATCGGAAGGAATTCAGGAATCGGGATGCGGGCACGCGTTTCTCCTCCCGACCGTCAGGGACACGCTGGCCGCCAGCGTCCAGGCTCTGGGGTGGGACCTGCGGCGTTTCAACGAAGACGGCTATCGGCCAGTACGTAATGCCCTATACGGGATGGCCCCAGACAGGGGCAGGGAGGCTGTTCCTCCGGATTCCCGCCCCGAGATGCAATGGGATGTCGCCTTCAAAGGGCCGTTCTCGGCTTACGACGACATGGAATACCCTTGCCTCTTCGTAGATCCAATCGCCTCGAAAGCAGGCGTGTACATATGGACCGTCAATGTCGATGGTGCCGAACTTCCCTGGTATGTCGGTCAGACCCGACGCGGGTTCGGTCAGCGGATGGCAGAGCACATAGCGGCTTTTCTCTCAGGACAGTATCCCCCGCAGGACGCCGCAAAGATGGCACAGGGGATTAATGAACGGGCCTCGGGGGCGGCAGACGGAGAATGGCCGCAGAATCTCCCTGTATTCCTCCGCAATTCGGAACGGCTGATACCCAACGTCATCGCCCAGATCCGCCTTTTCAGATTCCACTTTGCTCCGATCTCCGGGGACGGTCACCTCCACGACAGGGTTGAAGGCGCCATCGGGCGGTACTTGAAGGCCCATACAGTGCCGGCCATAAACAACTTCTTCGCTCCGGGGCTCAAGGTCCCTTCGGCCATCCCGGGAGATCAACGCCTCAGGCTGAAACTGTCAACGGACGTCCCGATAATGGGGTTGCCGCTCGAGATCCTCGAGCCACACACCCCCTTTTCTTCTGACGTGCGTCATTTCGTGGATTCCAGCTCCTGGACCTTTGCAAAGACGTACGGCTCCACCTGGCCGCACGAATATCTGGTCAGGACTCCAGAGAACGCGAAGATGATCTTGGCACTTGCGAAGCACATCTTCGAGCACGGCGTCGCGGGTCGCTTCTACTCTGAGGTGCGTCGCTACCATCATGAGGGCGGGAAGGTATATTGGTCGATGGATAAGACGCCGGAAGCCACCGACCTTATCAATCGCTGTGAAGAGGCACAGACCTTCGAGGCGCGGCTTGCTTCTGGCAATCTGCCAAACAAGTGACGGACTGCCTGTTTCCGGATAAGATGACTACGGATGAAGAACCAGTACTTCGGTGACGTCAATGACTACCTCAAGTATGGACTTCTTCGCACCCTACAATCGACTTGGGACGGCAGCCTTTTGGTCGCCTGGATGCTCACGCCCGACGACGGCAGCCAAGACGGGAAGCTTCGCTCCTACCTCGACGCTCCCGACTCCTGGGCAAAATACGATCCAGAGCTATTCGCCGGCTTGGCGAATCTGATTCGATCAGCGTCGCAACCTTCCGTTTCACTTATTGAAAAATCGCCGCTTCTGCCAAGGGCGCTCTACCACTCTGTGCTGGTTCCCGACGGACGCGAAGAACGTCACGCCTGGCAGGATGACCTAAATAGCAAGGCCCTTGGAGTTGATCTTGTGTTCCTCGATCCGGACAACGGAATTGAGGTGCCATCAAAGCCTATCGGTCGAAAGCGCTCGTCCAAGTACGTCACTTGGCAGGAAATCCAGGGGCTCTGGAAAGCGGGTTGCTCACTTCTCATCTACCAGCACTTTCGGCGCGAAGCGCGTGACACATTTGCACGACGCCTCGTTTCCGAGCTCCGCAAACGTACCGGGGCGGGCTGTACAGAAGCGTTCCTAACACCTCACGTTCTTTTCCTCCTGGTGACTCAGGCCCGTCATCTCGAGCGAATGGGGAGTGTAGCCGAGGTTCTTTCAGTCCGTTGGCGGGGGCAGATCAAGACGATGGGGCTGGCAAATACGCCGCGAGCCTCCGGTTGAGGCCATTACGTTTCGAAGTGGTCCTCAAGGCACATTTTGGACCCGCTTCCCGATGATCGCGCTTTAAAGGCCGCGGCCGAGATCCCGAGGATGTCCAGGAAATACGGCTGACGTTAGGTGGTGTTCACAACTTAGCACAGGAAATATGTTACGAGAGCTCGCCCTTCCTTTATCGGATCCAACTCCCCCTCACTTGATCACTGGATCCTTGTAAGGCCTCCGGGGGCGCTCTGCCAGCATCAGGTTGTCGACCTGCGTTCGCCAGCGATAGCCGAAGCGGAACGGCAGGGGGCGGACATCCGCGTCCGGGCCCTCGTAGGCCGCCCTCAGGTCCGGCTGCTCGACATTGGTGAAGTCCTTGACCGGGGTCGCATAGCGGCCGAAGAGGGTGATGCCCCAGCCGGCCTGCACGAAGAAGCGGTAGGGCACGGCCGTGTCGTCCTGGAGGACGTAGAGGCTGCGGTCGAGGATGAGCCGGCGCAGGGTCGAGAAGTTGTTCCAGTGCAGGAGATAGGAACCGGCCTTGACAAACGTCGTCGGACGTTCGAGGCCGTCGAGGAAGCGGTGGAGGGGCGAGCCGGCCGTGAAGGCCCGGTTCTCGACGTCGCAGGAGAAGTAGTAGACGGACCGGAGCGTCGCGTCCCCGGGCTGGAAACAGTCGATGCGGACGCCGTAGGGGCGGTGCGGGCGTTCGGCCAGGCGCTCGTAGGGTGTCTTCACCCATGAGCCGTCGGCCGCGGGCGCGAGCCGCTCGAGCCCGGCCACGGCGTACCCTCCCCTCTTGAGGAAGAAGGCGATGACCGGCAGGGCGCCGTCGATCTTGCGCTTGGAATAGACGTCCATCATGTCCATGGTGATGAAGTAGCCGCGCCGCAAGAAGTCGAAGGCCAGCGCGCCGAGGTCGGCGAAGACCGCGGCCCGGCCCTCGGCGTCCATCCGGCCGAACTCGGGCAAGTTGCCGACCGGCTCCAGGCCGAGGAGCACGACGGTGCCCGCGTCCGGAAAGAGGGCTTGGGCCGTGGCCAGGTCCGGGCCGCCGAAGGGATAGGACAGCGATCGCGTCCGCTCCCGTGCCAACGCCAGGTCCTCGGCCGCCCAGGCCCGCATGGGCGCCAGGACCTCGGCTTCGAACTCGGCGCCGGCCTTGTCTGCCGTCGCCGCGAATTCCCGCCAGGCCGGCTCTTTCTCCCATTCGGCGTACGGCGCCTGCCCGACCGGGAGGCCGGCGATGAAGGCGAAACGGTCGTCGAGGGCGCGGTCGACGGCCGGCGCGGGTTGGACTACTTCCGCCGGAGATGATGCGGCCGCCGGGGCTGCCGTCTCACGCTTACAAGCCGCGGCCACGATGACGACCATCGAACACACAGCCGCATACAGAACAGCGTGTTTCGAGCCCGTCATTTTCGTGAACATCGCCGCCTATTATCGGTCTTTTCCCAAAGGAAAAAAAGCAGGATGCAGATGTACCGCTATCGAGGGCGGGCCCCCCGTCTCCGGTCCTGGCCGGCCGCTTCCGGGGATCCACTCCCCGTTGCGAGCCAAGGCCGAGCGAGGGGCCGCTTGCCGGCCGTCAGCCCTTACGGAGTTTTTCGAGCTGCTCCCGGAGGTTGACGTTCTGAGGGTCAAGCTCGAGCGCCTTTTCGAGCGCGCGGATGGCTTCGGGTTTCAGGCCGAGCTTCCGGTAGGCGTTCGCCTTTTGCTCCCAGACCATGCTCGGGGGCGGGAAATCCGCCGGGCCGGCCAGCTGAAGGAAACGGTCCAGGTATTCTATGGCCTTCTCCACCTCGAAGCCTCCCCGGATGCGGACATTGGCCGCGAAGAAGAGCGAGAGCAGATGAGGCGGGTCGGACCCGAGGTTACGGGCGAACACGGCGGCGGCCTCCCGCAGCATGTTCTCGCCCTGCATCCGGTAGCCCAGCCGGAAGTTGGCGTCGGCGACCGTGGGCAGGGAATAGGGCTTGTCGAAGAGGAGGGCCAGGATGCCGCTCGCCAGCTCTTCGGCGCCGTTATGATAGTTGGCGAGGACGATCACCGTGTACTCCGGATCGAGGAAACGATAAAAAAAGGCCTCGACCCCGTCCGCCCCGCCGCTATGGCCGACGTAGCTGTGCCCGTCGTATTCCTTGACTTCCCAGCCGCAGGCATAGGTCGCCCGCCGGGGAGAGGGCGTGAGCATCGTCCGCGTCGCTTCCCCGGACAGCAAACGGCCGTCCCGAAGGGCCCGATCGAACAGCAGGAGGTCGCCCACGCTCGTCCGCAGCCCGCCCGCGGGACACGGGGGCGGGATGACCAGGACATTCGAAGTGAAAGCGCCGTTGGCGTTCTGGGTGTAGCCGATGGCCCGATCGGCCAGGACTTCGTCTTCCCGGGCGAGGTCGCTCTCGGTCATGCCGCAGGGCTCGAAAATGCGCCAGCGGAGGTACTCCCGGTAGGACAGGCCGCTCGCCCTCTCGATGACGCCCCCGAGGAGACGGAACGCGGAGTTCGAATAGCGAAAGCGCTCGCCCGGCGCGAAGTCCGGCTTCTGATCGAAGATCAGAGGCAGGGCGTCGTCGACGGAACGCAGGCCCCCCATCCTGGCCCGGTATTCCCTGTGCTCCAGATAGTCCCCGAGACCCGAGGTATGGGTGAGCAGGTGATGGACCGTGATAGAATCCTTCTCGGGGAAGGGGCATTCGGGATAGTACCGGCCCAGCGTATCGGTCAGGCGGAGCTTCCCTTCCTCGGCCAACTGCATGATCCCGACGGCGGTGAAGGCCTTGCCGATAGAGCCGATGTTGTACCGGGTCTTCAGGGTGTTGGGAACGCGGTGGTCCTTGTCGGCCAGCCCGAAGGCGGCGGCGTAGATCACCTTGCCCTTCTCCGCGACCAACAGGGTCCCCGAGAACATCTCCAATCGGGAATGGGCCTCGGCCAGGTCGGCGATCTTACGGGCGGTGTCCGCCGCGACCGATGCCCGGGCCGCCAGACTTAAGACGATCAAGCCGGCAAGGAAAAGGATGCGCACAGGCTTCATGGCACTCCCCCTGTTCTTCCGAAATCGGCCGCCGTAAGGGAATACCCGGGATCCCGAAAAAGGTTTCAGAATTCCCTTCTATCGCGGCCGGAAAAGTGCTATTTTCCGTCCTTCGGAGGAGGTCACCATGTCGCTCACCCGCCGTTCCTTCATCAAGACCGGGACCGTGTCGCTGGCCGCTCTCAGCATCGATCCCACAACCATCGCCACCCAAACCCCCGCCGCCCCCGGCCCGGAGCTCAAGAACCTGGCCGCCGGTATCCAACCGCTCACGCCGGAGGACTTCGCCGCCCGCCAGGAGAAGGCGCGGCGCCTCATTGCCGAGCACAAGTTCGACGCCCTATTCGTCGGCGGCGGCACCAACCTCCTCTACTTCACCAAGGTCGGCTGGTGGCTGAGCGAGCGCGTCTTCGGCGTCCTCATCAGCGCCAAGAAGGACCCCATTTGGGTCTGCCCGGCCTTCGAGGTCGAGCGGGCCAAGGAGCTCGTCCCGGCCGGCCAGGAGATCCGGACCTGGGAGGAGCACGAGAGCCCCTACGCCCTCATCGGCGGCGTCCTAAAGGACCTCGGCGCCGCGACCGGCCGCCTGGCCACGGCCCCCGACCTCAGGGCCTTCGAGGTCCACGGGCTGAAGCGGACGCTGGCCTCGGCCGAGATCGTCGACGGCGCCCCCATCACCGAGGGCTGCCGCGGCGTCAAGACGGCCAAGGAGATCGCCTACATGGACCTGGCCAACCGCATCACCAAGCTGGCCTACCGCGAGGGCTTCAAGACCCTCCGCGAGGGCATGACCACGCGCGACCTGGCCGGGGCCATCGCCGCGGCCACCCAGAAGCTCGGCTCCCAGGGCGGCGGCGGCCCGCAGTTCGGCCCCAACACGGCCTTCCCCCACGGCTCCCAGGTTCAGCGGACCCTCCAGCCGGGCGACGCCGTGCTCGTCGACGGCGGCTGCGGCATCGAGGGCTACCGCTCCGACGTCACGCGCACGGTCGTCTTCGGCAAGCCCACGGACAAGCAGAAAAAGGTCTGGGACATCGTCCGCAAGGCCCAGAAGGCCGCCCTCGCCGCGGCCAAGCCCGGCGCCACCTGCGAATCGGTCGACCGGGCGGCCCGCAAAGTCGTCGAGGACGCCGGGTACGGCCCGGGCTACAAATACTTCGCCCACCGCCTAGGCCATGGAATCGGCATGGAGGGGCACGAGTATCCCTATCTCGTCAAGGGGAACACGCTCAAGCTCGAGCCCGGCATGACCTTCAGCAACGAGCCGGGCATCTATATCTACGGGGAGTTCGGCATCCGGCACGAGGACTGCATGGTCGTCACCGAGACGGGCGCCCGCCACCTCGGCGGGCTCGAGGCCGTGTCCATCGACCGGCCCATCGGGGACGACTGAGCCGGAGGCCCGCCCCGCGGGCGGACCCCCGGCCCAAGCGCGTTACTTGCGTCGGATGACCGGAGCGACCGGAGCGACCGGCAGCCCGGCTTTGTCGATGATCCGTCCTTCGGAGACGTAATTCACGAAGCGCAGGGACCGCATGTAGTCCCGCACGGCGTTGTACTCGAACAGGCCCGTGTCGTACTTCACCAGCGCCCCGCCCGTCAGGCCGTTCAGGAAGTTGAAGACCTGCTCGGTCATGCCGACCATATAATATTTCGTCGGGTTGAGGGCCACGTATTCGCCGTTGATCATGACTGACATCGGATCGATGCGGCTCAAGCCCGAGAGGTCGTCGATCGCCGGCAGGCGCGAATCGTAGGCGAAGGTCAGGCCCGAGGTTTGGGCGCAGACCGACCGCGAGTACTCGACGTAGGCCACCGTGAACTCCAGGCCGCCTAGGATGAGCCGGCCCGGGAGCGGCGCCACGACCAGCTTGAAGCCGAGCCCCGAGGCCGGGTCGTAGCCGTAGGGCACGGCCCGCATGACGTCCTGGCCGACGACCTTGCCGGCCGGGATGCCGAACTCCGTGTAGCCCATGGCGTCGAGGACGCAGTCGACCTGGTAGCCGACGCCTGCGAGCGCGCTCTTGATGGCGTCCGTGACCAGGTTGCCGAGGGGCGCGTCGCGATAGGGGCCCGTCTCCGGCCAGTCGTGGCTGATGTCCTTGCCGACCAGGGCCACCATCTTCGAATAGACCGGGCCGAAGCGCGGGTCGGCGACGACGCCGTCGCGGAGGTCGTTGACCACGGCCTGGACGTAGGGGTCGGGCTTGACGCGGCTGTCGACCGGCCAGACGCTCCAGTCGCGGAAGGTCACGCCCGCGCCCGGCTCGAAGTCGACCTTGAGCTCGCCCATGAACTGGCCGTGGCTGCCGGCCTGGACGATGATCTTGCCGTTGCGGATGACGGCGTCGTCGAAGAGGTCGTGGCTGTGGCCGCCGACGATGATGTCGATGCCGGGGACGTTGTCGGCCAGGCCCATGAGGTCGCCGAGCGTGCCCAGGTGGGACAGGCAGACGACGACGTCGCAGCCGGCCGCCCGCAGGCCCGCGGCCTGCATCCCGGCCACCGTGTAGACGTCGCCCGAGAAGCGGGCCACGACCTCGGCCGAGAAGTTGACCCGGTCCTCGTTGACCAGGCCGAAGACGCCGACCTTGACGCCGTCGACGTCCTTGACGATGGACGGCTGGACCATGCCCGCGAGGGGATGCCCGGTGAGGTCGATGTTGGCGTTGAGGAGCGGCAGGGTCACGGGATCGCCTCCCGCGATCTGGCCGCTCACGACGCCGGCCAGGACGTTCAGGCCCAGGTCGAACTCGTGGTTGCCGAGGGACATGGCGTCGTAGAGCCCCTCCATGATCTTCAGCTCGGGATAGCCGAGGTACTTGTTGAACTCGAAGCTGCCGACGAAGACGTCGCCGGCGTGCAGGGCCAGGACGTTCGGGTCGCGCATCTTGGCCCGCTTGATGAGCGTGGCCATGCGGGCGATGCCGCCCGTTTCGCGGACGAGCGCGGCCCGGCCGCGGCTGCCCGGCCCGTCGTGCCCCAGGAGCTTGGCGAAGGGCCCCGGGATGGACGGATGGCCGAACGCCACCATGGCCGAATGGGTGTCGTTCGTGTGGACGATGGTCAGGGTTTTGGTCTGGGCCAGGCTCAGGACCGAGAGGCCCAGAGCGAGGGCCAGGACCGCCAGCGTTTTCCCCGCTTTCCTCAGCATGATGACTCCTCCTTCGGACGAAATACTCCGCCCCATGAAAAGGGGACGGGAATGACGTTCATTCACGAGCCCATGATGCGATTTCCCCGCTGCCGAGTTGTCAAGACGATGTTAAATATTCGCCGGACCGATGTCAAGCGGGAGGGGGTCGGCAGGGGCCGCCTCGGGGGGAAGACGGGAAGAGCAGGGAGAAGCCTGGCGGGCCAGGGGGGCTCAGGGGGCTTCGACGGCCCGGGTGCCGGCCTCGACGCGGACGACGTGGACCTTGGGGGTTTTCCCCGTCTGGGCCTCGTAATCCCGGGCCACGCGGGCCTCGAACTCGGGGACGGCCCCGGCCTCGACCAGGCTGATGGTGCAGCCGCCGAAGCCGGCACCCATCATCCGGGCCCCCAGGACGCCGGGCACGCGCCGGGCCGCTTCGACCAAGGCGTCGAGCTCGGGCGAGGAGACCTCATAATCGTCGCGCAGGCCGGCGTGTGACAGGTTCATGAGGCCCCCGAGGACGGCGAAGTCGTTGCGGGCCAGGGCGGCGCAGGCCTCCGCGACGCGGATGTTCTCGCGGACGACGTACTCACAGCGCCGGTAGACGACCGGCTCCAGCTCGCCGCGGTGCTCCCGCAGGAGGTCGAGCCCGACATCGCGCAAACTGGCGAGGGCCGGGTCGTGGGCCTTGAGGGCGGTGACGCCGGCCTCGCACTGGGCCCGGCGGACGTTGTATTCCGACGTGGCCAGCTCGCGGCGGACGAGGGTGTCGGAGACGACCAGGCGCAGGTCCTCACGCTCGAAGGGGATGGTCTCGAAGGCGAGCGAGCGGCAGTCGATCTTGAGGACGCTGCGCTCCCGGCCGTGGATGTTGATGAACTGGTCCATGATGCCGCAGCGGACGCCGACGAACTCGTGCTCGGCCTTCTGGGCCATCTTGACCAGGGTCAGGCTGTCGAGGCCGAGGCCGAAGGCCGCGTTGAGGGCGAAGGCCAGGCCGCCCTCGATGGCCGCCGACGAGGACATGCCGGCCCCGATGGGGATGTCGCCGCCGAAGACGACGTTGAAGCCGCCGACGCGGTGGCCGGCCCGGACGAACTGGTCGACGACGCCCTGGAGGTAGTCGGGCCAGCGCAGGGGCGAGCGGTGCAGGGCCCCGACCTCGCAGCGGAACTCCTGGTCGAAATCGCGCGAGATCATGTGGCAGACGCCGTCGGCGCGGGGCGCCAGGGCGAAGACGACGGCCTTGTCCGTGGCCCCGGGCAGGACGAAGCCCTCGTTGTAGTCGGTGTGCTCGCCGATGAGGTTGACGCGCCCGGGGGAGACGACGACGAGGGGCTTGTCGGCGAAGCGCTTGCGGAACCGTTCGGCGATGACGGGGACCAGGGCGTGCATGGGCTCTCTCCTAAGGGACGGATATTATCATCAGACGCCGCCGGAGGGGAAGAAGTATCAGCGCGGCGCGAAAATCCCGCGCCTCAGACGCCGAAGCTCATCTTCTGGCGGATCTCGGCGGCCTTCTCCTCGGCCGGCGTGACGACCTCGCGGCCGATGCGCGCGGCCAGGTCCTCGGGATCCCGGAAGCGCCACAGGGGCAGGACCCAGCGGTACTTGCGCCAGTGGCTGTCGGGCAGGCCCTGTCCCCCGCCGTCGGCCTGGCCGATGGGCTGGATGGGGATGGTCGGCAGGAAGTGGACGACGGCGTCGAGGGTGTCGGAGATGCGGCGGTCGCCGGTCAGGTCGGCGATGACGAAGCGCGACATCCGGCCGAGGGTCTTGACGATCTCGTTCTTGTCGCCCGAGCCGGGCAGGTGGAAGTCGAGGACGAGGGGCGAATAGTCGTGGCGGCGGAGGGCGTCCTTGACGGCCTGGAGGACGGGCTTGCGCTCGGGCGGGAATCGGCCGATGACGAGGACCGTGTTGAGGGTGATGGAGAAGACCTCGTAGCGGGCCTTCTCGTGGTGCAAGAGCATGCCGACGAGCTGGGCCGTCTGGAGGCTGTCGACGGACAGGACCGGCTCCTGGGCCGGCATGATGTCGAGGTCGCGCTGGCGGGAGTCGGCCGTGTTGACGTCCCAGAGCGATGTGCCGTGGACCGCCGCGTTGTCGAGGACGGCGCCCTCGAGGTTGGTCTTGAGGAGGGTGGCGAAGCAGAGGTTGGCGTTGGCGAGATTGGCGCCGCGCAGATTCGTGCGCTCGAGGACGGCTTCCTGGAGGTTGGCGCCCTCGAGGTCGGCCTCGGAGAGGTCGGCCTCGCTGAGGTCGGATTTGAAGAACGAGGCCTGGGAGAGCACGGCCTTGGCGAGCTTAGCCCGGAAGAGCGAAGCCTGGCCGAGACTGGCCCCCTTGAGACAGGCGCCGATGAAGCCGGCCCCGCTGAGGTTGGCCCGGACGAGGAAGGCGCCGGTGAGGTCGGCCCCGTTGAAGTTGGCCCCGGCGAGGTCGGCCTGGGAGAGGTTGGCCTTGAACAGATTGGCCTTGGTCAGGTCGGCCTGGCTGAGGTCGGCCCGGAAGAACTTGGCCCGCGAGAGATTGGCGCCGCTGAGGTTGGTGCCGGCGAGGCGGGCCCCGGAGAGGTCGGCCCGGGCCAGGTTGGCCCCCGAGAGATTGAGTTCGGAAAGGTCGGCCCCGGCGAGGTCGGGCACGACCTTGGTGTTCTTCCGGCGCCAGTCGTTCCAGTGGGCGAGCCGGTCCCGGACGAGATCGATGTGCCCCGCGTTGGCCATCGGCCTCATTCTAGGGGCAGACGCCGGGGGAAGTCAAACGGGCTTGAAGGAATACGACCGCCTGACCAAATAGACGTTCCCGTCGGCGTCCTCGCGCGCGAAATACATGGCGACGCCCGAGATGAAGAGGGGGATTTCGGGAAGTTGGGATGAGCCCAGGAAGGCGCCGGCCCGGGTGAAGATATCGACGGGCCAAGGGGCGTCATCGGCCGTGATGTCGGCCGGAAAGCGGAAGACGAAGACCCGATCCGGCGAGACGAGGACCTCGCGGACGACGGTCTTTGATGCCGGGATCTTTTTGGCGAGCTCCCTGGCGACGCGCTCGGGCCAGTTCCTGGACTTGACGAAATCGGCCAGCCCGCGTTCGAGGAAGTCCCGCTCGCGGGAAGCGAGCTTAGGCGGTTGGATATCGCGCCGGAGGGTGGCGACGGCACGGCCGTCGGCGTCGAGCAGGGCGATCTCGTAGCGGTCGCTGATGCCGACGGCGGAAAGCCCGGTACCGTAAGCGTAGAGGAAGCGCGGGACGTAAGACTCGTGGCTGTAGTTGAACATGACCATCCGGCCGGTTTCGTCGGGCAGGACGGCCGAGAACCGGTCCCGGAGGACGAAATGGAAGGTCGCGACGAAGGCGTTGCGCACATCCACAAGGACCTGCCGCTGGGAGTCGGGGGCCCATTCCCAGCCGTAGAAGCGGTCGGGACCGATATAGCCCAGGCCGAGGCGGCCGTTGAGGTCGACGCGGCGGAGGAACGCGCCGACGGGACTGTGGAAGGAGACGAGGGCGATGTCCTCGGAGACGGCCAGCTCCCCCGCCGGGGTGAAGACGATGCGGCCGGGCGACTGGAAATCGCCGGGCCCCTGGCCCTTCCGGCCGAATTCGGCGAGGCGGCGCCCCTCGGGTGAGAACTTGAGGACCTCCTGTTCCCGCCGGTCGAGGACGTAGAAGTCGCCCTTGTCGTCCTCGCAGACCGAGACGACGGAGCCGAACATGAGGTCGGAACGGCCGATCTCGAGGGGAGCTCCTAACGCGATGCCAATGTTCCTCGAGGGGGTCTGCGCGGCCGGGAGGTGGGCCGCCAAGGCGCCGACCAGGAGCGTGGCCAGAATGACCCTCAGGCGCATCGATCCTCCCCCGGGGATGGCTTTCGTCCTACTATACCCCAACCGGCCTGGACGGGTTAAGGCCCGAGCCCGAAGAGGAGGGAGAATCGATGGCAGCGCTACGGGGATTCGAACCCCGGTCTGATGGCTGAGAACCACCTGTCCTGGGCCTCTAGACGATAGCGCCGCAGAGGGACGACAAAAATAGCAGAAAGCCCCCGGGGTGTCAACAGGTTAGGGGGCGGATTGACAGGCGTCCTTCCCTGCCCTAATCTGGGGTCAGAAAGGCGGCCCCATGCCCCTCGAGCTCACCGTTCCCAAGGCGCTGCGGGGACTGCTGCGCCTGGGGACGTGCTCCTGGAAGTACGACTCCTGGAAGGGGCTCGTCTACGACAAGGGCAAGACCTACCGCCCGAACGACTATCTCCCCGACTACGCCCGCACCTTCGGCTCGGTCGAGGTCGATCAGTGGTTCTGGAGCCTGTTCCCGGGCGGGCCGCGCCTGCCGGAACCGTCGGTCGCCCGGCTCTACGCCAAGAGCGTACCGGACGATTTCGTCTTCACGGTCAAGGCCCCGAACTCCCTGACCCTGACGCACCATTACGCCAAGCAGACGCCGGCCAACGCCGCTCTGGCCAATACGCCGAATCCCCACTTCCTCGACCGCGACCTGCTGTGCCGGTTCCTCGAGGCCCTCTCCCCGCTCGAGTCGAAGCTGGGCCCGGTCATGTTCCAGTTCGAGTACCTCAACAAGCAGAAGATGCCCACGAAAGAGGTCTTCTTCGACAAGCTCGGCGCTTTCATCGACAAGGCCCCCAAGGGCTACCAGTACGCGGTCGAGGTCCGCAATCCCAACTACTACTCGACGGCCTTCTTCGAGTTCCTGAAGGGCCGCGGGCTGGGCTTCGTCTATCTCGACGGTTACTACATGCCGCCGATCGGCGAGGTCTTCGAGAAATTCGCCCCGGAGACGGCCTCGTTCCAGGTCGTGCGCCTGCACGGCGGCGACCGGCTGGAGATCGAGGGCCAGACGGGTGAAGTGTGGGACAAGATCATGGCGCCCAAGCCCGGGGGCCTGGCGGCCGCGGCCAAGATCGTCCGGGCCAACGCCAAGAAACGGGTGCTGACCTACCTCAACCTCAACAACCACTACGAGGGCAGCGCGCCGCTCTCGGCCCGCCGTTTCCTCGACGTCCTGGCGGGAAAGAAGACCGGGGACGAGCCCCCGTTCTAGCTACCTGCGGCCGGCCAGCATCATCTTGGCCGTCGTCTCTCCCCCGTTGACGCGATAGAGCATCGGCAGGGGCCGGTCCAGGCCCTCGACGTACTCCGGCGCGTTCTCCCAGCGGAAGTTGAGGATGTTGGCGTAGTCGGAGAAGTGCTGCCAGCGGCGGCGCGGGAGTCCGGTGACCATGTGGAAGTGGTTGGCCGGCATGCCCATCTTGGCCAGGCTGGCCGCGACGTGGTCGAAGGTCAGGAAGGTGTGCGGCCAGGTGTAGTCGGAGGCGTGGCAGACCCGTTCGGCGAGCGGCGCGGGGAGCTCGACCGACTGGGCCTCGTCCTGGACCATGGTGAACAGGCCCGAGAGGTCCGAGTAGGCGACGCGGCCGGCCATGCCCTTGATGCCCTTGGGCGAGAGGTAGCCGACGGAGAAACCGAGGCCGGGGAAGTAGAACTCGACGGCCTTAAACAGGAACCACCGGTCGCCGTAGTCGAGCGAGGCCGAGCCGGAGTTGTCGCCGTCGATGAAGCCCCGGACCATCCACGGCTCGTTCTTGAACGGGCGCATGTCGAGGCCCAGCTCGCGGGCGTTGCGCTCGATCTCCCAGGGCTCGTAGACTTTGCGGAAGTCCATGAAAAGAGTGGGTTTGCCGCCGCTCAGCCAGCAGTAGGCGATCATCGTTAGCAGGGCCTGGATGTCGTTCTCGGTGGCGAAGGGCACGACGGTCTTCTTTCCGGTGTGGTCCTCGGTCGAGTTGAAGAGCGACTCGGCGATGTCGCCGGTCGTCATGGGCAGGCCCCGGCGGTCCGAGCCCCAGGCCAGCTGGTTCGTCCAGCCGCCGCCGATGGCGTTGACGTCGCGCATGTAGTTCCGGATGATGAGGTAGAGGGCCAGGGCCTCGTCGAGCTTGGCCCGGTCGGCGGCGGCGAGCGGCGGCGCCTTGACCTTCTTGGCCGTGTAGATGTCGCGGCCGAGCCGGGTGATCGACTCGGAATCGGTGAAGATGCGGTCCTTGAACTTGACGTTGACGGCCCAGTCGCGCAGGGCCTTGAGCTCCTCGGGGTCGTAGCCGCCTTTCTTGCGGAGCATGTCGGCGAAGAGCTTCATGGACTCGCGGGTGCTCTCGAGGCCGAACCAGCGGCGGGCGGCGTGGACGTGGTTGAGGGCCGTCTCCATCTGCATGGAGTCGGTGTCGATGGCCACGAAGCGCTTGCCCTGGAGGGCGACCCGGGCCAGCATGGCGTAGGCCAGGTCGACGATCTCCTCCCGGGTCTTGGCGTCGAACTCGGGCGTGAGCCCCGTCTCGGGCATGGAGCCGATGACCATGGGGCAGAGACGGCCGGTCTGGGCGTAGGCGCCGACCAGGGCGTCGATGCCGACGACGCCGGGCTTGGGGGCGTTGTTGCCGCCGACGCAGGCCAGGGGCGTCGACGGCGGGAAGTGGGCCGTCAGGGCCATCGCGGTCTTGCCGGGGAAGAACCAGGTGTCGGGGACGATGAGCAGGGCCCCGGCGCCGGCCTCGACCAGCTCGCGGGCGCCGGCGTCGGCCGTGCTCTCGCTGTCGACGAGCTTGGAGCAGGCGAAGACGTTGGGCGCCGTGCCGTCGGGCAGGCGCAGACGCTTAGCCAGCAGGGCCGCGGTCATCTTGCCGATGTTGAAGGCCCGGGTCCGCGACTCCTCGTCGATGCGCGGGTCGCAGGGCACGAAGACGCCCAGGGTGGGGGCGCCGGGGGTCCGCTTTCCGATGTACGGCATGGTCTCCTCCGCGACGGGGGCGGGGCGTCGGTCCGCCCGGCCGTCAGATGTATTCGATGGTGGCCGGCGGCTTCGAGGTCAGCTCGTAGGCGACGCGGGTGACCTCGGGCAGCTCCGCCGTGATGCGCTTCGAGATCTTGAGCAGCGTGGCCCAGGGCAGGGGCGAGGGCTCGGCCGTCATGGCGTCCTTGCTCTCGACGGAGCGGACGATGACGATGTTCCCGAAGTGGCGCTTGCCCTCGACGATGCCGGTGCCCTTGTCCTCGAGCAGGACGGCGAAGGCCTGGAAGGGCTTGTGAGGGGCGACCTCCTCCTCGACGATGGCCGTGGCGGCGCGGACGAGGTCGACGCGCTCGGGCGTCACTTCGCCGATGATGCGGGTGGCCAGGGCCGGGCCGGGGAAGGGCATGCGGTTGTAGATGGACTCGGGCAGGCCGAGCTCCTTCGAGACCAGGCGGACCTCGTGCTTGAAGAGCTCCTTGAGCGGCTCGAGGACCTTGAAGCCGAAGCCCTTCTCGGGGTCGATGCCGATCTGCTCGAGGATGTTGTGCTGGGTCTTGTAGCCCTTCTGGGTCTCGATGATGTCGGCGGCGATGGTGCCCTGGATGAGGAAGCGGGCCTTGCTCTTGAGGACCTCCTTGCCGAAGGAGCTGTAGAAGGCCAGGCGGAAGGCTTTGCGCTTCTCCTCGGGGTCGGCCTTGCCTTTGAGGGCGGCGAAGTACTCCTTCTTCTTGTCGGCGATGTCGACCTTGATGCCCAGGCCGGCGAAGATCTTGACGATTTCCTGGGGCTCGCCGGAGCGCATCAGGCCGTGGTCGATGAAGACGGACTTGAGCTGGGGGCCGAGGGCCCGGTGGGCCAGCACGGTGCAGGCGGAGCTGTCGACGCCGCCGGACAGGGCCGAGATGGCCTTGCCGTCGCCGACCGCGCGCTTGATCTC
>MTKX01000304.1_pt6 | contig 42494 bp, 40 predicted proteins | sample 1042771 | NCBI WGS metagenome assembly MTKX01 (sample SAMN06212183, study PRJNA360534) | anaerobic digester metagenome | biome: Wastewater treatment plant; material: sludge; isolation source: anaerobic digester fed with sludge from wastewater treatment plant | place: Denmark: WWTP Randers ...
TCTTCTTCGTCTTCAGCGCCTCGAGCTTCATGGCCAGCGAGAAATACGGCCAGTCCCTGTACTTCCTCTTCCAGCAGGCCCTCGGCGCGGCCGCCGGCCTGGCCGTCGTGGCCTTCCTCGTCTCGGTCAAGAAGTCCTTCTTCCTCGAGCCGCCCTTCGCCTACGGCCTCCTCGCCGTGACGGCCGCGATGCTCGCGGCCTGCCTGGTCATGCCGGCCGTGGCCAACACCCACCGCTGGATCCTCCTGCCCGGGCTCCGCTTTCAGCCCTCGGAGCTGGCCAAGATCAGCGTCGTCCTGGCCCTGGCCGCCTGGCTCGAGAGCAAGAAGGACGCCGCCAACGACCGCAAGAACCTGGCCCTCGTGGCCGGGGCCCTGGCCGTCCTCGTCGTCCTGGTCCTCATCGAGCCGGACTTCGGCACGGCCGTCCTGCTGACGGTGATGGCGGCCACGGTCCTGTTCATCGGCGGGGTCAAGCTGCGCTACCTCATCGGCGCCGGCGTGCTGGCCGGGGCCCTGTTCGGCCTGGTTCTGGTCCAGGCCGATTACCGGGTGGCCCGGCTCCAGGGCTTCCTGGGCGCCGACCGTGACGCGCTCGGGGCCGGCTATCAGGTCGCCCAGTCGAAGCTGGCCTTGGGCTCGGGCGGGCTGGTCGGGACGGGCTTCGGCCGCAGCACCCAGAAGTTGAACTATCTGCCCTTCAACCACACCGATTTCATCTTCGCCATCCTGGGCGAGGAAACGGGACTCCTGGGGACTTTCGTCACCCTGGCCCTCTACCTGCTCTTCCTGTGGCGGGGGCTGAAGATCGCCCTGGAAGCGCCGTCGCCGGCGCTCAAGATGACCGCGGCCGGGCTGACGCTCGCCATCGTGGGACAGGCGCTGATGAACATGTCCATCGTCCTCGGGCTCGGCCCGGCCAAGGGCACGACGCTGCCGCTGCTGTCCTACGGCCGGTCCTCCCTCATCTGCACGCTGGCCGCGGTCGGCCTGCTCCTCCACATCAGCCAGAAACGCGCCGACACCGGCGGGACGGTCAGGATATGAGGCCATGGCCAAGCGCGGCGTGATCATCAGCGGCGGCGGCACGGGGGGGCACCTCTACCCCGCCCTGGTCGTCGGGCAGCGCCTCCGGGCCGAGGCGCCGGACCTGCCCCTGACCTTCGTCGGGACCCGCCGCGACGTCGAACAGCGCATCATGGCCGAGCAGGGCGTGCGTTTCATCCCCATGCGCATCGAGGGCCTCAAGGGCCGCGGCATCAAGAGCCTGCGCGGCCTCCTCGTCCTGCCCCTGGCCTTCATCCACTCGCTGGCCATCCTGGCCCGGACCCGGCCGCGCCTGGTCATCGGCGTCGGCGGCTACAGCTCGGGGCCGATCGTGCTCCTGGCCTCCTGGCTCGGGGTCCCGACCGTCGTCCTCGAGCAGAACGCCCGGCCGGGCTTCACCAACCGGCTCCTGGCCCGGGCCGTCCGCAAGGCCGTCGTGGCCTTCCCCTCGACCCTGCCCTGCTTCCGGGGCAAGGGCATCGTCCTCGGCAATCCCGTCCGTGAGGAGTTTTACGCCCTGCCGGCCAAACCGCGCTCGGCGACCCTCGACGTCCTCGTCTTCGGGGGCAGCCAGGGCTCCCGCTTCCTCAACGATCTCGTCGTCGCCGCCCTGCCGCTCCTGGCCGGCGCCAAAGACCGCCTGCGCCTGACCCATCAGACGGGCCCCCGCGACCTCGAGCGGGTGGCCGCCGCCTACCGGGCCGCCGGCTTCGAGGCGGCCGAGGTGGCCGCCTATCTGTCGCCGATGGCCGCGTACTTCGGCCGGGCCGGCCTCGTCGTCTGCCGGGCCGGAGCCACGACCCTGGCCGAGCTCGTGGCCGCCCGCCGGGCCGCGCTTCTCATCCCCTTCGCCGGGGCCTCCGACGACCATCAGACGGCCAACGCCCGCGAGCTCGAGGCCGTCGGCGGCGCCGCCGTCCTTCCCGAGTCCGAAGCCTCGCCCGAGGCCCTGGCCGCCCGCGTCCTCGGTTGGCTCGACCGGCCCGCGGAGCTCGAGGCCATGGCCGCCAACGCCGGCCGCCTCCAGGCCCCCGACCCGGCCGGACGCATCGCCGCCCTCTGCCTGTCCCTCATCGGCCGCCGCCCCAAGGAGGACCCCGCGTGACCAAGAAGGGCTATCGCAAGCTCAACCACATCCACATGGTCGGCATCGGCGGCACGGGCATGAACGGCATCGCCGAGGTCCTGCTCAACCTGGGCTACAAGGTCTCGGGCTCCGACATCCAGGAGAACGACGCCACCCGCCGGCTGGTCCGCCTGGGCGCCCAGGTGGCCATCGGCCACCGGGCCGAGAACCTGAGCAACGCCGACGTCGTCGTCACCTCCTCGGCCGTCCGCGAGGACAACGTCGAGGTCCGCAAGGCCCGGGCCGGCCTCATCCCGGTCATCCCGCGGGCCGAGATGCTGGCCGAGCTCATGCGGATGAAGTACGGCGTCGCCGTGGCCGGCTCGCACGGCAAGACGACGACGACCTCGATGACGGCCCTGGTCCTCGAGGCCGGCGGCTTCGATCCGACCGTCATCGTCGGCGGCCGGCTGAACACCATCGGGGCCAACGCCAAGCTCGGCGCCGGGGACTTCATCGTGGCCGAGGCCGACGAGAGCGACCGCTCCTTCCTCTACCTGTCCCCTTTCATCGCCGTCCTGACCAACATCGACGAGGAGCACCTCGACCAGTACAAGAGCGTCGACGACCTCAAGGAGACCTTCGTCAATTTCGCCAACAAGGTCCCCTTCTACTGCCCCGTCATCCTCTGCCTCGACGATCCCAACCTCCAGAGCATCATCCCCCAGATCGAGCGCCGCATCGTCACCTACGGCTTCTCGGCCCAGTCGGACCTNNAAGCCCCTCGGGGCCCTCAGGCTGCAGGTGCCGGGGATGCACAACATCCTCAACGCCCTGGCCGCGGCCGCCGTCGGGCTCGACCTCGACATGGCCCCCCGGTCCATCCTCGAGGCGCTGGAGAGCTACACGGGGACGGGCCGGCGCTTCGAGCTGCGCAAGACCGTCGGCGACGTCATGGTCGTCGAGGACTACGCCCACCACCCGACCGAGATCCGGGCCACGCTCGAGGCCGCGAAGCGGGGCTGGTCCCGCCGCGTCGTGGCCGTCTTCCAGCCCCACCGCTACACCCGGCTGGCCAAGCTCATGACGGCCTTCGCCACGGCCTTCAACCAGGCCGACGTCCTCGTCCTGACGGACATCTACCCGGCCGGCGAGGACCCCATCCCCGGCGTCGACGGGCGGGCCCTGTACGAGGAGGTCCGCCAGTTCGGCCACAAGAACGTCCACTTCGAGCCCGACCTCAAGCGGATCGGCCCGCTCCTCGGAGGGCTCCTGGCCCCCGGCGACATCGTCCTCGTCCTCGGCGCCGGCAACGTCAACCGGACCATCCCGGACATCGTGGCCGCCCTGGAGGCCAGGAGCTGACATGGCCACCGACGTCCGCGCCCACCGCCTGTTCCTCCGGCCCGGAGGCAAGGGCCTGGCCCTGCGCAAGGACCGGAAGAGGCGGGCCTTCGGGCCGCGGCAGGTCCTGGTCCTGCTCGCCCTGCAGGCGGTCTTCTTCCTGGCCCTGCGCGAGGCCTACCTGTTCCTCATCACCTGGGACGAGCTGGTCGTCCGCAAGGTCGACGTCGTCTGCGCCAAGCCCGAGCTCAAGGCCGCCCTGGACGCCCACTTCGCCGGGGCCCGCCTCGGCAACATCCTGCTCTGCGACCTCGACGCCCTGCGGGCCCGGGTCCGGCGGCTGGCCTGGGTCGAGGACGCCGGGGTCCGCAAGGCCTTCCCCTCGCGGCTGGTCGTCACGGTCGCGGTCCGGACGCCGTTCCTCGTCCTCGAGCGCGGCGGCGGGCTGTGGCTGGCCGACGCCTCGGGACACGTCCTCGAGCCGGTTTTCGACACCGGCGAATACGGCCTGCCCGTCGTCTCGGACGAGGCGGGGTTCGCGACCGATGCCTTCGGCAAGTGGGAGGCCGCGGCCCGCTGCTACAACGCCCTGCCGCAGGACGAGAAGGCCCGGTTGGCGGGGCTGCGCTGCGGCGACTTCGGCACGCTCGAGCTGGCCTTCAAGGACGACCCCGTCCGGGTCGTCGTCGGCCCGGGCGACCCGGCCGCGGACCTGGCCCGGTTCCGGGCCCGGCGGGCCGGCTGGGAGCGGCTCTTCGGGCCGCTCGCCCGCGTCCACATGGGCTTCGACGGCCGGACCTTCGTGCGCCCCGCGGAGCCGGCCGGGGACGGCGTCCCCGCACCTGACAAAGGAGACTGAGCCATGCCCAAGAACAGCTACATCGTCGGGTTCGACATCGGCACGCGCAAGGTCGTCGCCGTCATCGGCGAGGTCACCGAGGAGCGCAAGGTCGAGATCATCGGCATCGGCACGGCCGACTCCCACGGCCTGCGCAAGGGCGTCGTCGTCGACCTCGAGGCCACGACGTCGGCCATCAAGAAGGCCCAGGAGGAGGCCGAGCTCATGGCCGGGGTCGAGATCGCCTCGGCCTTCTTCGGCATCTCCGGGGCCCACATCAAGAGCTTCAACAGCAAGGGCGTCGTGGCCGTCTCCGGCAAGAACCGGGAGATCACGCGCGAGGACATCCGCCGCGTCGTCGACCAGTCCAAGGCCATCCCCATCCCGCCCGACCGCGAGATCATCCACATCATCCCCCAGGAGTACATCGTCGACGACCAGGACGGCATCAAGGACCCGGCCGGCATGAGCGGCATCAAGCTCGAGGTCAACGTCCACATCATCACGGCCGCCCTGACCTCGCTCCAGAACCTCAAGAGCTGCGTCGAGCGGGCCGGCATCGGGATCGAGGAGATCGTCCTCAACCAGATCGCCACGGCCCAGGCCGTCCTGACCCAGGACGAGCGCGAGCTCGGCGTCGGCCAGATCGACATCGGCGCCGGGACGACCGAGGTGGCCATCTACGAGCGCGGCAGCCTCTGGTACACCTCGACCATCCCCATCGGCGGCGACAACTTCACCAACGACATCGCCGTCGGCCTGCGGACGCCCATCCCCGAGGCCGAGCGGATCAAGAAGAAGTTCGGCTGCCTGGCCGGGCCGCCCGTCGACGACCAGGAGACCATCGAGGTCCCCTCGGTCGGCAAGGGCCGTAAGCCCCGGGTCCTGTCGCGCCAGCTGCTGGCCGACATCATCCAGCCGCGGGCCGAGGAGATCTTCCGGCTGGTCGACTCCGACATCAAGCGCATGGGCTACGACAAATCGCTCAACTCGGGCATCGTCCTGACCGGCGGCACGGCCCTCCTCGAGGGCCTCGAGGAGGTGGCCGAGGAGATCTTCGACCTCCCGGTGCGGCGCGGCGACCCGGGCGGCGTCGGCGGCCTGGTCGACCGCGTCTCGACCCCCGATTTCGCGACGGCCGTGGGGCTCATCCTCTACGGCTTCCGGATATGGCAGGACCGCGGGCTCTCGAAGGACAAGAAGAGGGGCGCGCTCTCCCGGTTCAAGGACTGGTTCAAGGAAGGATAAGGAGGACACATGAGCGAAGATCCCAGCCGGCTGAAGTTCCACCTGGTCGAGGACCAGCTCGGGGCCAAGATCAAGGTCATCGGGCTCGGCGGCGGCGGCGGCAACGCCGTCAACCGCATGATCGAGCACGGCATCCAGGGCGTCGAGTTCATCGCCGTCAACACCGACGTCCAGGCCCTCAACGGCAACCGGGCCAAGACGAAGATCCAGATCGGCACCCAGCTGACCAAGGGCTTGGGCTCGGGCGGCCGGCCCGAGGTCGGCAAGCAGGCGGCCATGGAGGACACCGAGCGGCTGCTCGAGTGCCTCCAGGGCGCGGACATGGTCTTCCTGACCACGGGCCTCGGCGGCGGCACGGGCACGGGCTCGACGCCGATCATCGCCAACATCGCCGCCGAGCTCGACATCCTGGTCATCGCCATCGTCACCCTGCCGTTCGGCTTCGAGGGGCGGGTCCGGATGCGGCAGGCCGAACAGGGGCTCAAGGAGCTCAAGTCGGCCGTCGACACGGTCATCGCCATCCCCAACGAACGGCTCGTCCAGACGGTCAACATGGCCACCTCGGTCCAGGACGCCTTCCGGCTGGCCGACGACATCCTGCGCCAGGCCGCCCAGGGCATCTCGGACCTCATCACCAAGCCCGGCCTCATCAACCTGGACTTCGCCGACGTCAAGTCGGTCATGAAGGGCATGGGCATGGCCTTCATGGGCACGGGCCTGGCCACGGGCGAGAACCGGGCCCTCGAGGCGGCCGAGAAGGCCATCTCCTCGCCCCTGCTCATCGACACCTCCATCGAGGGCGCCCACGGCGTCCTCATCAACATCACCGGCGGCAAGACCATGACCCTCCACGAGGTCTCCAAGGCCTCCCAGCTCATCCACAGCCTGGCCGATCCCGACGCCAACATCATCTTCGGCACGGTCATCGACGAGGCCATGAAGGACACGGTCAAGGTCACCGTCATCGCCACCGGCTTCGACCTGCCCGCGGAGAAGGGCGTGGCCGCGGCCGCGACGCCGGCGCCGGCCGACGCGCCCCCCGTCCGGGCGGCCGCCCGGCGGCCGGCCGAGCCGTTCCCGGTCATGCCCCAGACGCCGCCCTATCTCTTCGAAAGCCAGGCGGCCGGGGGCCGGGCCGCGCGGACGCCCGAGTGGGAGCCCTCGGCCCTGTGCGAGAAGCAGTGGGAGACCTACGAGACGCCGTCCTTCATCCGCCGGACCAAGCATTCCTCGATGAGGAAGACGCCCCATGACATCAGCTGACCTCGTCGTCGCCGGCTGCCGCGAGCTCGTGACCTGCGCCGGGCCGGGGCCCAAGCGCGGCCGGGCCCTGCGGGAGATCGGCGCCGTCGAGAACGGCTGGGTGGCCTCGTCCAAGGGCGTCGTCGTCTTCGCCGGGACCGAGGAGGAGTTCCACGAACGGATCGTTCCCGAGCCCGACGCGGTCACGGTCGACGCCCGGGGCCTGACGGCCCTGCCCGGGTTCGTCGACGCCCACACCCACCTCCCCTTCGCCGGGGACCGGGCCCGCGAGTTCGGCCTGCGCATCCAGGGCTGGTCCTACCAGCAGCTGGCCGAGCGGGGCATGGGCATCCAGACGACGGTCAAGGCGACCCGGGCGGCCAGCCTGGACGACCTCGTCGCCCTGACCCTCCGGCGGCTCGACCGCATGCTCCTCTCCGGCACGACCACCGTCGAGGCCAAGAGCGGCTACGGCCTCAACCTCGAGGACGAGATCAAGCAGCTCGAGGCCCTGCGCGATGCGGCCGCCCTCCACCCCGTGGACATCGTCCCGACCTTCATGGGCGCCCACGACATCGCGCCCGAGTACCGCGACCGGCGGGAGGGCTACGTCCGGCTCCTCGTCGACACGGTCATCCCGGCCGTCCGCGAGCGCGGCCTGGCCGAGTTCTTCGACGTCTTCTGCGAGCCCGGCGCCTTCTCGCTCGAGGAGACGCGGACGCTCGCGGCCGCCGCCAAGGCCGCCGGCTTCAAGGTCAAGGTCCACGCCGACGAGTTCGTGACCCTGGGCGGCGCGGAGCTGGCAGCCGAGCTCGGGGCCGCCTCGGCCGAGCACCTCATCGCCGTGTCCGACGAGGGCATCGCCCGGCTGGCCGGGAGCGACACCGCGGCCATCCTCCTGCCGGGGGTGTCCTTCTTCCTGATGATGGACAGGAAGGCGCCGGCCCGGCGCCTCGTCGACGGCGGGGCCGCCGTGGCCCTGGCCTCTGATTTCAATCCGGGCAGCTCCCACATCCACTCGATGCCCTTCATCCTCCAGCTCGGCGTCTTCAGCCTCGGCCTGACGGTCGAGGAGGCCGTCAACGCCTGCACGGCCAACGCCGCCTACGCCGTCGGGCGGCAGGCGACGGTCGGCAGCCTCGAGGAGGGGAAGCAGATGGACCTGATCCTGTGCGACGTCCTCGACCACGTCTCGCTGGCCTACGAGGCCGGCCGCAACCCTGTCCGGACCGTCATCAAACGCGGGCGGCTGGTCGTGGAGGACGGCCGGATCAGGGGGGCGCGGTGATCTCGCCGCGCACGAGCCCCCGGTTCTACGTCCTGCGCCTGGCCTGGCTGGGCCGGCGCGCCGCCTTCCCGGTCCTGGCCCTCAGTCCCCGCTGGGATCGAGGGCGAGCTTCGAGAGCCCGCTGGCCTCGTCCGTCCTTCGGGCGATATCGTCCCTGAATCCGAAGATCCCCCTTCCCATAAGGATGCTCCGGCTCCGGAAGAGGCCGGGAGTCCGCCCCGCGGCAAGTAAAAAAACATATAAAGGACATACCCGGGATATGGACAAGGCCCCGCCCGCCGCCTATCTTGCCAGAGGAGGCGGCGTCTGCGACCGGACGAACGACGCCGTCCCGGGAGGGTGAAAATGAAAAGAAGGTTGATCGGGATCGTGTCGGGTTGTTTGGTGCTGTGTCTTTCCGCCTGTGACAGGAGCGTCCCGACGATGCCGTCCTCTCCGGTCCGACCGGTCTCATTCGCCGACGGCGGATCCGGGGGGATCGCGGGGGGGCTGACCGTGACGTCCTCGAAGGGGGCCTTTTTCGTCGGCGAAACGGAGACGTTCACGGCCGTGCTGACCGGCCCGGACGGCAGCGTCGCGGCGATAACGGGTGGGGCCTGGAGCTCGGACACGCCCGGCGTCGCCACGGTGAACGACGCCGGGTTGGTCACGATCATCGGGCAGGGTTTTGTCAATATCTCATGCACCTTCAAAGGCTCGACCGGCTCCAAGCAGGTTTGGGGGATGGTGGACTGCCGGGGCTCCTGGTCGGGAACCTACAGCATCCGGAGCTGTGAAATCTGGAAGGAGTTCCCCGATCCCCGGTTCTGCGAGACCCACGGCGGCCAGGGGCTCCCGATCGAACTCGTCCTGACCCAGGAGGGGGAACTCGGCCAATACGGGGCCCTGCGAGGCACCATCAAGCTGGGCGGTCTCTCGACGCCGTTCGTGGCCAAGCCGCTCTTGGACGGAACGCTGGAGATGGAGGGCGAGGTCTTTTCCGATCCGTATACGATCGGGGTGGGCTTCGGATGCGGATGGACGCCGGCCGGCCCCGAATTCGGCATGATGCTTTACTATTATATTGGGGACCATCGGTCCGGCATGGCCATGCTCAGGTGCGACGTCTCTCTTGTCAGAACAGGAGACGCCCGGTAGTCCGGGAACGGGGCGCAAGAAGCCCGGGCCCGTCGCGCGGCCTGGGTCCGCTCACGGCTCCAGGTTCATCTTGCGGATGTGGGCCTGGAAGCGCGGGTCGCCGCGGAGCGGATCGAGGCACGGGTAGGTCTTGATGGGGATGATGAACGAGTCGCGCTCGTCGATGGCCCGCTCGATCCATCGGAGGGCCTCGTCGTATTCCCCCAGCCCGGCGTTGACCCAGACCAGGCTCGTGGGCGAGACATAGGCCCGGCCCGCGATCGCCTTGATCCTCTCGAGCACCGCCCGGGCTTCGTCGGGTTTCCCGTCCGCGGCCAAGGCCGATCCGAGCCAGCCCAGCATCTGCGGCGCCCCGTGGGTCAGCTCGACCGTCCGCCGCAGGCGCACGATGGCCTCCTTAAGATCCCCGCCGACCGTGAAGGCGTTGGACATCACGAATTGGGTGAGCCAGTTCTGGGGATCGATGGCCTCGGCGACCCGGGCTTCCCGCAGGGCCCGGTCGGGTTCCCTGGCGAGCCACAGGAAGATCGACAGCCAATTGCGCAGCATCCAGTTGAGCGGATCGTACTCCAGGCCCACTTCCGCCTGGGCGACGGCCTCGTCGAGCCGGCCGTGGGGCAGCAGATAGCTGACCGCGTAGCGCTGCCTGACCAGGGGAGAGGAGGGGGCCATCTCCAGGGCCAAGGTCATCTCCCTCTGGACCTCGGGCCAGTTGTAGTCGATCTTCTGGCGGAACTGGCCGAGCAGGGCGTGGCTCTCTCCCAGGCTCGGGTCGATCTCGATCGCCCGCAGCACGGCACCCAAGCCCAGGAAGCTGGCCTGCTTGGCCGGCATGTGGCCGAGGAAGCCCGTCCACCAGAACAGATCGCCGAGGGCGTCGTGGGCCAGGGCCAGCTTGGGATCGCGGGCTAGGGCCTGGTCGAGATAGTCCCTGGCCCGGCCCATCCCCTCCGGGGTCATGATATTCAGGTGCTGGCGGCCCCGCAGATAGAGCTGGTAGGCGATCATGTCCTCGCTCGGTTTCTTCCGGGCCGGCCGCTCTTCCCCGGGCCCCGCGGCCGGCGGGAGGTGCCCGACGATCTCCGCGGCGACGCGGTTCTGGAGGCCGAACCACTCGGCCATCTCGGCGTCGTACCTTCCGGCGAAGACGTGCGTTTGATCGGCGGCCTGGACCACCTGGACGTTGAGCGCGACGCGGCCGTCGGCGCGGCGCACGGCGCCCTCCACGAGATAGTCCGCCCCGAGCTCCCGCCCGATGTGGGCCGCGCCCTTCCGGCTCCCTTTGTAATGCATGGCCGTCGAGCGCGCGATCACGGCCAGATGGTCGGGCGCGATCTGGCACAGCGCCGTGATGACCTCGTCCGTCACGGCGTCGCTGAAATAGTCCTCGGACGGGTCCCCGCCCGCGTTCTAGAAGGGCAGGACGACGAGCCGGAGCCGGCGGCGGGGACGGGCGCCGGGCCCTTCGGCCGCGAAGGTCTCGGCCAGAAAGCGGTAGCCCCTCTTGGGCAGGGTCTCGATGTAACGGGGATTCTCGGCCGAGTCGCCCAGGGCCTCACGGAGCCTGGCGATGAGGGTGTTGAGGTTGATCTCGAAGTCGACGAGCGTATCGCCCGGCCAGAGCCGCTTCTGGAACGCGTCCCGGGAGACGGGGCTCCCGGCGTGCTCGATCAGGGTCTCCAGGACGATGAACAGTTGCTCCCGCAGCCGGACCTCCGCCCCCTGCTTGAAAAGGCGGCGGGCCTGTAGATCCACTTCGAACTCGCCGAAGCGGACGGGCCCTCGCGGGCCGGCCATCTCCGTCATCGAAGCGGCCTCCGTCCCCCGAGGAGGACGAGGGGGCCAATGGCGGACCTTCGCCTCTTTCAGGGGGTACCAATAGGATTATGCCCAAAGTAAGAAATAAACAAGAAAATGTCAAGCCTCGGGCCATGGACACGAGGCCGTCGCGAACCTATGGATAGGACATAGAGACGGCGGCCCGCGCCGCCGCGAACATCCCGGTGAGGAGGAAGGCCATGGCCATCGGAAGAGGGAAAAAGGACGGCGGGACGAGGCTGGGCCGCGGATGGACGGTTCTCCTGGCCGTCGCCGGCCTGATCGCGGCGGCGGCCGCGCCCGTATGGGCCCAGGCCGTTCAGGTCACGCTGCTCCACGTCAACGACACCCATTCCCATTTGACGCCCTGGGGGCCCAAGGACGCCGGGCTCGAAGGGACGCTGGGCGGGATCGCCAAGGCGGCGTACCTTGTGGCGGCGGAGAGGGCGGCCGATCCGAACGCCATCTTCGTCCACGCCGGGGACTTCATGGACGGCGACTTCTTTTTCAACGATCATCTCGGCGTGCCCGAGCTCCGGCTGCTGAAGGACATCGGGCTCGATGCCCTGGTCCCGGGCAACCACGAATTCCGGCTCGGACCGAGCGTCTTGTCGGACATCCTCGCGGCCGCCTGGCCGGAGGGGCCGGCGGCCGGCGTGCCCCTCCTCGGCGCGAACGTCGATCCCGCGGGTCACGGGCTCGGGGCCTGGATCGTGCCTTCGCTCATCAAGGACGTGAACGGCGTGAAGGTCGGGCTCTTCGGCGTGACCATCCACAAGAACGCCCTCTTGAATCCCGCCCCGGTCGTGATCAGGAAGATCACCGGACCCCTCGTCCAGCAGGCCGTGGACGCGCTCCGGGACCGTGGCGCCCAGGTCGTGATCGGCGTGTCTCACGCCGGACTGGACGTCATGCGGGCGATCCCGCCCCTCGTCTCCGGGCTCGACGTCATCGTCAACGGGCACGACAACGCCGTGCTCGAACAGCCGGAGGCGATCGGGCGCGCCGACGGCGGGACGACCGTCATCGTCTCGGCGGGCGATCGCTATCGGTGGGTCGGCCGGCTCCGGCTGTCCGTGTCGGGGGGGCAAGTGGCCGTGTCGGACTACGCCCTCCTCGGCGCGGACGCGGCGACCCCGCCGCGCGCTTCGGTGCGGGCCACCGTCGAGACCCTGAAGGCCGGGATCGTGCTCCGGTACGGCGACGTCTATCATCGGGCGCTGGCCTGGGCCGAGGACGATATCGCCCTGGACGGGAGCCGGTCCCCGGCCGGCCGCGACACGGCGCTCGGCAACCTGCTCGCGGACGCGTACCGGGCCTGGACCGGGACCGACGTGGCCATCGAGCCGTTCGCCTACGTCGGGGACGCCCTGCCCGAAGGCCCGGTCGTCGGGGCCGACCTATTCCGGGCCATGAGCTACGGCAGTCCCTCCCCCTGGAAGCTGGTCACGTTCGGCACGACCGGCGAGGCGCTGCGGCACGCGCTCGACACGACCCTCACCTTGGGCGGGGATTTCTTTCCGCAGGTCTCGGGGATGCGCTTCAGCTACGATTCCGAGGCCGAGGAGCTCTACGGAGACGCGTTCGGCACGAAGCGCCTGATCCTGGCCGATACGGTCCACGTGGGCGGGCAGAGGCTCCTGGATGACCGGGTCTACAGCGTGACGGTCACCGAAGGGGTCTATCAGGCGCTGCGGTACATGCTGATGGTGCCCATGCAGGACATCCGGAAATGGCCCGACATGGCTTTCGAGGCCGTGCGCGACCTCGTCGCCCGGCGCGGCGTGCTGGGGCTGGCCACGTCCAACCGCATCCGCGACGTCGCCGCGTTCCCCAGGATCAGGAAGACCGGGCCCGTCGCGGCGCCGCCTCGACGAGCGCCCGGGGATGCCCCCGCCGGGAAGGACTGAGCCGCGAGTACCGTCAGTCGCCGCCGGGCTCGAGGGCGAGCTTCGAGAGCCCGCCGGCCGCGTCCGTCTTCCGGACGATATCGTCCCTGAACCGGACCAGGATGATCTCGCAGGTCACCGAGACGACCGCTTCCTTCAAGTGCCCTCCCCGGACCCCGAACGCCTTGTCGCCGAGGGCGATGTGGGCGTGGATGAAGGGCCGGCCGTCGGCGGTCGTGATATTGCCGTAGAGGGAGACGATCTCCGAGGGGCCGGGGACCGTGAGCCAGGAATAGGCGCCGGCGGCCGGGTCGAAATGCCCGATCTCGGCTTCCCCGACGGCGCCCAAGCCGTGGAAGTAGCCGCCGCCGATCGCGTCCCGCGCGCACAGGCCGCGGAGGGTCTCGACGATCCTCTCGCCGGGATCGAGCCGGACGACGCAGGTCGGACCCAGGACGAAATATCTCATGCCTTCCCGTCCGCCTTGTCGAGCTTGCTCTTCCAGTAGAGGTAGGCCGGGATGCCCAGGCAGATGATGAGCAGCCCGAACATGGCGTTGCGGAAGGAGCTAAGGAGGGAGCCGAACGCGACGTAGACGGCGGCCAGGACGAACAGGACCGGCGTCACCGGGTAGCCCCAGGTCTTGTAGGGACGCTCGAGGTCCGGCCTCTTCTTCCGCAGGACGATGACCGCGGCCACGGTCATGCCGAAGAAGATCCACTCGCCGAAGATGACGTAGGTGAAGAGCTGTTTGAAGGTCCCGGTCAGGGTCAGCAGGATGGACCAGGCGGTGATTGCCACGATGGAGACGTGGGGCGTCAGGAACTTGGGGTGGCACTCGGCGATCTTCTTGAAGAACATGCCGTCCCGGGCCATGGCGAAGTAGACGCGCGGCGAGCAGAGCATGTTCTGATTGGCCGCGCCGAGGATGGAGAAGAGGATGAGGCCGGTGATGAGCGAGGCCAGGAAGGGCCCGCCGATCGACTGCATGACGTCGAGGGCGACCCGGCCCTCGGAGGCGGCGATCCGGCCGACGGGCATGATGTAGAGGTAGGCCAGGTTGGCCAGGACGTAGAGGGCGATGACGGCGACCGTGCCGATCAGGATGCCCAGCGGGAGGTTCCTTTTCGGATCCTTGACCTCGCCGGCGCTGTAGGTCGCCGCCTCCCAGCCCTTGTAAGCCCAGAGGGACGCCACCAGCCCGACCCCGAACGCCCCCAGCAGCCCGAAGTTGAACGGTCCCGGCGAGGGCTCGACGAAGTTCCGGGCGCTGCCCTGGCCCTTGGCGAAGAAGAAGACGCCGATGACGATGATGCCGATGGCGCCCGTCTTCAGGTAGGTCGTCCAATTCTGGAGGCGGCTCCCCCACTTCAGTCCGACGTAGTTCACGGCTCCCAGGAAGGCCACGAACCCGGCCGCGATGAGCTTCTTGACGAGCGGGCTCATGTCGACGAATCGGGGCAGGATGTTGTGGGAGAAGGCCACGGCCAGCGTGGCGATCGAGCCCGAATCGATGACCAGGAAGAGCGTCCAGCCGAACAGGAAGGAGATGAGCGGGCCGTAGGCCTCGCGGAGGTAGACGTAGATGCCGCCGGCTTCCGGCATGGCCGCCCCGAGCTCGGCGAAGGCCACGGCGCCGAAGAAGCTGAACAGGCCGCCGACGACCCAGACGGCCAGCATCAGGAGCGGCGCGGGGACGGCCGCGGCGATCTCCGACGGCGACAGGAAGATGCCCGAGCCGACGACGCCGCCGATGACGATCATGACGACGTCCCACAGGGACAGGATGCGCGGCAGGGCGATCTTGGTCTTGTCGACGGGAGGACAACCGGGGGCGGTCTGTTCCATGGGCGGCGACTCCTTGGGCGGGACGTTGGCGGTCCGGACGATTCTAGCAAGAGGCGGATAAAAGCGCAATCGGTCCCGGAGGCGGGACCGGTCCCGGTCAGGGCCGCGGGCCGCCGATGCGGTCCATCATGCGGTACTGGACGGCTTCCGAGACGTGGGGCGTCGCGATGCCGTCCGCGCCCTCGAGGTCGGCGATCGTCCGGGCCACCTTGAGGACGCGGTCGAAGGCCCGGGCGCTGAAGCCGAGCCGGGTGACGGCCGTCTCGAGGAGCCTCTCGGCCTCGGACGGCAGGGCGCAGAACCGTTTGACCTCCTTCGGGCCCATGCGGGCGTTGGTGAACAGGCCCGACCCGGCGAAGCGGGCCGACTGCCGGGCCCGGGCCGCCGTCACCCGGGCCCGGATGGCCGCGGAGCTCTCGGCCGGGGCCCGCGAGACGATGTCGCCGAACTTGACCTCGGGCACGTCGAGCTGGATGTCGATGCGGTCGAGGAGCGGGCCGGAGATCTTGGCGTAATAGCGGGCCTTCTCGCTGTCCGTGCAGTCGGCCGCCTTGCCGAGCAGGCCCCGGCGGACGTCGGCGCAGGGGTTCATGGCCGCGACCAGCATGAAGGCCGAGGGGAAGGTCACCGCGTAGCCCGAGCGGACGACCGTGACCCGGCCGTCCTCGACGGGCTGGCGCAGGTCCTCAAGGACCTTGCGCCGGAATTCGGGCAGCTCGTCGAGGAAGAGGAGCCCGTGGTGGGCCAGGCTGACCTCGCCCGGCTTGGGCACCAGCCCGCCGCCGACGAGACCAGCGTCGGTGACCGTGTGATGGGGGGCGCGGAAGGGACGGATCCCGACCGTCCCCGACCCGGCCAGCAGCCCGGCCGCGCTGTGGACCCGGGTCACCTCGAGGCGCTCCTCGTAGGTCATGTCCGGGAGGATGGTCGGCAGGCGGCGGGCCAGCATGGTCTTGCCGGCCCCGGGGGGACCGACCATGAGCACGTTGTGGCCCCCTGCCGCGGCCACCTCGAGGGCCCTCTTGGCGTGCCGCTGGCCCTTGACGTCCTCGAAGTCGACGGGATAAGCGGCCGGGGCCGCCGGCTCCGCGTCCTCGAAACGGCTGGGCGCGACCTGGCCCGGTTCGCGCAGCAGACGGACGACCCGGACCAGGTCCTCCAGGGCGAAGACCTCGAGGCCGCGGACGAGGGCGGCCTCGCGCCCGTTGGCGTGGGGTACGACCAGCCCGCGGAATCCCTGGGCCGCGGCCATCAGGGCCACGGGCAGGATGCCCCGCCCCGGCTTGAGCCGTCCGTCGAGGGCCAGCTCGCCGACGAAGAGATAGTCCCTCAGCCGGGCCGCCGGGACGATACCGAGGAAAGCCAGGAAGCCCAGGGCGATGGGCAGGTCGAAGGCCGAGCCCTCCTTGCGCCGGTCGGCCGGGGCCAGGTTGACGGTGACCCGGTTGGACTCCAGGTCGTATCCGCAGTTCTTGAGGGCCGCCCGGACCCGTTCCTTGCTCTCCCGGACGGCGGCGTCCGGCAGGCCGACGGTGACGAAGGTCGGGAAGCCGGCGCAGATGTCGCACTCGACCTCGACGGGGTAGGCGTCGATGCCGTGGAGCGCGGCGCTCGTGATGCGGTACAGCATGGGTCCTTATCTCTAAGGACGGACGAGGACCGCGTTTGCGTCAGGGAACGGGGACTATTTGCCGGTATATTCCTTGGACAGCTTGTCGAGCTCGGCCTCGATCTCCCGGCGGGACTTGAGCATGAGCCGGGTCGTGTTCCCGGTCGGGGCCCGGACGCCGTCCGGGTCCCGGTCCCGCAGATCGCCGAGCGGTTCCGGCGACTCCGGAGAGGCCTCGGCCCCGGCTTCGCCCTCGAAGCGCGGCCGGACGCCGAAGACCTTGTCCCTGACGACGGGCACGGTCAGCTTGGAGATCTCGCGCAGGGTCTCGAAGACCCCCACACCGCTGACGGCCTTGGCCTCGATCCAGGGCGACCGGCGGGGATTGAGGAGGTTGTTGAACGTCTCGACCGGGATGAGGTAGTCGAGGTCGCGCTTGTTGTACTGGAAGACGAGGGGGATCTTCATCAGGTCGATGTCGTGCTGGAGGCAGTTCCGGCGCAGGCCGTCGAAGCTCTCCAGGTTGGCGTCGAGGAGCGGGATCTGGGAGTCGGCCACGAAGACGATGCCGTCGGCGCCGCGCAGGACGCTCTTGCGGGAAGCCTCGTAGAAGACCTGGCCGGGGCAGGACATGAGCTGGAAATGGACCTTGAAGTCGCCGATCATGCCGGCCCGGATGGGCAGGAGGTCGAAGAAATAGGTCCGGTCGGCCTCGGTCTCCAGGCAGACGAGCTCGCCCCGGTAGGCGGGGTCGAGCTTGTGGTAGATGTAGCGGAGGTTGGTCGTCTTGCCGCTCAGGCCGGGGCCGTAATAGACGATCTTGATGGCGATCGTCTTGGTCGCGTGGTTGATGAACGGCATGACAGCTCCCGGTGTCGTCATAGTATCGCCTTAACCGGGCCGACGCGTCAAGTCCGTGAAGGGAGGCCCGCCGGTGTGGTAGAATGACGCCGGAAAGACCCGGAAAGGAAGGCCCATGACCGACATCCGAGACAGGATCCGCGTGGCCGTCATCGGCGGCGGCCGGCCGGGGAAACCGGCCCTCGAAGCCGCCCGCGAGGTCGGCCGGCGCCTGGCCGAAGCCGGCGCCGTGGTCGTCTGCGGCGGCCTCGGCGGGGTCATGGAAGCGGTCTGCCGGGGCGCCCGCGAGGGCGGCGGCCTGTCCGTCGGCATCCTGCCCGGGGCCTCCCCCGCCGACGCCAATCCCTGGGTCGACCTGGCCGTGGCCACCGGGCTCGGCTACACCCGCAACGCCCTGGTCGTCATGAACGCCGACGCCGTCATCGCCGTCGACGGCGAGTACGGCACGCTCTCCGAGATCGCCTACGGCAAGATCCACGGCAAGACGGTCGTCGGCCTCGGCACCTGGGAGGTCAAGGGCGTCGTCCCCGCCGCGACCCCCGAGGAGGCGGTCCGGTTGGCGTTCGAGGGCCTCCCCGCCCGGACATGAAGACCTATCGCATCGTCCTCGGCTACGACGGCACGGACTTCCGGGGCTGGCAGCGCCAGCCCGGCGACCGCACCGTCCAGGGCGTCCTGGAGGAGGCCCTGTTCCGGGTGACCCGGAAGAAGGTCGCCGTCCACGGCGCCGGGCGGACCGACGCCGGCGTCCACGCCTTGGGCCAGGTCGCCGGCTTCCGGGGCGCCTTCACCCTCTCCGACGCGGTCCTGTTGCGGGCCCTCAACGCCGTCCTGCCCGAGGACGTCCGCGTCTTCCGCCTCGAGGAGGCGCCGGCCGGCTTCGACGCCCGCCGCTCGGCCCGCTCGAAGCTCTACCGCTACCGCATCGCCGTGACGCCCCAGCCGGACCCGCTCGAGCGGCGCTGCGTCCTCCACTGGCCCTATCCCCTGAACGTCGCCGCCATGCGCCGGGCGGCCAAGATGTTCGTCCGGACGGCGGACTTCACGGCCTTCTCGTCCAATCGGGACCGCTCGCCCGTACGCACGGTCACCCGCTCCGAGCTCCGCCGCTCGGGCGGCGAGCTCGTCTACACGGTCGAGTCGCGGGGCTTCCTGCGCTACATGGTCCGGACGATCGTCGGGACGCTTCTCGAGGTCGGCCGCGGGCGCCTGCGGCCGGAGGACGTCGAGGACCTGTTCCGGACCAAGGACCGCCCGCGGGCCGGGGCCACGGCGGCGGCCAAGGGGTTGACGCTCGTCCGCGTCGACTACTGATCGAGGACCAGGCCCATGACGTGGGCGTCCTCGTCCGGCTTGGTGTAGTAGTGCTTGCGCGTCCCCAGGATCTCGAACCCCAGCTTCTTATAAAGGTTGACGGCCGCGGTGTTGGACTGCCGGACCTCGAGGGTGACGAAGGCGGCGCCGGCGGCCCGGACCCGGTCGAGGGCGAAGCGCATCATGGCCTCGCCGAGGCCCTGGCCCCGGCAGTCGGGATGGACGGCGACGTTGTTGATCTGGACGTCGTCCCGGATCTGCCAGTAGATGATGTAGGCGACGACCTCCCCGCCCGGCCGCCGGACGACGACGAGGGGCGAGGAGATGGAGGTGTTCTGGATCTCGCCGCGGAAGGTCGTGTCGCTCCAGGGGTTGGAGAAGGACAGGGCCTCGATGGCCCGGACGGCCGGCAGGTCCTGGTCCCGCATGCGGCGGACGAAGTAGCGGTCCTGGCCCTCGATGAGGTCGGTCATCTCTCCTCGGCCTGGGAGCGCCGGTAATAGATCGGTTCGAGGGAGGCGGCGTCGACGCCCCGGCCGGCCGCCAGGAGCGCGGCGCCGAGGCGGGCGACCTCGGCGGCGACGAAGCGCGAGCGGGCGGGGAAGCGGGCCGCCTCCCCGAGGCGTTCCCGGACCGCCCCGCGGCAGGCGTCGAGCCCGCCGCCGATGAAGGCGACGGGCCGGTCGGCCGGGAGCCGGGCCAGGAAGGCCTCCGGCTCGTACGCTCCCTGGGGAACGAGCTCGGCGAGGCCGCCGGGGCCGGACTCGAACAGGGCGGCGTAGATCTCCCCCTTCTTGGCGTCGAGGAGCGGGCAGACGAGCGTCTCGGGGCCGCCCTCGAGCTTGGCCGCCAGGGCCGCCAGGGTCGACACCGGGGCGACCGGCCGGCCCGAGGCGAAGGCCAGGGACTTGACGGCGCCGACGCCGATGCGGATCCCGGTGAACGAGCCGGGGCCGGCGGCCACGGCGAAGGCCCCGACGTCCTTGATGCCGAGCCCGTGGGCCCCGAGCAGGAAATCGACCGACCGGAGCAGGCGGGCCGAGTGGGTCGCGGCCGACTCGACCGCGGCCTCGCCGAGGAGCGCGCCGTCCTCGGCCAGGGCCACGGAGCCGCTCGGCGTCGTCGTATCGACCGCGAGGATCAGCATGCCGCTCCCCTCCCGGGCCGGATCACAACTTTGCGGCGACGGCGCGGCCGACGTCAAGGCTCGAGGACTTGCCGCCCATGTCGTAGGTCCGGGCCTGGCCGTCCTTGATGACCGCGGCCACGGCGGCCTCGATGGCCGCTCCCTTGGCCGTCTCGCCGATCCAGTCGAGCATCATCTTGGCGGCCAGGATGGTGGCGATGGGGTTGACCTTGTACATCCCGGCGTACTTGGGCGCCGAGCCGTGGGTCGGTTCGAAGACGGCGTACCGGTCGCCGATGTTGCCGCTGCAGGCGAAGCCGAGGCCGCCGACGAGTTGGGCGGCCAGGTCCGAGATGATGTCGCCGAACAGGTTCTCGGCCACCAGGACGTCGTAGTCGTGGGGGTTCTTGAGCAGCCACATGCAGATGGCGTCGACGTTGGCGTCCCAGAACTTGATGTCGGGGTAGCCCTTGGCGACCTCGCGGGCCGTGGCGAGCATCAGGCCGCCGGTCTCGCGCAGGACGTTGGGCTTCTCGATGAGGCAGACCGACTTGCGGCCGTTCTTGCGGGCGAACTCGAAGGCCGCCTTGACGATGCGGGCGCAGGCCGGCTTGGTCATGATGCGGGTCGACAGGGCGATCTCATCGGCGGGGACGTCCTTGAACCGCTTCATCTTGGGGTTGGTCAGGAGGGCGTCGCGGACGACCTGGGGCAGGGGGAAGAACTCGACCCCGGCGTACATGCCCTCGGTGTTCTCGCGGAAGATGATCAGATCGATGCCCTCCTTATAGTTGAGGGGGTTGCCCGCGTAGGCCTTGCAGGGCCGCAGGTTCTGATAGAGGTCGAACTCCTGGCGCAGCCGGACGATGGGGCTGAAGTAGCTCAGGCCCTTGCCCCTCAGCGAAGGATCGAGCTCGCGGTCGGCGTCCTCCCTCGGCTTCGAGGTGATGGCGCCGAAGAGGCAGGCGTCGGTCTCCCGGAGGAGCTTGAGGGTGCGGTCGGGCAGGGGGTTGCCCTCCCGGCACCAGAAATCCCAGCCGATGTCGCCGTAGAGGTACTCGGCGTCGAGGCCGACCTTGTCGAGGACGGGCATCGTCGCTTCGACGACGTCCTTGCCGACGCCGTCGCCGGGCAGGATGGCGATCTTGTACTTGGCCATGGTCACTCCTTTGCGAGCTTCTTTTGGGTGTATGCGAGCAGGCCGCCGGCCTCGATGATGCCGATGACGGCCTCGGGCAGAGGCAAGAAGCGGAAGGTCCCCTTGGAGGAACGGATCTCGCCCTTGGCGAAATCGACCTCGGCGGTGTCGCCCGTGGCCAGGGCGTCGACGGCTTCGTCGCACTGCAGCACGGCCAGGCCGAGGTTGATGGCGTTTCGGAAATAGATGCGGGCGAAGGACCGGGCCACGACGGCCTGGACCCCGGCCGCCTTGAGGCAGGCCGCGGCCTGCTCGCGCGACGAGCCGCAGCCGAAGTTCTTGCCGGCCACGACGACGTCGCCGGGCTTGACCGCGGCGGCGAAGCCGGGATCGAGGTCCTCCATGGCGTGCTTGGCCATCTCCTCGGGGGGCATGATCTGGTAGGTGTAGCGCCCGGGGAAGATGACGTCCGTGTTGACATCGTCGCCGTATCTCCAGACCTTGCCTTGGCTCATGAGAACTCCCTCGGGTCGGTGATGGCCCCGGCGACGGCGGTGGCCGCGGCCGTGGCCGGCGAGGCCAGGTAGATCTCGGAGTCGCGGTGGCCCATGCGGCCCCGGAAGTTGCGGTTGGAGGTGCTCAGGCAGACCTCGCCGGCGGCCATGAGCCCCTCGTGGGCGCCGAGGCAGGGGCCGCAGCCCGAGTTGAGGACGACGCAGCCGGCTTCGACGAGGGCGCCCAGGGCGCCGGAGGCCAGGGCCTCCCGGTAGACCTGCCACGAGGCCGGGATGACCAGGACGCGGACGCGGGGATGGACCCGGCGGCCCTTGAGGATGGCCGCCGCGGCCTCGAGGTCCTCGAGCCGGCCGTTGGTGCACGTGCCGATGAGGACCTGGTCCACCGGCTTGCCGGCGACGGCCCCGACCGGCTTGACGTTGTCGACGGTGTGGGGACAGGCGACCTGGGGCTCGAGCGCGTCCAGGTCGCAGGCCAGGACCGATTCGTAGACGGCGTCCGGGTCGGACGAGACGGCCGCGAACGGGCCGCGGGCCCGGCCCTCGAGCCAGCGGAGGGCCACGGCGTCGGGGGCGAAATAGCCGTTCTTGGCCCCCATCTCGGCCGACATGTTGGCCAGGGTCAGGCGCGACCCGACGCTGAACGACGGGGCGGCCGGCCCGGCGAACTCGACGGCCCTGTAGTTGGCCATCTCCGCGCCGTGGTCGCCGATGAGCTTGAGACTGAGGTCCTTGGCGAAGACGCCCGGCCGGAAGCGGCCCGCGAGGTCGATGCGCATGGTCTCCGGGACGCGCAGCCAGATCTCGTCGGTGGCCCAGGTGCAGGCCGTCTCGGTCCGGCCGATGCCGGCGGCGAAGGCGCCCAGGGCGCCGTAGCTCGGCGTGTGGGAGTCGCTGCCGACGATGACCAGGCCGGGCCGGGCGAAGCCCTGCTCGGGCAGGACCTGGTGGCAGATGCCGGCGTTGATGTCGAAGAAATGGGGGATGCCCTGGGCGGCCACGAACTCGCGGATGGACTTGTGGTTCTGGGCGTACTTCTCGTCGGCGGCCGGCACGATGTGGTCGAGGACGATGACGATCTTCTCCGGCGCCCGGACCTTGGCCACGCCGAGCTTCTGGAACTCCTTGATGATGGCCGCGGAGTTGTCGTGGGACAGGACGTAGTCCGGCGCGACGTTGACGACCTCGCCGGCCTGGACGTCCTTGCCGGCCTTGCGGCCGAGGACCTTTTCCGTCAGCGTTTTGCCCACGTTCGACCTCCTGGCCCCCCCATTTTATGGGGGGGCGGAGGCCGTGTCAATCGATCCAGATCTCGAAGACCGTGCCGTCGTCGCCGGAGATGCGCAGGATGCTCTCCTTCGACTTGACCATCTCGTTCATGATGCGGTTGACGTCGTAGCCCTTGCGGCGGAGCTCGGCTTTGTCTTCCTCGTCCAGGGCGCTCAGGGCCAGGTCGGCCAGGGCGAACGGGACGTTGAGGGAGAAGACGGGCTCCCGGCGGCCGGCGGCCCGGACGCGCAGGTGGAGGGTCCGGGCGGTCTTGACCGTGGTCCGGGGCTGCCGCTCCTCGGCCGACTTCAGGCGCTCGGGCGAGATCCGGAGCAGGGCGATGCGGGCCCGATCGAGCAGCTCGGGGTCCTTCTCCGTCTCGAGGATCCGTTCCAGGACGGGCGCGGCCCGCGCGGCCAGCTTCTTGTCGGGGACCAGGCTCATCTTGTAGGCCGCGTAATAGCGGACGACCTTGCCGGGATGCTGCAGGCGGTCCTCGATGTCGCGGACGGCCCGCTCGTCGCCGTCCTCGGTGAGGGCGAAGGCCAGGTCGACGACGGCGCACTCCGACTCCTCGACCAGGCCGGGCTTGGTCCCGGCGAGCCGGAGATAGCCCTTGTAGGCCCGCAGGGCCTCGCGCTCCCGGCCGGGCAGGGCGCTCAGGCACTCTCCTTTATAGAAGAGGGCCTCCGCCGCCAGGGGACTGTCGGGGAAGCGGTCGGCGAGCTCGTCGAGCTTGTCGAGGGCTTCCCGCCAGCTCTTGTCGAAGACCAGGAGCTTGGCCTCGCGGAACAGACTTTCGTCCGTCCCCGACTGGCGCCTCGCGCCGGCCGCCCGGGCATCCGGCGCGGCGAGCGCCAGGACGAGGGCGGCGATGACCGTCAGGGTGGCTTTTCTCATGTCAGACCCCGCTCGTGAGTTCTTTCTTGACCAGATTGATCTTGAGGAAGAGCTGGCGCTCCTCGACCAGGCCGCGGAGCCGCGCCAGTTCGGCCTCCGGCAGGCCGCCGCCGAGCTGGGACAGCTCCCGGAAGAGCAGCTCGATCTGGTCGCAGAGGGCCTTGGCCTTGGCCATCTGGAACCGCTCGAGCTGGGCGTTGATGTATCTCTTCTTCTGGAGCAGTTCCCGGGCCCGCTCGGTCCGGACCTCCGGGGGCACCGAAGGCCCCGCGCCGCCGGGCTCGAGGACATCGAGGAGCATGTACTGGCTCTTTTCCAGGTAGTCCACCGTGATCCGGCGGGCCATCTCGAGCTCGGCCCGGTCGAGGAACTCGCCCGAAGCGTAATAGCCTTCGGCCCGGCCGGCCCGGTCGCCCGGCGCCCGCAGGGCCAGGTACATGGCCGCGGCGCCGACGACCAATCCCGCGGCCAGCCCGGCCAGGGCCGGCTTCATCCTCAGGAACGCCAGCCAGGATGCCGGCCATGCGGCACGCTCCCGGCCGGCCGTCCGGCCTCGACCGGCCAGGGTCCGGTCGGCGATGAGCCCGGGCAGGGCCTCCCAGTCGACCGAATCCGCGGCCCGTCGGACCTCGGTCCGGACGGCCTCGGTCTCGCGGACGAGCCGGTCGTAGGCGTCGGCCTCGGCCCGGCACTCCGGGCACCGCTCGGTGTGGTCGGACATGGCCCCTCCCCTCGCTTCCCCGGGCCCGCCCGTCAGGGCGTCGGCCCGCTCCCGTTTCGACCGCCGGCACACCCTCATGGCTCGATCCCCAGGACCGGGGCCAGCCGCTTGCGGAGGTTCTGGACGGCCTTGAAGTGGAGCGATTTGGCCGTCCCGATCGAGATGCGCATGGTCTCCGAGATCTCGCTGAACGGCAGCTCGTTGTAGTGCCGCAGGACGAAGACCAGCCTCTGGCGCTCGGCCAGGGTGTCGACCGTCCGGGTGAAGGCGCTGCGGAGGTCGGCCTGGGGCGAATCCCCGGCCCGGTCCTCGGTCGCGAGCGGGATGTCGTCGAGCGGCGTCGTCGTCTCCCACTCCTGCCGCCGCTTGCGGTGCTTGCGGTAGTGGTCGATGCTGACGTTCTTGGCCATCTGCAGGAGCCAACCCTGGAAGGAATGGCCCGGCCGGTAGAGGCCGGCTTTCTGGTGGAACCGCAGAAAGGTCTCCTGGACGGCGTCGAGGGCGTCCTCGCGGTCCCTGAGGATGGAATAGGCCATGACGAAGACCTTGCGCTGGTAGAGCCGGATGACCGCCATGAACGCCTCGCGGTCCCCCCTCTGGACCCCCTCGAGGAGGGCGGCCAGGTCGGCCGGCTCCGGCTCGGGGCGGTTCGTCGGGACGTCAGTCATGGGACCTCATAGGCATCAACGGCGCGGGCGGGCCGAAGGTTCACGGCCGGCCCGACAAAGACGGCGCCCCTCCGGGCCCCGCCGGTCAGGAGCGGGAGGGCCCCCGGCGGTCGCCGCCGAAGCCCCCGCCCGGACGCCGGTCGGCCCCGGGCCTCTCCGACCGGGGGCGGGCGTCGTTGACGATGATCTTGCGGCCTTCGAATTCCGTCCCATGGAGCTTGCTCTTGGCCTCCTGGGCCGCTTCGGGGGTGGCCATCTCGACGAAGCCAAAACCGCGCCCCTGGAGGATGTTGACCGAGACGACCTCGCCGAACGGAGCGAACAGCCGTTTTAGCGGTTCTTCGCTCGCCCTGAAGTCGAGGTTGCCCACGTAGAGCTTGGAAAAGGCCATGCCGTCCGCCTCCTGTCCGCTGCGGTCATTGTCCCCGTTCCCGGCTTTGAAATCAAGCCTCTTTCTGCTATAGATGGAGGCGTTCCGCTAGCGAGGAGCCCCCATGAAACGGTCCACGTACGTCGTCCTGATCGTCCTGTTCTTCGTCATGCTGGCCGGCGCCGGCCTGTTCTTCGTCTTCCTCGAGGACATCGGGGGACGGCGGGTCGAGATCCCGGTCTCCGGCTACCTCGACGTGCCGCTCTCGGGGCCCGTGGCCGAGATCGCCCCGGCCGACCCGCTCGCGGCCCTCCTCTTCGGCGCCCGGCCCCTGGCCGTCCACGACTTCTGGGAGAACCTGCGCAAGGCCAAGGTCGACGGCCGCGTCCGGGCCGTCGTGCTGCGCCTGGGCCTCCTCCAGTGCGACTGGGCCAAGGCGGCCGAGATGCGCGAGGCCGTCCTCGACTTCCGCCGCTCCGGCAAGAAGGCCTACGCCGTCTTCGAGGAGGCGCCGGACGCCGACATGGAATACTTCATCGCCACGGCCTGCGACCGCATCATCCTCCATCCCCTGGGCTGGCTGGGCGTCAACGGCCTCGGCGGCTGGGTCCCCTTCCTCAAGGGCGCCCTGGACAAGCTCGGCGTCAGGGCCGAGTTCGAGCACGTCGAGGAATACAAGACGGCCTACAACATGTTCACGGAGAAGGGCTTCACCCCGGCCCACCGCGAGGAGATGGAGGCCTACTACGGCGACCTCTTCGACCAGTACGTGGCCGCCGCGGCGGCGGCCCGGGGCAAGACGCCGGAGGAGTTCCGGGCCCTCGTCGACCGCGGCTTCTTCCAGGGAGAGAAGGCCAAGGCCGCGGGCCTCGTCGACGACTGCCTGTACGAGGACGAGCTCCAGGAGATGCTCGGCCGCGGCGGCCGGGCCCCGGCCCGCATCCGCTTCGACGACTACACCCGGATCAAGCCCGCCTCGCTCGGCCTCGAGACGGGCCCCGACCGCGTCGCGGTCGTCTACGCCACGGGCACGATCATGACCGGCGAGAGCCTGCCGTCGGTCATGGGCGGCGCCACGGTGGCCCGTTGGATCCGGGCGGCCCGTCAGGACGCGGGGGTCAGGGCCATCGTCCTGCGCGTCGACAGCCCCGGCGGCTCGTCGGTCGGGTCCGACGTCATCGCCCGCGAGGTCGAATTGGCCCGCAAGGACAAGCCCGTCGTGGTCTCGATGTCGGACGTGGCCGGCTCGGGCGGCTATTGGATCGCCATGCCGGCGACCAAGATCGTCGCCCAGCCTCAGACCCTGACCGGGTCGATCGGCGTCCTGGCCGGCAAGTTCAGCCTCGACGGCCTGCTGGGGAAGCTCGGGGTGACCACGGAGAAGCTCGTCTTCGGCGAGAAGGCCGACGTCTTCTCCCCCTTCCGGCCGTTCACCGACGCGGAGCGCAAGGTCCTCAAGGACGAGATCCGCTGGACCTACGAGCGGTTCCTGGAGAAGGCCGCGGCGGGACGCGGGCTGACGCGCGACGAGGTCGACGCCGTCGGCCGCGGCCGCATCTGGACCGGCCGCCAGGCCAAGGAGCGCCGGCTCGTCGACGAATTGGGCGGCCTGACCATGGCCATCGGCCTGGCCAAGAAGGAGGCCGGTATCGCGGCCGAGCGGGACGTCCGCCTGGACGTCTGGCCGCGCAAGCGCACCTTATGGCAGACCCTCATGGGCAGCCCCCTGGCCGGCCTCGACGTCGGGAGCCGCTCCGGGCGCGAGCGTGCCCTCGACACGCTCCGCCTCATGGGACAGACCAGGATCTGGGCCCTCATGCCCTTCTGGGACGAGCCCCTCTAAAAAGCGTAGGACGAGGGGCAGATCGTCTTGAACTCGCAAGACGAGCAGGTGTGCCAGTCCGGACGGGCCTTGAAGTCGCCGGCCCGGACGCCCTCGGCGGCCTCGCGGATGCGCGCCGCGGCCCGGGCCAGCTCCTTCTCCCCCTTGGCGGCCCGGCCGATGAGATCGGGCCCGAGGAAGTGGAGCCGCGTCTCGACCGGCAGCAGGCCCTCGGTCTTGACGAGCGACAGGGCGTAGATATCGAGCTGCAGGCTCTCGGCCGCGGCCCGGTCGGCTTCGCGCTGCGAGGACGATTCGGCCGTCTTGAAGTCCACGATGACCGGCCCGGCCGGCTCGAAGTCGAGGCGGTCGAAGCGGCCCGAGAACCGCAACCCTCCCTCGCGCCAGCGGAAGGGTTTCTCCAGGAAGTCGGGCCGGCGGCCCGAGGCTTCCTCCCTCTTGTAGAAGAGCCGCAGGGCCCGCTCGCCCTCGGCCTTGCGCAGCTCCTCGTGCTCGCGGCTGAGGAAACCCTCGTTGACCCACCGCTTCAGGTAGTCGTCGACGACCTCCTGTTCCGTCACGGCCCGGCCCTTCATGCGGCGCTTCAGGTAGGCGTGGATGGTCTCGTGGACGACCCGCCCGAAGACGAGCGCGTGGTGGGGCAGGACGGGTACCCGCATCTCGTGGCGGAACTTGTACTTGAGCGGGCACACGAGGTAGTCCTCGACCTGGACGTGGCTCAGCCGGAGGACCGCCCCGGGCCGGGCCGCGGCGGCCGCCGCCGGCCGTCCCGGCGACAGGGCGTAGCGCCGGATGTCCTCGAGGACCGAGGCCCGCAGGACGTCCTCCGGCATCTTGGGGACGTCGAGGGCTTCCAGGACGAACGGGCTGACCTTCTTCAGGCGCTTGGCGCCGTAGTCGCGGGCCCAGGTCATGGTCAGCGACCGGCGGGCCCGGGTCATGGCCACGTAGAAGAGCCGCCGCTCCTCCTGGATGTAGTTCTCCCGGCCCGGCAGGCTTTCCTTGAAGACGCCCTCCGGCACGGGGATGCGCTCGCGGCGCTCCCGGCCCGGGAAGCGGTCCTCGATGAGGCCGACGAGGAAGACGGTGTCGAATTCGAGGCCCTTGGCCTTGTGGACCGTCAGGACGTTGACGGCGTCCTCGTCGAGCTCGGCCTCGGCCGTGGCCGGGTTGTCGCCGACCTCGGCCAGCAGGTCGAGGTAGCGGGCGAAGGAGCGGATGGAGTCGTTGGCGACGAGCTCGGAGAAGCCTCGGACCTTGTCGAAGAACAGGCGGACGTTCTTGACCCGCACCTCGGCCTCGAGGGTCATGGGCTCGACGAGGGCCTTGAGGTAGCCCGTCCGTTCGAGGAAGGCGTAGACGACCGCCCCGGCGCCGGCCGTCGCGGCCAGCTCGGAGAAGGCCCGGATGTCCTCGAAGATCCTCTTGACCGTCGCCGCCGTCTCCTCCGAGATCTCGACCGGGCTGGTCCCCTCGACGACGGCCCGGAAGGCGTCGTGGAGGGACTGGTTCTTCTTCTCGGCGTGCCCGGCCAGGCGGCTGAGGTCGTAGGCCCCGGCCTTGTAGACGTCCGAGAGCGCGAGGTAGAAGAGGTCGCGGCTGTTCTCGAAGTCCGTCAGCGCCCGGATGAAGGCCACCAGGACCTTGATCTCCTCCCGCTGGAAGAGGCCCCGGCTGCCCGAGAACCGGAACGGGACCCCCTTGACGTTGAAGGCCCGCAGGTACGGGTCGGCGTCGGCGTTGCGGCGGACGAGGACGGCCATGTCGCGCCAGGCCAGGCCCCGGGCCCGGGCCTCGAGGACGCGTTCGGCCACGCCGTCGGCTTCGTGGGACAGGGTGTCGAAGGTGAGCAGCTGGATGGACCGGCCCCGGCCGCGGACGGCCGCCCTGAGGCGCTTGTCGACCTTGGCCTGGAACTCGAGCCGGTTCGGGTCGTTGTGGCGGACCAGCCGGTAGGAGGCGTCGAGGAGTTGCTGGGTCGAGCGGTAGTTCCGGGTCAGGACGACCCGCGCGGCCTCGGGATAGACGGCCTCGAAGGCCAGGATGTTGCTGAGCGAGGCGCCGCGGAAGCGGAAGATGCTCTGATCGTCGTCACCGACCACGGTCAGGTTGCGATGGCCGGCGGCCAGCATCTTGAGCAGCTCGAACTGGACGTAGTTGGTGTCCTGGAACTCGTCGACCAGGATGTAGCGGTAGCGCCCGCGGACCTCCTCGAGGACGGACGGACGGCGCCGCAGGAGGTCGACGGCCAGGGTGACCTGGTCCTCGAAGTCGATCAGCCCCTCGGCCCGCAGGAGCTTCTGGTAGGCCTCGTAGACCCGGGCGATCTCGAGGTGCTTGCGGGCCGTCTCCTTTTCGGCCTCGCCGGCGGCCCGGGCCGCCAGCTCGCCGGCGTGGCGGATGTAGTCCTCCGGCCGGACGTCCTCCTGCTTGAGGCGCCGGATGGCCTCCAGGAGCTCCTGGATGTGCCGGGTCGGCTGGCCCAGGGGCCGGTAATAGTCGAGCGGCAGGCGAAAGAGGTTCTCGCGGAAGAAGACGGCCTGGTCGACGTCGGCCAGGAGGCGGAAGTCCGGGGGATAGCCGGCGTCCAAGGCGTGGTCCCGGAGGACCCGCTCGCCGAAGGAATTGAAGGTGCCGATCTCGGCGAACGAGGACGTGTAAGGGACGAGGACGTCGACCCGGGCCTCCATCTCGCCGGCGGCTTTTTCCGTGAAGGTCAGGGCCAGGACCTGGTCGGGCCGGGCGGCCTTCGAGGCGATGAGGCGGGCGATGCGGTGGGTGAGGACTTTGGTCTTGCCCGTGCCGGCGCCGGCGACGATGAGCAGGGGGCCGGGGCCGCGCAGGACGGCCCGCCGCTGGGCGGGGTTGAGGCCCTCGAGCAGGGCCTGCTCCTCGGGCGGTCGACGGGTCTGGGCGGGCCGGGGCATCTACTTCTTGACGGCCGGGGCGGGCTCGACGACGACCCTCTCTCCCGGCGCGGCCAGGCCCAGCCGCTCGCGGGCGGCCTTCTCGACGGCCCGGGGGTCGCGTTCGAGCCGGTCGATCTCGGCCTCCAGACGGGCCATCTCGGCCTCGAGGTCCCGGATGCGGGCGGCCTGGGCGGCCAGCGCCCGGCGGTCCCGGCGCAGGTCCATGACGCCCTTCTTGCCGAAGAACGTGGTCACGGCCAGGATGAGCAGGAAGCAGACCGCGGCCACGGTCAGGATCTTCCGTTTCACCGGACCGCCTCCAGGCCCTTCTTGAGCAGGGCCTCGACCTCCTCGCACGTCTCGGCCTCGGCGTAGCAGCGGATGAGGGGCTCGGTGCCGGACATGCGGACGACGAGCCAGCGGTCGCCGTCGAAGTCGAGCTTCAAGCCGTCGATGGTCTCCACGGCCGTGACCTTGCGGCGCCCGAGCTTGGCCGGCGGGTCCTTGACGAGGGCCTTGAGCCGCTTGGCCCGCTCGGGGGTCAGGGGGAGCGTCCGCTGGCCGCTGGTCAGCTCGCCGTACTCGCGGAAGAGGTCGCGGCGCAGGTCCGCCAGGCCCCGGCCGGCCGCGGCGACCATTTCGGCGACGAGCAGGCCGGCGAAGATGCCGTCCTTCTCCGGCAGATGGTCCCGGACGGCGATGCAGGCGCTCTCCTCGCCGCCGAACAGGATCTGCCCCTGCAGGAAGAGCTCGGCCATGTACTTGAAGCCGACCTTGGTCTTGGTCAGGGGCAGCTCGTAGCGGCGGGCGATGCGGTCGAGGAGGTGGGTCGTGGTGACGGAGCGGGCCACGCCGCCCCGGAGGCCCTTGACCCGGACGAGGTAGTCGAGCAGGAGGGCCAGGATGACGTTGGGATGGACGAAGGCGCCCGTCTCGTCGACGATGCCGAAGCGGTCGCCGTCGGCGTCCGTGGCCAGGCCGAGGCGGGCGCCGGTCTCGACGACGCGGGCCTTGAGCTCGGCCAGGTTCTCTTCCGTGCAGGACGGGCTGACGCCGCCGAAGTACGGGTCGATGTAGCCGTGGAGGCTCTCGACCTCGACCCCGTTCTCCTCGAGGATCTCGTCGAGGTACTCCCGGCTGGTGCCGTAGAGGGGGTCGGCCACGATCTTGAGCCCGGCCGCCCGCAGGGCGGCGAAGTCGATCTTGCCCTGCAGATCGCAGAGGTAATCGGACTGGAGGTCGATGCGGGTGATGGTCCCGTCCGGCCCGGCGGACGGCGGGGAGGTGAAGCCCGGCATCAGCCGGCGGACCTCCTCCTCGATGGCGTCGGTGACGGCGGGCAGGGCCGGAGCGCCCGTGGCCGCGTTGAACTTGAGGCCGTTGTAGCGGGGGGGATTGAAGGAGGCCGTGAAGTTGATCCCGCCCTGGCATCGCCGTTTGATGATCTGGCAAGCCAGGGCCTGGGAGGGCGCGTCGCGGTCGGAGAGCAGGACCCGGATCCCGTTGCGGGCCAGCAACTTGGCGGCCTCCAGGGCGTAGCGGTCCGAGAGGAAACGGGTGTCGTAGCCGACGACCACGGTGACCGGGGATTCGCCGTGCTTGGCCTTCAGATAATTCGAGGCGGCCTGGACGACGACGCGGACGTTGTGGAAGGTGAAGTCCTCGCCCATCACCCCCCGCCAGCCGGAGGTGCCGAATCGGATCATCATCGCCTCAAAATTAACACAGACGGCCCCCCGAAAGCAACGCCGCGGACCCGGGGAGACCCGTCCGGGGCCCGAAAAACCATCACCCCTCGCGGTGACACCGGGTTAGGCCGGGGATGGACTTCTCTCCCCTCCCCCGGCTCCCCCTCCGGCCGGGGCCGCTCTCCCGCCTGTCGGCCGGGGCCGGGACGGGGGCCGCGGAAGCCCGCTCCGGGGGCCGTTCCGGGCCCCGTCCGCCCCAGGATTTCCGTTGACAAGCCCCTTTTTTTTTGATATTTGGAATGTAAATCGAGATGAGGAACTAACTGAGAGTCCAGATGAGGGAGTCGAGCGCCATCTACCCTGGGTCCTTCGACCCCATCACCAACGGGCACGTCGACATCATCGACCGGGGGCTGCGGGTGTTCGACCGGATCGTCATCGCCGTCCTGAAAAACCCCAATAAGAGCCCTCTCTTCACGACTAAAGAGAGGGTAAGAATGATACAGGATATTTTCGCCTCCAGGACCGAGGTCGAGGTGCGGGCCTTCGACGGTCTGCTCGTCGACTTCGCCCGGGCCCAGGGCACGCGGGTCATCATCCGGGGCCTGCGGGCCATCTCGGACTTCGAGTACGAGTTCCAGATGGCCCTCATGAACCGGAGCCTGGCCCCGGACATCGAGACGTTCTTCATGATGCCGAGCGTCCATTATTCGTTCCTCAGCTCGAACCTGGTCCGCGAGGTCGCCGCCCTGGGCGGCTCCGTCGAGGGGCTCGTCCCCGGGCCGGTCGCGCGGAAGCTGAGGGCCAGGGTCAAGGCGAACGCGAAAGCCAAAAATCCATAAAGGCGGGCAAAACATGTTCGGACTTTCCAGAGAGAAGAGCGTGGTCGGGCTGGATATCGGGTCCTATTCCGTCAAGGCCGTCGAGCTCCGGGCCCGCAAGAAGGGCGGGGGCGAGGCCTACGACCTGGTCAAGATCGGCTACGAGCCGCTGCCCCACGACGCCATCGTCGAGGGGACCATCATCGACTCGGCCGCCGTCGTCGAGACCATCCGGCTTCTGTTCGAGGAGAACAAGATCTCGACCAAGGACGTGGCCATCTCCATCTCGGGCAACTCGGTCATCATCAAGAAGATCTCCCTGCCGGTCATGGAGAAGCAGGAGCTGGCCGAGAGCATCATCTGGGAGGCCAAGCACAACATCCCCTACCCCTACGAAGAGACCAACGTCGACTACGCCATCCTCAAGCCCTCCCGGGGGAGCGACGAGAAGAACCTCGACATCCTCCTCGTCGCCGCCAAGAAGGAGAAGATCGCCAACTACAGCAACGTCATCGCCCAGGCCCGCAAGAACCTCCAGAGCATCGAGGTCGACGTCTTCGCCCTCCAGAACGTCCTGGAGGCCAGCTATCCCGAGTCCTTCGGCGACAAGACCGTCGCCCTGATCAACGTCGGGGCCAACATCACCAACGTCGTCATCGTCGAGCGGGGCACGCCCCAGCTCTTCCGGGACCTGTCCCTGGGCGGCTTCTTCTTCACCGAGAACATCCGCAAGGAGCTGAGCATCTCCTTCGAGGAGGCCGAGAAGCTCCTCAAGGGCATCCCCGGCAAGGCCACCACGCCCGACCAGTTCGCCACGCTCCTGTCGATGAACGTCCGCGACCTCCTGGACGAGATCGAGAAGACCTTCTCCTTCTACGAGGCCTCCGAGAAGCGGGAGCGGAAGATCGAGCAGATCTTCCTCAGCGGCGGCCTGGCCAACGTCGCCAGCATGGCCGGCGCCTTCGAGACCAAGTTCCGGATCAAGACCGAGATCCTCAATCCCTTCCGCAATATCCGGGTCGACGACAAGAAGTTCGACGCCGTCTACTTTACCGACATGGCGCCGATCTTCGGCGTCGCCGTCGGCTTGGCAACCCGAAAGGTGGAGAAGTAACCATGATCCGCATCAATCTCCTCAAGCCGGAAACCAAGGACAAGGAACCGGTCGTCGCCCCCGGCGCCCCCGAGGATGTCGTCAAGAAGGGCCCCAACCTCGGCAGCCTCATCTTCCTCGTCCTCGTCATCGGCCTCGGCGCGATGTACTTCTTCCAGCAGAAGGCCTTCACCCGGGAGAACACGCTCCTGGAGACGGCCCGGGCCGAGAAGATCAAGCTCCAGGACGTCGAGAAGAAGCTCGAGGCCCAGCGGATCGCCCGCGAGCTGCTGGACAAGAAGATCAACCTCATCGAGACCCTGAACGCCCAGCGGGACATGGCCCCCCGGCTCATGGACGAGCTCAGCCGGCGCCTCCCGGACTGGGTCTGGCTGAACGAGATCGTCTTCGACGAGAAGGGCATCCAGATCAAGGGCCGGGCCCTGTCGAACAACCTCATCGCCGACTACATCTCCAGCCTGGAGTCGAGCCCCCAGGTCATGAACGTCAACCTCGTGGCCTCGACCCAGCGGACGACCCAGGGCGACCAGTACCTGGAGTTCTCCCTGCGGGCCATGCTGGAGAAGAAGCCCGAGCCCGTCCCCGCCAAGACCGAGCCGGACGCGCAACCGGCCCCGAAGAAGAAAGGGGTGAAGTGATGAAAAACTGGCCCTGGTACGGCTACCTCGTCTTCGCCATCCTCATCTTCGCCCTGGCCTTCCTCTTCTACTTCAAGCCCCAGAACGCCAAGCTCAAGGTCCTGACCGCCGAGCGGGTCAAGGTCGAGGGCGAGGTCCAGAACCTGAAGCAGAAGAAGCGGGAGCTGGACAAGATCGAGGCCGACATCGTGGCCATGACGGCCAAGCTCAAGACCCTCGAGGTCAACATCCCCCAGCGCAAGGAGATCGCCGACATCCTCCGGCAGATCCAGGCCCTGGCCTACGATTCGCGGCTGGACGTCCTGCGCTTCGCCCCCGGCACAGAGGTCACCAAGGACTTCTACGCCGAGTGGCCCATCCCCATCCAGGTCTCGGGCAACTACCACAACCTCGGCACCTTCTTCGACAAGCTGAGCAAGTTCGCCCGGGTCTTCACCATCGAGAACTTCACCATCAAGGTCCTGACCCGCCAGACCGACCTGAACACGATCAACGCCAACTGGACGGCCAAGACCTATTTCTTCCCCGAGCCGTCGGCCGTCGCCGCTCCGGCCAAAAAACAAGCGAGGCCCAAGCGATGAGAAAACTCGCCCTCTGTCTGACCCTCGTCCTTCTCGCCGGCCTGGCCCCCCTGGGGGCCCAGGAGACGGCGGCCGCGCCGCCGGAGCAGCAGGCGGCGGCCCCGCCGGGGCTGACCGTCCAGACGGGCTTCACCTACAGCCCCGAGGGCCGGCGCGACCCCTTCAAGAACCTGCTGGCCGGGCGCGACCTCAAAGAGAAGAACGCCATCGGCGACAACCAGATGTTCATCGACGACCTCGTCCTGTTCGGCATCGTCAAGAACAAGAACGTCTTCACCGCCATGATCGGCATGCCCCAGGGATTCCCCATGTTCGCCAAGGTCGGCGACAAGTTCGCCGACGGGTACGTCCTGTCCATCAACGAGACCCAGGTCGTCCTGCGGAAGACCCACGAACGGGGGATCCCGCTCATGAGGCCGCGCGACATCATCAAGGAAATCACGGAGGAGCTGTAACATGAACAAGAGAACCCTACCGGCCGTCCTCGCCGGGCTGTGCGTCCTCTCCCTGGCCGCCCTGCTCGCCCAGGCCCCGGCCCCCGCCGTCCGTATCGGGACGATCCAGGTCCAGGCGGGCACGCTGGCGACGAAGCTGGTCCTGGAGACCGACGGGCCGCTGGCGGTCGAGAAGGCCTACTACCTGGCCGACTCCCCCCGGACGCTCGTGCTCGACATCGCCCGCGCCACCACGGCCGCCGCGCCGGCCCTCCCCTCCTCCGGAACGGGGCTCGTCCGCGACATCCAGGTCGAGAAGGCCGGCGACGGCCTCCGGCTCCTCGTCCGTCTGAGCGAACGGGTGCCGGCCCGGGTCCTGCCCGAGGCCGGACGCACCGTCGTCGAGCTCAACGCCATCCAGCGGGGCCAGACCGGCTACGTCGTCGACGCCGCCACCCAGGCCGCGCTCGACCGCGCGCCCAAGACCGACATCCGCCTGAGCAAGGTCGACACGTCCGCGGCCGGCGACCGGGTCGCCGTCAAGGCCGCCCTGAACGGCGCCGCCGTGACCCAGGTCTTCGCCCTGGAGAACCCGCCCCGCCTCGTCGTCGACCTCTTCGATACCCTGCTGGCCTCCAAGTCCGACGTCTGGCCGATCGACGACCCGCGCTCGACGGTCCAGCGGGTCCGGGTGGCCCAGTTCCAGGCCGGCGGCCCGCGGCCCATCACCCGGATGGTCTTCGACCTCAAGGAGCCCGGCCTGTACGCCATGGACTCCCGGGCCGACGGCCTGGTCGTCTCCTTCTACCCCGCGGCCGGGACGCCCGCCGCGGTCCTGGTCCGGCCGACGCCTCCTCCGACCCCGGCCCCCGTGCCGGCCCCCAAGAAAGAGGAGCCCAAGGCCGAGCCGAAGCCCGCGGCCCCGGCGCCCAAAGCCGAGTCCAAAGCGGTCGTGACCGAGGCCCCCTGCCCGACCCGCGAGGTGCCGCCGCCGGCCGCCGCCCAGGCCGAGGCCGCGGCGGTCGAGGAGCAGCAGACCCAGTTCAAGCCCAAGACGATCGTCGGGGACGAGGAGAAGTTCTCCGGCGACATCATCAGCCTCAAGATCAAGGACTCCGACCTCAAGGACGTCGTCCTCTACCTGGCCGAGTTCGCCGGGCTCAACGTCGTCTTCGATCCCGACGTCCGGGTCCCGGTCACGGTCAACCTCCAGGACGTCCCCTGGGACCAGGCCCTGGAGATGATCCTCAAGCAGAACAAGATGGGCAAGACGATTGAGGGCAACATCCTGCGCATCGCCCCCATCGCCGTGCTGACCCGCGAGGAAGAGGACCAGCGCAAGCTCAAGGAGAGCAAGGAGCTGGCCGGGCCGGTCATGGTCAAGACCATCACCCTGTCCTACTCCAAGGCCAAGGACGTGGCCAACCTGCTCCGCTCCAAGATCTCGACCCGGGGCGAGATCATCGTCGACGACCGGACCAACACCCTGCTCATCTCCGAGGTCCGCGACAAGCTGGAGCTGCTCGAGAAGCTCATCGGCGTCGTCGACACCCCGACGCCCCAGGTGTCCATCGAGGCCCGCGTCGTCGAGGCCTCGGCCACCTTCGTCCGCAACCTCGGCATCCAGTGGGGCTTCAACGCCGAGGCCAGCCAGTACTACGGCAACGCCACCAACCTCCAGTTCCCCAACAGCGTCCTTGTCGACGGCGCCATCATCCCGCAGGGCACCGTGACCAAGGGCATCGGCGGTCCGCTCGGCGGCTACGCCGTCAACCTGCCGGCGCCGTCCTTCAACTCGGCCATCGGCTTCTCCTTCGCCAACGTCCTCGACAGCTTCCGGGTCGACATCGCCCTCTCGGCCCTGGAGACGGGCGGCGACGGCAAGATCATCTCCCGGCCGTCCGTCGTCACCCAGAACAACCAGCAGGCCGAGATCATCCAGGGCCGCCAGATCCCGGTCCAGACGGTGGCCAACTTCACCGTCACGACCCGGTACGTCAACGCCGCCCTGGAGCTGCGGGCCACGCCGCAGATCACGGCCGAGGGCACGATCATCATGACCATCGAGATCCAGAACAACGCCGCCGACTTCGCCAACCTCGTCAACGGCATCCCGCCCATCACCATGCAGAGCGCCAAGACCACGGTCATGGTGCCCGACGGCGGCACGACGGTCATCGGCGGCATCTACCGGACGGAGGACTCGGTGACGCGGGAGCGCGTCCCCTTCCTCCACCAGATCCCGATACTGGGCAGCATCTTCAAGAACTTCGCCCGGACCAAGACGAGCCGGGAGCTGCTGATCTTCATCACGCCCAGGATCATCAAGTAACAGGAGCAACCGCCATGAACAAGACCCTCACGACCCTCAAGATCCTGGCCGTCGCGGCCCTCGCCGTCGCCCTGGGCGCCTGCAACACGATCTCCAAGGAGACCGAGTCGAGCAGTATCATCATTATCCAGAGCATCACCGGCACGACCGTGGAGGGCGAGACCGCGGCCTACCTGCAGTCGGACGTCGTCGACCAGGACGGCCTGGTCCGGGTGAACAACGCCACGGCCAACATCCTCGTCCGGCTGGTCAACCCCGGCTCCATCTCCGGGCCCTCGCAGTTCAACGACGTCGTCCTGACCAACTACCGGGTGACCTACGAGCTGCCGACCGGGCCGGGCACGCCGGGCGTCGACGTGCCCATGCCCTTCGACGGCAACTTCTCGACCGTCCTCTGCCAGGTCGACGATACGACCGCGGTCCCGTTCGTCGTCGTCCTCGAGGCGGCCAAGCAGTCGGCCCCCCTGGTCGGGCTCATCGGCACGACCACGGTCCTCGAGCGGCGGGCCAAGATCGAGATCTTCGGCCACGACCTGACCGATCACCCGGTCACGGCCACGGGCTACCTGACGATCTATTTCGCCGACTACCAGGGCGCCCCGCCGATCCGCTGACCCGCTTTTTTCGCCGACAAAGGGGCCCGTCCTCCGGGACGGGCCCTTTTTTTGGTTCTTCTCCCATTTCCGGGATTCCCTCTCGAGGCGGCGAAGGGGATTGTCCTCGCAGATCCCCGTTGCTGGAGGAGGGGCGGCAGGGAGCGGAGCTTGCGGAGCGACCATCAGCAACGCCCCGGAGCGACTCGAAGGGGCGTGGCTGGGAAATATCGAAAGAAAGGGCCTATTCCCGATATTTCGCAGGATCGGGACTCCGGGTGCTCCGTCCCGATCCTGCCCGGTCCGCTCACCGGGCTCGCTCCCCGTTGCGAGCTGAAGCCCGAGAGAGGGAACTCCCGGAATCTGGAGAAGAACCGTTATTAGGCGAAGGGGGAGTAGGAGAAGCTCACCGTCTTCTTGAGGCGGAGCTTGGCCAGCGACTCGCGGAGGGCGCGGTCTATGGTCTCCCTGTCGGCGGCCTTGAGGACGAACTGGACCCGGGTCAGCCCCTTGACCCGGGCGACCGGAGGAAAAGCCGGGCCGAGCACCTCGAGCCCCGTCCCGGCGGTCTTGAACAGGGCCAGGAGCTCCCGCGACTTCGCGCCCAGGGAACGGACGTCACGGCCGAGGATGGTCACTTCCGCCAGCTCGGCGAAGGGCGGGTAGCCGAGCATCCGCCGGGACTCGATCTCCCTGTCGTAGAAGGCCCGGTAGTCCCCCGCCGCGGCCGCGGCCACGGCGAAGTGGGCCGGGGCCGCCGTTTGGACGACGGCCTCGGCGCCCGGCCCGTCACGGCGGAGGTCGAGCATGGCGGAGACGGACTCGAAGGCCTTCTGGGCCGCGCGGTAGTCGGACAGCCCGAGCAGGGCCTCCGGCTTGAGGACGCCGACGAGGGGGACCCGCGGCACGCCGGGCTGATGGACGAGCAGCTGGGTGCCGACGAGGAGCGGCACGTCGCCCTTGGCGAAGTCGGCCAGCAGCGCCTCGCGCTCGGCCGGCGTCCCGGCCGTGTCCGAGTCGAAGCGGGCCACGCGCACGCCGGGGAAGAGGCGCTTGAGCTCCTCTTCGACGGCCTGGGTCCCGGCCCCGCGCCGGACGACGATGCGGCCGCCGCAACCGTCGCAGGCCTTGTCCGCCGCCACGGCGTAGCCGCAGTAATGGCAGACCAGCCGGTCCTCGGCCTTGTGGTAGACGAGGGCGATGTCGCAGCGCGGGCAGCGCGGCACGGCGCCGCAACCGCCGCACTCGACCTGGGCGGCGTACCCCCGGCGGTTGAGGAACAGGACGGCCGCCTCGCCCCGGGCCAAATTGGCCCGCAGCCGGGCCTCGAGCTCGCGGGACACGGCCGGCGTGTCGCGGGCGTGGTCGACCAGGGTCACTCCGGTCCGCGGCGTCCCGGCCCCCAGGTCCACCAGCCGGCCCCGCCGCGCCGCCTCGGCGTAGGCCTCGACGGTCGGGCGCGACGAGGCCAGCACGGCCACGGCCCCTTCGGCCCGGGCCCGCAGGACGGCCCCGCGGCGGGCGTCGTAGGCCGGGCTCGTCTCCTGGGCGTGGGACTCGTCCTGTTCGTCGTCGACGACGACGAGCCGCAGCCCGTCCATCTCCAGGAACAGGGCCGAGCGCGTGCCGGCCGCCAGCGCGGCCCCGCCCTCGCGAAGCTCGCGCCAGGCCTCCTCTTTGCGCTTGCCGGTCAGGCCGCCGTGGAAGACGACGGCCGTCCGGCCGTAGGCCTTCTTGAACGCGGCCGCCAGCGTCGCGGTCGGGGCCACCTCGGAGACGAGGTAGAGGACGCGGCCGCCGGAGCCGATGGCCCGGCGCACGAGCGTCTGGACGGCCGCCCGACGCTCCGCGGGCGGACCGGCGATGAGCCACTCCCCCGTCCCGCCCTCGGCGAGGGCCCTCTCGATCGGGCCCAAAGGCCCGGCGTCCTTGAGCGCGTCCGGGAAGGCCAGCCCGAGCTGGACGGCGGCTTCCGCGGCCGCCGCCTTGGGAGGTGCGGGCGGCTTGACGGCCTCCCGGCGGACCTCGACGAGCCCGGACCGCTCCATCCGGGCCACCAGGCCGTGGATGTCCTTGACCCCGGTGCGCCGGGCCAGGAAGAGCGGGCTCCGGCCGTGGGGGGCCATGCGCAGGGCCTCGGCCACGAGCCGGGCTTTCGGTCCCAGACTCTTCGCCCCCAGGGCCTCGCGCCCGGCCTCGGTCAGGCCGACCGCGACCTTGGACCGGGCCGCCAGCGACGGCGGCAGGGAGGCCTGGAGCACCTCGCCCCACGAAGAGTGGAACTCGTCCGCCAGGCGGCCGGTGAAGGCCAGGAAGCGCTCGTCGCGGAAGGGCCGGTCGTCGAGGACCTTGACCAGCTCCTTGACCTCGAAGCCGGGGTCCGGCGGCCCGTCCGTGATCTCGACGATGAAGCCGTTCTGGCGGCGCGGCCCGAACGGGGCCACGACCCGGGCCCCCGGCCGGGCCAGGGCCCGCTCGCTCTCGGGGACGGCGTAGAGGAAGGAGGCTTCGAGGGGCAGGGGGAAGACGACCCGGGCGAACACGGTCACGCCTTGCCGACGAGGGCCATGACCTTCTGCATGTCCTCCCAGACCATGCGCTTGAGCTCCCGGTTGCCCTCGTTGCGGACGAGGTAGGACGGGTGGAAGGTCGGCATGACCGGGATGCCGCGATAATCCGCGAAACGGCCCCGGCGGGCCGTCATGCTCTCGCGGCCGGGGGCGAAATAATCGGTCGGGGTCTTGCCCAGGGTGACGATGACCCGGGGCCGGATGAGCTCGATCTGCCGGACGAGGTAGGGGGCGCAGGCCTCCTCCTCCTCGCGCAGGGGGACGCGGTTGTCGGGCGGTCGGCACTTGACGATGTTGGTGATGTAGACCTCGTCCTCGCGGTACTTCATGGCCGCGATGATCTTGCGCAGGAGCTGGCCGGCCCGGCCGACGAACGGGCGTCCCTGGGCGTCCTCGTCGCGGCCGGGGGCCTCGCCGATGAACATGACCGCGGCCCGCCGGTCCCCTTCGCCGGGGACGGCCTTGGTCCGCAGTTGGTGGAGGGGGCAGCGCGTACAGGCCAGGACCTGACGGTCGATCTCCTCGAGGGCCGCCCGCTCGGCGGACGACTGCGGCGGCGCGCCGGCCAACGAAGGGAGCCCGGCCGCCGCGGGCGAGACGATCGGGGCCGCGACCGGGGCGGCCGCCGGGCCCGTCGCGCCTCCGTCGCGCAGGACGAATCCCGCCCCGGCCTCGGCCAGGAAGTCGAGGTGGGCCTCGAGGTCGGCCCGGACGTCAGCGGCGCTTTTTCGCAAGAGCGGCCTCGACGCGGTCGAAGATGGCGCGGCTGATCTCGCGCTTGCTCCGGCGGCCGGTCTCCTCGACCGGTCCCGACGGGGCGATGATGCGAACGGCGTTGTCCTCGGTCCCGAAGCCCTTGCCGGCGCCGACGGCGTTGGCGACCATGAGGTCGGCGCCTTTGGCCTTCATCTTGGCCCGGGCCCGGGCGGCGACGTCGTGGGTCTCGGCGGCGAAGCCGACCAGGAGCTGGCCGGGCTTCTTCTTCGCGCCGAGCAGGGCCAGGATGTCGGGCGTCCGCTCGATGGGGAGCGACGGCCCGAACTCGCTCTTGGCCGCCTTCCGGGCCCGCGTCTCCTGGAAACGGAAATCGGAGACCGCGGCGGCCATGACGACGACGTCGGCCCCGGGGAAGGCCTCGAGACAGGCCGCCTTCATCTCCTCGGCCGTCGTGACGGCCACGGTCCGGGCCCCGGCGGGCGGCACGAGCGCCGTCGGCCCCGTGACGAGGACGGTCTGGGCGCCGCGGGCCAGGGCCTCGCGGGCCAGCTCGTAGCCCATCTTGCCCGTCGAGGGATTGGAGAGGAAGCGGACGGGATCGAGGTGCTCGCGGGTCGGCCCGGCCGTGACCAGGACGGTCCGGCCCTCGAGGCTCTTCGTCCGGGCCAGGATGCGCAGGCCTTCAGCCACGATGGCCGCGGGCTCGGCCAGCCGGCCCCAGCCCGTGTCGCCGCAGGCCAGGTAGCCCTTTTCCGGCTCGACGAACTCGGCCCCCAGGGCCTTGAGCCGGGCCATGTTGGCTTGGGTTTTGGGGTCGAGGTACATGGCCTCGTTCATGGCCGGGGCTACGAGCACGGGCGCCCGGGTGGCCAGGAACAGGGTCGACAGGAAGTCGTCGGCGACGCCGCCGGCGAACTTGCCGATGACGTTGGCCGTGGCCGGGGCCACGCACAGGAGGGCGATCTCCTTGGCCAGGGCGATGTGCTCGATCTCGCGGCG
>MTKX01018476.1_pt3 | contig 42332 bp, 44 predicted proteins | sample 1042771 | NCBI WGS metagenome assembly MTKX01 (sample SAMN06212183, study PRJNA360534) | anaerobic digester metagenome | biome: Wastewater treatment plant; material: sludge; isolation source: anaerobic digester fed with sludge from wastewater treatment plant | place: Denmark: WWTP Randers ...
GAGATGCGCTTCTGGTAGCGGGTGACCATGGCCGCCGAGCAGGTGCACTCCTTCACCGGGTCCCCGTAGTAGCCGCACGGACACGGGTTAAGGGCCCCGATGAGCATCAAGTGTTCACAAAAGACCCGTGGTGATCCTGTTTTCGGCAATTGTTGATGTCAAGCGTGGTCGTTGAACCGAGGGATGTCTTGCATAAGAGCCCAGTGCGCTCAAATGACATGTGCTCACTTGGAGCAAGTGCCCCGTACCAGGCATCGTCGGTGGTCTGTACGGATATTCAACATGTCCCGCCGCAAAACTTTACCAGGGGGCTTAACGCTCCTTCAGCCACCTCTTCAGGGATTGTTGGCTCTCACCTGATCGACGCCCAGCCAACAGCCCGGATACACTTAGGTCCTCATCCAGGTCGGGCCAGTGTATCAGTGTGCCTTCACCTATGATCTCGAAGCGTTCTCGCTCTTTTGGGGTACCGTACCATAAGCGTGGGTACCAAACCAGTGGCACGATGATGGTGCGGCCGTCTACCAGATCAACCGTGAGCGAGTCATCACTTACGGTGACCTTTTGAGCACTTGCTTCTTGAATCTCAACTGCCAAAGAAGTCATACCAACTCTCCAGTAAATGCTCTTTGTGCTCGTCGACCAACCTGGCGATCCTGTCCAGTTCGTACCGGCTGAATCCGCCTGCCTTTTGTAGTATCACCGGGTCAAGCCAGAACTTGGCAACCTTGTCCTCTCACCTCACATGAACATGCGGCGGCTCGTGAAAGTCCACGGAAACAAAGAAAAATCGATAGGGACCTTCTCTCAGAACCGTCGGCATACCTGCGCTCTCTCCCAACTGTTCGTGCAAGCAGTATACTACAAGAGTCGCGAGCGGTCAAGCGATCTAGCTTTGCCTTCTCGGCCGATACTGGATCGCCTCCGTGGCGGCCCCATTTTCCTCAATGCTCGAGTTGGCGGGTTAAGCGAAGCAAGGCATTTACGCTGTGCTCAGCCCCGGTCAGCTTCCAGCACCAATCCTCGACACCCAAAGCCGACCCGGTTCCCATCTTTGTTCAAAGGTTTGTCCTTTTATTATGGCCTGGGTCACCGGATACAGAAACGCGGCGATCATCTGAACTGCCTCCTCCAGATCCACCGGCACATCTTCCCCGTTGAGGCGGCGGCGAAACGCCTCCCACTGGCCTTGCTTCTCATCATCCTGGGCAAAGGCGCCGCTGAACGCCGTAGGGTGCAACGGGAGAGGGGTTCCACGCGACTCGAAGGTCTCGGCGATAGCTTGTGCCAAAGTCGGACCTTCAAAAGAGAAGTGCGTAGCCAGCGACCAGATGTCATAGAAGTCCTTCATCCGGTTGTTGATCTGGCCCAGGTAGACCATGATCTGGTACTTCTCTGCGATGGCGCTCTCCCGGCTGTAGCCTTGGACTTCAGGCGCGGGGCAATCCAGGACGGTAGGCAACTGGACCAGGGAGGAGCCGGGCACCAACGGGTCGCCAAACCCAACGTCGATCCGCATCGAAATGCGCGCCTTGCCCAGAAAGGCAGCAAAACGCAGGCGAACGCCGGCATAGCTCGCCGTTTCCGTGATACGCTCACCCACGATGTCCTCGGTCTCAAAACGCAGGCCATCGTCGGTGACAGGCTCCTGGCAGATAGCTTCGATGGCCGAGACGACCTGGGCCACGTTGTTGTTCATGCGGCCCAATAGGTCGATGTCACGCGTCGGGCGGGGGTAGGGCACCTGCCAGGCCGTCAGCATCAAAGCGCCTTTGAGCACAAAACGGCCGGCGTAGGGCGACTGGCCCAATCGATAAAGGAACCGTTCGAGCGCAAAGCGCTGCAATACTTCGTTGAAGGGCCGGCCTGTCGCTCGGGCGTGGTTCAGCAATCTCTGGTGGACAGAGGCAACGAGGTTGGTCGTCACAACAGCGCCTCCAGGTAAGGGGACATCACCTGCTCGACGCGGCAGATGCGCGCGTAATACAGCAGCCTATCCACGTCGAAACCAGGCCGGCCGCGGTACGCCTGAAGTGCTTCGATGGCCAGATCCAGACCCAGCCTGCGGCGGAACTTGAAGGCGTCAGCGACGCTCTTTTCCGGCCCGTAGATTCGAGCCGAAGTACTGTCTACCTGATGCACCTCTACGCCCTCGCTCCAGGCGGGTCCCGAGAACCAGAACACGCGCAGGGGCGGAAAGGTCAGCCGGGGCCGCTGGCTTCCGCTCTTGAGGGCAAGATCCACTGCGTGGGGAATCTGTGTCGTCAATTCATGGAAGGCAAGCGCCGAGACGAGGCAGATCACCCCCTGCGGGATCTTGTGTGTAACGATGACCAGGTCGGGATCTGAGAGAGGCAGCAGATCCGTCAGGCGATAGAGGCCGCGGGCGAGTTGTTCCAGGATGCCGGCGTCGCGCAGGCCATAGAGTGTGCGGGAGTCGATGCCGAGGCGGAGGGCCTCTGAAGTGCGCAGTGTGCCCCCGTGCTCGCGAAACAGGGCGATTGCTTTTTCAGAAGCTGATTGTTCGCTCATCCTTCCTTGCCTGTATAAATGTGTCGATACTTATGTGTAAGTATAGGCTATTTTATACATGAGGGCATGCGTTGTCAAGTTATGGTTCGGCTCGAACCGTACAACGAAAATGGCCGGCCCATAAACCAAGGGAGATCGGCTCCCCGTTGCCATCTTGGCCGACAACATCTCGTAGATATGAGCAGCTGCCTCTTCAGATCACGTTTGCCTTCTCGGCCGATACTGGATCGCCTCCGCCAGGTGCACCGTCTCGATCCCCTCCGAGCCCGCCAGGTCGGCAATCGTCCGCGCCAGCTTCAGGATGCGATGGTAGGCCCGGGCGCTCATCTGCAACTGCTGCATGGCCGCCCGCAACAGGCTCCGCCCCGCCTCGTCCACGGCGCAAAAGTCGCGCACCTCCGCCGGCCCCATGTCGGCGTTGGCCAGCAGCCGGCTGCCCTCGAACCGCCGCGCCTGCCGCTCCCGCGCCGCCTCCACCCGGGCGCGAATGGCGGCCGACGGCTCGCCCATCCGGTCGCCCGCCAGCTTCTCGTACTCGACCCGGGGCACCTCGATGTGGATGTCGATGCGGTCCAACAAGGGGCCTGAGATGCGCTTCTGGTAGCGGGTGACCATGGCCGCCGAGCAGGTGCACTCCTTCACCGGGTCCCCGTAGTAGCCGCACGGGCAGGGGTTGAGGGCCCCGATAAACATGAAATTGGAAGGGAACGTCAGAGAGCCGGAGCTGCGGGCAATGGTCAGCTTGCGATCCTCCAGCGGCTGCCGCAGCATCTCCAGCAGCTTGGTGCCGAACTCGGGCAGCTCGTCGAGAAAGAGGACGCCGCGGTGCGCCAGCGAGATTTCGCCCGGCCGTGGGAAGTGGCCGCCGCCCACCAGCCCGGCATAGCTGACGGTGTGGTGCGGCGCGCGGAAGGGGCGATGGCGGATGAGGGGAGTGTCTTCGGGCAGCATGCCGGCCACGGAATAGATCTTGGTCACGGCCAGCGACTCCTCGAAGCTCATGGCCGGCAGGATGGAGGGCATGGCCCGGGCCAGCAGCGTCTTGCCGGCCCCGGGCGGGCCGCTCATCAGCACGTTGTGCGAGCCGGCTGCCGCCACCTCCAGGGCGCGCTTGACGTGTTCCTGTCCCTTGACGTCACGAAAGTCGACGGGATACACGACGGGCGACAGGTCGTCCACGGCAGGTGCCTGGAAGGGCTCGATGGGGGCATAGCCGTGAAAGTGGCCGACCAGGCTGGCCAGGCTGGCGACCGGGATGACCTCCAGCCCCTCCACCAGCGCCGCCTCGGCGGCGTTGCTGGCCGGCACGTACAGCGTCTTGAGCCCCTGCTCCCGGGCGCCCACGGCCATGGGCAGCATGCCCGTCACGCTGCGCACGTCGCCGTCGAGGGACAGCTCGCCCACCAGCGCCGCCTCCGACAGGTCGGCGCCCACCTGCTCCGTCGCCACGAGGATGGCTACGGCGATGGGCAGGTCGTAGGCGGGGCCCTCCTTGCGCAGGTCGGCGGGGGCCAGGTTGACCGTCAGGCGGGCGCGGGGATGGACGAGCCCGGAGTTGACGATGGCGGCCCGGACCCGCTCGCTGGACTCGCGCACGGCGGCGTCGGGCAGCCCGACGATGGTCTGGGAGGGCAGCCCCCGGCTGATGTCGACTTCCACCGACACGGGCGTGCTGTCCAGGCCGATCAGGGCAAAACTGGTCACTTTGGCAAGCATGCGTAGCTCCAATGCGTGTGAACGGCGCAGATATTATACTTCAGGCGGATGGAAATGTCCAGCGTGCGTGTCACGTACGGCGGACGGCGGCTGCTCAAAGTGTGGACACATCTCTCAAAGGCGCAGTGCCTATCGGAAAGCAAAGATCGAACGCAACAGACAAAGGGACACATAGATCAAGCAGAGGTTGGAAGAAGGGGAGTGCGCGTAATTACCCAAATTGGCCCAAATTAGGCTACAAATCATGAGCGTTCACACGACTGGTAATGGACGGCCTCTTGTGCAAAGATGTAGGCATCTGAGCCTTGTCTCTGCCGGAGGCGGTCGTCATGGAACAAGTCGAATTCTCGGCGCGTGCCAGCCTGGTCATGGTCGGAGTGCAGTTCCGTCGCTTGAACATCTGGGCCATTGTTGAGGAGCACGTGAAGATCAAGCAGAAGGTGCTTGTGCATACGCCACTCGACAAGTTGCTCGACTGTCTCATCAACATCCTGGCTGGTGGAACCGGCTTGGTCGAGATCAACACGCGCGTCCGGCCAGATCCCGCGATTCAACGTGCCTTTGGTCGCATGGCGTGTGCCGATCAGTCGACCACCAGCGATACAGTGAATGCTTGTACAGCCGTTAACGTCATGGAAATGCGAACCGCGGTCAAGGCCATTCTCAACCAGCACGTCCAGAGCTACCGACATGACTATGAGGCTGAATGGCAACTGCTGGATGCCGATGTCACAGGTATGCCGGCCGGTCGTTTGGGTCAGGGCGTGACAAAAGGCTACTTCGCCAAGCAGAAAAACCGGCGGGGCCGTCAGTTGGGAAGAGTTCTGGCCACCTGGTATGGGGAGATCATTGTCGATCAACTGTACAACGGCAGGCGTCAGTTGGACAGTAGCTTGCCGGAACTGATATCCGCTGCGGAGGCGGTGCTGGATCTTGATGCTTCGAAACGAAAGTGCACGATTCTGCGCGTTGACGGAGGTGGAGGTGGCGACGATAACATCAACTCGGCCTTGGCGCAAGACTAGGGCGATTGCATCTAAATTGGTGGGAGCTTGATAAAGTGTCCGAAATGCGCTATCCTTCAGAAAAACGGGGAGGATGGGCATGGACGAGCAACCTGGCGCAAGTATCGAGCAGCACTTCGCTGATTTACAGGACCCCCGCATCGTGCGGACGAAGCGGCATAAGCTCCTGGACATCGTCGTTCTGGCCATCTGTGGCGTCATTTGCGGTGCCGATGACTGGGTCTCCATCCAGGAGTTCGGTGAGGCCAAGCTGGAGTGGGTTCAGGGGTTTCTGGAACTGCCGAATGGCATTCCATCGCATGATACCTTTGGCCGTGTTTTTGGCCTGTTGGACCCGGACCAGTTTCAGACCTGCTTCACGAACTGGATCTTGTCCGTCAGTGAGGTGAGCAAGGGGCAGGTCATCGCCATTGATGGCAAGACGTTGCGCCGCTCCCAAGACAGGACGCTGGGCAAAGGGGCAATCGTTATGGTCAGTGCCTGGGCGACAGCCAATCACCTTGTCCTGGGACAGGTGAAAGTCGATGACAAGTCCAATGAAATCAAGGCGGTTCCCGAGTTGCTACGGGCGCTGGACGTCTCCGGCTGCATCGTCACCACCGACGCCATGGATTGTCAGAAAGAGACAGCCACGCTGGTTGTGGAAGGGAAGGGTGACTACGTCTTGGTCCTCAAGGACAACCATCCGCTGCTCTCCGAGGATGTCCAACTGCTGTTTGATGATCTGGAAGAGAGCCGGTTCAGGGCTTACGATTATGACATGGAGCAAACAGTGGACAAAGATCATGGGCGGTTGGAAACCCGCTGGTGCTGGACAATCTCTGATCCCGTTGTGCTGCGTGGCCTGAGGGGCATTCAGGAATGGGACAACCTCCGCTGTGTGGCCAAGGTGCGGGCCCGACGAACAGTGGACGGCAAAGTAACGGTGGAAGACTGGTACTTCTTATCCAGCTTGGATGGCGGGGCAAAGCGGATGTTGATGGCGACCCGCAGCCACTGGCAAATCGAAAACAGCTTACATTGGGTGTTGGACATCGCCTTCCGAGAGGATGAGAGCCGGGTGCGCAAGATTCATGGTGCTCAAAACCTGGCCACCTTGCGACACATTGCCTTGAATCTCCTCAAGCAGGAGACGACGGCCAAGATCGGTATCAAGAACAAGCGGTTGAAGGCCGGTTGGAGCGAGCAGTACTTGCTTCATGTCTTGGCCGGGCTCTTCCATTAAAATGCGATTGCCCTAATGAGTCAATTCGGGGGATTGACACAGGCCAAAAAGCGTGGTATAATAGTACATGAAATGTGATTTCGTAATATGAAATTACCCGATGACTGGGAGTTGGGTTATGCGGCTAAGTTCGATCGAAAAGTGTCTTGCTCTCGTAGAGCTCCTTAGCAAGCACCCGCACGGTTTGCGCCTTTCTGAGATAAGTACCGAACTCAACCTCCCTTCCAGCTCTGTACACCACATGCTCGACACCCTTCGCTATCACGGCTATGTCCGCCAGAACCCGGAAACCAAGCAGTACTATCTTGGTTTCCGCTTCCTCGAGATCAGCAGCCGCATGCTCGAGCACCTAGATGTCCGCGCCGTCGCCAGAGAGCACCTTCGAGATCTGAATCAGCGTACGGGGCAGACGGTCCATCTCGCCATGCTCAATGAAGACAAGGTGGTCTATATCGACAAACTGGGGGCGCAGTCCGGCCTGTCTCTCGTAACTTACGTCGGTTTCGCTACCGATGCCTATGCCGCTGCCGGCGGCAAGGTCCTTCTGGCAGATCTCGACGAGAGCAGGGTGCGGCGCATGTACCATGGCAAAACGCTGAAGGCGTACGGCAGGCGCACAATCACCTCGGTTGATGATCTAATCGAGGAGCTGGAGACTGTACGCCAACAGGGATATGCCATTGACGACGAAGAGTATTACGAAGGTGTGCGCTGCATCTCTGCGCCGATCCGCGCCGGCTTCAAGGCAGTTGCTGCTCTGAGCATCACCGGCTCTATCTTTGCCTTGACGCACGACCGCATCAAGACCGAGCTCAAGGACTTGGTCGTGGACACCGCAGCGCAGATCTCGGCAAATCTGAGCGGCTAATCGGCGACTGTCGCTCCTTGAGGAGATGAGGATGGGAGGGGCTGTAGTATGAAGGAGATACGCATTCATGGGCGTGGCGGCCAGGGCTCGCTGGTGCTTTCCCAGTTCATGGCAATCGCCGCGCTCGAGGACGCCAAGTATGCCATCGCCTTCCCCTTTCTCGGGGCGGGGGGTGAGCGGCGTGGCAAGCCGATCATGGCCTTCTGTCGCTTGAGCCCCGACCCTATCCGCCTGCGATGTCGCGTGCACACACCCGACTATGTCGTGGTGCAGGATGCAACGATTCTGGCAGAGGTGGACGTTGCCGAGGGAGTCAGGCCCGGTGGCCTGATCCTCATCAACTCCGAGCTCCCCGTCGAGCAACTCCCACTCGACGGCAGCAGGTTCAGCATTGTCTCCATCTCGGCAGATGCCATGGCGCGACGGTTGCTTGGCCGGCCGATCGTCAATTCAGCCCTGCTCGGCGCGTTTGCAGCACTCACCGGCGAGTTGTCGCTGGAGGCAACCCGGCATGCTGTTCTGTCGCGCTTCCCCGGTGAACTGGGGGAAAAGAACGCCCGTCTCGTGGAGGAAAGCTTCATGCAATCAATGAAAGGTGCGTCGTGAAGATCACCGTGGGCGCTGTCGTGGCCGGCGGAAGCTCGACGGCGTACAAGACCGGAAGCTGGCGCGACATGCGGCCAATCATCGACGCCAGCTCGTGCAAGGCGTGCGGCATTTGCTACGACGTCTGCCCCGACTCGTCTGTGTATGTTCACGAGGACCGCTACCTGATCGACTATGACTACTGCAAGGGATGCGGCCTCTGTGCCTTCGAGTGCCCGGTGGGATGCATCCAGATGGTGCAGGAGGAAAAGTAGGCATGGACCACGTCAGCGTTGTCGAGGGGTCCGAAGCGGTTGCTCGCGCCGTCCAGGCGTGCCGTGCTGGCGTCATTTCCGCGTATCCAATCAGTCCACAGACCCACATCGTGGAGACTTTGGCGTCCATGGCAGCGAACGGAGAGCTCGATGCCGAGTATGTGCGGGCCGAGTCCGAGTTCTCTGCTGCGAGCGTGCTGGCCGGGGCCGCGGCTGCCGGCTGCCGTGCATACACCGCCTCTTCGTCCCAGGGTCTCTTGCTCATGACAGAGGTCCTGTACGCGAGTGCCGGCATGCGCCTGCCCTTTGTGATGACAGCCGTCCATCGCGCCATCTCGGCCCCCATCACCATCCAGGTTGACCAGCAGGACACCGTCTCGCTGCGCGACGCCGGTTTGATCCAGCTGTACGCCGAGAGCAGCCAGGAGGCGTACGACCTCCATCTCGCAGCCTTCAAGATCGCCGAAGATCCCAACATCCTGCTCCCTGTTATGGTGTGCATGGACGGTTGGATCCTGACGCATTCGTACGAGCGCGTGCACTTCGTCGACCAGGAAGTGGTGGATGTCTTTCTGCCTCCCTTCAGGCCCGAGAGCTTTTTGGATGTTCAGAACCCCAAGACGTGGGGCTCCTACGCCGAGGACACGGTGCTCATGGAGTTCCGCTACGCCATCCATAGTGCGATGTTGCAAGGCAAGCAGCGGATCCGCGAAATCCTGGACGAGTTGACGGGCGTGACGGGGCGGGACTATCGGGGGCTGATCGAGGCGTATCGAACGGATGGCGCCGACGTGGTTCTCGTGGCGCTCGGGTCGGTAACCGGCACCCTGAAGGAGGCCGTCGATCGGCTGCGCGAGGAAGGCAAGAGTGTGGGCCTAGTCAAGATTCGCTGCTATCGCCCATTCCCACACGAGGAGATCTGGGAGGCCGTCAAGGGAGCGCGCGCTGTCGCCGTGCTGGACGCCAACATTTCGCTCGGAAGTGAGGGCGCCATAGGCATGGATTTGAAGGCCAAGCTGTGCGGTCGGCAGGATGCGCCGCTCGTTTTCGACTTCATCGCTGGCCTCGGCGGCAGAGAAGTGAATGTCGACACGACCAGGGGCATTTTCGCTCGGGTCGTTCGCGCTATGGAGGACGGGGCGGCCTGGACAGAGCCGTACTGGATGGATCTCCACCCAGAGATCCTGCCGTAATGGGGGAGGGTTCAATGGGACATACTGATGCGCGCTCGGAGGAGCTCCTGGCACCGGGACACAGGGCCTGTCACGGCTGTGGAATGGCTCTCGCCACCCGCCATATCTTGAGGGCAACGGGAAAGAACGTGATCGTCGTCACTCCCACCGGCTGCCTCGAAACGTTCACCTCTCCCTACGGATATTCCCCGTGGCGGGTGCCCTGGATCCACCACCTCTTTGAGAATGGCCCGGCAGTGGCAACGGGAGTAGTCGCAGCGCTCAGATATCAGGGGCGCGCAGAGGTTCGTGTGGTCATCATCGGGGGAGATGGTGGGACGTTCGACATCGGCTTCGGCGCCCTATCGGGCATGCTCGACAGGGGTGATGATGTCCTCTACGTGTGCGTCGACAACGGCGCGTACATGAACACTGGGGGCCAGATGAGCGGCGCCACGCCGAGGTACGCATCGACGACAACCGCCCCGGCTGGCGCCATATCTGTCGGCAAGGCCCGTCCCAAAAAGGACCTGCCTGCCATCGTTGGCGCCCACCGGATCCCGTACGTGGCGACTGCATCTGTTGCCTACCTGGGCGATCTCCGCACAAAGGTGCAAAGGGCGATGGCGCACCACGGGCCCCGCTACATCCAGATCGACACGCCGTGCCCGTCCGGGTGGGGCTTTGCCTCGGACCAGACGCTCGCGGTTGCGCGGCTCGGTGTGCAGAGTGGGCTCGTGCCACTGTTCGAAATCGAGAACGGCCAGCTTACCAGGGTGCGGCGCATCAAACGGGTGCCCGTGTCCGACTATCTCGCCGCCCAAAAGCGGTTCCGCCACCTTTTGGCGAGCCCTGAAGGCGAGGAACAGCTCGCCGCGCTCCAGGCGCTTGCCGACGAGAACGTGAGGTGCTACGGGCTCGCAGCTGCGGGGAACGAGGGATGACCATCACGTTCAGATGCAGGAAGGAGTGGGCATGATCCTGGATAGGTTTCGACTGGACGGGCAGGTAGCGGTGGTGACGGGTGGCACCCGTGGCCTGGGGCGGGCAATTGCGTGTGCCCTGGCTGAGGCAGGGGCAGATATCGTGACGGTGAGTCGCCGCGATCACCCAGATGCCGCCGCAGAGATCCGGGCGGTGGGCCGCAGGTATCGGCACCTGGCCGCTGACCTGACGCAGCGCGATGACGTGCACAAGGTCATTCCAAATGCCCTCGCCGAGATGGGCACCGTCGACGTCCTCGTCAACAGTGCCGGAATCATCCGCCGGAAGCCGGCAGAGGCGCACCCAGAGGGCGACTGGGATGCGACGATCGAGATCGACCTCTCGGCGGTCTTTGTCTTGAGCCAGGCTGCCGGGCGGGTGATGCTGGAGAAGGGACGCGGCAAAATCATCAATGTTGGCTCGGTCCTCTCTTTCCAGGGTGGCATCAACGTAGTCTCGTACGCCGCCGCCAAACACGGACTTGTCGGCTTGACCAAAGCACTGGCGAACGAGTGGGCGTCGAGAGGCATCAACATCAACGCGTTGGCGCCGAGCTTCTTTGAGACGGACCTGACCGACGCGTTGCAGCAAGATCCGGAGCGGTATCAATCGATCACTGACCGAACACCGGCCGGCCGGTGGGGACAGCCGGAGGATATTGCGGGCGCTGCTGTGTTCTTGGCATCACCCGCCTCCGACTTTGTGAATGGCGTCGTCTTGCCCGTAGACGGCGGATGGCTGGCGCGTTAGCAGAGGGCCAGCGGACGAGTCGTTGCACATGCAAAGCGACTCAAACGCCTGGAGCGGAGCGCGCCCCGACGACACGAGCCAGAAGGAAGGGAGGTGAAAGCGCGTCGTTACGGCAATGATTCGATGTTAGTCGGGTAAGTATGCGTTGTTCTTAGAGTCAGTCCCGCCTGCGGCGGGATGCCGGCCAACCATCAATTTCAATGATGAAAGGAGACACAAGTCATGGCTGTTGACAAAAACAAGCCCACGTATCAGATCAAGGTGTTGGATGTTGCCACCCTGGGAAGCATTGATGCCAGCTTCCTCGTTAACAAGTACAAACCGGGCGAGAAGATGGGCGTGCCTACCTTCTCCTACCTCATCCTCGGCGACGACATCCCTCCCATCCTTGTGGATACCGGCGTGAAGGAAAGCCAGCTCGACATCATGGGGCGGCTCGGCATGACTGCCACCCAGAGCCCCGAGCAGACCTACAAAGCCCAATTGGCCAAATGGGGCCTCACGATTGAGGACATCAAGGTCGTCCTCCACACGCACCTTCATATCGACCACTCAGGCAACGACGACTACTTTACGAATGCCAAGATCATCATGCCTCGAAAGGAGCTGATGTTCTCTGTGGCCGATCTCATGGACGCGCAGTACCCGCCCGAGTACATCACCTATCTGGTGGAGCAGCTCCACGTTCCGGGCAAAATGCGTCTCATCGACGACACGCAAGAGCTGTACCCGGGCATCCTCCTCGAGCCCACAGAAGGTCACACGTGGGGCAGCATGAACATTCACGTCAACACCAAGGACGGCCTGGCCATCATCTGCGGCGACGTCATCTATGACGAGCAGCTACAGTGCCACAGCAACGAGATCTATACCGAGATCACCGAGCACCACAACCGCGAAGGCTTTCCTTTCGGCGACCGCTCGACGGGCAACTACTGGAACCTGTGGGCAGCCAAGGCCGGCGTGCAGAAGGTGATGTCGACCGCCGACATCGTCCTGCCCATCCACGACGCGCTCGTCCTGGAAAAGTACGGCTACGAGATCGGCTAGATGGCTGCGCGTGAGTGCATGGCTCTCACGTCGCGATGGCCTCAGGAGTCCCGCCCTTCACCCCCTCGTCGGGTGCGTGAGGGGCGGGGCGTGACCACCGTGGCAGGCAGGTCGGGTGGAGGAGGATCACAGTGACGCGCGACTATCTCAATCGGGCGCAAAGGGCGTACGAGTTAGGCGCTGCTTACGAACAGACGTACAAAGGATGCGGGCAGTGCATGGTCGCTGCTGTGCTCGACGCTCTCGATTTGGAGCGCGACGAGCTGTTCAAATCGGCCACCGCCTTTGCAGGGGGCATCGGCATGGAGGGAGACGGAAGCTGCGGCGCGTACATCGGCGGTGTGCTCATCCTCGGCGATCACGTTGGCCGCACCAGGGCGGATTTCCGTGATGCCGATGGTGTGCGCTTTCGAACCTATGCCCTGACCAAGCAGTTCCACGACTGGTTTGTGGCCGAGTTTGGCAGCGTCACCTGCCGGGAGGTACAACAGCGTCTGTTCGGCCGGAGTTACGATCTCGTGGTCCCTGAGGACTTCCGTGAGTTTGAGGCGGCGGGGGGGCATACGGACAAATGCCCCCAGGTGGTCGGCAATACCGCTAGTTGGATCGTCGAGTTTCTGGACAGAGAGGGCTTGCTGGGGGTTGAGTCTTCCTGATGACAAAGCGTACGATGTCACTTATGACAACCCGTGGGCGAACGATGGCGGGTTCTTCTCTTTGTGCAGTCACCAACTGCCTAACCCGCCATTCATTCCCTGTTCGTCGTGGCCAACATCGAGATCATGCAAAAGATGGCACGGCAGACGATCGTCGCCGGCGACTTGTCCCCGGGCCTGATTCGGGACATTGGGGCGTGGCCTACGCCCGACCTCAATCGCGCACTGGGATTGGCTCTCGACATTGCGAGCCAGGATGCGGATAGCTTGCTCCTGCCCAGCTACCACCGCGACCCTGGGCGATTTTCCAGGCAAACTAGCGCCTGCGCGCCTCCAGCATGCATCGGAGTCGGCGACCGCAGGCCGGCACAAGGGGAAGAGGTGAGGGGATGACAATCGACGGAAGCGCTGCATATAAACAGAGTCTCAGAGAGCTGAACCCCGTGGTCTATTACCAGGGCGAGCGGATCAAGGATGTTACGCGTCATCCGGCTACAGCGCCCCACGTTCGCGCAGCGGCCATGACCTATGCCCTCGCGCGCCACGACAGGTACAGGGATCTGGCGACCGCCACGTCTCACCTGACGGGCCACACCATCAGTCGCTTTACCCACGTTCACCAGGACGCCGGTGACCTCATCAAGAAGATCAAGCTGCTGCGTGTTCTGGGGCAAAAAACCGGCACTTGTTTCCAGCGGTGTGTAGGGCTGGACGGCATCAATGCCGTGTACTCTGTTGCGTACGAGATTGATCAGCACCACGGCACGGACTACCTCGATCGCTTCAATAGCTGGCTGGTGCACATTCAGGATGAGAACTTGATGGTCGTGGGCGCCATGACCGATCCAAAAGGAGATCGATCCAAGGGGCCCGCCGAGCAGGCCGACCCCGATCAATACGTGCGGATTGTCGAGCGGCGACAGGGAGGCATTGTCATCCGCGGGGCCAAGCTGCACATGACCGGGGCGGTAAACTCACACGAGATCCTGGTCATGCCCACTGCCGCACTGGATGAATCGGCCAAGGACTATGCCCTGGTCTGCGCCGTGCCGGTGGACGCACCAGGCGTCACGATGATCTTTGGCCGCCAGGCCAATGACCGGCGTCGCGATAACGAGGAGCACATTGATGTAGGCAAGCCATCCTTCGGGGTCGTCGGGGGAGAGGCGGTGATCGCCTTTGACGACGTATTCGTGCCAACAGAGCGCGTCTTTATGGATGGGGAGTATCCGTTCGTCGGCAACCTGGTATACCGCTTCGCAGCTCATCACCGGGCCAACTACGGTGCCTGCAAGACCGGTCTCATGGATGTCCTGATCGGGGCGGTGGCCTATCTGGCCCAGATCCAGGGCACAGCGCGGGCGTCACACGTGCGCGACAAGGTGACCGAGATGATCCTCCTAGCCGAGACGCTGTATAGCTCATCGATCGCCTGTTCGGCCGAGGGCTCGCCCACTGACTCGGGCGCCTATATGGTCGACACGATGTTGGCCAACGTGTGCAAGCACAATGTGACCCGCTTCCACTTTGAGGTGTCACGCCTCGCCGTTGACCTGGCTGGCGGATACCTGGCCACGCTACCCAGCCAGTACGACCTGGAGAGCGAGGAGGTCGGGCATCTGGTCAAGAAGTACTTTGTCGGTGTGGACGGTGTGCCGGTTCTGGATCGGATCAAGATCGGGCGTCTGCTGGAGGCCATGACCGGCGGCACGGCCATGGTTGAATCGATGCACGGAGCGGGTTCGCCGCAAGCGCAGCGCATCATGATCTTTCGCGAAGGCCGGCTGGGAGAGAAAATCGCACTGGCGAAAAAGCTAGCGCGCATCCCGGATCGCGCCTAGCTCGCCGCCAAGCCCTGATCCACCCCAGGTGGATGGTAGCGTCTCCCGTCTTGATCGCGGCGCGTCACAACGTGTCGAGCGAGGCAGGCCCTTGGTCGGGGGCGTTTTGGCGCGTGAAGCCACCCCACGTCCACATCTCTTCGCATTGAGCAACACCTCCTTCCCCAAAATCGGCCTCCTTGGCGCTCCGGCGTGCAATGGTTAAGGCACTCGTTCGCCGCTGATCACCGTGCATGCTCAGGATCATGGGCAGAGGAACCGCCTCACCACTTACCCCCCCCTCCCACTCCCCCATTTCCCCAAAATTCTTGGTGATTACCCACAAGTGGTTTGATGCTTGAAAAACTCCGCCCAACGCAGTATGCTTGGGAGTGCGTACAACCAAACGACTGCGGAGGGCGGAGCCATGGCTAGCATACAGCAAGACGAGGCAATTGGCAAGCTTCCGGTAGGGGAATTGCAGGCGGAGTAGGGTCTGTTCTTGCAGCCGGTCTTGAGGCGCCTGCCAGAGAAGCGGTTGCGGGCAGTTGGGGGGCTGGCCATGCAGGGGATCTTGGGCGGGCAATCGCCGGTGGTGACCCACATGGCGCGGGGCGTGGCCCGCGAGGAGAAGACGATTTGGCCGGCGAGCAAGATGTCCTATCGTTTCGTTCAGAACGAGCGCTTCAGCCATCGAGACCTACTCAAGTGACTGTATGCCGTGGCACAGTGGACCGTGGCTGGCTATGCGCCGTCGCATCTGGTGGTGGCAGTGGACCCAGTGAATTTCGAGAAGCCGTATACCCAGGAGTTGGAAGGCGTGTCGACCGTCATCAAGAGCACGCCGCCCCCACCAAAGGGACAGAAGAAACGGCTCACCTCGGGCTACCCAGCGATCACCGCCACCGTGGTGAACCTGCCTGAGCCGGCAGTCACCTATGCCAACTGGTTCTCCTACGTGACCGACGACTTTATCAGCGAGAACCGAGAGATTGAGCGTGCCATTCGCCTGACGCGGGCGCTGTTTCCAGCTACCGAGCTGCGCTTTGTGGGGGACGCGGGCCTGGATGACCAGAAGATCTTCCGCCAGATCGATTTGGTCCATGCCCACTTCACGATTCGCGCCAGCCACAATCGCTTGGTCGAGGTCTACAACAACCGGCTCCGCCGCTGGGAGGAGGAGTTGCTTCACGATCTGACTACCTCCGTGCCGCTGCGCCTCAGGCTCCGTGTCACCTTTACCCACGCCTGCAAGGTACACCGGGTGAAGATCGCCCTGGGCTGGCTGAGGCTCCGCTTACCCGAAACGCACCAGCGGCTATGGGCTGTGGTGGCTCACCACCCGGACGGGAACCGCGATCTGGTCCTGCTCACCAACATCCCTGTTCGTACCGCCGCAGAGGCCCAGGCCGTCTATACCGAGTGGCGTTACCGGCCGCAGATCGAACACACCTATCGCTTTGACCAAGAGGCTGGACTGGATGTCGAAGACATACGCGTCCAGACCGTCGAACGGATGCGTCGTCTCTTCATCATGGTCCTCTTGGCTGCCCTGTTTGTGTATCATATCGGCCGCACCTGGCCTCAGCAGATGATCCTATGGCTTCGCCGACTGGGGGGCAAACTGGGCCTTCCTCAGACTTCAATGGACCCTATATCCTGCTGGCTGGCATCAGCGCGGTTTTTGTCGCTGCAGCTACCCTAGCCTTTGCCAGGGCAGAAGGGACTTGTGGGTAATCACCAAATATCAGGAGATGGGACTGCCAGGGGACGATGAATGGGCGGCCGAGAATAGAGCCATCGACCGCCCGCTAAGGCGCGCGCCGGCGCCGCCTGCTCCCCCCGGCTGGCAGGCAGCGCCGGTACTCGAACCCTGCAAAGGCAGGCTCAGCGAGCTGCGGCTGTTAGTTGAGCTGGCGGATGACGCACAGCACCTTGCCCATGACCTCCACGTTGTCGGCGGCAAAGTACATGGCCGACATGGTGGGGTTGGCAGGCTGCAGGCGCACCTGCTTCCCTTCCAGGTAAAACCGCTTCAGGGTCGTCTCTTCCTGGTCGCGGATCCAGACCGCGGCCAGCTCGCCGTTCTCCACGCGCTCCTGGTGCCGCATCAGCACGATGTCGCCGTCGTTGATGAGGGCGTCGATCATCGAGTTGCCTTGCACCTCCAGGGCATAGATCCCCTTCTCGTCCTTCACGATGTCGCGGGTCAGCTCGATGGTCGAGTCGGAGCCAAAGGGCGCGAAATCGGTACCAGGGATGGGGATCGGCGCACCGGCGGCGATCCGCCCCAGGAGGGGGATGCGGATGACGTCCGCGGCACGGTCCATCAGCTCGTCCATGGCCGCTCCGGCCAGCCGGATCCCCCGCGAGATGTCGGCGTTGCGCTCGATGAACCCCTTGCGCTCCAGGGCATCCAGGTTGTACTTGACCACCGAGGTGGAGCTGATGCCCACGTCCTCGCCAATCTCCCGGATGGTGGGCGGGTAGCGGTTCTGCCCCAGGAACGTCCGGATGAACTCGAGCATCTTTTGCTGTCGTTCAGAAAGGTCCCTTGCCATTACAGGCCTCCCTTCCTAATTCCACCACTAGCTCATCTGTTCGACTGTATTATACACGAACATGCGTTCGGTGTCAAGCCCCCAATCGAAGAAATTACATAAATTGGTGCAATTTCCTGCCATTCCATTTGCGCCAAAACTTGAGCCCTGCGTCCATACGTGCTACAATAGCCCCATGAAATACTTTAGCCTTGCCCGGCGAGTACCCGAGACCGCGGGTGTGGAACCACGGGTCCTGGCCGGGCTTTATCGCGCCATCGCCTGGCTGCCCCTGGTGCGGGGTGTCCACCGCCGCTTCCTGAGGGCGGTGCTGGCCCTGGACGCCGGCGGCGCCGGGCGCCTGGCCCTGGACGTGGGCACGGGGCCCGGCTACGTGCCCGTGGAGCTTGCCCGCCGGCGGCCCGGGCTGCGCGTGGTGGGCCTCGACCTGGCGGCCCACATGGCGGCCCAGGCCGCGGGCCGCGGCGCCCGTGCTGCCCTCGACGGCCGGGCGCTGTGGCCCCAGGGCGATGGGCACCGCCTGCCTTTTGCCGACGCCAGCTTTGACCTGGTCGTCAGCTCTTTTGCCCTGCACCACTGGCGAAACCCCCTGGGCGTGTTCGACGAGATCGCCCGCGTCCTGGCGCCGGGGGGGCGCTACGTCCTCGCCGACGTGTGCCGCGAGCCGAACCTGTTCCAACGGCTCTTTGCCTATGCCAGCATTCCCGTCGTCAGCCTGGCCTTCGGGAGCTACCTTGGCTACGGCGGTTACTACGAGTCGATGCGGGCCGGCTATACCCGCGCCGAGGCACGGGACCTGCTCCGCGCCTCGGCCCTGCCTCCCGGCAGGGTGGGCCTGGATTCAACCGGGTTCGTGCCCATCCTGACCATCGCCTCCGGCCCGGCACCCGCCAGGGGAGAAGAAGAGGAGAACCTGAATGAAGCAGCCTGACTATGACGTCATCATCGTCGGCGCCGGACCGGCCGGGATCATGGCCGCGTTGGCCCTCACGAGCTCGGCGCAGCCCAGGGTGCTCATGCTCGACAAGGGCCCGTCCCTCGACAAGCGTCACTGCCCTGCCCGCGAGCAGGGCCGCTGCATGCGCTGCGCCACCTGTGCCCTGGTGACCGGCTGGGGAGGTGCGGGAGCTTTTAGCGACGGAAAGCTGACCCTCACCACCCAGGTGGGCGGCCTCCTGGCCGAGATCCGCGGCGAGGCCGAGGCCAATGCCCTCGTCGACGAGGTCGATGCCCTCTGGGTCCGCTTTGGCGCCGACGGCGAGCCCTACAGCGGCGACCTCGACGAGATCGAAGAGGTGGCGGCCACGGCCGCCATGGCCGGCCTGCGCTTGCAGCACTATCCCATCCGCCACCTGGGCACCGAGCGCAGCGGCGACATCCTGGGGGCCATGTACCTCGCCCTCCTCGACTGCGGCGTCGAGGTGCGCACCCGCACCGAGGTCCTGCGCATCCTGACCGATGACGGCCAGGTCCGCGGCGTGGAGACCGCCAACGGCGAGATCCTGACGGCGCGCCACGTGGTCGTCGCCCCGGGCCGCGAGGGCGCCGATTGGCTGCGCCGCCTGGCCAGCGATCTGAGCCTCAGCCTCAGCGTCAACCCCGTCGACATTGGCGTGCGCGTCGAGCTGCCGGCCCACATCCTCAAGCCCCTTACCGACCTGTTATACGAGCCCAAGTTCTTGTACTTTTCCTCGGCCTTTGACGACCGTGTCCGCACCTTTTGCGTCTGTCCCGCGGGCGAGGTCGTCACCGAGTGGGCCGGCGACGTGCTAACCGTGAACGGGCACTCTTACGCCAACAAAAAGACCGAGAACACCAACTTTGCGGTGCTGGTCAGCAAGAACTTTACCGAGCCGTTCCGCGAGCCCATCGCCTACGGCAAGTACATCGCCCGCCTGGCCAACCTGCTCTCCGGGGGGATCATTGTCCAGCGCCTGGGCGACCTGCGCGAGGGACGCCGCACCACCCGGCAGCGCCTGGAGCGCTGCATCACCCGGCCCACCCTCGGCGAGGCCACACCCGGCGACCTCAACCTGGTGCTGCCCTACCGCTACGTGGTCAACATCCTGGAGATGCTCGATGCCCTGGACCAGGTGGCGCCCGGCGTCGCCTCTCGCCACACCCTGCTGTATGGTGTGGAGGCCAAGTTCTACTCGTCGCGGCTCAAGCTGACCCGTGACCTGGAGACCGAAGTGACCAACCTCTTTGCCGCCGGCGACGGCGCCGGCGTCACCCGGGGCCTGGTACAGGCTTCGGCGTCCGGCCTCATCGTCGGGCGCGAGATCCTGGCCCGGCTGTGAGCCGGCCATCGTAGGAGGGAAACACGCATGCCTTTCGAGTTCCACAGGCTTGAGCTGCCGGAAGTCATCCTCGTCCAGGCGACCAGTTTCGGCGACGGCCGCGGCTTTTTCATGGAAACCTACAAGGCGTCGGTCTTTGCCGCCGGCGGCATCCCGTCGCCCTTTGTCCAGGACAATCTTTCCCGCTCGGCTCACGGCGTCCTGCGGGGGCTGCACTACCAGAAGCACCCCCGCGCCCAGGGCAAGCTGGTGTCGGTGATCCGCGGCAGCATCCTGGACGTGGCCGTCGACATCCGCCACGGATCGCCCACCTACGGGCAGTGGCTGAGCTGCGAGCTGTCGGGCGGCACGGGCACGATGCTCTACGTGCCCGTCGGCTTTGCCCACGGCTTTTGCGTCCTCAGTGACGAGGCCGACGTCCTGTACAAGGTCACCGCCGAGTTCGACCCCGAGCTGGACCGTGGCATCCTGTGGGACGACCCCGAAATCGGTGTGCAGTGGCCCCTGGCCGATCCGATCCTGTCGCCCAAGGACGCAAGCTTGCCGCCCCTGCGCCTGGCCGACAACAATTTCGAGTTTGAGGGCTGATGAAGTATTACCTCTGGACCATAGGCTGCCAGATGAACATGGCCGATTCGCGCCGGGCAGCCGAAGAGCTGGAAAAGTTGGGCTTCCGCAAGGCGCGCCAGCCCGAGGCCGCCGACCTGGTCGTCCTGAATACGTGCGTCGTCCGCCAGAGCGCCGAGGACAAGGTCCTGGGGCGCCTGACCTCCCTGGCCGGGCTCAAGCGCCGGCGGCCCGAGATGACACTGGCCCTCATGGGCTGTTTCGTCCACGAAATCCCTTCGCTCCAACACCACTATCCCTGGGTGGACGCCTTTATCCTGCCCTCTGACGTCCAGGCCCTGGTGGACCTGGCGCGACAAAAGGCGGACGGCCGCACGCCCGAGAGCCGGCAGCCCGACCCGGGCCGCGTTCCCGTTTCCGTGGGCGTGCCCATCAACTTCGGCTGCGACCACCTGTGCACCTACTGCATCGTCCGCCTGCGCCGCGGGCGCGAGAGCAGCCGCCCTGTGGACGAGATCGTCGCCGAGGTCCGCGACCTGGCCGCCCGGGGCGTGCGCGAGGTCACGCTCCTGGGCCAGAACGTCGACTCGTACGGGCACGACCTGGACGACGGCGGGCTCGGCCGGCCTCCCGACCTGGCGGACCTGCTGGAGGCCGTGCACGCCGTGTCTGGCCTGGCGCGCATCCGTTTCCTCACCTCGCATCCCGCCGACATGACCCAGCGCCTGATAGAGACCGCCGCCCGCCTGCCCCTGGTCTGCGAGCACATGGAGCTGCCCGTGCAGGCCGGCGACGACGCCGTGCTGCGGCGCATGGGCCGCGGCTACACCGTGGCCGAGTACGGGGACCTCGTGGCGCGCATCCGGGCGGCCATGCCCGGGGTGGGCCTGGCCACCGACGTCATCGTCGGCTTTCCCGGCGAAACGGCCGGGCAGTTCGAGGCCACCTACCGGCTCCTGGAAGAGATCCGCTTCGACATGGTCCACGTGGCCGCCTATTCCCCGCGCCCCGGCACCCCCTCCGCCCGCCTCGCCGACGACGTGCCGGCCCGCGAAAAGGATCGCCGCCGCAAGGCCGTGGACGACCTCCAGGAGCGCATTGTGGCCGAGATCAATGCCGGGCTCGTGGGCCAGACCGTGGAGGTCCTGGTGGAGGAGCGCCACCGGGGCAAGTGGCGGGGCCGCACGCGCACCAACAAGCTCGTCTTTTTCGACGTGGGGCAGCAGGACCGCGCCGGCCAGCTCGTGCCCGTGCGCATCACCCAGGCCGGTGCCTGGTCCATGCAGGCCGAACCGGTGGATGGAGAAGGGGGGGCAGCGTGAAGCGACTGATCATCAACGCCGACGACCTGGGCTATGACAACGGCGTGGTGCGCGGCATCATCGACCTGCACCGCGCCGGCCTGGTTTCCAGCACGTCGTGCATGACCAACCAGCCGGCCTGGCCCCTGGCCGCCGCCTACCTGCGCGACCATCCCGACCTTGGGGCCGGCGTTCACCTGGTCATGAACGATGGCTTTCCCCTCCTGCCTCCCGAGCGCGTGCCGGCCCTCATCGGCGCCGACCGCCACTTCCGGAACGACCTCCAGATCCTGCGCAGCCTGCGGGCCGGCACCACCGCCCAGCTACGCGCCGAGTTCCGCGCCCAGATCGAGCGCTTCACGGCCGACGCCGGCCGCCCGCCGGACCACCTGGACAACCACTGCGCCATTTCCTACCTGCGGCCCGACCGCTTCAAGGTTACCCTGGATCTGGCCCGGGAATACGGCGTGCCCATCCGCGCGCCCTTTGGCGATGACCTGGAAGAGATGGCGCCCATTTTCGCCCGCCAGAACGGCATGCCTGCCTGGCTGGTCCGCATCGTGGGCGCCCGCTACCGCCGCCGCGTGGACCGCGCCGGCATCCCTCGCCCCAACACGTTTATCCAGCACTTTTCCATGCCCGGCCACCGCACGCCCGAGTATCTGCTCTCCATCCTCGACGGCCTGCGCGATGGCTGGACCAGCGAGCTCCTGGCCCACCCGGGCTACGATCGCGGCTGGCGCGAGGAGGACCTGCGGGCACTCCAGGACCCACGGGTGCAGGAGCGCCTTGCCCGGCCCGACATCCAGTTGGTCACATTCAAGGATCTGGCAGGGGCGGGGCGGGCGGCCGGCAGCGACAAGGTGAGGGTGATTGGAGCAGGATAGCGTGCTGACCCGCGATTTTGACTATCATCTTTCCCCCGAGATGATCGCCCAGACCCCCGTGGAGCCCCGCGATGCCTCGCGCCTGATGGTCGTGCGCCGCGAGGGGACGCCGGGCCAGGTCGAGCATCGGTTCTTTCGTGACGTGAGAGAGTATCTGCAACCCGGCGACCTGTTGGTCCTCAACCAGACGCGTGTCATCCCGGCGCGCATTTTTGGCAACAAGGCGGGCACGGGCGGCCAGGTGGAGCTGCTCCTCCTCCGCCGCCACGACGAGCGCACCTGGGAGGCCCTGGTGCGCGGCAGGGGTCTGCGGCCCGGGCTGCGCCTGGAGCTGCACGCCGCGCCCGGAGGAGCGCCCCCGGCAGCCGGCCGCGTCGGCGCCGAGATCCTGGCCGAGCTGGAGTCGGGCGGCCGCCTGGTGCGCTTTGACGTGCCCGTGGAGGCCTTCCTGGACGAGATGGGCGTGGTTCCCCTGCCGCCCTACATCCACGAACCCCTGGCCGACCCGGAGCGCTACCAGACGGTCTATGGTCGCGTCGATGGCTCTGTGGCGGCCTCCACGGCGGGCCTGCACTTCACGCCCGAGCTGCTGGTGGCCCTGCGCCAACGGGGGGTGGAGCTGGCCTATCTTACCCTGCACATCGGCCTGGACACCTTTCGCCCGGTGAAGGAGGAACGGGTCGAGGACCACCAGATCCACACCGAGTGGTACGAGCTGACGGCCCCCGTGGCGGAGCAGATCAACCGCGCCCGGCTGGAGGGCCGGCGGGTGCTGGCCGTAGGGACCACCGTGGTGCGCGCCCTGGAGTCGGCCGCGACGGGCCAGCCGGCGGTGGGAGACGCCTGTGGGGACGAAGGCGGTGCCTGCGCCTGGCGGACGGTGCAGGCCCACACGGGCCCGACGGACCTCTTTATCGTGCCCGGCTACCGGTTTCGCGTGGTCGAGGCCATGATCACGAACTTTCACCTGCCCCGCAGCACGCTGCTGATGCTGGTCTCGGCCTTTGCCGGGCGAGAGACGATCATGGCTGCCTACGAAGAGGCCATTCGCCGGCGCTACCGATTCTTCTCCTTCGGCGACGCCATGCTCATCCTCTGAGGCGGCTAGCGGCGGGCGAGGGTGTACAGCAGCGCCAGGCCGGCCAGGACCAGGAGGACCGTGCTCATGGTCCCTGCGCCCCGCACGAGATAGACCGCCACCCCCGACAGCAGCAGCGCGGCAAACACCGCGGCGCCCGCCAGCCGGTCGATGGCCGTCTCCAGACGGCGCAGGGTTCGCGACGCCTCGGGCGTCCAGGCGCTGCGCACGGTCAGGTCGCCCTGGGCTGCCCGCTGGAAAAAGCGGTCCGCCTGCCCGGGCAGCGACAGGGCCAGCCGGCCCATCTTTTCCAACTCGCCCAGGATCGCCCGCCAGTCGCGCCCGACCTCCTGGGCTGCCATGTCGCGGGCAAAGGGCTCGATGGCCTGCCAGGGATCGAAATCGGGGTCGAGGGCGGTGGCCATACCCGACAGGAGGGCCAACGCTCGCCCGACAAAGAGCAGCTCGGTGGGCAACTGGAAGGGCATCTGGTACAGGATGTCGCGGTACTCTTTCGCCAGGCTCTGCCACTCGGTCATGGCCGCCTGCTGCGCCTGGCGCAGGGTCAGGCCCGAATAGCGGGCCATGGTCTCGGCTTCTATCTGCTCCAGGCGCGCCAGGTCGGCGCCGGGCATCAGGAAGCCTGCCCCCTGGTAGGCCCGTACCGTGCGGGCGGCGTCGCCCGTGGCAAAGCCCAGCAGGATCTCTTTCAGGTGGGGCCGCAGCCGCTCGGGGATGACCGCCACCATGCCAAAGTCGACGAACACCAGGCGAAAGGGCCGTCCCTGGTCCCCATCTCCGGACCCATCGCCTCCGGCCTGGCCCTGGGGCGGCAGCGGCTGGACAAAGAGGTTGCCCGGATGGGGGTCGGCGTGCAAGAAATTGTGGGCGAACACCTGCCTCAGGTAGGTGTCAAAGAGCCGGTCCGACACCTCCTTGAGGCGAATGCCAGCTTCCTCCAGGGCCGCGAAATCAGCGATCTTGATGTCGGCCACGTTCTCCATGACCAGCACGCGCTGCGTCGAAGCCTCGCCGTAAATGCGCGGCACGCGCACGCCCGGATCGTCCTGGAAGTTGGCCGCAAAGCGCCGGGCGTTTTCGGCTTCGGCCACGAAATCCAACTCCCGGCGGGTCGTCGCCGCGAACTCGTCGTACAGCCGGTCCAGGTCCACGCGCCTGCGAATGGGCCCGTAGCGCTTGAGCCAGCGGGCGGCGGTCTGGATGGCCCGCAGATCGGTCTCGACGATGGTCTCGATCCGGGGCCGCTGCACCTTGGCCACCACCTCGTCGCCGCCCTGCAGCCGGGCGCGGTGTACCTGGGCCAGCGAGGCGGCGGCCTCCGGCTCGGGCGCAAAGAAGGCAAACACGGCGGAAGCCGGCCGGCCGTACTCGGCCTCCACGACGGCCAGGATGTCGGCCAGCTCCTCGGCGGGAACCTCGTCCTGCAGGCCCGACAACTCGTCCGTCACCACCCTCGGCAGCACGTCGACCCGCACGCTGAGAAATTGCCCGAGCTTGATGAGCACGCCCCCCAGCTCGATGGCCATCAACCGGTAGCGGTGGGCGATGCGCTGCCAGCGCCGGGACAGGGAGCGCTCCACGAACCGGCGGCCGATGACGCGCCGCAGCACGATCTCCCACAGGATGAAATGGGCGACCACGCCGGCAAAAAAGCGCACGATGCGCAGGTAACGCGGGCGATCGAACGGTATGGGGGTCATTCTGTGAGATCGGCCACCCGGCCGCCCACGGCGCGGACCAGGTCCTCGCTGCTCAACTCCAGGCCGGTGTCGTGCCGGCCGGCGCTGATGCTCACCCGGGGCTCCTGGACGATGTGATGGTCGACATAGATGGGCACGTCCTTGCGCCGCAGCCCCAGGGGCGCGACGGCACCGACCTGGTAACCCGTGATGCGCGGCACGTCCTCCTCGGGCGCCATCTCCAGCGTCTTGACCTCCACCAGGCGGGCCAGCTTTTTCAGGCTCAGGCGCTGGTCGCCGCGCACCAGGGCGATGACGTGGCGTCCATCGGGGCGGCGCACCAGCAGCGTCTTGACGACCTGCTGCAAGGGCACCCCCCGCTCGCTGGCCGCCTCTTGCGCGTGGCTGGCCTTGTGGCCGTGCTCCAGCAGGGTGAAGGGGATCTTGAGCGTTTCCAGCTCGCGAATGGCGTGGGTGCGGAGTTTGCTCATCTCGCCCTCGTCGTCTCCTCCAACCAGCGCCGCGCCTGGCGCACCGACCGCAGGCGCACCACTTGCAGGTGGCTGTACTCGGGCCGGCCAAAGAGAATGGGATACTCCTTGCGCCGGCGCCGGTAGGTGGCAAGTGCCCACAGGATGATCGAGTCGCGGCTCAGAAAAGAGGTGCGGAACGATTCCCGGTTCCCGTGCCACAGCTCCTCGCGCTTGACAATCCGCAGGATGGTCCGCGAGATCACGCGCCACAGCACCACGGGCAGGGCATAGTCCAGCCAGACCAGGGTGTCGGCCCGGCTCCAGACAACGTCGCGCACCTTGCTGTAGTTGCCGTCGACCGTCCAGGCCTCGCCGGCCAGGGCCTGGGCTGTCTGGCGGCGAAACTCTTCGGTGGGTGGCGGCGTCCAGCCGGGCCCCCAGTGCAAGGAGTCAAGCTCCACGTGGGGCACACCCAGGCCATCCGCCAGGCGGCGGGCCATGGTCGTCTTGCCCGACCCGCTGGTGCCCACCACCACGATGCGCCGCGGCTTGATGGCATCGGCCAACCCTAACTCTCCTCGCGCTCGGCCAGGAGGTGGGCGACGAGCTCCTTTTCCTCCTCCACCGTCTCGATCTCGCCGTCGAGGCGCGCGTTGCGCACGGCATCCAGCAGGCGGCGGAACAGGGGTGACGGCCGTAGCCCCAGGCTCTTCAGGTATTCGCCGTCCACGGTGGGCTGGACGTGGCGCAGGCTGGTCTCGTAGAGCCACAGCCTCTGGCGCACCCTCTCCGAGCCGGCGCACAGCCAGGCGATCAGGCGAGCCGGGCTGCTGCTAAAGCGCAACGTGGCGTCGATCTCCCGGTTCCTGAGCTGGGGCTCCTCCAGCTTCGGGCTCAATTCTCGCAGGTCGAATACCTGGCGCAGCAGTGCCAGGTCCTGGCGCAGGACTTTCAGGTGAGCGCCCAGGCCCTCCACGTCCTCCCGCGACATGCGGCAGGTCAGGAGCGCCAGGTAGAGGGCCGGGGCGGGCAGGCCATTCTCGGCGGCCTGCACGTCCCACCGGCCCGCGGCCACCTCCTCGCGCAGCCGCGCAAAGAGGCGTGCCGTCTCCTCGTCGCTTGCCAGGCGGGGATGGATCTGCTCCAGCACGCCCAGCTCGTCCAGGCGGTTGAGGGCGTGCTCCGGCTCGTCCTCGGCCAGGATGAGGAGCATCTCGTGGCGCACCCGCTCGCCTGTCACGCGCGACAGCATCGGCAGCGCGTTCTCGATGAGCTCGGCGGTGCGCGGCTCGATGTGAAAGCCCAGCCGTTGCTCAAAACGCACGGCGCGCATGATGCGCGTCGGGTCCTCGATAAAGCTCAGGCTGTGCAGCACCCGCACCACGCGGTCCTGAAGGTCCTGCTCGCCCCCGTAAAAGTCCAGGAGCTTGCCATAGTGATCCGAGTCCAGCCGGATGGCCAGGGTGTTGATGGTAAAGTCGCGGCGGTGCAGGTCGGCCTTGATGGAGCTTTGCTCGACCTCGGGCAGGGCGGCGGAGTGGGCATAGAACTCCAGGCGCGCCGTGGCAAAGTCGAGGGAGGGGATGCCGAACTCGGCCTCGCGGCCCTCCAGGACGATCTTGGCCGTGCCGAACCGGCCGTGGCTGCGCGTCCGGGCGCTGACCCGCCGCGCCAGCCTGCGGGCCAGGCGGATGGCGTCGCCCTCGACCACCAGGTCCAGGTCCAGGTTGCGCTCGCCCAACAGCAGGTCACGGACAAAGCCGCCCACCACGTACAGGCCATAGCCCATCTCCTGGGCCATGGCGCTGGCCTGCTGCAGCAGCTCCAGCAGCGGGCCGGGCAGCGCCTTGCTCATCTTTTGCGCGATCTCCTTGCGGCGGGGCAACTGGTGGGGCGGGCTGGCCCACAGCTTGATGAGGTCGGTGCGCGTCACAACCCCCAGGATCTCGCCGCCCTGGACCACCGGCACCTGGCCGATGCCATGCTGGGTCATGATCTGTTGCAGGCGCTCCACCGAGTCCTCGGGGCCGATCCAGATCTCGCCCTTGGTCATATAGTGCGAGACGGGCATGGTCTCCAGGCGCAGGCGCCGTGCCCGGTCGATCTCGCGGCGCGTCAGGATGCCGACGATCTCGCCGCCCTCGCCCACCACCGGGAACCCCTCGAACCCGTAGCGCAGCATGAGCTCGGCCGCCTTTTCCACCGTGGTTTCGGGCGACAGGGTGTGGACGCCGTGGGACATGATCTGGCCCACGGTCACCAGGGGATGGATGTGCCGCTCCAGCATGTCCAGCAGCGCCTGGCGGGCCGTCTCCAGGTCCATCTCGCGAATGAGGGCTGCCGCTGCCCGGGTGTGCCCCCCTCCGCCAAAGTGGTCGGCGATGTGCCCCACGTCCACGGCGTCGGTGGTCGAGCGCGCCACCAGTTGCAGATGCTCCCCCAGGTCGACGAGCAAAAAGAGCCCTGCCGGGTCGTACAAATCCCGGATCTTGTGGGCCAGGGCCGATATCTCTTCCACGTATCCCTCGGCGCTGGCCGTGGTGACGACCACCGTGTGGCCGGCAATGTTGTGGATCTCGGCGCTGTCCAGGAGGGCCTCGTACAGCTCGAGCTGCTGGTCGGTCAAAGGGTGGTGCAAGAAGTCGCTGACCACCGACAGGTTCGCGCCCCGCTCCGCCAGCCAGGCGATGCTGCGCAGATCGCGCACGGTGGTGGTCGGGTAGGTGAGGGAGCCGGTGTCCTCGTAGATGCCCAGGGCCAGGAGCGTGGCCTCCACCGGCGTCACGCGGATGCCGCTCTCCACGATGCGCTCCAGGAGCAGGGTCGTCGTGGCGCCCACCGGCTCGCCGCTGTAGGTCCAGTTGGGCGGCAGGTCGCGGGCCAGGGGGTGATGGTCGATGATCTGCACCTGCGTCTCGTCCGACATGCCCCGCGGCGTGACCAGCGTCTGCGTGTCCACGAGGATGATGCGGTCCACGTCGGCCCGGCGGGCCAGGTCCTCGTAGCGAACAAAGGGCAGTTCGTCCCAGTAGAGCGTCAAAAAGTCGCGCAGGTTCCGGTTGGGGCGGCGCGGCAGGACAGGCTTTGCCTGGGGATAGAGCTTCCAGGCGGCCAGTTGCGACGCCAGGCCGTCAAAGTCGGTATTCTCGTGGGTGAGGATCAGTTGTTCGCCCATTGCCCGCAACCTGTTGCGTTCCACTCCTCGTTTCCGGGCCTGCTGGCCCATCCGTGATTATACCTGATATCCTGCCAGGAAGCAAAGCCACTTCCGCCGTTCAAGTGGGGATGCGGCGAGGCGCCAGGCTCAGGTCAGGCGCTCCAGGTCGGCCCATGGGATCAGCCAATGGCCCGTGGAGGCCTGTTGGGCGTTGGGCAGGCGGCCGGCGGTGATCCAGTTGCGGATGGTCTGGCTGCTGCAGCTCAACATTCGGGCGGCGTGGCCCGCCGTGATCAGGTCATCTTGTTCAGGGATGGAAAAATGGCGGCTGGCGCTCTGATAGCGATCCCGGCCGGCGAGCAGGCGGGCCGCATCGGGCACCTGGTTCGAGATGCGCGTCACCGCCTGCTTGATCCGGGCCTGGACGGCGGCGCGCGTGATGCCCAGGGCTTCGGCGATCTGCTGGTCGTCCAGCCCATCGGCGCGCAGCAGGGCCACCGCGGTTTCGCTGGGGTTCAGCCGGGCAATGATCTCGGCAAAGGTCTCCTTTTCGATCATGCGGTCGAGGACGGGGTTGTCCCAGATCATAGCTTCACCCCCAGCTCGGCGGCCGCTGCCTCCATTGCCCGGTCGACGATGGCCGACCAGCCTTCCTGGTCCTCGTCCGAGACGGCCTGCCGGTCGCGGAGCAGGCGGGCGATGGTGCTGACTCCCCGGAAGATAAGGCTTACGAGGCGGACCCGCTGCTCCACCGTCAGCCCTCCGTTGGCCTCGAGCGCCTCGGCCACGCGAAGCAGGCAGATGCGGGCCAGCGAGATCTCTTCGTCCAGGCTGAGGGTGTCCAATTTTGGCGCATGGGCCGGCTCCTTGCGCTCGGGGACCTGGAGGCAATGGCCCGGGACGGTGGCGCCGGGCTCGTCTCCAGGATGGCGGGCATCGCCAGCGCCGCGGCCGGCGTGAGCGACGCACAGGGGCGGGTCGCTGTCGCGGGTGGCCCACCGCCGGCATTGCTCGCCGCGCCGGGTCGTAGCGCTACACCTGCGTCGACTGGGGTGTTTCATCGGACCTCCTTGTGACGGATAGGATGAACGGCTATAACCACATCCTACCACGCCTTTGGAGGCCTGTCAAGTATTTCCGATTCTGTTTTCGGAAATATATGTATGAGGTTGAGAGGGGAGGCGGCCCGTCCTGAAAGCGCCGCCTTCTTGACCCGGTTCAGCTCCTAATCGTCGTCGTCCTCGTCGTCGTACCACACGTCCTGCGCGGCGTAGGGCTCCTCGGGCGCGCTGGTGCCACTGATGGTCAGCACCAGCCCCAGGATGATGACCACGAGCCCCAGGGTACCCACGCAGCAGATGGGCCCCTCGGCAAGGATCATGTACAGCGCGCCGCTGTCACCCACCAGGGTGTGGATCCAGTCGCCCCACAGCCAGGCGGGCACGCCTTCCACGTCCAGCAGGGCGGTTATGATGGCATAGATGCTGCTAAGAAGATACGGCAGCAAGCAACAGCTTAACAAGAGTCCGAGTGCGGTGATGATGCATCCCAGGCTACAACCACGTCGTTCCATGACCTAGCTCCTCGTTGAGTTGAAACTATAAGCCTGGACCAGGTCCGGGCGTTGATCGGCGACGTCGCGATAGACGCCCCGATATTCCGGCGGCAGCATGGCCGCCAGGCGATACATGATCTCGTCGGTGAAGGCCTGGACCTGGGCGCTGGAGGCCTTGCCCTCCACCGGGGGCGGATAGAACGGCGCGCCGATCCGGACGCGCACGGTGGCCCGCCGCAGGCGCCGCAGCGCCCAGAACACCTTCTCCTGCCCGGTGCAGGTCACGGGCAGGATGGGCACGCCGGCCCGGTAGGCCAGGTAGGCTGCCCCTGTGCGACCCCGTTGCAGCCCGCCGGTCTTGCTCCGCGTGCCCTCGGGGGCCATGCCCAGCACCCCACCTCCCTGGAGCACGGCCAGCGCCTGGCGCAGCGCCTGGCGGTCGACCTCCCCTCGCCGCACAAAGATGGCGCCCAGCGAATGGAAGAAGGGACCGAGCAGCCAGTGTTTTTCCCACTTTTCGCCGGCAAACACGTACGCCCGGTGGGGCAAGATCACGGCCACCACCGGAGAGTCCAGCCAGTGGAGGTGGTTGGTCACCAGGATATAGGCCCCATGGGCCGGGATCTCCTCACGGCCCTGGACATCCAGCCGGGACAGGACGCGCAGCAAGATGCCGATGGCGCCCCGCGCCACCCGATACCAGCCCCGGACCTTTAGATCGTAGGTCCCCGACGTGCTCTCCCCTGTGCCCATGTCTCCTCCCTCTTGCGGTCTCCCTCTGGGAAAACACCGCCGGCCCTTCCAGGGTGCGCTGCTCCGGGGCCCGGTGCCGTCTCAGGGGGTCGCGCTGGGCAGAGGTGTCTCGCTGGGCTCCGGGATCTGGTAGCCGACCCACCAGCCCTGGACCTGCACGTCGTAGCGAGCCACGTCGCCCACGGGCGTGAGGATGACGTCAAAGGGCGCCCTGGCGCCCGCCAGGAATAGATCCGCGGCGATGGACACCGCTCGCGCCGCGACGACGTGATCCTCGCCGTCGTAGAGGGTGACCACCACAAGCACGCGCTCCGCGTCGGCCTGGCCCGTGTTGTGCACCTGGCCCTGCACGCGATAGTTCTCGTCCTCCTGCCAGCCGCCCTGGTCTTCCACCACCTTCAGGCCGGGGTAGCGCGGCCCCAGGTGGGTGCTCGGCACGCCCCCCAACACCTGGGTCTGATACTGGGCAAAGCTCGTGGGCGGCGCGGTAAAGAGGATGGCAAAGGGCGCCCGTTCGCCCGCCGGCACGATGTCGACCTGGACAAAGGCACCCTCGGCGGCCAGCAACTGGCCCTTCTCGTCGTGCAGCGAGACCTGCACCTGGACCTCTTCGGCGGGCTGGCCCGACAGGTTCACGACCTCGCCCAGGCACCACAGGCTGTCCACGGGTGTGCGGTGAAAGGCCAGCCCCTGGATGCGCAGGGCCACGGGCGTGGGCGACGGCACGGCCGTCGGCCCCCCTTCGGCTGGCTGGGCGGGGATGATGATCTCCTGGCCGATGCTCAGCCGCCGGGGATCGGTGATACCGTTGGCGTTCTGGATGTCTTCTACCGTGACGCCGAACTGGCGCGCGATGGGCAGCAGCGTGTCCCCTGCCTTGATGACATAGATCACCGGCGTCGGCGTCGCCGTCGGCGTCGGCGTGTCCGAGGGTGTGGCCGGCACGGGCGTAAAGGTTGCCCGCCGCGTGGCCGTGGGGCGCGCTGTGTCGGTGGGAAGCGCCGTGACACCGGCCACTGTCGTGGCTGTGGGGGGCTGGATCAGGCGGCCGCAGCCCGCCAGCGCAAGGTGGCCGATGAGCAGGATCCATGCTGCGGGCGGTACTCCACGCCGGAGCGCTTTCTGTGGTGAGCCACAGCGTAGCATGGTTCCGGGCCTCGCTCGGTTCAATTCTCCTCCTTGATCTCGCCGTCGTGACGGCAGCCAGATTGTAACAAAAGAGGGGGGATAAGTCAAACAACCCTTACCCGGTTTGACGGCACGGCTTGCGGGTGCTATAATCCCCTCGTCCCGATTCAAGCCAAGAGGAGGAGCAAGATCATGATGGATCCCCGCGTCGAGACCATGGCCCGCATCCTGGTCGACTACTCCGTCGACGTTCAGCCCGGGCAGTTTGTGCGCATCGAAGGCACGCCCGACGGCGCGCCTCTTATCCTCGCCATCTACCGCCGGGTGCTGCAGCGCGGCGGCAACCCCTGGCTGCGCCTTTCCCTCGACGAGGCCGCCGAGATATTTTACAAGCTCGCCGGCGATGCCCAGTTGGACTTTGTCCCAAAGGTCACCGCGCAGCTCGTCGAGGAGATCGACGTCAGCATCGGCGTGTGGACCGATTCGAACACCAAGGCTCTGAGCAACGTCGATCCGGCCAAGCAGGCCCGGGCCCAGGCCGCCCGCAGGCCCATCAGCGAGCGCTTCCTGGAGCGGGCCGCGAACAAGGAGCTCAAGTGGGTCGGCACCGCCTACCCCACCCAGGCCTATGCCCAGGACGCCGAGATGTCGCTGTCCGAGTTCGAGGATTTTCTGTACGGTGCGGCCCTGGTACACGAGCCCGATCCCATCGCCGCCTGGCAGCAGGTCTCTCGCGACCAGCAAAAGCTCGTGGACTGGCTCACGCCCAGGGAGCAAGTGCGCCTGGTGGGGCCCGACACCGACCTCACACTGTCCATCAAGGGCCGGAGCTGGGTGAACTGCGACGGCCACGAGAACTTTCCCGACGGCGAGGTCTTTACCGGGCCCATCGAGGACAGCGTCAACGGCCACGTGCGCTTTAGCTATCCCGCGTCGGAGGGTGGCCGCGAGGTGGAGGACGTGCGCCTGTGGTTCGAGAACGGCAAGGTGGTCAAGGCCACGGCCGCCAAGAACGAGGAGTTCCTGCTGGCCATGCTCGACACCGACGAAGGCGCCCGCTACCTGGGCGAGTTTGCCTTTGGCACCAATCCCGGCATCCAGCGTTTTACCAAGAACATACTCTTTGACGAAAAGATCGGCGGCACGGTGCACATGGCCGTGGGCACGGGCTATCCCGAGACGGGCAGCCTGAACCGCTCGGCCATCCACTGGGACATGATCTGCGACCTCCGCCAGGGAGGCGAGGTGTGGGTCGACGGGCAGCTCTTTGCCCGCGACGGCAAGTTCCAGATCTAGCAGGGCTCGCCGCCGGCCCCGGGCCCTGGACGGGCTCCGCGCCCACGCCAGGTGTTAACCCCGGCGGCGGCGGTCTGTGGGCCCGGCACCACGACCGTACACCCGGCGCTGCGCCAGCATGCCTTGCTGGCGCAGCGCTCTCTATGCTCGACCGACGAGGCTTGACCCTTCTGCAACCTGGCGCCGTCCGCTTCTGTATAGACAAGAGAAACCCTGGAAGTTTGCGTCCTGGCACACTTATGGTATAATCTGGCCCGAGACAACGATGCTCTCCGGGCATCGGTGGCCGTGACGTGCCTCTCTGCCTCATAGTTGAGGTTCCCGAACACGACAATTGACGCCGTTTTTCTCTCATAGCACGCCATCGAGGAGGAACAGTGTGAAACACCTAGCTGTTGCGTCCGTCCTGGTCGTCATCGTCACCCTGTTGGTGATTCTGCTCTTGACTTCGACCAATCTTCTACCGGGGCTGGCCAGCGAGGAGGGCGCGTTCGTAGACCAGATGTTCCGCGCCCAGATCTATGTCATTGCTTTTATCTTTTCGCTGATCGTCGTCCTTGTCCTGTACAGCGTGGTCGTCTTCCGGCAAAAGCCGGGCGACGAGAGCGAAGGCCAATACATTACGGGCAACACTGCCCTGGAAATCGGGTGGACGTTGGTGCCCCTCGTGATCGTCATCATCTTTGCCACCTGGGGGGCCCTGCACCTGGCCGAGGTCACGGCCGGTGAGGAAGGTGAGCTCGTCGTCGAGGTCACCGGCTTTCAGTTTGGCTGGCGCTTTGACTACCCCGATGCCGGCGTCAGTTCGGATGAGCTGTGGCTGCCCCTGAACCGCCAGGCCCTCTTTCGCATCACCTCCCGCGACGTCATCCATTCCTTCTGGGTGCCCGAGTTTCGGCTCAAGCAGGATGCCGTGCCGGGCAGGTGGACCGAGCTGCGCGTCAAGCCCACAGAGACGGGCGACTACCGGTTGCGCTGCGCCGAGCTGTGCGGCTATGCCCACGCCGCCATGATCTCCCGGGTGGTCGTCGTCGAGCCCGCCGCCTTTGAGGCCTGGCTGCAGGGCATGAGCGTCGCCCAGCCCACCGGCGACGGCACGTCGCCGGCGGGGCGGGGCGCGATGATGGTCCAGGATAACGGCTGTACCTCCTGCCACAGTGTCGACGGCACCACCCTGGTGGGCCCCTCGTGGCAGGGAGTGTTCGGCAGCGAGCGCCAGCTCGAAGACGGCTCGACGGTCACCGCCGACGAGGAATACCTGCGCCGCGCGATCCTGGATCCCGGCTCGCAGGTCGTCGCCGGCTTTCCCAACATCATGCCCGCCGCCTACAACTTCTTGCCCGAAGAAGACATCACAGCCATGGTCGAATACATCAAGACTCTAAGCCGTTGAGGAGGACAGACATGACCTTCTTTTCTCTGGGTATCGTCCGGGGCCTCGTGGCCCAGGTCCTGGGCACGTTGCTGGGTATGGGTCTGGTCGTTGGCATCCGCGCTCTCATGGGCCTCGAACCCTGGAAGGCCGAGCCGGCTGCCGTCATCGGCGCCATCGTGGGCACCATCACGTTCCTGATCGGCGCCGGCACCATGAGTGATTGGTTCAAATGGGTGGGCGGCCACGAGACGCCCCTCCACCACGGCCCGCCCCGGGGCCGTCCTGCCTGGATGCGCTACTTTGACGTCGACTATTCGCACAAAGTGATCGGCATCCAGTACATCGTCCTGTCGATCTTTTTGCTGCTGGTGGGCGGGGCCATGGCCAGCATCTTTCGCGTCGAGCTGGCCGCCGCCGGCCGCCAGTTCCTGGACCCCGCCGTCTTTAACACGATGATCGGCATGCACGGTTGGGGCATGATCGTCTCCATCCTGCTGGGCATCTCGGGCCTGGCCAACTACCTGATCCCCCTGCTCATCGGCGCCGACGACATGGCCTTCCCCCGCCTGAACGCCTGGGCCTTCTGGCTCAACGTGCCGGCAACCCTCATCTTTTTCGCCAGCATGGTCGTCGGCGGCTGGAACACCGGCTGGACGGGCTATCCGCCCCTGAGCGCCCAGGCGCCCCTGGGCATGCAGATGTACTTTGTGTCCGTATTCTTTTTCGGCATCTCGTCCATCACGGGTGCCGTCAACATCCTGACCACCATCCTGACCATGCGCGCGCCGGGCATGTCGCTGTTCCGCATGCCCATCCTGTCGTGGGGCATCCTGGCCACCAACGTCATTACCCTCACCGCCACCCAGCTCATTGCCCTGTCGTTCATCATGGTCATGTTGCAGCGCCTGCTGGGCATGGGCTTCTTTGACCCGGCACAGGGCGGCAACCCCATCCTCTTCCAGCACCTCTTCTGGTTCTATTCCCACCCGGCGGTCTATGTCTTTGTGCTGCCCGGGTTGGGGGTCATCAGCGAGCTGCTGCCCGTCTTTGCCCGCAAGCCCCTCTTTGGCTACAAGTGGGTTGCCCTCTCGAGCATGGCCATCGCCCTGGCCGGCTTCCTGGTGTGGGCGCACCACATGTTCACCTCCGGCATGGAGAGCTTTTTGCGGGTGCCCTTCATGTTCTCCACCTTGCTGGTGGCCATCCCCACCGGCGTCAAGTTCTTTAGCTGGGTGGGCACCATCTGGGGCGGCAAGCTGAGCTTCCCGACGCCCATGCTCTTTGTCCTGGGCGCCCTGTCCGTCTTCTTGATCGGCGGCCTGAGCGGCCCGCCCAACGGCATCGTCACCACCGACCTGTTCCTGCACGACACCTACTGGATCGTCGGCCACTTTCACGCCACGATGTTTGGCGGGTTCGTCTTTCCCTTCTTTGCCGGGCTCTACTACTGGTTCCCAAAGGTGACGGGGCGCATGTACAACGAGCGGCTGGGCAAGCTCCACTTCTGGCTCATGACGCCCGCCTTCTGGGTGCAGAGCCTGGGCCAGATGCAGGTCGGCCTGCTGGGCATGCGCCGCCGCATCGTCGACTATGACCCGGCCCTGGGCATCGACGGGGGGCAGCTCGCCATCACCATCGCCGCCTTTGTCATCGGCCTGTCGGTGGTCATCGCCATCGCCAACCTGGCCTGGAGCGCCTGGCGGGGCGTGGTGGCCGAGCGCAATCCCTGGCGCTCGCGCTCGCCCGAGTGGCAGATCCCGTCGCCCGTGCCCGAGCTGAACTACCCCGGCTCCATCCAGGTCGTCGGCGACCCCTACGATTACGGCTTGCCCGGCTCGCGCTACGTAAAGGTGCCGTCGACGGCGCCGGCGGCCGGCGATTAACACAGGAGGCGAACCACCCATGGCACAAGAATCCAAACAGAACCATCCCCGGGAAGGGCGCAGGGCCGCCTACCGGCTGGGCTTTCTGGTCCTGGTGGGCCTGGCCGTGCTCACCGGCCTGGAGTTTCTCATCGCCGGGGTCACCGACGGCTCGGCGGTGTTTCTGTTCATCATTGCCCTGATCAAGGCGGGCATCATCTTGCAGTACTACATGCACGTCCGCAGCGTGTGGGCCGAAGAGGAGTCACACTGATGAGCGCCGAGACCATGCGAACCTACCGCGAGCAGGTCCGGGCCAACCGCCTTGGCCTTTGGCTGTTCTTTGCTTCCGAGTCGTTCATGTTTGGCGGGCTCCTGGCCTCGCGCTTTTACCTGTGGGGCAACACCAGGCCCGAGCTGGACCAGGTCCTGGGCCTGGTGGTGACGGCCGTTTTGCTGGTGAGCAGCTTTTTCATGAACCGGGCCGAGTCGGCCGTCGCCCACGACGATCGCCGGACCTTTCTCAGCAGCCTGCTCATCACCGCCGCCCTGGGCACCCTCTTTCTCGTGGGGGTCGTAGGCTTTGAGTGGCAGGGGCACATCCAGCCCTGGGACGGCATCTTTGGTGCCGTGCTCTTTGGCATGACCGGGCTGCACGCCCTCCACGTCCTGACGGGCGTCATCCTGATCCTCATCGTCTGGAACGCCGGTCGCAAGGGGCGCTACAGCGCCGAGCGCCACTGGGGCGTGGAGGCCTGCGCCATCTACTGGCACTTTGTGGACGTCGTCTGGGTCTTTTTCTATCCCGCCCTCTATCTCATGGGCACCGTCGTCCATTGAGCGAGATGCCGGCTGGCAGCGGGCCGCGGGCCTGCTGCCAGCCTCCTGGCCCGTGATGAATGCCTTCCTCGACGTAATCCTGCTCTCCTGGGGCTGGCGATTCGAGATCATCCTGTCCCTGGGGCTGGCCGTGGTGCTGCACCTGGCCGGTCGCTGGCGCCTGCGCCGGCGCGGCGGCAAGAAGCTCGTCGCCCCGTGGCGCACGGTGGCCTATCTGGCCGGGATCTTGGTCGTGGCCGTGGCCCTCATGTCGCCCATCGACGCCCTGGCGAGCCAGTACTTTTACATGCACATGGTCCAGCACCTGCTCCTGGTCATGATCGCGCCGCCGCTGCTGTGGATCGCCAACCCCATGCCCGTGGCCATGTGGGGCCTGCCGGCGGTCCTGCGCCGCGAGGTGGGCGGCTGGCTCAAGCCCGGCGCCACCGTCCGGCGCGCCATCCGCAGCCTGACGACGCCCGGCCTGACCTGGATCTATTTCGTCGTCGTCCTGGTTGGCTGGCACGACCCCAGCGCCTACGACGCCGCCCTGGAGAGCGACCTGATCCACGACCTGGAGCACATCACCTTCTTTGGCACGGCGATGCTGTTCTGGTGGCACCTCATCGGCGCGGCCCCCAATATCCACAAACCCCTTTCCCGGGGGATGCGGGTGGCCTATGCCCTCTCGGTCGTGCCGCCCAACATGCTCACCGGCGTGGCCATCTCGTTTGCCACCGAGCCCATCTATTCCTTCTACTCGCGCATCGCGCGCGGGGGCGGCATGACGATCATGCAGGACCAGATGCTGGCCGGGGTCATCATGTGGATCCCGGGGAGCATGATGTACATCATCGCCGCCCTGGTCTTCCTGGCCCAGATTCTGGGCGACGAAGAGCGGAAAGAGCCCCTGCCCGAGTCGGAGTGGGCCACCGAGGAGCACATGATGGCACCCGGCCTCGAAAAGCGGGAGAAGCTGCCGTGAGCTGCGCCCACGCCCTGGCTCGTTGGCTGCCCCTGCGGGCGCTGGTCAGCCGGCGCTGGCTGCTGACGACCCTGGTCGTCCTGGCCGGCATGGCCGTCCTCGTCCGGCTGGGCCTGTGGCAGCTCGACCGGCTGGAGCAGCGCCAGGCGCGCAACGCGCTCCTGGTGGAGCAGTTGTCGGCCGCGCCGTTGGACCTGAACGCCGAATCGCTGCCCGCCGACCCCTCCGAGGTCACCAACCAGCGAGCGGTGGCGCGCGGCGAGTTTGACTTTTCGCAGCAGGTGGCCCTGACCCTGCAGAACTGGGAGGGCCAGCCGGGCCTGCACCTCCTCGCTCCCCTGCGCCTGGAGGGCAGGGAGGAGGCGGTGCTGGTCGATCGCGGCTGGATCCCCTTCGAGGACTCGGCTCCCGAAGAGTGGAGTCGCTTCGACGAGGCCGGCACGCAGACCGTCGGCGGCTTCCTGCAGCCTTCGCAGCCGCCGCCCCGGGGCGACGCCCCCGCTGCTGCGAACCCGGGGCCGCAGCGCGAGTGGTACCGCGTCGACGTCCAGGCCATACAGGCCCAGGTGCCCTATCCCCTGCTGCCCGTCTACCTGTTGCAGACGCCAGGGGAGGGGCAGGAGAGCGCCGGGCTCTCGCTGCCCTACCGGCCCGAGCCGCAGCCCGACCTGTCGGAAGGCCGGCACCTGGGCTATGCCGTCCAGTTCTTTCTCTTTGCCCTGATCCTGGGGGCGGGTTACGCCCGGGTCGTGGGCAAGAGGACCTACGAAGCAGAGGAGTCATAATGGGTTTGTCCGAAATTGTCAGCCGGACCTCGGCGAGCAGGGAGGTCGGCAACGCCGCCACGCTCTCGTTCCGGCAGAGCCTTCTCATCCTGTTCAAGGTGCGCATCGTCGCGTTGCTGCTCATGGCCGCCGTGGGCGGCGCCTTCCTGGCGGCCGGGGGCTGGCCCGGCCTGGGCCCCCTGGCCCTGCTCCTGGTGGCCGGCGGCCTGTCGGCCTCGGGCGCTTCGGCCCTCAACGAGTGGCTGGAGAAGGACCGGGATGCCCTCATGACGCGCACCAGGCACCGCCGTCCCCTGGTCACGGGGTCCATTCCGCGGCCGGCCTGGGTGCCCTACGCCGGCCTGCTCATGATCCTGTTGCCGTCCCTGGCGGTGCTGCCCTTTAACCCTCCCCTGGCGGCCTTCTTGCTGCTGGGGGCCATGATCTACGTGCCGGTCTATACCATCTGGCTCAAGCCCCGCACGCCCCTGAACATCGTCATCGGCGGCTTTGCGGGGAGCGCGGCTGTCCTGAGCGGCAGCGCGGCGGCGGGCAACTGGAGCGAGCCGGCGGCCGTCATCCTGGCGTTACTGGTTTTCCTGTGGACGCCGACCCACTTCTGGAGCCTGGCCATCGTCTACCGCGAGGACTATGCCCGGGGCAGCTTTCCCATGCTGCCCGTGCAGGTCCGGCCCCGTCCCGCGGCCTGGTGGGTGCTGCTGCACACCGCTGGCACCGTCCTGGCGGCCCTGGCCCTGGTGGCCCATCCCGACCTGGGCTGGCTCTACTTCGTGCCCATCGGCGCGGCCAGCGCCTACATGCTGGCCCGCAATCTGCGGCTGCTGGTGCAGCCCACCGGCAGGCAGGCCTACGCCCTGTTCCACACGTCCAACATCTACCTGGCCCTGGTGTTGCTCATGGCCTGCCTGGACGCCGTTCTGTGAGCTAGTGCCATGCGGATGACCGATCGCTTTTCCCGCGTCGCTGCCTTCCGGCTGCCTGCCCTCGACGTGCCGGCGGCCGGCCGCTGGCTTGCCGCCTCGGCCCTGGCGAGCACCCTGCTCCTGGTGGCCATGGGCGGCATCGTCCGCGCCACGGGCCACGGCCTGGGCTGTCCCGACTGGCCCCTGTGCTACGGGCGGGTCATCCCGCCGGCCCTGACCGGGGCATGGGTCGAGTTCACCCACCGGCTGCTGGGCGCCCTGGCCGCCCTGCAGATCCTTCTCCTGGGCGCCGTGGCCTGGCGCCGTCGCCGCGACCCGGCGCAGCCGGCGTGGCCGGCCCTGGCGGCCGTCGCCATCCTGGCGCTGCAGGTGCCCCTGGGCGGGCTGCACGTCGTCCTGGAGATCCCGCCCCAGACGGGGTTGGTGCACACCGTCGCGGCCATGCTCATCGTCGGCCTGCTGGCCTGGCACCTGGCCGCGGGCCGCCCGGCCCGCGGGCAAAGCGCCGAGCGACCCCGCTACCTGGGAGCCTGGCTGGGCATCACGGCCGTCGCCTCCCTGATCCTGGTGGTGAGCGGCTCGTGGGTCACGCGCAGCGGCGCCTCGCTGGCCTGCCCTGATTTTCCCGCGTGCGGCGCCCCCGAGGTGGTATCCCGCGCCCTGGTCCACTTCCAGGTGATGCACCGCTCCCTGGCCCTGGGCGTCGCCCTCTTCCTGGCCGTGGCCCTCGCCTGGTTGTGGCGCAGCGGGGCGGGGCACGGGCTTCGGGGCCTGGCGCTGGGCCTCGCCGTGCTGCTGTTGCTCCAGGGCGGCCTCGGCGCGGCCAACGTCCTGCTGCGGCTGCCCATCTGGTCCCGCGTCTTGCACCTGGCCGTCGCCGCCACGCTGTGGGCGGGCCTGGTGTTCCTGTGGGGGTCCTACACGACCCGGGAGGTGCGAAGGTGAGACGAGCAAAGCGAGCGCAGCGAATGCAGTCCCGATCCTTGCCCATCGACCGGGCCCTGGCCCTGCTCGCCGTGGCCGGCCTGCTGGCTGCCTGCGGCGAGCCCAGCTTTCGCGGCTCGGTGATGGACGAGCCGGTGCCCGTGCCCGATTTCACGCTCCAGGATCACACGGGCCAGCCCTTTCGCCTGGCCGACCAGCGAGGAAACGTCGTGCTCCTCTTCTTCGGCTACACCTCCTGCCCCGACGTGTGCCCTACGACCCTGGCCACCTGGCGCCAGGTTCACGACCTGTTGGGCGACGAGGCCGGCCGCACCCGCTTTGTCTTTGTGACCGTCGACCCCGAGCGCGACACGGGCGAGCGATTGGGCCGGCACGTCCAGGCCTTTAACCCCGACTTCCTGGGGCTGACGGGCACGCCCGAGCAGCTTCAAGAAGTGTACGACGTCTTTGGCGTCTACCACGAGGTGGACACCACGTCGCAGAGCGCCCTCGGCTACCTGGTCAACCACACGGCGACCACCTTTGTCCTCGACCCCGAGGGGGTCTGGCGCCTGCGCGAGACCTATGGCACCCTGGCCGAGGACATTGCCCACGACGTGCAGCAGTTGCTCAAGTGACCCGCGCGGCGGATCGGGAGCCAGGCGTCCCCTCATTCTGACGGAAGGGGAGTGCCATAGAGCGGAGGGGGATCCGCTCGGGAGGAGATAGGAGTGTCGTCTACCATGTACAAGATCGTGTCCATCGCATTGCTGCTGACTGTGATCGTGGTCCTGTCGGCGTGCGGCGCGGCGGAGGGCTCCGGCCTGCGCGTGGAAGAAGCCTGGGCGCGGCCCGCCATGGCCGCGCCGGGCACGGGCGCCGTCTTCATGCGGCTGGTCAACGATGGCCCGCAGGCCGACCGGCTCCTGGCGGGCCAGACCGACGTGGCGGCCGTGGTCGAGATCCACGAGACCGTCCTGGAGGGCGAGGTCATGAAGATGCAGATGCTGCCCGAGGGCCTGGAGATCCCGGCCGGTGACGAGGTGGCCCTGCGGCCTGGCGGCTACCACGTCATGCTCATCGGCGTCCGCGACGACCTGGAGATCGGCCAGCGGTTCGAGCTCGACCTGCAATTCGAGAGGGCGGGCACGGTGACCTTCGAGGTCGAGGTTCGACAGCCCTAGCAGGTTGTTGGAGAGGTGCTTGCGCTTGTCGGTTCGTAGTGGGCGATTCATCGCCAAAGAA
>MTKX01002356.1_pt2 | contig 42035 bp, 36 predicted proteins | sample 1042771 | NCBI WGS metagenome assembly MTKX01 (sample SAMN06212183, study PRJNA360534) | anaerobic digester metagenome | biome: Wastewater treatment plant; material: sludge; isolation source: anaerobic digester fed with sludge from wastewater treatment plant | place: Denmark: WWTP Randers ...
GGGCTGGCCCTCAAGGACGGCCTGCCGTACCTGTCCTTCGCCGTCCAGGGCGGCGACACCCAGGACCAGAACCTCCTGCAGTTCTTCCTCGACGTCGTCGAGTTCGGCATGAACGTCCAGCAAGCCTGCGAGGCGCCGAACCTCACCAGCTACCAGATGCACGACTCCTTCGCCGCCCACAGAACCTTCCCGGGCAAGCTCGAGGTCCACGACAGCGTCCCGGCCGAGGTCAGGGACAGGCTCGCGGCCATGGGCTACGTCCTCGCGGCCAAGCGGAAGACCTCGGGCCCGATCAACGCCATTTTCTTCGACCGGGTCCACGGCACGTTCTGGGGCGGCAGCAGCAACTACGGCGAGGACTACGGCATCGCCTGGTAGGCGGCCGCGGCGGGATCCTCCCCGCCGAGGGTGAAGGCGATTTCACCGCGGGCGGTGTTGCGCCCGGGGCCTGGCCCGCGTATCCTGGCCTTTCTCGGAAAGGCCCCGACAATGATTTTCAACGACCTCCTCAAGCGCATGGTCGAGCGCAAAGCCTCCGACCTCCACCTGATCGCCGGACTCCATCCGGCGCTGCGCGTCCACGGCGAGCTCGAGCCCCAGACCGACATCGACCGCTTCACCCCGGACGGCCTGAAGGAGTTCATCTTCGCGGCCCTGACGGTCCACCAGCGGAACATGTTCGAGAACGACCCGGCCAGCCGCAACGAGCTCGACTTCGGCTACGGCATCCCCGGCGTCGGCCGCTTCCGGGTCAACGTCCACGCCAGCCGCGGCAGCGTCGGCGCGGCCGTGCGGGCCCTGGCCGACCGCATCCCCGGGCTCGAGGAACTGGGGCTGCCCCCGGCGGCGGCCGAGTTCACCAAGGCCAAGAGGGGACTCGTCCTCGTCACCGGCCCGACGGGCTCGGGCAAGTCGACGACCCTGGCCTCGCTCGTCGACGCCATCAACCGGACCCGGCGGGACCACATCCTGACGATCGAGGACCCCATCGAGTACATGCACAACTCCAAGATGTCCTACGTCACCCAGCGCGAGGTGGGGTCGACGGGGGACACGCTGTCCTTCCGCAACGCCCTCAAGTACGCCCTGCGCCAGGACCCCGACGTCATCCTCATCGGCGAGATGCGCGATTTCGAGACGATCGGCATCGCCATCACCTCGGCCGAGACGGGCCATCTCGTCTTCGGCACCCTCCACACCTCGAGCGCGGCCCAGACGGTCAGCCGTATCGTCGACGTCTTCCCGACCGACCAGCAGCCCCAGGTCCGGACCCAGCTGGCCTCGACCATCGTCGGGGTCATCTCCCAGGTCCTCCTGCCGCGTCGCGACGGCTCGGGCCGGGTGGCCGCCTGCGAGCTGATGACGGCCAACGCCGCCGTGCGCAACAACATCCGGGCCGGGAAAGTCGAGGCCATCTACCAGACCCTGCAGACCTCGGCGGCCGAGGGCATGCAGACCATGGACCAGGCCCTCATCAAGCTCTGCCGCGAAGGCGTCGTTGACTACGAGGCCGTCAAGCCCTATATTTACGAGAAAACGACCCACGAGACGATCCGGGCCCAGCGCCGCCCCTGCTGACCGACGGGCCCGGCCCGCGGGTCGGCGGAGGGCCCCATGAAACACCTCGTCATCCCCGCGGTCCTGCTCGCCTTCGCCTTCCTCGCCGCGCGGGCCGGCGCCGCCCCGGACCCCGTCCCGGGCGCGGTCCGGGCGACCTGCGTCGCGTCTCCGCCCGCCGCATCGCCGAACCGGCACTACGCGTCCAACCGCCCGCCTCTCGCCGTCAGCCCCCTGGTCAAGCTGCCCATCGGCGCCGTCGAGCCCCGCGGCTGGCTCCTGGCCCAGCTCCAGCTCATGCGGGACGGCCTGACCGGCCGGCTGGCCGAGCTCAGCCCCTATCTCGGCCGGGACAGCGGCTGGATCACGATGAAGGGCAAGGGCTGGGAGGAGATGCCTTACTGGCTCAAGGGATTCGGCGATCTCGCCTACCTGCTCAAGGACGCTGTCCTGCGCCGGGAGGCCGAGCGTTGGCTGGACTATGCCCTCCGTTCCCAGGACCGCGACGGCTATTTCGGGCCGGCCGAGAACCGGGCCGGGCTCGACCTCTGGCCGAACATGGTCATGCTGGCCGCCCTCCAGAGCTATCACGAGGCGACCGGCGACCGCCGCGTCCTCGAGCTCATGAGCCGCTATTTCCGGTTCGAGCTCCATCTCCCCGACGAGAAGCTCCTGCCGGGCAGCTGGCAGAAGCTGCGCGGCGGCGAGAACCTGGAGAGCGTCTACTGGCTCTACAACCGGACCGGCGAGGCCTTCCTGCTCGAACTGGCCCGGAAGCTCCAGGCCCGCACGGCGGACTGGGCCTCGCCTATCCTGACCCCCGAGCGCGACCGGGCCTGGGAGGAGAGCTCGTTCTACCACGGCGTCAACATCGCCATGGGCTTCCGCTATCCGGGCGTGTTCTACCAGCAGTCCCGCGATCCCGGCCTGCTCGAAGCCGTCGAGCGCAACTACCGCCAGGTCCTGGACCGCTACGGCCGCCAGCCCGGCGGGATGTTCGGGGCCGACGAGAACATCCGCCCCGGCCGGGACGATCCCCGTCAGGGGGCCGAGACCTGCACCATGGTCGAGTTCCTGGCCAGCTTCGAGTCCCTGCTCAAGATCACCGGCGCCCCGGTCTGGGCCGACCGGGCCGAAGAGGTGGCCTTCAACTCCCTGCCCGCGTCGATGACCCCCGACCTCAAGGCCCTCCACTACCTGACCGCGCCGAACCTCATCTCGTGCGACAGCGGCGGCGAACACGATTTCCAGAACGGCGGGACCCTCCTCTCGTTCGATCCCCGCGGCTACCGCTGCTGCCAGCACAACGTCGCCTTCGGCTGGCCCTGGTTCGCCGAGCACCTCTGGCTGGCCACGGCGGACAACGGCCTGGCCGCGGCCCTCTACGCGCCGTCGACCGTCCGGGCCAAAGTCGCCGGGGGCGCGGAAGTCAGCCTCGTGGAAGAGACGGGCTATCCGTTCGAGGACGAGGTCCGCCTGACCGTGGCCTGCGACCGCCCCGTGGCCTTCCCGCTCTACCTCCGGTTGCCCGGATGGGCCGGGTCCGTCCGCGTCCTCCTCAACGGGCGGCCGGTCGAAGGGGACCTGCGGGGCGGACGGTACGCCGTCCTCGACCGGACCTGGCGCCCCGGCGACGAGGTGCGCCTGGAGTTCGCTCCGGCCATCGAGGTCGTGCGCTGGCCCACCGTCGGCGGGGCCGCCTCGGTCCGGCGCGGCCCGCTCTGGTACGCCCTGCGGATCGGGGAGGAGTGGCGGCGGTACGGCGGCACGGACGATTGGCCCGCTTGGGAGGTCCTGCCCACGACACCCTGGAACTACGGGCTCGTCCTCGACGGGCCCGGAGGGGCGGACCTGCGCGTCTCCGGGCGGAGGAGCCCCGCCTTCCAGCCCTTCACGCCCGACGCGGCCCCCATCGTCCTCAAGGCCCGGGCCCGGCGCGTGCCGGCGTGGCGGGCGGACGGCCGCATGGCCGGCCTCGTCCCGCCCAGCCCGGCGGCGGGGGAGGGGCCGGTCGTCGAGGTCGAGCTCGCGCCGATGGGCTGCCTCCGCCTCAGGATCGCCTCCTTCCCCGTCGTCCGGTATTGACAGGCCGTCGCTCCTTTGGCTATAAGGGAGCGGGAACGATCACAGTAGGAGGTCCGGATGTTCAAAGAGTTCAAGGAATTCGCCATGCGCGGTTCGGTGCTGGACATGGCCGTCGGCATCATCATCGGCGGCGCCTTCGGCACCATCGTCTCTTCGCTCGTCGCCGACGTCCTCATGCCCCCCATCGGCATGCTCCTCGGCAAGGTCGACTTCGCCAGCCTGTCCATCAAGCTCTCGGACACGGTCGCCATCGGCTACGGGAAGTTCATCAACTCGATCATCAGCTTCCTGATCGTGGCCTTCTGCCTGTTCCTGATCATCCGGAGCATGAATCGGCTGAAGAAGAAAGAGGCCGCCGCGCCGGCCGCGCCGACGACCAAGGACTGCCCCTTCTGCGCCTCGGCCGTCCCCATCAAGGCGGTCCGCTGCCCGCACTGCACTTCGGAGATCAAGTAAACCGGACGGAAAGGCTCAGAAGGCCTCTTTGGCCGTCACGTAGAGGCCGAAGCTCGACCGGCCCCAGGCCACGTCCAGGCGGAGGGTCGTGCCGTCCCTCTTGTTGACGACGTAGCGGAGACCCGCGCCGAGAGAGTAGGCCAGCTTCTCGAGGCGCAGCCCGGCCCAGCCCGGGAATATATCGCCCAGGCCGGCGAACCCGGCCAAGCCGAAGCGCTTCGTGACCAGGGCCCTGTATTCCCCCTGCACGGCGATCATGGCCTTGTCCCGGTACCGTCCTTTGTAGTAGCCGCGCAGGAGCGATTCCCCGCCGGCCTGGGCCAGCCGGTGGAAGGGGACCTCGCCGCCCGAGGAGTAGACGAATCCCTGGAGGGCCAGGACCCCGGAGGCGCCCAGGGGCAGGTAGCGCCGGAAGTCGACGACCAGACGGTTGAACGAGTAGTCGCTGCCCGCCACCGGGCCGTAGGCGTCGGCGGTGAACTGGACGAACGAGCCCCGCCGGGGGAAGAGCACCGCATCCCGGGTGTCCCAGTCCAGGCTGACCCCGAAGCCGGTGAGCGTCCCGCCGCGGCTACCGGCGATGTCGCCGGCGTCGAGCAGCCCCCCGGCCTCGACCTTCTCCATGACCATGCGCTCGAAGTCGAAGCGCAGTCCGGCGAAGAGCGGGCCCCGGACGCGCCGCTTGACGCCGATCTCGACGACCAGATGGCGGGGCGTGAACGTCTCCTCGGCCCCGGCCGGCGTGTCGTTGCCGACGCCGAAGAACTTCTGCGGCGCCCGTTCCCATCGCACCAGGCCGCCGAGATAGAGGTCGTTGCCGCCGAGGGTGATCTCGGGCTTGACCATGACGTTGAACTGTTTGGCCAGGTTGTAGCTGGCGTAGGCCCAGACGCTCGAGGTCCGCGTCTCGGCCTTGCGCCGGCCGGCCCGGAAGTTGACGACGCCGCCGCCGCCGAAGGCCAGCTTGGTCTCGGGCGAGTAATAGGCGAACGGGATCCCGATGACCCGGGCCCGGTAGGTTTCGCTGCCCTTGGCGGACTCCTCCCCGTCGGCCGCGGCCAGGGGCCGGAACGGCCCGGCCAGGGCGGCCAGGACGAGGAGCGACGCGAGCGGACGGAGCATCATGGCCCTCGATCGAGCGCATCATCATAGCTCCGCCGGCCCGTCCTGTAAACCCCGCGTCCGCTTGACCTCGCGCCCGCCGCGGGCTATCCTGCCCGGCGAGGCTCCCGCCGATGACGCCGAAACAGAGGATGGCCGCGGCCATGTCCGGAACGCTCCCCGACAGGGTCCCGGTCATGTGCCAGATGAGCGTCGGCCACATGCTCCTGCAGACGGGGCTCCCTCCGGCCCGCTTCTGGCACGCCGCGCCCGTCTTCGTCGACGGGATCCTGGCCCTGCGGGCCCGCTACGGGTTCGACGGCGTCCTCGTCAGCCTCCACGGCCACTCCCCGGATTGGGAGGCCCGGATCGACCGGCTCGAGCGGGGGCCGGAAGGGGAGACCGTCCGCTGGCGTTCGGGCGACACGACGCTCTTCCCGTTCGACGACCTGCCCGTCCACCGGCCGGCCGCGCCGGAGGCCCGCCCGGACTTCGCCCGCTTCGATCCCGGCGCCCTCCCCGGCCGGGCCGCCTACATCCCGGTCTCGCAGGGCCTCCGTTTCGCCCTCGACGCGGACCACCTCTTCGACGCCGTCGCCGCGGTCCTGGAGAAGGCCGGAGGGGAGTTCTCCGTTCACGGCGAGGTGACCTCGCCCTTCGATTACTTCCTCGACCTGTTCGGGTTCGAAGCGGCCATGATCGGGACCGTCGAGGACCCGGGCCGGGCCGCGGCGGTCCTGGAGCGGCTGACGGAGGGGGTCGCCGCGCTGGCGGCGGGCCTGGCCGCGCTGGGCGTCGACGCCGTCAAGATCTCCTCGCCGTTCGCCGGGGCAGGCTTCGTCTCCCGGGACTTCTACCGGACTTTCGTCCTGCCGTACGAGTCGCGCCTGGCCCGGACGATCGAGAGCCGGGGCGCCCGGGCCTATCTCCACACCTGCGGCGACATCCACGACCGGCTCGAGCTCATGGCCGCTTCGGGCGTCTCCGGCATCGAGTGCCTCGACCCGCCGCCCCTCGGCCGGACGGACCTCGGCGACGCCAAGCGCCGCGTCGGGGCCTCCGTCTTCATCAAGGGCAACGTCGATCCCGTCCACGTCCTGCTCGCGGGCGACCCGGTCTCCGTCCGGGCCGACGCCCGCCGGCGCCTGGCCCTGGGCCGGCCCGGCGGGCGGTACATCCTCAGCACGGCCTGCTCGATCGCCCCGCGCACCCCGGCCGCCAACGTCCTCGCGCTGGCCGGTGCCGCCGCCGAGGGAGGCGTCTATTAGGTTGAATCCCAAGCCCATCCTGGTTTATAACTGACCTTCCGACTCCGCGCGTTCGAGAGGAGCAGGCGCCATGAAGAAGATCGTCGTTCTGGGCGCGGGCATGGTCGGGCGGGTCATGGCCGCCGACTTGGCCCCCGATTTCGAGGTCACGTCCGTCGACGTCAGCCCGGCCAACCTGGCCCGCCTCGAAGGGCTCCCGGTCAAGCGCCTGCGGGCCGACCTGGGCTCGGAGGAGACCGTCCGCGGCCTCGTCCGCGATTGCGACCTGGTCGTCGGGGCCGTCCCCGGGGCCATGGGCTTCGCCACCCTGAAAGCCGTCATCGCCGCCGGCCGCAACGCCGTCGACATCTCGTTCTTCCCGGAGGACGCCTTCCTTCTCGACGGGGCCGCCCAAGCCGCCGGCGTCACGGCCGTCGTCGACTGCGGCGTCGCCCCGGGCATGGACAACATGATCCTCGGCTATCACGCCGCGCGGATGGCCGTCGGCCGCTTCGAATGCTACGTCGGCGGCCTGCCCTTCCGCCGCGAGTTCCCGTTCGAGTACAAGGCCCCGTTCTCGCCGGCCGACGTCCTCGAGGAGTACACCCGGCCGGCCCGCTACGTCGAGAACGGCCACGTCGTCGTCCGCCCGGCCCTGTCGGATGTCGAGCTGCTCGAGTTCCCCGAGGTCGGCAGCCTCGAGGCCTTCAATTCCGACGGCCTGCGCTCGCTCCTGCGGACGATGAAGGTGCCGAACATGATCGAGAAGACCCTGCGCTACCCGGGCCACGTCGAACGCGTCCGGGCCCTGCGGGCCAGCGGCTTCCTCGACACGGCCGAGATCGAGGTCCGGGGCGTCCGGGTCCGGCCCTTCGACGTCACCTCGGCCGTCCTCTTCGAGCACTGGCGCCTCGACGAGGCGGACGACGAGTTCACCATCATGCGCATCGTCGTCGCCGGACACGAGGACGGCCGTCCCAAGCGCTACGCCTACGACCTGTTCGACCGGCGCGACCGGTCGACGGGGTTCTCGTCCATGGCCCGCACGACCGGGTTCCCGGCCACCGCCGTGGCCCGGCTCATCCTGGCCGGCCGCGTCGCGCGCAAGGGCATCGTCGCTCCCGAGCACATCGGGGCCGACGAGGCCGCCTTCCGCGCCGTCCTGGCCGACCTGGCCGCCCGGAACGTCGTCTACCGGGTCGCCGCATCCTGAACGCGCCAGACAAGGAGGTCCGTCCGATGAAAAAGAGCTTCGCCCTCACCGTCGCCCTCGTCCTCGTCCTGGCCCTCGCGCTCCCGCCCGCCGCGCCGGCCCAGGGCCGCGCCGCGGCCAAAGCCAAGGCCCCGGCCGCCCTCGACGCCGCCGCGGTCCTCAAGTCCGTCGAGTACCGGGCCATCGGGCCGACCCAGCAGAGCGGCCGCTTCGTCGACTTCGCCGTGCCGCTCCAGCGGCCCCACACCTTCTACGCGGCCTCGGCCTCCGGCGGCCTGTGGAAGACCGAGAACAACGGCCAGACCTTCGAGCCCCTGTTCGAGAACGAGAAGGTCTTCTCCATCGGTGACATCGCCGTGGCCCCCTCCGACCCCGACGTCCTCTGGCTGGGCTCGGGCGAGGCCAACAACTCGCGCTCGACCTACTGGGGCGACGGCGTCTACCTGTCGCGCGACGCCGGCAAGACCTGGACGAACACGGGCCTCAAGGAGTCCCACCACATCGGGCGCGTCGTCGTCCATCCGTCCGATCCCGGGACGGTCTACGTCGCCGCCCTGGGCCACCTCTATTCGGAGAACCCCGAGCGCGGCGTCTATAAGACGACGGATTTCGGCCGGACCTGGGCCAAGATCCTCGACGTCGTCGTCGACGGCCGCTCCGTCGGCGCGGTCGACCTGGTCATGGACCCGTCCGACCCGCAGACCCTGTACGCGGCCTCCTACGACCGCTTCCGCCGGCCCTGGACCTTCGGCCTCGGCGGTCCCGGCTCGGGCATCCACAAGACGACCGACGGCGGCAAGTCCTGGGTCCAGCTCACGGCCGGCCTGCCCTCCGGCATCCTCGGCCGCATCGGCCTGACCGTCTATCCCAAGGACCCGCGGATCCTCTACGCCGAGATCGAGAACGCCAACAAGCCGGGGCTGTCCCCGGCCGACCGGTACAAGGAGATCCTGGAAGGACGCTCGTCGGCCGGCATGATCGACGGCGAGATCTACCGCTCCGACGACGCGGGCGCGACCTGGACCAAGGTCAGCCCGGAGAAGCGGTCGGTCGGCGGGAACCCGGGCTATTACTACGGACAGATCGTCGTCGATCCCAACGACGCGAACTCGGTCTACGTCCTCAGCGTCGGCGTCCTGGCCAGCAAGGACGGCGGCAAGACCTGGGCCAGCCCGTTCCGCTTCGGCGGCGACAACCACGCCCTGTGGATCGACCCCGCCGACAGCCGCCACATGCTCCTCGGCTACGACCACGGCCTGGGAGTGACCTGGGACGGCGGCAAGAACTGGTACCATCCCGACTTCCTGCCCCTGGCCCAGTTCTACGCCATCGATTACGACATGTCCTGGCCCTACCGCGTCGCCGGCGGGCTCCAGGACAACGGCAACCTCATGGGCCCGAGCACCAAGGTCGGAGCGGGCGGCGGCTACGGAGGGGGGGCGGGCGCCTCGGCTCCGCCCATCCGCCTCGAGGACTGGTTCAACCTGGGCGGCGGGGACGGCATGTACAACGTCTTCGACCGGACCGACAACCGGACCCTCTACAACGAGTCCCAGTTCGGGCCGCTCACCCGGATCGACCTGGTGACCGGGGAGGCCAAGGGCATCGCCTATCAGCGGCTGAAGCCCGAGACCCGCTGGAACTGGTGCGCCCCCATCCTCGTCTCGGCCCACGACTCCGCCACGGTCTATCACTGCGGCAATATCGTCGTCATGTCGGCCAACCGGGGCGACACCTGGACCGAGATCAGCCCCGACCTGACGACCAACGACCCGGCCAAGCTCCTCGTCGCCGGCAAGGGCGGCGACGGCAACATCCAGTACGGCACGATCACGACCTTCGACGAGTCGCCCCTCGTCCCCGGCCTGCTCTGGGCCGGCACGGACGACGGCAACGTCTGGGTCACCCGCGACAACGGCCGCCAGTGGACCAAGCTCAACGACCGCATCCCCGGCCAGCCCGGATATTGGGTCAGCCGGGTCGCCGCCTCGCCCTCGGACCCGGCCACGGCCTACGTCAGCTACACGGGCTTCCGCAACGACGATTTCCGGCCCTTCCTCTATAAGACGGCCGACTACGGCGCCACCTGGACCTCGCTCGCGGCCGGACTGGCCGAGGGGCCCGTCAACGCCGTCGTCGAAGATCCCCGGAACCCGGACCTGCTCTTCGCGGGCACGGACTTCGGCGTTTTCGTCTCTCTCGACGCGGGACGGACCTGGCTGAAGATGAAGAACGACATGCCGACCCAGCCGGTCCACGACCTCAAGATCCAGCCGCGCGAGGCCGACCTCATCGTCGCCACGCACGGCCGGGGCGCCTTCATCGCCGACATCAAGCCGCTGGAGGAGCTGACGCCGGCCGTCCTGGCCGCCGGCGTCCACCTGTTCGACGTGGCCCCCTCCGTCCGCTGGGTCGGGCAGGACCGCCGCGAGTCGAGCGCCTCCAACTTCGCCGGCGAGAGCGAGGCCCCCGGCGCGGCCGTCTCTTATCTCCTCGGCGCGAAACCCAAGGAGCCCGTCAAGGTCCGCGTCTACGCCGGCACCCTGCTCGTCAACGAGATCGCCGGCAAGTCCGAGATCGGGCTCAACACGGTGCGCTGGAACCTGACCGGACGGCGGGAGCGGACCCCGGACGAGAAGAAGGCCGCCCAGGAGATGGCCCAGCGGGCCCGGGCGGCCGGCTACGGCGGGGCCGGGGCCGACGCCGGGTTCGCCTCCTTCCCGGTCCGGCCCGGGGAGTACAGGATCGAGCTCGTCGTCGACGGCCGCACCCTGTCCAAGACGGCCGTGGTCCTGGCCGACCCGCGCTATTGACCGGTCCGGGCTGTAAATAAGGTTTACGCCCGCCGGCGGTCCGGCTTCCGGGCCGCCGGCCGGGAACGGGGGAGGGGCCTTGGCGGCCCCGTTCGGGCCGCGTGGCACGGGAATTGCAGCTCACCGGAGCGGTCCCATGCTCGAACTGAGAGGCGTTTCCAAGAAGTTCTCGGCCTTCACGGTCGTCAAGGACGTCAGCTTCACCGTCGGGCCGGGCGAGGTCCTGGGCTATCTCGGCCCGAACGGCGCGGGCAAGACGACGACCATCCGCATGCTGGCCGGCCTGCTCGAACCGAGCCGGGGCACGATCCTCTTCGAGGGCCGCGACGTCCGGACCGATATCCGGGCCTTCAAGCGGCGGATCGGCTATGTCCCGGAGCAATCGGAGATCTACCCCCACCTCAGCGCCGTCGATTATCTCCGCCTCGTCGGGCGGCTGCGCGGCCTCGGGGAAGACGAGGTCCGGGACAAGTCCCTGGCCTTTCTGCGCGTCTTCGACCTCGAGTCCGACATGTACGGCCCGCTGGCGTCCTTCTCCAAGGGCATGCGCCAGAAGGTCCTCATCGCGGCCGCCCTCATCCACGATCCCGATATCCTGCTGCTCGACGAGCCCCTGTCCGGTCTGGACGTGACGACGGCCCTGGTCGTCCGCGACCTCATCCGGCGCCTGGCGGCGGAGCGCAAGACCGTCATCTATTCCTCCCACGTCCTCGAGGTCACCGAGAAGATCTGCACCAAGGTCGTCATCCTCCACAAAGGCGAGATCGTGGCCAACGATTCGGTCGAGAACCTGCGCCGGCTCATGCACCTGCCGTCTCTGGCCGAGATCTTCAACCAGCTCGTCCTCCGCGAGGACACCGACGAGATCGCCGGGCGCCTCGTCCGGGCCATGAAGGGCGCGGGCTAGGGCCATGGCGGGCGGGGGAGCCGGTCCGGGTCCGTTCGCCCTGCTGACGCGGCATTTTTTCGGGCGCCTGTTCCACAACGACCTGGTCGAGTTCGAGGACCAGATGAAGGAGCGGCTCATCGTGGCCCTGGCCCTGCTGGCCGTCTTCTTCTTCTGGGCCTCCGAGCTCATGCTGTTCAAGTACCATTTCGTGCCCGATACGGGGCGGTCCTGGCAGGAGAAGTCCTACCTCCTGACCCTGATGATGCTCGTCTTCGGCATCGTCACCCTGCTCGAGTGGGACGTCCTCTTCCCCGACCGGCGGGACTTCCTCAACCTCATGCCGCTGCCGGTCCGCCTGAGGACGGTCTTCGCCGCCAAGCTGGCCTCGTTCGTGCTGTTCGCGGCCGCGTTCTCGGCGGCCATGACCGGGCTCTCTTCTGTCCTGTTCTCGATCTATCTCGCCCAATGGCGGGGGGACACGTTGGCCATGGCCGGGCGCTATGTCGCCGCCCACGTCCTCGCCGGCTTCGCCGCCTGCTTCACGGTCCTGTTCGCCGTCATCGCCCTGCAGGCCCTGCTCTTGGCCGTCCTGCCGGAAGGGCTCTACCGGCGGACCGCTCTGGCCGTCCGCTTCGCCCTCATCGCCGGCGCCGCCTTCCTCCTCCTTTCCTTCGTGGCGGCGCCCTCGGTCGTGGCCGGCCTCTTCCGCGACCTCGAGCTCCTGAAGGAGACCCGTCATCCGTTCGTCTTCCGTTTCCCGCCGCTGTGGTTCGTCGGGCTCTACGAGGTCCTGCTCGGCACGCGGGACGCCGTCTTCGAGGCCCAGGCCCGGACGGCCGGCCTGGCCGTGGCCCTGGCTTCGGTGTCCTTCCTCGGCGCGAGCGTCCTGAGCTACCGCCGTCATGTCCTGCGGACCCTGGAGGTCCGGAAGGGGAGGCCGGCCTTGGCCGGGCTCCGCGAGACCGTCCGCCGCGCGCTCACCCCGGCCTTTTTCCGGGGACCGGAGGAGAGGGCCGTGGCCGGCTTCTTTTCCGGGACTCTCCGAACGAGCGCGCCTCATCGGATGTCTCTCGTCTACTACCTGGCGGTGGGCGCGGCCCTGCTGACCGTCCTGCTGGCGGCCAACCGGGCCGCCCTGCGCGCGCCCGGGCCGGACAACGGCCTGATCCTCGTCCTGCCCCTCCTCATCGCCTTCGCGGTCGCCACCGGCGTCCGGGTCGTCGTCGACCGCCCCGCCGCCCCCGAAGCCCGCTGGCTGTTCCGNNGCTTCATCGTCCCGCTCTTCCTGGCCGTCTTCGTCCTTCACGCCTTTCTCTGGGGCGCCGCGACGGCCGCGCTCCACGCGGCCTTCGGGCTGGCCGTCTCCACGGTCGGCCTCGAGGCCCTTTTCCACCGCTACCGCAAGGTGCCCTTCGCCTGCTCCTGGGTGCCGGGGCGCCTGAAGCTCCACTTCACCGCGGTGCCCATCCTGATCGGGCTCATTCTGGCCGGCACGGCCCTGGCCGCGTGGGAGAAGGCCATCCTGGCCGGTCCCCGCCGGGGCTTGGCGTTCGCGGCCTTCGCGGCCGCCGCCTGGGGGGCGCTGAAACGGAGCGGGCGGCGGTTCTACCGGACGGCGGACCTGACCTTCGACGAAGAGCCCGAAGCGGCGATGGTCGGTTTCCCCGGCCCGGATTGACGGTTCTTTTCCGATCCGGTTTCTGGTACTCTAGGCGGGCGGAGGACCCCCATGCCCTACACCGTCGACGCCGTCATCGGCCGCATCGAGCGCTTTCCGCGGGTCGATCTCATCCACCGCCCGACGCCCTTGCGGAAGCTCTCCCGCCTGTCGGCCCGCATCGGCGGGCCCGAGATCTACGTCAAGCGGGACGACCTGACCGGGCTGGCCTTCGGCGGCAACAAATCGCGCAAGCTCGAGTTCATCGTCCGCGACATGCTGGAGAAGAAGGCCGACGTCGTCGTCACCTGGGCCGGCGTCCAGTCCAACTGGTGCATGCAGACGGCGGCCGCGGCCAAGACCTTCGGACTGAAGCCCGTGCTGGTCCTGTTCAAGGCCCCCGACCAGCCGGCCACGGCCGACGGAAACGTCCTGCTCGATGTCATCCTGGGGGCCGACATCCGTTTCGCTCCCGTCGACAAGGGCCGCATCGTCAAGGCCCCTCAAGCCATGGAGATCCTTCAGGAGATCGGCCGGGAGATGAAGGGCCGCGGCCACACGCCCTACCTCGTCCCTGTCGGCGGCTCGCTCGTCAGGGGCGACATGACCGTGCCGCTCGGGGCCGTGAGCTACGTGGCCGCCTTCGCCGAGATCCTCGACCAGATGCGCTCCGGCGGGGCCGAGCCCGACTACGTCATCCACGCTACCGGCTCGGGCGGCACCCAAGCGGGGCTGCTCGTCGGGGCCCGGTCCCTGACCGCGGGCTGCCGCATCCTCGGCGTCAGCGTGTCGGACCCGAAGGGCCCGTTCGCGGAGGACGTCCTGGAGATCGCCCGGGCCACCGACGACGCCCTCGGACTGGGGCTCGAGGTCCTGCCCGGCGACGTCGTCGTCTTCGACGAGTATCTCGGCGAGGGCTACGGCAAGGTCGACCGCGGGGTGGCCGAGGTCATCCGGCTGGTCTTCCAGATGGAGGGCATCGTGCTCGACCCGGTCTACACGGCCAAGGCCATGGTCGGGCTCATCGACCTCGTCAAGACCGGCTTCTTCAACCCGACCGACAAGGTCGTCTTCGTCCACACCGGCGGCACGCCGGCGCTGTTCCCGAACCGGGACAAGATCTTCGAGTTCCTGATGGACAAGGCCTAGCCGGTCAGAGCAGACCGGCCAGTCCGGCCTCGAGGCCGGCCAGCGGGAAGCGATGGATGGCGATGGGCGCCGCTTCCAGGGCCGCCGGCGCCTTCATCCCGCTTCCCGTGAGGACCAGGACGACCGGCCCGCGGCTCTCGTCGAGGGCCCCGGCCTCCCGCAGGCGCGTCAGCGCCGCCAGGGTCGTGGCCGATTCGGGCTGGACGAACAATCCCTCGGCCGCGGCCAGCTCGCGCTGGGCTCGGAGCATGTCCTCGTCGGAGACGGCGACCAGGACGCCGCGACGGTCCCGGACCGTGCGGAGCACGGCCTCGCCCGCGGGCGGGGTCGGGTTGGAGATGGCGTGGGCGATCGTCCGTGGCTCCGGCCAGCGCTCGAAGGACGTGCGCCCGGCCTCGAAGGCCTTGACAAGAGGGGCGCAGCCGGCGGCCTGGACGCCCGCGACGAGGGGATAGCCGGGGGCGAACCCTTCGCGCTCAAGGTCGGCGAAGCCGCGCATGAGGCCGAGCAGGTGCCCGCCCGAGCTCAGCGGCGCGACGACCGTGCCGGGCAGCTTGCGGCCGAGCTGGACGAAGATCTCGAAGGCCGTGAGCTTGTAGCCTTCCATCCGGTAGGGATCGATGGAGTTCATGAAGGTGATGCCGAGCTTGCGGCCGAGGTCGAGGCTGGCCCGGAAGGCCGCGCCGTAATCGCCCTCGACGGCGACGAGCCGCGGCCCGTGGACGCCGGCCGCCCGCAGGCTCGTCAGCGACGTGCCCTCCTTCAACAGAACGAAGGTCGGCAGTCCCGCCCGGGCCCCGTAGGCGGCCGTCGAGGCGGCCATGTTGCCGGTCGAGACCGTGCCGATGCGCGGCCGGCCGAGGGCGACGGCCTTCTGGACGGCCACGGCCGTGCCCCGGTCCTTGAAGCTCCCGGTCGGGTTCTGGGCCTCGTTCTTGGCGAAGAGCGCGGACAGGCCGAGGGCGCGGCCGAGACGGCCGAGGCGGACGAGCGGCGTCCAGCCCTCGCCGAGGCTGAGCTCGGCATCGACGCTCTCGAGCGGCAGGAGGTCCCGGAAGGCCTCGAGGGCCAGGCGGCGGTCCTCGCGGAGGACGGCGCCCCCCGGACGTCCGGACGGGGCGACGAAGACCGGCTGCCCGCAGCCCGGGCAGAAGGGGGAGTAGGGATCGCGCGCCGCGAGCGGGCCGCAGGCCAGGCATTCGAACCGTTCCATCGCCGTCCTCCTGGAGAAGATGGCGCCGATTATAGACCGAAAGCCCGGCCTTGCCTAGCCGCCCCCGGCCGCGATAGAATCGGCGGGACATGGACGACCGCGAGATCATGGCCCGAGCCCTCCGGCTGGCCGCCCGGGCCGCCGCGGCGGGGGAGGTCCCGGTCGGGGCCGTGGTCGTGCGGGACGGCGCGATCGTCGGCCGAGGCGCCAACCGGCCGGTCGCCTCGTCCGATCCCACGGCCCACGCCGAGATCGTGGCCCTCCGACGGGCCGCCCGCCGGGCCGCCAATTACCGCCTGCCGGACTGCGACCTGTTCGTCACCGTCGAGCCCTGCGCCATGTGCCTCGGGGCCGCCGTCCAGGCCCGGGTCCGGCGGATCGTCTACGGCGCGGACGATCCCAAGGCGGGGGCCGTCTCGTCGGTCCTGCGCTTCCCCTTCGAACGGCTCAACCACCGCCCCGAGATCGTCGGGGGGATCCTGGCGGAGGAGGCGGCCGCGCTGATGCGCGATTTCTTCCGGGCCCGTAGAAAGCGACGGGCGTTTCGGCTATAATCGTGTCCCGTTCCGTGTCCCCGATATTGCGGAGAGGTGGCCGAGTGGTTGAAGGCGACGGTCTCGAAAACCGTTATCTCGAGCGATTGGGATCGCGGGTTCGAATCCCGCCCTCTCCGCCAACGATGTCCCCGTCATGCTGAAGGTCCCCCTCGTCGTCACCGGCTTCGGCCACGTCGGCCGGGCCTTCGTCTCGCTCCTGCGCGACAAGGGCGAGGAGCTGCGCCGCCGCTACGGTCTCGAGCCCGAGGTCCTGGCGGTGGCCCGGGCCGAGGGCTGCTTCCACACCGGCGCCCCGCTCGACGTCCGCCACCTCTCCCGCGGCGGCGACGACTGGACGGCGGGCAATCCGGCCTGGCGCGAAGGCCAGCGGGCGACCGACGTCATCGCCGGGCTGGGACCGGGGGGCACGCTCGTCGAGTGCACCGTGTCGAACCTCCGGACGGGGGAGCCGGGGCTGTCCTACATCTCGGGGGCCCTGCGGAGCGGATGGAACGCCGTCGTCGCCAGCAAGGGTGCCCTGGTCGTCGGCCTCCCGGAGCTGCGGGCCCTGGCCGCGGCCAACGGCGTCGGGCTGCGCTTCAGCGGGGCCACGGCCGCGGCCCTACCGACGATCGACGTCGGATTGGTCTCCCTGGCCGGAACGCGCATCGAGGGCATCCAGGGGGTCCTCAACGGGACCTCCAACTACATCCTGACCCGCATGGGCGAAGGGCTGGCTTATGAGGAGGCCCTCAAGGAGGCCCAGGACAAGGGCATCGCCGAGCCCGATCCGAGCCACGACGTCGGGGGCTGGGACACGGCCTGCAAGATCCTGCTCATCACCAACGCCTGCCTCGACGCCGCCTACGTCCTCGCCGACGTCCACGTCCTGGGCATCGACGGCCTGACGGGGGAATTCGTCCGGACCGCCCGGTCCGAAGGCCGGACGGTCAAACTCCTGGCCACGGCCGCCCCGGGCCGCAAGGGGGAGCGCTGGAGCCTGGACGTCCGGCCGTCCGTGCTCGAGCCGACCCACCCCCTCTATCACGTCGACGGGACCGAGAAGGGCATCTCGTTCTACACCGACTCCATGGGCACGGTCACGGTGACCGGGGGCCGCTCCAATCCGCGGGGCGCCGCGGCGGCCCTGCTCAAGGACCTCATCAACATCCACCGGCGCGAACGCGCCTCCGCCTGAGCCCGTCGCGCGTTGACCGGGCGGCCCTTTTCTGATAAGGTTGGCCTGTCCGGAGCGCGTCCGCGCGCCCCGTTCCCGGATCGGAGAGGTGTCCGAGCGGTTTAAGGAGCACGCTTGGAAAGCGTGTGTGTGCCGCAAGGTGCACCGCGGGTTCGAATCCCGCCCTCTCCGCCAGTCAACACTCGTCGAAGGAGCCGCCGCATGGACAGCAAAGACCTCATCGCCATCGAGGACCTCTACGGGGCCCACAACTACCACCCGCTCGACGTCGTCATCGACCGGGCCCAGGGGATCTGGATGCACGACGTCGAGGGCAAGAAGTACCTCGATTTCCTGAGCGCCTACTCGGCCGTCAACCAGGGCCACCGCCACCCGCGGATCGTCAAGGCCCTCGTCGCCCAGGCCAAGACGCTGACCCTGACCTCGCGGGCCTTCCGCAACGACCAGTGGCCGCTCTTGGCCCGCGAGCTCTGCGAGCTGGCCGGCTACACCATGGTCCTGCCCATGAACTCGGGCGCCGAAGCCGTCGAGACGGCCGTCAAGGCGGCCCGCAAGTGGGCCTACCAGAAGAAGGGCATCGCTCCGGACCAGGCCGAGATCATCGCCTGCAGCAACAATTTCCACGGCCGGACGGTCACCGTCATCAGCTTCTCGACGGAGCCCCTCTACCGCCAGGACTTCGGGCCGTTCACGCCCGGTTTTCCCATCGTCCCGTTCGGGGACGCCGAGGCCCTGGAACGGGCCATCACGCCGAACACGGCGGCCTTCCTGGTCGAGCCCATCCAGGCCGAGGCCGGCATCCTCATCCCGCCCGACGGCTATCTCAAGCGGGCGGCCGAGATCTGCAAGAAGCACAACATCCTCTTCATCGCCGACGAGATCCAGACCGGGCTCGGCCGGACGGGCAAGCTCTTCGCCTGCGAGCACGAGGGCGTCCGGGCCGACATGGTCATCGTCGGCAAGTCGCTCGGCGGCGGCTGCTACCCCGTGTCCGCCGTCCTGGCCGACAAGGAGATCCTCGGGGTCTTCAAGCCCGGCGAGCACGGCTCGACCTTCGGCGGCAACCCCCTGGCCTGCGCCGTGGCCCGCGAGAGCATCCGGGTCATCCGGGAGGAGAACCTGGTCGAGAACGCCGCCGAGCGCGGCCGGTCCTTCATGGACAAGCTGCGCAAGGTCCGCAGCCGCCACATCAAGGAGGTCCGCGGCCGCGGCCTGCTCATCGGCATCGAGCTCCACGCCGCGGCCGGCGGGGCCCGCCGCTTCTGCGAAGAGCTGATGAAGGAAGGGCTGCTCTGCAAGGAGACCCACGACAACGTCCTCCGGCTGGCGCCTCCGCTGATCATCCGGGAAAAGGACCTCAACTGGGCCCTCAAGCGCATCAAGACCGTCTTCAAACGGCTGGCCTGAGCCGGCCCCTCGAGCGACTGTCCTCTCCGCAGGACAGCGCGCCTCCGGGCGGCCGGCGACCGGCAGGGAAGTGGCCTTGGCACGTTCCTTGCTAATTCTCGGAGCAGGAGGATGAAGATGAAAAAGACGCTTGGGCTGGCCGTCTTGGCCGTTCTCGTCGCCCTTCTCGGGGCGGCCTGCATCAGGTACGTCCCCTACGACGAATCCGGCCGCTACGGACGCGATTACGACGACTATTACGACCGGACCGACCGGTACGACCGCTACGACGACCTCGACAGCGCCTACTTCTACAACGAGCTCCAGCCCCACGGCCTGTGGGTCTCCTACAGGCCGTACGGCTACGTCTGGATCCCGGGCAACGTCGGCTACGGCTGGCGGCCCTACACCCGGGGACATTGGGCGTGGACGGATTACGGCTGGACCTGGGTCTCGCTCGAGCGCTGGGGCTGGATCGCCTTCCATTACGGCCGCTGGGGCTGGGACAGGCGCTTGGGCTGGTTCTGGGTGCCCGACGTCGTCTGGGGCCCGGCTTGGGTGGCCTGGCGCTGGGGCGACGCCCACATCGGCTGGGCGCCGCTGCCGCCGGGAGTCGATTTCGTCCGCGGCCGGGGTTTCGGGGGCCACCGCTGGGACATCCCCGGCGATCATTGGAATTTCGTCCACGGCCGCTACTTCCTGGACCGCAGCCTCGACCGCCGGGTCCTGCCGATCGAACGGAACCTGACCATCGTCAACATGACCAGCCTGCGGGTCAACATCGAGGACCGGAACGACCGCGTCGTCAACGAAGGCGTCGACCGCGACGTCGTCCGGCGGCTGACGGCCCGCGAGGTCGAGCGATATACCCTGAAGGACCCGGGACGGGCCGGCGAGCAGAGAGAGGAGGGGACCGACCTCATCCTCTCCAAGCCCCCCGTCCGGCGCAACGAGGCGGCCAAACCGCGGGAGGTCCTCGATCCGGAGAGCGCCGAGAGGCGGCTCACCGGCGGCGACACGCCCCGCATCTACCGGCAGCCGGTCCGGGGCGAGGCGGAGGCCGTGCGCGAGGACCACGAGCAGGAACGCTGGCTCATGCGCGACAGCCAGGAGGCCGAACTCAGGGAGGTCCGGCGACGGACCGACGAGGAGAAGGCCCGGGTCCGGAACGAGGACGAGAAGAAGAAGCTCGAGGAGCAGGCCTCGGCCCGGATCGGCGAGCTGAAGGCGAAGCACGGGCAGGAGAAAGCCGAGCTCGAGAAGAGGCAGAAGGCCGAGGAGGCCAAAGCCAAGGCCAGACCCGCGGCCAAGCCGGTCCGCAAGAAGACCGACGGCAACTAGGCCGGCCGGCGGGCCCGGACCGTGGCGGCCAGGGCCGCGGCCAGGACGACGGCCCCTCCCGAGACCGTTCTCAGGGAGGGGCTCTCTTTCAGGAAGACGAGCGCCAAAAGGATGCCGTAGACCGGCTCGAGGGCGCTGAGCACGCTGGCCGTCCGGGCCCCGACCCCCTTCATGCCCTCGATGAACAGGCTGTGGGCCAGGGCCGTGCAGACGACGCCGAGGACGGCGATCAGGGCCAGGTCCCGTACCGAAAGCGCCACTCCCCGCGGCAGGACGACGGGCAGAAGGAAGAAGGCGGCGAACAGGTCCTGGAAGAAGGCCACCTTGAGGCTGGGATGGCGGGAAGCCAGGTCCCGGTCGAGGACGCTCAGGAAAGCGAAGGTCAGTCCGGCCAGCAGGCCCCACAGGACACCCCGGAGGACGGCGTCCGAGAGGTCGAACCGGGGCACGATCAGGCCTATCCCCAGGACGCACAGGAGGGCGAAGGCCAGGCTGGCCGGGTCCCACCGCTCTTTCATCATCAAAGGTTCGAGGAAGGCCGTGAAGACCGGGAAGCTCGAATAAGCGAGGAGGCCCACGGCGACCGACGAGACCTGGACGGACCTGAAGAAGGCCGTCCAATGGAGGGCCAGGACGAGGCCGCACACGACGAGCCGGACGAGGTCGCGGTGGTCGGCGACGCGGAACCCCCGCCGGCTGGCGGCGAGAACGGCGGCCAGGGCCGCCGCGGCGAAGACGACGCGGCCGAGGACGATCGCTTCGGGGGACAGGGACAGCCATTTCCCGAACAGCCCGGGGAAGCCGAACAGGACGACGGCCAGGTGGATACGGGCCAGGCTGAGGGCGCGCGGCTGCACGGCGACATTATATTCCTTTTCCTTGATATTTGGCCCGATTGTGCTAAGATAAGCTTTACTTTTTGGGGGAAACCCCGGATTTCCATCCGTCCGCGGACGGCCTGAAACCCATGTCCTACGAGATATTCGCCCGCAAATACAGGCCTCAGCTGTTCGAGGAGGTCGTCGGGCAGAGGTCCGTCGTCCAGACCATCCAGAACGCCATCGCCTCGGGGCGCATCGCCCAGGCCTACCTGTTCTCGGGCGTCAGGGGCACGGGCAAGACGACCGTGGCCCGCATCCTGGCCAAATCCCTGAACTGCCTGCGCGGCCCCGCGCCGACGCCCCACCCGTGCGCCGTCTGGGGCGAGGACGATCCCCGGGCCAAGTCCGAGCCCGCCTGCGAGGCCTGCCGCTCCATCCACTCCGGCGCCGCCATCGACGTCCTGGAGATCGACGGGGCCTCGAACCGCAAGGTCGACGAGATCGAGCCCATCCGGGAGATGGTCAAGTACCGGCCGGCCTACACCCGGTACAAGGTCCTCATCGTCGACGAGGTCCACATGCTCTCGGACGCGGCCTTCAACGCCCTCCTCAAGACCCTCGAGGAGCCGCCGCCGAACACGGTCTTCGTCTTCGCCACGACGGAGTTCGACAAGGTCCCGGCGACCATCGTCTCCCGCTGCCAGCACTTCGAATTCCGCAAGATCTCCCACAAGGACATCATCAACCACCTCATGGAGATCGCCCGCCGCGAGGAGATCACCATCACGCCGGCCGGGCTGTCCCTGATCGCCGGGGCCGCCGACGGCAGCATGCGGGACGCCCAGAGCCTGCTCGACCAGGCCGTCGCCTTCAGCGGCAAGAACGTCGACGACGAAGCCCTCAAGACCATCCTCGGGACCATCGGCCCAGACGTCCTGTTCCGCTTCTCGGGCGCCGTGCTCGACGAGCGGCCGGAGGCCGTCTTCGGCCTGGTCGAGGAGGTCATCGCCTCGGGCTACGATCTGCGCTTCGTCTTCGGTAAGCTCATCGAGCACTTCCGGGCCCTGCTCCTCGTCCGGACCGTCGACAAGCCCGGCGACCTCATGCCCCTCAGCCCGGAAGGCCTGCAGGCCCTGCGGGACGAGGCCGCCAAGGTCTCGTCGGAGGACCTCCTGCGCTATCTCCTGGCCCTCCAGCAGGCCGAACCCGGCCTGAAGTATTCGGCCATGCCCCGCATCTATCTCGAGGCTTTCCTGGTCAAGCTCTGCCATTTCCGCAAGATCGTCCCCATCCGGGAGCTCCTGCGGGACGTCGCCTCCCTCCGGCCGGAGGGGACGCCCGCGAGACCCGCGTCCCGCCCGGCGGCCGGACCTCCGCCGTCCGGCGTGAGCGGCGGGCCCCGGTCCTCCCAGCGGACCGCTCCGGCCGTTCCCCCCGCGGGCCCGGCCGAAACGCCGGCCCCGGCCAAACCGGCCGCCGCGCCCTCCGGCAAGGACGCCTTCACCCGGGTCCTCGAGAAGCTGGCCGTCGACCGGGCCCCCCTCGCGGCCCTGTTGGGGCAATTCTCCTCGGTCCTGGTCAAGGACAATACCCTCGAGGTCCTGTTCGGCAGCGGCCGGGGCTTCTTCGTCACCAGCATCCAGGAGAAGGACATCCGGGCCGTCGAGAAAGCCGCCTCCGAGGTGCTGGGACGGGAGACCAAGGTCCGCTTCGCCGAGGAAGGGGAGGCCGCCGGCGGCCCCATCCGGCCCGGCCGCGAGCTCGAGACGGCCCTCAAGGACCCGGCCGTGAAGTTCTTCATGGACAAGTTCCGGGCCCAGGTCGTGTCGGCGGATCCCATCCCGGCCCGCGATCCCGGCCCCAAGGGCGGCGGGCCCCCGGAGAACGACGCATGAAGAACGTCATGGACCTCCAGAAGATGCTCAAGACGGCCAAGGAGATGCAGGACCGGCTCCAGCAGGAGCTGGCGGCCCTGCGGGTCGAGGGCTCGAGCGGCGGCGGCATGGTCACCGTCGTCCTCGACGGCCACAAGGCCCTCCAGTCCATCCGCATCGACCCCGAGGTCGTCGTCCGCGACGAGGTCGACATGCTCCAGGACCTCGTCGTGGCCGCCTTCAACGACGCCGCGGCCAAGGTCGACGAGGCCCTGGCCCACAAGCTCGGCGGCCTCGGGGCCGGCCTGAAGATCCCGGGGCTCGGCTGATGTTCGAGTACGCCCAGCCCCTCCACGACCTCATCGAGGAGCTGCGCCGCATCCCCGGCATCGGGGCCAAGACGGCCCAACGCATCGCCTTCCATTTCCTGGGCCTGCCGTCGGAGGACACCGACCGCCTGGCCGAGGCCATCCGCGAGGCCAAGCGGCGCATCTTCTATTGCTCGCGCTGCAACAGCATCACCCACGTCGATCCCTGCCAGATCTGCACCGACACCCAGCGCTCCGACGACGCGCTGTGCATCGTCGAGGAGCCCTTCAACATCTCCTCGATCGAAAGGACGGGGGCCTTCGGCGGCCGCTACCACGTCCTCCTGGGGGCCCTGTCGCCGCTCAAGGGCCGCGGCCCGGACGAGCTGCGGCTGGGCAAGCTGACCAAGCGGATCGAGGAGGGGGCCTTCAAGGAGATCATCATCGCCACGAACCCGACCGTCGAGGGCGAGGCCACGGCCTTGTACCTCGTCCGGGAGCTCAGGCGCTACGGCGTCCTCATCACCCGGCTGGCCATGGGCTTGCCGGTCGGCTCCGACCTGGACTTCGCCGACCAGGTGACCATCAAGAAGGCCCTGGAGGGCCGCACGGAACTCAAGGAGTAGCCCGCAACGTCGCCCGCGGACGTTCGACCATACCGCACAAAGGAGTTGTCCATGGACGAGAAGAAGAGGAATATGCAGACCATCGACGGGAACACGGCGGCGACCCACGTCGCCTACGCGTATTCCGAGGTGGCGGCCATCTACCCCATCACGCCGTCGTCGACGATGGGCGAGCTGGCCGACGAGTGGTCGGCCCACGACCGCAAGAACATCTTCGGCCAGAAGGTGGACGTCGTCGAGATGCAGTCGGAGGGCGGCGCCTCGGGCGCGGTCCACGGCTCGCTTTCGGCCGGCGCCCTGACGACGACCTTCACGGCCTCCCAGGGCCTCATGCTGATGCTGCCGAACATGCACAAGATCGCCGGCGAGATGCTGCCGACCGTCTTCCTCGTCTCGGCCCGCTCCCTGGCCGCCCAGTCCCTGTCCATCTTCGGCGACCACAGCGACGTCATGGCCGCCCGCAACACGGGCTTCGCCATGACCTGCGCCGGCTCCGTCCAGGAGGCCCAGGACCTGGCCATCGTGGCCCACCTGGCCACCCTGCGGACCAAGATCCCGTTCCTCCACTTCTTCGACGGCTTCCGGACCTCGAACGTCCTCGAGAAGGTCGACCTCGTGTCCTACGACACCCTCCGCGACCTCTTCGAACCCCAGTACCTCGAGGAGTTCCGGCTCCGCTCCCTCAATCCCGAGCGGCCCATGCAGAAGGTCGGCCAGCAGAACCCCGACGTCTATTTCCAGGGCCGCGAGACGGTCAACGTCCATTACGACGCGGCCCCCGGGCTGGTCCAGCACTACATGGACAAGGTCGGCCGGGCCATCGGGCGGCATTACCACCTGTTCGACTATTTCGGCGCCCCCGACGCCGACAAGGTCATCGTCATGATGGGCTCGGGCGCCGAGACGGCCGAGGAGACCATCAACCACCTCAACGCCCGCGGCGCCAAGCTCGGCCTGGTCAAGGTCCGCCTCTACCGGCCCTTCGACGTCCAGGCCCTGGCCGCGGCCCTGCCGGCGACGGTCAAGAAGATCGCCGTCCTCGACCGGACCAAGGAGCCCGGCGCCATCGGCGAGCCGCTCTATCTCGACGTCAAGGTCGCCCTGGCCGACCGCCCGGTCAAGGTCATCGGCGGCCGCTACGGCCTGTCCTCCAAGGAGTTCACGCCGGCCCAGGTCAAGGCCGTCTACGATCACCTCGACGGCGCGGCCTTCCACGGCTTCACGGTCGGCATCACCGACGACGTCAGCCACAAGTCCATCCCCGTCGGCCCGATCCTCGACACCGAGCTCCCGGGCACCGTGCGCTGCAAGTTCTTCGGCTACGGCTCGGACGGCACGGTCGGGGCCAACAAGAACTCCATCAAGATCATCTCCGACCACACGGACATGTACGGCCAGGGCTACTTCCAGTACGACTCCAAGAAGTCGGGCGGGGTGACCATCTCGCACCTGCGCTTCGGCAAGCACCCCATCCAGTCCCAGTACTTCCTGAACACGGTCGACTTCGTCGCCCTGCACAAGCCCTCCTACATCGGGCGCCTCGACATCCTCGAGGGCATCCGCGAGGGAGGCACCTTCCTCATCAACTGCGACTGGCCGGCGGCCGAGGTCTTCGGGCACCTGACCGAGGACATGCAGCGGACGATCATCGACAAGAAGGTCAAGGTCTACGCCATCGACGCCTACAAGATCGCCGCCGAGCTGGGCCTCGGGATCCGCATCAACTCCATCATGCAGGCCGGCTTCTTCAAGCTCTCCGGCGTCCTGCCCGAGGCCGAGGCCATCGGCTACATGAAGAAGGCCGTCGAAAAGACCTACGGGCGCAAGGGCCAGGAAGTCGTCAAGATGAACTGGGACGCCATCGACCGCGGCGCCCAGGCCCTCGAGGCCGTGCCCGTCCCGGCCCGGATCACCCGGTCGGCCCCGGTCATCCAGATCGTCCCCCCCGACGCCTCCGCCTACGCCCGGAACGTCATCGAGCCGGTGACGCGGTTCAAGGGCGACCTCCTACCGGTCTCCCAGATGCCGCTCGACGGGGCCGTCCCGACCAACACGGCCCGCCTCGAAAAGCGCGGCATCGCCACCGAGAGCCCGAAGTGGATCCCCGAGAACTGCATCCAGTGCAACCAGTGCAACTTNNGACGGGTTCACGACCATCAAGTCCAACACCAAGAACGACCGCGGCCTGCTCTACCGCGAGCAGGTCTACATCGAGGACTGCGTCGGCTGCGGCTCCTGCGCCCAGGTCTGCCCGGCCAAGACCAAGGCCCTGGTCATGACCCCCATCGCCGAGCTGCGGGCGGCCGGCGAGGCGGCCAAGGCCGAATTCTTCGACAGGCTGCCCGACAACGTCCTCGACGGCGTCAAGCCCGACACCCTCAAGGGCAGCCAGTTCCTGCGGCCCCTGTTCGAGTTCAGCGGCGCCTGCGCCGGCTGCGGCGAGACGCCCTACGTCAAGCTGGCCTCCCAGCTCTACGGCGAGCGCATGATCATCGCCAACGCCACGGGCTGCTCCTCGATCTACGGCGGCACCTTCCCGACCTGCCCCTACGCCCAGACGGTCGAGGGCAAGGGGCCCGCCTGGGGCAACTCCCTGTTCGAGGACAACGCCGAGTACGGCTTCGGCATGCGCCTGGCCGTCGACGCCAACCGGCGCCTCCTGCTGGCCTCCATCGAGGGCGCGCTGGCCGCCGGGACGACCCCGGCCCTGACGGACGCCCTGGCCAAGATGAAGGGCGCCTGGACCGACGTCGGCGCGGAGGCCAAGGCCGCGGCCAAGGCCGTCGTGGCCGCCCTGCCGGCGGCGCTCAAGTCGGCCAACGGGGCCAAGGCTCCCCTGGCCAAGATCGCCGAGCTCAAGGACTTCCTGGTCGAGAAGAGCGTCTGGTGCATCGGCGGCGACGGCTGGGCCTACGACATCGGCTACGGCGGCCTCGACCACGTCCTGGCCATGAACCGCAACGTCAACGTCCTCGTCCTCGACACCGAGGTCTATTCCAACACCGGCGGCCAGGCCTCCAAGGCGACGCCGACCGGCTCGGTGGCCAAGTTCGCCGCCTCGGGCAAGAAGACCTCCAAGAAGGACCTCGGCCGGATGGCCATGAGCTACGGCTACATCTACGTCGCTTCGGTGGCCATGGGCGCCAACATGAACCAGTGCCTCCGGGCCTTCCTCGAAGCCGAGGCCTATCCGGGCCCCTCGCTCATCATCGCCTATTCGCCCTGCATCAACCACGGCATCGACATGAGCAAGTCCCAGGCCGAGCAGAAGCTGGCCGTGGACACGGGCTACTGGATCAACTACCGCTTCAACCCGCTCCTGGCCAAGGAAGGCAAGAACCCGCTCCAGCTCGATTCCAAGGAGCCCAAGCTCGAGTACGAGGCCTTCCTCAAGAACGAGACCCGCTACAAGACGCTCGTCCAGCAGTACCCCGACATCGCCAAGGAGCTCTTCGCCCGGGCCGCCGAGGAATCCCGCAAGCGGTTCGAATCCTACAAGAAGATGGCCGAATAGCCCTCTTCGCCCGAACGTTCGAAGGCCCCGGAAGGACCTCCTTCCGGGGCTTTTTTTTTGGCGCCGTTCGGGTTGACAGGCCGCGGGGGAGGGGGCTATAACCGGGACAGAGACCTGGAAAGGAGCATGCTATGAGCCAACGTTCGCGGATCGTCGTCGCCGCCATCGTCTTGGCCGCGTTGACGGCCCTGACATCCTGCGCGGCCCTGACCGACATGGCCTCGGTCATCGCCTCGCTGAAGAAGCTGCAGTTCAAGGTCGACGGCGTCAGGGACTTCAAGCTGCTGGGCATCGACCTCGGCGGCAAGGCGGCCCTGTCCGATTTCACCGCCGGGGACGCCCTGAAGGCCGTCCAGGCCTACCGCTCGAGGAAGCTCCCCGTCGAGTTCGTCGTCGACATCCTGGCCGTCAATCCTAACGACGGCACGGGCGGCTCCCGCCGCTCGGCGAGCACGCTGACGGGGCTCGAATGCCGCCTGCTCATCGACGGCAAGCCGACGGTCACGGGGAACATCGACCGGCCGTTCGAGATCCCCGGAACGGGGCAGGAATCGGCCGTTCCCCTGCGGCTGAGCCTCGACCTGCTCGAATTCTTCGGCGACCGGCGTTACGAGGACCTCCTCGGATTGGCCCTGGCCCTGGGCGGGCGGGAACGCTCGGCGGCCAAGATCGCCCTCGACGCCCAGCCGACCGTCTCGACCCCTTTCGGCCCCATCACGTATCCCGACCGCATCACCATCGTCAGCACGGAATTCCGCTGAGGCCGGGGCTCAGAAGATCCGGTAGCGGCCCTCGGACATGAGGGCCTCCTCGGCGCCCCCCGGATAGCGGAGGACGACCGAGAAGACCGCGACGCGGGGCTGGGTAGCCGGGATATAGATGCGGTCGAGATGGACGACCTCCTCGGGCCGGGAGAAGGCCGAAGGCCCGACCTGGCCCCCGAAGTGGTCGCTGCGCCCGAAGGCGACGTGGAGGCCGAGCTTCTCGTCGAGCAGGATCTCGCCCATCGGCTCGAGGCCGAAATCGCCCAGGACGCCGAAGCCGAGCTCGGCCATGTTCCCGTAGGCCGGCTCGCGGCGCAGCCGGGCGGCCTCGTCGTTCCAGGCCGGGCCCAGGGTCGCCGCGGGGCGCACGGCCACGGCCCGGTTGGCCTCGACGGCGAAGACCAGGACCTCGCCGGAGATTTCCACGGGTAGCTCCCCGCGGGTCCGGCTGGCCTCGCCCCGTTCGCCTTCGTAGGGGACGATGTAGGCCTCGCCGCTGGGCAGGTTCCCGGCCGTCCCTTTCTTGGGGAAGCGGCCCGAGCTCTCGTGGGCCGCCCGGAAGCGGAGGTCGAACAGCATCCTGTGGGGCTCGAGGCCGTCCTTGACGAACTCGATCTCGGCCTCCTCGGCCCGGTCCAGGCGCTCCTTGATCAAGCCCACCCGCCGGCCGACCTCCCCGTAGTCCACGCGCAGGGCGGGGACCATCTTCTCGGAGAACCCGGGCATGGTGGCCGCCCGGAGGCCGTGGCGGGCGGCCGCGTTCTTGAGCGGGGCCGTCGTCGAGTACTCGGTCGGGGCCAGGAACAGGGGCACGTCCCTGAAGAGGGACTCGAAGGGGGTCCGGATCCCGGACGCAGGCAGGCCGGAGGCCTCGGCCGGCAGCCGGCCGCCGACGACGTAGGCCTCGGCGGGGAGGTCGGCGTTGTTCGAGCCGACATCGGGGTAGGCCACGAGGTGGACCTCGTCGAGCGGGACGGCGGCCGCCCCGGCGCGCAGCCGCCGGGCCCAGTCCTCGGCCATGGCCCGGCGGGCCGCCCAATCGGGATTGTCGCGGGCGGCGTCGCGGGGGACGTCGACGAGCACGGCCAAGCCCCGGTCCTCGGGATAACCGGGGAAGACGGAGCGGACGAGGTCGGCCAGTTCCTTTTCGGCGAGTGGGGCCACGGTCATTTCCTTTCCGCGGGCCCGACGGGCCCGACGACGATGCGTATCGCCCTCTCGGGGGCCAGAACGGACTTGATATAGGCGTCGAGGGCCTCGCCGGACACCGCGTCGAGATCGCCCTCCAGGCCGGCGACGTGCCCGAAGCCCAGGCCGAGGACCTCAAAACCGGCCAGGAACCGGACCCGGGCGGCCTTGCCCTCGACGGCGCGCAGATGGCCGGCCGCCGCCATGGCCTTAGCGGCCTCGAGTTCGCCGGCCTGAAGGCCGTCGGTCCGGAGACGTTCGAGTATGCCGTCGAGGGCCTGCTCGGCCCGACCGGCCTTGTCCGCCGAGGTCTCGAGGAAGACCTCCAGGACGCCGCCGCCCCGAGTCCAGGTCAGGCGCGCGTCGACCGTATAGGCCAACCGGTCCTCGGACCTCAAGCGCCACAGCCGCGAGCCGGGCCCCCGGCCGATCGCCGTCTCGAGCAGGGTCCCGAGGGCATGATCCCGGGCCGACGGGGGCGGCAGGGGGAAGGCCCGGCCGATGAAGGCCCGTTCCGTGTCGCGGTCCAGGCGGATGTCCCGGTCCGCGGGCGGTTCGGGGGCCGCGGCCGCGAGGACCGCCGGCGCGGCGTCCGGGAAACCCGAAAAGCTCTTCTCGAGCAGGCCGCGGACCGTCCCCGGATCGAGGTCCGAAACGGCCACGAGGAAAACGGAGGAGCGGACGAATCGGCTCCGGAAGAAAGCCTGGACGTCCTTGCGGTCGACGGCCTTCAGGCTTTCTTCGGTCCCGTAGAGGGCCGAACCCACGCCGACCCCGCCGAAGAAGCCGGCCAGCACGGCGGCGTGGGCGGCCGAGGCCGGATCGTCCGCTTCCTCCCGGGCGTAGAGGGACAGGAGCTCTTTGGCCCGGGACACGCGCAGGCCGGAGAGCAGGGGAGAGGTCACGATCCTGCCGGTGACCTTCAGGGCCGCCTCGAGGTTCTTGGACAGGCACTCGACGACGACGGCCGAGAAGTCCTCGGCGCAGACGAAGCTCGTCCGGGTCGCCTGGGCCATGAGGTCCCGGACCTTTTCCTCGTCGGGGATCTCCAGGGCCAGCCGGGTCGTCAGCGTGGCCAGGCCGTCGAGGCCGCGGGGAACGGCGGCCCGTCCGCCCGGGGCGATCAGGGCGACGACCGTCACCGCGGAGGCGGCGTCCCGCTGGAAGATTAGGGGGATGCCCGACGCCAGGACGGTCCTCTCGGGCGGGACGGCGCCCGCGGCGGTACGGAGCCCCAGGCCGAGCCCCAGGAAGAGGAGCGCGGCCCGCCGGCCGGTCCGAAGGCTCACTTCGGGCCTCCCCGGCGCGGGGCCACCGTGACCACGACGTGGTCGGCCCGGCCGAAATACCTGGACGCCGTCCGCCGCAGGTCGCCCGAGCCGATGCGGCCGATCTCGTCGAGGTAGCGGCCGGGCTTCTCGCGCGTGTTGAGCAGCATGTGCCGGACGAAGGACCCGGCCAGCTGCAGGCCCGACTCCTCGGCCTGGCCCGAGGAGAAGCGGATCTGGTTCTTGGCGCTTTCCAGGAAGTCGAAGGCGCCCATCTCGGCGACGGGGTCGAGGAAGTCCTTTTTGGAGTAATTCTCGCTGCCCGTCCGCTTGAGGACGGACAGGGCCGTCCGCTCGACCGCGGTCAGGTCCGAGGGGACGGCCTTGACGGCGACGACGGCGGCCCCCCCGTACCGGAACTCCAGGTAGGACATGGAGACCCGCTGGACGGTATCGCGTTCGCTCCGCAGCCGGGCGGACAGGAGGGGATTGATGCCCCGGCCCAGGGCTTCGACCAGGACGCGCATGGCGTACCGGTCGGGGTGGTTGTAGTCCGGCGCGGGGAAGGCCAGATAGAGCGTGCCCTCCGTGACGTCCTTCTCGANNTCCCCGAAGACCTCACGGACCAGGCGCTCCATCTCGCCCGTCTCGAAATCGCCGACGACGGCCATGGCCGCGTTGTCGGCCGTGAAGAACCGGCGGTGGAAGGCCAGGAGGCCCTCGGCCGTGGCCGCGGCGATGATCCCGCGGTCGCCGTAGACCGAGCGGCCGTAGGGGTGGCCGGCGAAGATCTCACGGAGGACCCGGTCCGCGGCCGTGCGGTCCGGATCGTCCTCCATCTCGCCGAGCTCCTCCAGGACGACCTCCTTCTCGGCCTCGAGCTCCCGCGGGTCGAGGTCGAACCCGAACAGGATGTCCTTCTGGGAGCTGAGGGCGAAACCGGCGTGCGCGGAAGGGAGGGAGATCTCGAAGACGGCCAGGTCCTGGCCGGTCGAGCCGTTGAAATAGGCGCCGTGGGGCCTGAGGCCGGCGCGGTCGCCGGAACCGCGGAAGAGGATGGCGTGTTCGAGCAGATGGACGAGGCCGTTGGTCTCGCCGGTCTCGTTCTTTGAGCCGAGGTCGAAGCCCGTGACGACGTGGACCAGGGGCAGGTCGCGCTTCTCGTACAGGAATACGCGCAGGCCGTTCTCTAGGACGACGTAACGGCCGGGGTCGAGGGCGCCGGTGAGCCGCGGGGCCGGCAGGGCCAGGAAGGCCGGGAAGAGCCCGGCGGCGAGGATCCATCGGGAGAACCGCGTCATAACTTCGTTTCCCTCTCCGACCCTTCAGCAAATCCCGTGCCAGTCTAACACAAGGCGAAGGCCCGCTCCAGCGCGTAAAGGCCCTTTACGTCGACAGGCCGTCCGTTCCGGCTTCAGGGAGAGGCGGTTTGGCCGCCGGACGGGATGTATGCTAGAATCGCCCCGGAGGGCAGAAGTCCCATGAGACCCGAGAGGAAGGCCCGCATCCTGGTCATCGACGACGAGGAGGGCATCCGCAAGTCGCTCAAGATGATCCTCGAATACGAGGGCTACGAGTTCTTCGAGGCTTCGACCGGCGAGGACGGGCTGGAGATGCTCCGGGACACGGTCGGCATCGACCTCGTCCTGCTCGACATCAAGATGCCCGGGCGCAGCGGCCTCGAGGTCCTGGCCGAGCTCAAGGAGCGGCCCTTCGTCCCCGAGGTCATCATGATCTCGGGCCAGGGCACCATCCAGGCCGCCGTCGAGGCCACCAAGCTGGGGGCCTTCGACTTCCTGGAGAAGCCGCTCCACCGGGAGCGCGTCCTCATCAGCATCCGCAACGCCCTCAAGCAGACCCGCCTCGACCGGGAGAACCAGGACCTCAAGAAGAAGGCCGAGAAGCGCTACGAGATCGTCGGCCGCCATCCGCTCGTCCAGAACCTGTGGAAGGAGATCCTCAAGATCGCCCCGACCAACGCCACGGTCCTCATCCACGGCGAGAGCGGCACGGGCAAGGAGCTCATCGCCCGCTCCATCCACGCCCACAGCCTGCGGGCCCGGGAGACCTTCGTCCAGGTCAACTGCGCGGCCATCCCCGAGGAGCTCATCGAGTCCGAGCTCTTCGGCCACGAGAAGGGCTCCTTCACGGGGGCCACGGAGAAGAAGACGGGCAAGTTCGAGCAGGCCGACGGCGGCACGATCTTCCTCGACGAGATCGGGGACATGAGCCTGCGGACCCAGTCCAAGGTCCTGAGGGTCCTCGAAGAGGGCGAGGTCCAGAAGGTCGGCTCGAGCAAGATCGCCAAGGTCGACGTCCGGGTCATCGCCGCCACCAACAAGGACCTGCGCAAGGAGATGGGCGAGGGACGCTTCCGGGAGGACCTCTATTTCCGGCTCAACGTCGTCCCCCTGCGGTCGCCCGCCCTGCGCGAGCGGGCCGAGGACATCCCCCTGCTCGTCGAGTACTTCTCGCGGACCTTCGCCGAGGAGAACAACTTCCGGCCCCGGAAGTTCTCGGCCGAAGCCCTCGAGGTCCTGAAGCGGTATCCCTGGAAGGGCAACGTCCGCGAGCTACGCAACGTCGTCGAGCGGCTCATGATCATGACCGACCGCGACACCATCGAGGTCAAGGACCTGCCGGAGCCCCTCCGCGAAAGGACCGAGGCCGCCCTGCCCGACGCGGGCGGCGTCAAGACCCTGCGCGAGTTCCGCGACCTGGCCGAGAGGGATTTCCTGCTGGCCAAGCTCGAGGCCAACGGCTGGAACATCTCCCAGACGGCCCGGGAGATCGACACGCCGCGGTCGAACCTCTATAAAAAACTCGAGCAATACGGTATAAAGGTAACGGCCGGAGCGGGCGAGACGGTCGCCTCTCCTTCCCGCGAGGGGGGAGAGGAGGAAAGTCCGGACTCCGAAGGGCAGGATGGTCGCTAACCGCGACTCCGGGCGACCGGGGGAAAGTGCCACAGAAAAGACACCGCCCTCCGGGGAGCGCGAGCTTCTCGGGGAGCAAGGGTGAAATGGCGAGGTAAGAGCTCACCGCCCCGGCGGCGACGCCGGGGGCAGGGCAAACCCCATCCGGAGCAAGGCCAAACGAGCCCCATCTTGGGATGGCCCGTCCCAGGGGGCGGGTCGGCCGCTGGACCCCGGGGGCAATCCCGGGGCTAGACAAATGACCGTCACCCGCGCGAGCGGGGACAGGATCCGGCTTACGACCCGCTCCGGCCGTTCTTTCATCGCGCCGCCGAAGGAGGACCGATGCTCGTCGGGCTCGAATTCCTGGCCGTCACGGCCCTGATCCTCGTCTCGGGCGCCCGCCTGACCCGCTACGGCGACGTCATTTCCGAGAAGACCGGGCTGAGCGGCCTCTGGCTGGGCACGGTCCTCATGGCCGGGGTGACCTCGCTCCCCGAGCTGGCCACGGGGCTGAGCGCCGTCGCCTCGAACCTGCCCGACATCGCCGCCGGGAACATCCTCGGCAGCTGCGCCTTCAACGTCACCATCCTAGGCCTGCTCGACGCCCTGTCGCGCAAGGTCCCGCTATCCTCGCGCGTCAACCAGGCCAATATCCTCTCCGCCGGCCTGTCCATCCTGTTCCTCGGCGGTGTCGCCCTGAGCCTGTTCCTCGGGCCGAAGCTGCCCGCCCTCGGCTGGGTGGGCTGGTACACGCCGGTCATCGTGATCGGCTATTTCGCGACCGTCCGGACGACCTTCAAGTTCGAGAGGCGCCGGACCGCCGCGGCGGCGGGAAACGACGTGCGGGAGTCGTCCGCGATGAGCCTCCGGCAGGCCATCCTCCGCTACGCTTTACACGCCGCCGTCGTCGTCGTCGCGGCCGTCTTCCTGCCGTCCCTGGCCGAGCGCATCGCCGGGATGACCGGGCTCGGCCAGACCTTCGTCGGGAGCATCTTCGTGGCCATCGCCACCTCCCTGCCCGAGGTCACCGTCTCCGTCGCTGCCCTCCGGATCGGAGCGGTGGACATGGCCGTCGGCAACATCTTCGGCAGCAACCTGTTCAACATGCTCATCCTGGCTATCCAGGACATCTTCTATTTCAAGGGCCCGATGCTGTCCTCTGTCTCGAGCGCGCAGATGGTCCCGGCCATCGCGGCCATGGCCATGACCGGCCTGGCCATCGCCGGGCTCATCTACAACTCCGAGAAGAAGCGCTTCCTGTGGGCCTGGGATTCCTTCGGGGTCATCCTGGTCTACGCCGTCAACCTCGTCCTGCTCTACGCCCTGCGCTGAAGGGAGGTCCGCCGATGGCCCGCTTTGCCTGGTGGAAAGACGCTTCGCCGGAGGCCCGCACGGCCCTGGTGGCCGCCTCGTTCGGCTGGATGCTGGACGCTTTCGACGTCATGCTCTACGCCATGGTCCTGGCGGCCCTCATGGCCGACCTCGGCCTGGCCAAGGGCACGGCCGGACTGCTCAGCTCTCTGACGCTGGCCGCATCGGCGGTCGGCGGGCTCGTCTTCGGCGTCGTCGCCGACCGCTTCGGCCGCCGCAAGGCGCTGATGGCCAGCATCCTCATCTACTCCGTATTCACCGCGGCCTGCGGGCTGGCCACGGGCGTCGTGATGCTAGCCGTCTTCCGGATCTGCCTCGGCCTGGGCATGGGCGGGGAGTGGGCCAGCGGCGCGGCGCTCGTCTCCGAGACCTGGCCGGCCGCGCACCGGGGCAAGGCCCTGGGCATCGTCCAGAGCTCCTGGGCCGTGGGCTACGCCGCCGCGGCCGCCGTCGCCGCGCTCGTCCTGCCCGTCTGGGGCTGGCGGGGGGTGTTCTTCGTCGGCGTCATACCGGCCTTTTTCACCCTCTGGATCCAGAGGCGGGTCGAAGAGCCCGAGATCTGGAGGGCCGCCCGGGCCGCGGCGCCGCCCCTGCGGACCGGTTTCGGGCAGATCTTCGGCTCCGGGCACCTGCGATTGACCCTGCTCATCACCCTCATGAACGCCTGCACGATGTTCGGCTGGTGGGGCTTCAATCTCTGGCTGCCGGCCTATCTGTCCATGCCGGCCGACCAGGGCGGCATGGGATTCACGCCGGCGACGATGTCGGGCCTGGTCATCTTCATGCAGGCTGGCATGTGGCTGGGCTACATCTCGTTCGGCTTCATCAGCGACCGCTTCGGCCGCAAAAGATCCTATATCGGCTTCCTCACGGCGGCCGCCGCTTTCCTGCTCCTCTACGCCCGGGCCCGCTCGCCGCTCGTCCTCCTCCTTCTCGGGCCCTTCGTCGCCTTCTTCGGCACGGGCTACTTCACGGGCTTCGGGGCCCTGACGGCCGAGATCTATCCGACCGCCGTCCGGGCCACCGCCCAGGGCATCACCTACAACACGGGACGGATCGTCAGCGCGGCGGCGCCGTTCGTGGTCGGCTCGCTGGCCCAGACGAAGGGGTTCGGGTTCTCGTTCTCCCTGATCGCGGCGGCCTTCCTGGCCGCGGCCCTGCTCTGGGCGGGCATCCCGGAGACGAAGGGGCGGGCGCTCGCCTAAAGGCGGCAGCGGCGGGAGATAGGACCTTAGAACGGGGCCGGGAACGCGCCCCGGATGAGGGCCATAAGATTGCCCGGCCAGAGACCCAGCTGAATGACGCCGAAAAGGCACAGGAACAGGACCAGGACCATCGCCGGATCGTTCCTTTCGCCCACAGGGGGTTCTCCGCCCTCCTCCATGTACATGGCCACGACCACCCTGAGATAGAAGGCCGCCGAGACGAGGCTGGCCAGGACGGCGGCCACGGTCAGGGCGATGCGACCTTCCCGGACGGCGGCCCCGAAGACCGTGAACTTGGCCAGGAAGCCCGCCGTCGGCGGGAAACCGGCGAGGGAGAGCAGGAACACGGTGAGCCCCGCCGCGAGCCAGGGCGCCCGCCGGCCCAGGCCGGCCAGATCGGCGATCGCCGCGGGCTCTCCGTCGGGGCCGGCCGCGAGGGCCAGGACGCCGAAAGCGCCGGTGTTCATGAACAGATAGGCGGCGAGATAGAAGACCAGGCCCGCGGCGTCGCGGGCGACGACGGCGACGAGCAGGAAGCCCGAGTGGGCGATCGAGGAATAGGCCAGCATCCGCTTGAAGCTCTTTTGTCGCAGGGCGCCCAGAGCGCCGGCGAACATGGTCAGGACGGCGGCGGCGCTGAGAACGTCGGTGAAGAGGGGAGACACGGCCGCGGGCCCGAGCCGGGGAAGGGCTATCCGGAGGGCGACCGCCAGGCCGGCCGCCTTGGGCACGAGGGTCAGGAAGGCCGCGACCGGGGTCGGGGCGCCCTCGTAGACATCCGGAGCCCACATGTGGAAGGGGGCCACGGCGGCCTTGAAGAAAAGCGCCGTCAGGACGAGGGCCGTGCCCAGGGCGGCCGCCGGGGCGCCCGCGGTCAGAGCGAGCCCGCCCGTCGAGCCGTACACGAAAGCCAGGCCGAAGACGAAGAAGGCCCCGGCGAAGCTGCCCATGAGGAAATATTTGGCCGCCGCCTCGGCGGAAGCCCGCTCGGCCCGCTGGAGCCCCGTCAGTGCGTACGAGGCCACGGACAGGATCTCGAGACCCAGGAAGACGACCAGACCGTCGGTCGACGAGACCATGACCGCGGCCCCGGCCAGGGCGAGAAGGACCAGGCCCGCGAACGGGCCCGGCTCGACGCCGCGGAGGAGCGCGTAGTCGAGGCCCATCAGAAGGACGGCCGCCCCGGCCAGGACGAAAAGGACCGTGAGAGCAAGGGCCAACTCGTCGGCCTGGAGCCGGCCGCCGAAATAGGACCAGCCCTTGCCCCAGGCCCGGACGGCGCAGAAGGCGGCCGCGGCCAGGAAGACGAAGGCCGCCGCGGCCGGGGCCTTCGGGCGCCGGCGCCCGAGGAAGGCCTCGAGCAGGAGGACGGCCAGGGCGCCGGCGACGAGCGCCAGCGGGGAGCCGAGGGCCGCGATCGTCTCCATCCTAGCGCTCCGGCCTCGCCGCGAGGGGCGCCGGCGCAGCTGGGGCCGCCGTCCGGACGGACTCGATGTAGCGGGTCACGGCGCCGTCCGTCTTCCTCAGAAGGACGCCGGGGAAGAGGCCCAGGAAGACCATCAGTAGAACGACCGGGACGAGAACGAGAAGTTCGCGCCTGTCGAGGTCCCGGAGGGAGGCCCCGGCCGGAGTCTTGAGCGGGCCGTGCATGATCCGGCGATAGAGCCAGAGGAGGTAGGCGGCGCCTAGGACGACCGTCGAGAGCCCCACCACGGCCAGGGTCGGGCGGGCGCCGAAGACGCCGAAAAAGCACAGGAACTCGCCGACGAAGCCGCTCAGCCCGGGCAGGCCGGCCGAGGACAGCATGGCCAGGAGGAACAGGCCGGCGAAGACGGGCATGCGGGCCGCCGTACCGCCGTGGTCGGCGATGAGCCGGGTATGGGTCCGCTCGTAGAGGATGCCGACGCACAGGAACAGCGCCCCCGTGCTCAGGCCGTGGCCGACCATCTGGAAGAGGGCCCCCTGAGCGGCCTCGGCGTTCAGCGCGAACACGGCCAGCATGACGAGGCCCATGTGGCTGACGCTCGAATAGGCCACCAGGGCCTTCATGTCCTTCTGGACGAGGGCCATCAAGCCGCCGTAGACGACGCCGACGACGGCCAGGACGGACAGGGCCGGGGCGAAGGCGGCGGCCGCCGCGGGGAAGAGCGGCAGGCCCAGCCGCAGGAAACCGTAGGCGCCCATCTTGAGGAGGACCGCGGCCAGCAGGACCGACCCGGCCGTCGGGGCCTCGGTATGGGCGTCGGGGAGCCAGGTGTGGAGAGGGACGAGCGGGACCTTGATGGCGAAAGCCAACCCGAAGGCCAGGAAGAGCCAAGTCTGGGTCCCGGCCGGGAGCGACAGGGAAGCCAGGTCGGCGATGGCCATGGAGTAGCCGCCCGTGGCCCGATGATAGGCCGCCTGGAGGACCAGGATGCCGACCAGCATCAGGAGGCTGCCGAACATGGTCACCAGGACGAACTTCATCGTCGCGTAGACGCGCCGCCGGCCGCCCCAGATGCCGATGAGGAAGTACATCGGGACGAGCATGGCCTCCCAGAAGACGTAAAAGAGGAACAGGTCCATGGCCACGAAGACCCCGATCATGCCCGTCTCGAGAAGGAGCATGAAGATCGAGAACTCCTTGACCCGGTCGTGGATGGCCCGCCATGAGGAGAGCAAGGCGACGGGGGTCAGGAAGGCCGCCAACAGGACCAACAACAGGCTGAGGCCGTCGACGCCGACACGGTAGTCGACGCCGCGACCGAGCCAGGCGGCCCGTTCCGCGAACTCGGCCAGGCCCGAAGCGCCGTCGAAGCGGGCGAACAGGACCAGCGACAGACCGAAGGTCAGGAGCGACACGGCCAGCGCGGCGCCGCGGACGGCCCGCTCCCATTCGCGCGGTACGAAGACCAGCGCGGCCGCCCCGGCCAAGGGCAGGAAGGTGATCAGGCTGACCAGGGGAAGGCTCATGTCAGGAGCACTCCCAGGAAGACGACCACCCCGATGAGGAAGGCCAGGGCGTAGTCGCGGACGAGGCCGCTCTGTAGGACGTTCAGGCCCCGGCCGGCGGCCCCGACCGCCGCGGCGGAGCCGTCGAGGGCGCCGTCGACGACCTTGAGGTCGAAGCCGGTGTGGACCGCCGCGGCGCCCCGGACGAGGGGCCGGACGAAAAGCGCGTCGTAGGTCTCGTCGACGCGGTACTTGTTGAGGAGCAATCGGTAGAGACCCGGGAAGCGGTAGGCCAGGCGCGGCGGGATCTCGGGATCGCGGCGATAGAGGACGAAGGCCACGAAGATACCGAACAGGGCCGCCGCCGTCGCCGCCAGGACCAGAACGGCTTCCGTGGCCAGGGACAAGTGGTGCGCCGGCGGGGCCAGGACGGGCTCGAGGAAGCGGCCGAATCGGTCTGCCCGCTCGCCGAAAAAGACCGGCAGGCCGATATATCCGGCCGCGACCGACAGGACGGCCAGGACGACGAGCGGTACGGTCATCGCCGGCGGGGATTCGTGGATAGGGGCGCTGCGCTCCGGTTCGAACCGGGCTTCGCCGTAGAAAGCGAGGTAGACGAGGCGGAACATGTAGAACGCCGTAAGCACGGCGCCCAAAAGGCCCAGGCCGTAAAGGACGTGGTGGCCGCCGGCGAAGGCGGCCGTCAGGATGGCGTCCTTGGAGAAGAAGCCGGACAGGAACGGCACCCCGGCGATGGCCAGGGCGCCGGCCAGGAAGACCGGGAAGGTCACGGGCAGGCGCCGGCGCAGGCCACCCATCCGCCGCAGGTCCTGTTCGCCGCCGAGGGCGTGGATGACGCTGCCGGCGGCCAGGAAGAGCAGGCTCTTGAAGAAGGCGTGGGTGACGAGGTGGAACATCCCNNTTGATGTCGTTCTGGACCAGGGCGATGGTGGCGGCGAAGACGGCCGTGCCGCCGCCGACCCAGGCCACCACCGTCGCCGCCGGCACCGAGGCCGCGAACAGGCCGCCGAGCCGGCAGACGAGGTAGACGCCGGCCGTGACCATGGTCGCGGCGTGGATGAGGGCGCTGACCGGGGTCGGGCCCTCCATGGCGTCGGGCAGCCAGACGTAGAGCGGGACCTGGGCGGATTTCCCCGTGGCCCCGGCGAAGAGCAGGACCGCCACGGCCGTGGCCAGGCCCGGGGCCAGGAGACCGGAGGCCGCGGCGGCGTTGATCTCGGCGAACTCGGCGCTGCCGAGACGGACGAGGAGGAACAGGACCCCGGCCAGGAAGGCCGCGTCGCCGATGCGGTTGACGACGAAGGCCTTCATGCCCGCCTTGGCCGCCGCCGTCCGCTCGAACCAGAAACCGATCAGGAGGTACGAGCAGAGGCCGACTCCCTCCCAGCCGACGAACATCAGGACCAGGCCCGAGGCCAGGACCAGGACGAGCATGAAGAAGGTGAACAGGTTGAGGAAGGCGAAGTACCGGGCGTAGCTCTTGTCCTCGGCCATATAGGCCGTCGAGTAGACGTGGATGAGGAAGCCCACCCCCGTGACGACCAGGGTCATGACTGCGGCCAGCTCGTCGAAGACGAAGGACGCCGGGACGCGGAAGGCGCCTCCGGCGATCCAGGTCCCGAGCGTCTTCGTCAGGGCCGGGGCGTCCGGCCCGGCGCCGGCCAGGCGGGCGAAGCCCGCGACGGATAGGGCGAAGGAAGCCAGGACCGCCCCGGAGGCCTGCAGGCCCACCCAGCGGCGGGGGAGCCTCCGGCCGGCGAGAAGGAGGACGAGCGCGCTCGCCCCGGGGACGAGGGGAATGAGCCAGAAGAGGTCCGCCATGTCAGCCCTTGAGGTCCTTGAGGTCGTCGGTCCGGACGGATTTCCGCTGGCGGAAGACGAGCACGATGACGGCCAATCCGACCACGGCCTCGGCCGCGGCCACGGTGATGACGAAGAGGACGACGGCCTGGCCGGCCGCGTCGCCGCGGGCCCGGGCCATGGCAAGGAAGGCCAGGTTGGCCGCGTTGAGCATGATCTCGACGGCCATGAACTGGGTCAGGAGGTCCTTCTTGACGAAGAAGGCCAGGACCCCGAGGGCGAAGAGCAGGGCCGCCAGGGCCAGGAAAGCGACGGGCGGGATCACTTCTCCTCCCGGGTGCCGGCCAGGGCCAGGGCCCCGACCAGGGCGGCCAGGATGAGCACCGAGGTCAGCTCGAGGGCGTAGAGGTGGTCGGTGAAGAGGAGCCGGCCCAGGCCGGCCAGGTCGCGGCCGGCCCCGGCCGCCGGGCCGAGGGAAGTCCCGAAGAGACGGACGAGGGCCAGGCCGGTCTCCGCGAGCAGGACCACCGCCAGGGCGGCGACGACGGCCGTCCGGAGACGTCCGTTACGGGGCGCGGCGGGCGAGCGCAGGTCGAACATCATCAGGGCGAACAGGAACAGGACCATGATGGCCCCGGCGTAGACGAGAACCTGGACCGCGGCCGCGAAGGGGGCGTCGAGGAGGCCGAACAGGCTGCCGAGCGAGGCGAAGGCCAGCACGAGGAAGAGGGCGTTGTGGGCCGGGGCGCGGGAGACGATCATGGCCGCGACCGCACCGACACACACCAGGGAAAGCGCGGTGAATACGATCCAGGCCATGGAAACCCGCCCTATTTCTATTGGTTCCGGGAGCCAAAGTCAAGCCCGGCCGGGCCGCTCCAGCCTTCGGGTTACAGGCTCAGACGGCGAAACGGAAATTGATGATGTCCCCGTCCCGGACGGGGTAGGACTTGCCTTCGAGCCGGAGCGTGCCGTCGGTCCGGCAGGCGGAGATATCGCCCCGGGCGATGAACTGATCGTAGGAAACGACCTCGGCCCGGATGAAGCCGCGCTCGATGTCGGAATGGATGACGCCGGCGGCCCGGGTGGCCACCGTGCCGTCGCTGACGGTCCAGGCCTTGACCTCGTCGCTGCCTACGGTGAAGAACGAGATCAGGCCCATCATCCGGTAGGCCGTGGCGATGAGCCGGTCGAGGGCCGAACGGGCGATGCCGAAGTCCGACCGGAAGCCGGCGGCGTCGGTCTCGGAAAGCTGGCCGATCTCGCCCTCGATCTTGGCCGAGAGGCCGACGGCCGCGGCCCGGCCGGCCTCGGCCCAGGCGGAGAACGGGGCCAGGACCTCGGGCTCGCGCCGGATCTCGTCCTCGTCGAGGTTGACGACGGCGATGAGCGGTTTCTGGGTCAGGAAGCGGAAGCCGCGCAGGAGCGCCTCTTCGTCGGCCGTCAAGCCGGCCCGGCGCAGGGGCGTTTCGGACTCCAGGACGGCCCGGCATTTCTCGAGGGCGGCCAGCTCCCGGACGTCCCGGTCGCTCTTCTTGGCCGCGACCTGCTTGACCAGCTTCTCGATCCGGCTCTCGACGATGGA